>SXGT01112721.1_pt1 | contig 46251 bp, 27 predicted proteins | sample 3176221 | NCBI WGS metagenome assembly SXGT01 (sample SAMN11356862, study PRJNA531348) | freshwater metagenome | isolation source: freshwater sample F1-120 | place: China: Fuxian Lake, Yuxi | collected 2017-12-25 | reverse complement strand
CCCCGGGGACGACGATGTGACGCGCTTCACTCCACTGGGGGCGTCGCCAGAGAGCCCCATGGATGTAGCATCCTTTAACGGTCCGCCTCCGCCCGCCCCTGGCGCGGGCGCCGCTGCGGGGGCAGCTCCGCCTTCAGCAGCCGGAGCCGCCGGGTCGGCGGGCTTGGCAGCGCCTTCCGCGCCAGGGGCTGCGGGCTGAGCTGCCGCGCCCGTGGGCGCACCCGGCGCCGCAGCAGGTGCGTTGTCTTTCTTGCAGCCAGCCGAGGCGAGCGCGGTGGCCAGGGGAAGGGCGATCAGGACGTTGCGGAGGTGCTTCATGCGGCGCGACGGTGCCCCAGCGCGCCCGAAAGCTCAACGGGAATTCACCGGAGCGCGGGAGCGCGGAGGTGAACCGGGCCGGGGAGCTCTGCTGCCCCGGCCCCAACATGAATTTTCGCAGACTTTGAGAGCGTAGTCGTGGCCTCACTCAGGCGGCCGGGACCGTGCGACTACGCCGGCGGTCTCCGCGTCAATACCACGTGTCGGCGGGCGGGGACCGTGGCCTGCGTGACGCCGCCATCCGGCCAGCGGACCTGGAGATCGACCTGCTCGGTGCCGTCCGGGAAGCCGAAGTATGCCTCGGGCGCCGACATGCCATAGAGGCCATCCCCGCCCCCGAGGATCCAGCGCGTCTGGATGCGATCCGCGGACCGAACCCGCACCCGAGCGCCCACGCCGTGGGTGTTCGGCGCCGGTCCCTCGAGCGACACCGTTAGCCACGGCCTCGCGTCGCAGCCGTTGCGCCACACATCGGGTCGGCCGTCGGCGTTGGTCACCACCACGTCGGGGAAGCCGTCGCGATTCAGGTCTCCCACGGCTACAGAGCGGCCCCATCCCTTACCGTCGACCCCGGACGCGGCGGCCTCCAGGGACTCGAAGCGACCGTCGCCCAGGTTGCGCAGGAGCACGTCCGCCTGGTGGTTTGCGTTCACGATCGCGGGGCCGAGCCCCTCTCCGTCACCCGAGGTGTGGTAGCCGTGAACCACGAAGAGGTCCTGCCAACCATCGGCGTCGGCGTCGACGAAGACCGCCCCCCAACCCACGTCGTGCTCCGGGAAGAGCGTGTCGGCCTCCGCGTCATAGGTGACGTCGCTGAAGCGCAGCGCCCCGTCGTTTCGGAGGAGCGCGGAGGGGAGCGGCGGCATGGACGTGACATAGAGGTCCAGGTCGCCGTCGTTGTCGTAGTCGCCCGCCGCCAGCCCCATCGATGAAATCTCGATGTTTGCGCCGCTCCCCGCGCTGGCGTCCGTGAACAACCCGCCGTCGTTCCTGAACACGCGGTTCCCCTGGACCTCGGTGTCCGTGCGATCGAGGCCCAGGCCTGCGAGCGACCAGGCGTCGTTTGTCTCGAGGACATCGAGATCGCCATCGTCGTCCAGGTCGAGGAGCGAGCAGACGAAGGTCATGTCCTCGACGCGAGTCGGTGGGATTCTGTCGTCGTCCGCCTCGAGGACGCCGCCGGCGTTCCGGGAGAACCATTCGCGGCCCGGCCAGTTCTCGCCATCTCGGAACTCGTCGTGCACCGCGGTGCAGACGTCGAGCCAGCCGTCCCCGTCCACGTCCCCGGTGGCGAACCCGTGGGCCACAGGCAGCGCGTCGAAGCCAGCGCCCTGCGGTAGCGGTACCGGATCCGCGAAGGCCCCGGTGCCGAGCCCGCGGGCCCAGCCCGTACTCAGCTCGTTCCCGCCAAGCAGTGCATCCAGGGCTCCGTCACCGTCGAGGTCCGCCAGCGACACCACTCCGGAGCGCGGGACGCCGGTGCTGGCCACGCGGTCCATCCGCTGGAAGCTGGCTGCGCCCCTACCTCCGGTGACGTAGACGGCGTCTGCGTCGCCGTAGTTGGCGAGGTATAGGTCCAGCGCACGATCGCCGTCGAGGTCGGCTACGGCGACGCCGCCAAGGTCCTTCCAGAACTCCTGGCCGGAGTCGGTGAAGTGGTCGGAGTAGACGAAGTCCACCCCCCAGGCCTCTCGGTACTCCGTGAAGCGGCCCGGCGGGGGCGTCCCGGCGGCGCAGGCCGCTCCGGGGACGAGCGTGAGCGTAGCGTCCTGTGCCTGTACCACGACCGTCTCGGGCGGCTCGGGCGGGCCCGGGTTTCCGCACGCGAGAAGCACCAACCACACGATCAAGCGACCCCTCAAGGCCACACCTCCGGGATACAGGCTACAGGAATCCGGCGGCGCGCGTGCAGCCGCGTGCCCCTCGCCGCTGAAGCACGTGGGACCGGCAGTCGGGACTTACTCTCGGGCGCTCTGCACCGTTCATGAAGGGTCATGCCCCCCGAACCGCCCGCGTCACACCAAAGCCTCGTCGATCAGGCGCTCGATGCCTTGGCCGCCGTCGTCCGGGCCTTCGGCCGCCACGGCTTCGACCTCGACACAGATCGTCAGGCGGATCTCGAGCGCGACTGCGAAGCGCACGCGCGGCGTGTGCTGCTGGGGCCGAGCCGCGGCGATGAGGCCCAGTCGCGCTTCGGCGACACGAGGCGCTTCGTGGAGGCCCGCCGCAAGGCGGAGAAGGCGTTCGTCGAGCGGCAAGTCGAGCGGCTCCGCGGTGCGACCAGCGAGCTCCTGATAGGGATCCGCTCGATGGTCCACGGCGAGCGCTCCACCGGCAAGGAGGTGGAGGCGCACGTTGCCAGCCTCGAGGCCGCGCTGCAGACGGGACGGCTCGACGTCCTGGCAGGAGCGGTGAAGGGCGCCGTGGGCGGGATTCGAACCGTGATGGCCCGTCGCGAGGCCGGCTTTCAAAGCGAGCTGTCCCGCCTGGGAGAGCACGTCGCGTCGCTTCGGGCGGACCTCGACACGACCCGGAAGGACGCGGAGACCGATGCCCTCACGCAGGTCTACAATCGGCGCGCTTTCGACCGCCTGTTGGAGCAACAGACGGTCCTGGAGGAGGCGGTCCGAGACGGGCTGCTGCTGATCTCCCTCGACCTCGACCACTTCAAGAAGCTGAACGACACCTTGGGACACGCCGCGGGCGATGCCGCGCTCAGGGGCGTGGCGGACACGCTAGTTCGCGCGTTTCCGCGACGGGACGACCATGTGGCGCGGGTGGGCGGTGAAGAGTTCGCGGTAGTGGTACGCGGAGTCGATCCGTCGGGCCGGGATCGACTGGTGGAGCGGCTCCTCAAAGGGGTGCGTGAGCTCGCGGTCCCGTGGGAGGGGTGCGCCATTCGAGTGACCTGCTCCGTCGGGACGGCGCTGTGGAGCCCCGGGGAGGATCCGCAGCGCCTCATGCGCCGCGCCGACGCCGCGCTCTACGTGGCCAAGAGCTCTGGGAGGGACCGCGTCGTCCACGGGTGAACGACGCGCCCACCCCCTCCGGGCAGGCTGCGCGCTGGGCTAGCTAACGGCCGCCGCCCGCCGATCAGAGCTTGCGAATGGACTTAATGGTGACAGCGGCGGCAGGCACGTCCCTCATGCCGGACTGCGTGGACGTGGCCACCGCGGCGATCTTCTCAACTACATCCATGCCCGAGACCACCTTCCCAAAGACGGCATAACCGCCGCCGTGAGCATCGAGGTTCGGATTGTCGACGTGGTTCAGGAAGAACTGCGCCGTTGCGCTGTCCTGCTGCATCGTGCGAGCCATCGCGATGGTGCCCTTGAGGTTCGAGAGGCCGTTACGCGCTTCGAGCTTGATGGGCGGGCGGGTGGGCTTCTGCTTCAGGTCGGCCGTGAAACCGCCGCCTTGGATCATGAACCCCTTGATGACACGGTGGAAAACGGTCCCGTCGTAGAACTTGTCGTTCACGTACTGCAGGAAGTTGGCGACCGAGATCGGAGCCTTCTCGGGGTTCAGCTCCACGATGATTTCGCCGTGGGAGGTCTCGATCTTGACCTTGGGTCCTTCGGCGCGGGCGTCAACAGCGAGGACGGCGGACGCGAACAGCACGGCGAGCGAAAGCATGAGACGCATCGGATGAAGAGCTCCTTGTGGATGGTGGTGGAGATCGGACGGGTACCGCGCCCAGCCGATCGAACGGCGGAGGGGCGATCGCCCAGGACGATCCCGTTGGCACGCACACCGGCGTGCCGAGCGGCGCACCATAAACACGCCGCGCCAGCACGTCCATACCCGAGCCGCTCGCGACGCAGGTGTGCGCCGAGTTGATGGGATTGGGATCCGGGGCTATGTATGGCCCATGCGAGGCACTCTGGAAGCAGACACGGGGCGAACCCGCCGGCCGGGGGCGCTCCGGGCGCTCAGGCGCTCGGGCTCCCCGCATCGTCAAGGAAGCGCATGACCTGCAACCGCTGCGGAACCGAGCAGAGCCCAAAGAACGACTCGCGCTTCTGCGCAACGTGCGGCGAAGAGCTGTACCCGCGCCCAGTCACCGGCGGCGCCACTCTGGACGCCCGTTCTCCCTGGTGGGAGGACTTCGAGGCCCCGGTCCCTGGTGGTGGCGCGCGACCACGGCCCACAAGGCCGCCGCCCGCCACCAAGCCGGCGGCGCCACACGCCGAGGCACAGGACTGGCGGGGAGTCCCCCTCGCATCGGCAGCCGTTCCTCAGGTCCCACACGCCCAGCGCATCACCACCGAGCCTCCTGAGGGGCAGCCTGGAGCGCATCATTCGTCTCACCCAGCCTCGGTGGTTCCCACGGCGCCACCGAAGCCTGCTGTTGCAGTCGAGCCCTTGCCGCGCGAGGCTGCCACGCCCGGAGCGCCAGCGGCTCCTGCGGTGGTCACCCGGGCCACGCCTACGGTGGAGGCCCCGGACGCAGAGCTGGGCTTCGAAACCGAGGAAGAGGAAGTCACTCCGGTCCTGGAGGCTCGCATCGAGCCCCCTACCGCGCGCGCGGCGTGGGTGGATGGCGGGCGGAGCCTGACGCCGATCGAATTCGAGAGGGGGGGCGGGGTCGCTCCCCCAGCAGCCGAGCACTCTCAGCCCAGCGCGGGGAGCCACGCGCCCGGTGAGCGAGCATCGGACGCCGCCGCAAGCGGCGAAGGCGCGGCCTCCACGGGCTCCCATAGGCCACAGGAACGCGCGGACGCCACTGCAAGCTCTCTGTCGGGTGAGGGGGCAACTGCGTACGGCCAGCCGGCCGCGCCGCTCTACTACGGCCACGAAGACGCTGCGGCAGAGACGGCGTCTGCGCCCGCAGCAGAGGCCGCTCGTCCGGTCGCAGACGAGGAGCCGGGCCGCGAGCCCTCAGCTGGAGACGCAGCTCCAGTCGCTGCTCCAATCTCCAGCGAACAGCCCGCCGCTCGTCCGGTCGCAGAGCCAGTCGCAGAGCCAGTCGCAGCGCCTGTCGCAGCGCCAGTCGCAGAGCCAGTCGCAGCGCCAGTCGCAGAGCCTGTCGCAGAGCCAGTCGCAGCGCCAGTCGCAGAGCCTGTCGCAGAGCCAGTCGCTGCTCCAATCTCCAGCGAACAGCCCGCCGCTCGTCCGGTCGCAGAGCCAGTCGCAGAGCCAGTCGCAGCGCCAGTCGCAGCGCCTGTCGCAGCGCCAGTCGCAGAGCCCGTCGCAGAGCCAGTCGCGGAGGCAGTCGCAGAGCCAGTCGCAGCGCCAGTCGCACAGCCCGTCGCAGCGCCAGTTGCAGCGCCAGTCGCAGAGCCAGTCGCACAGCCGGTCGCAGAGCCAGTCGCAGAGCCAGTCGCACAGCCAGTCGCACAGCCAGTCGCACAGCCAGTCGCAGAAGCAGTCCCGGAGCAGTCAGCCGGAGCCAGTACTCGTGTCGCGCACGAAGATTTCGCCGCGCAGCCCGCGCCCGAAGCCGCCGGACCGGTCGAGGACGAAGAGCCAAGCCCGAGTCAGCCGGTCGTTCCGGAGCCAGAGCGGACGGCCGGCCACTCGGGCGCGGCCGCTGCGCCCGCACAGGCTCCTCGCCCGTCGAGAGCTCCGTCGAGGGTCGAACCGGTGGACTGGAGCGCTCCGGTCCACGAGCACGCACACGGGCTCGCAGCCCGAGCGGCGGAGAGTGAGTCACCGGCCCCACGCGCTCCTGCTGAGCTGCCGCCCCCCGAAGCCAAGTTGGTCGTTCCGCCGGCCTTGGCCCCGGAGGCGCCGGTCTTGGACACACCGGCGCCCGGAAGCACAGCGCTGGAGGCCGCGTGGTCCGACCTACGGTCGGAGCTCACGGCGGACCACGCCCCACCACGACGAACACCAAGCTCGCCGTCGCTGGGCGCGGTGACCTCGGTCGAGCCCGTGGCGCCTGAGCCGACGGTGCCGCTCCCCGTACTTGCCGGGCTGCCCCGCCAAGAGCCGCGGACTGCGAGCCAGGACTGGGATGCCTTCGACGAGAACGAGGGGTCCGAGGCAGAGTTCCAGTCGCTCTTCCAGTCGCGCTTCGGCCGCTCCGTCGAGCCTGTCACGGCGGAGATCGTCACCAAGCCGACGCCCGCCTACGAACGCGCACGAAACCTCAGCAGCTCGGCGCGCGACGCCCTCTCGAACCCGAAAGCACGCGGGCAGGACTCCGGTCCGAAACGTAGCGTCACGATGCCCCCCGGGCGCGCGGCCGCCGCCCCCGCCCGAACGGCCTCGGGGCTAGGCGCCCCGGCACCGGTCCCGAGCACCTCATCGCGGCCGCCGAGCGACGGGTCGGTCACCTCTCCGCCCCGTACATCAACGCGACCGCCGCGTCCGGTGGACGCGCCGCAACCGGAACCGCAAAGAATCCTCGCGCCCGAGGCGAAGCCGGTGGCTCCCCGCGAGCCGCGCGCACACACGCCGAGGATCGCGGCGCAGGACGCGCCCGCGCCAGCGCGGACCTACACGCCCAGACTAGGGGATCCAGAGCGGACGGTAACGCCCATCAAGCGCGTGACCGAGGTCTCCTCGCCGAAGCCGGAGAGAACGCTCACTCCGCGCGTCGCTAGCGAGCGACCTGTGGTGGGCGAGGACGACGTCCCGGAGCTCCCGGCGGACTGGCGGCCACGTCGCTGAGGCCGAGCGGCTTCAACGGCGAGCGGCGGTAGGCGCGTCCTTGCAACCACCCGGCTCCGGATCACCCGTGCCCGTCCACGCGGTGGCCCACGCGTGGCCCAGCACTCGGAAAGGCCGCCCGCGGCGGTCATACTCGAGCTCGAAGCGAAGGGTACCCGCCGGGCTCTCCATCCACGGATCGGCGAAACGACGGTCCGACAAGCGAACCGCGACTTTGCCCGGCGCGTCTCCCACCGGGTCGGTGAGGCACACGACCTGCGCGGCCGGAACACGCGCCCAGCGCATCCATCTTGCCCCCACCTCGGTCCCGAGCGCCGCCTGTACCGCCGGATGAAGCATGTTCACGTGGTGTAGCGCCCCGACTTCGGAGGCGCCGGCAAGCGTGACGCGGACCTGCGCCAAGTGCTCGCCATCACTAGCGAGCCCGTTCCAGAACAGCGGCAGGAAGGGGGAAGCAAACACCTCCACGTCGCGGGGCTCGAGGCCCGCAGCAGCGGCGGCGGCGCGTGTGCGGCCTTCGGCCAGCGCATGGAGCCCGCCCATCACGGCGACCCAGCACGCGGCGAGCGCCATCGCGAGCGTGGCCACGCGGTCTTGCGCTACACCCGCCACCCGCGGCGCCCACAGCGGCAGCGAGAAGAGCCCGAGCAGGACGAAGTCCGTCGAGTAGAGCCAGCCGAGGCCCAGCCGCACGTCCAGGATGGGCGCCAGCGGCGCGATGCCCCACGCTCCCAGCGCGTCGAGCCCGAGGTGGCCGGCGACGCAGAGCAGGGAGAGCCCCGCGAGGCGCGGGAAGGAGGCGCGTGTGAAGAGCCACGCGATGGCACCCACCCCGAGCGGCAGTACGGCGAGCGCAAAGACCGAGTGCGTGACCGTCGCGTGGCGAAAGACGAACTCCGTCTGCCCCCGGATGAGGAACACCAGGAGATCCACGTCCGGGAGATTGGCCGCGATGACCGCTGTGACGAGCGCTAGCCGGCGCGGGAGGCCCCGACCCGGCCGACCCAACGCGACCGCGAGGCCCATGAGCGTGAGCGTAAAGTTGTCCACCGCCATGGAGCTTGGGCCAGCTGTCACGCCGCCGTCAACGTGTTAGTCTGTCCTCCGCTTGCGGGTTGTCTCGAGACCGCACGCCGCGCCGTGCCCAAGCTGTCTCCCCCCGGCTCGTGGGGAGGCGGCTGAGGGGACGCTCCGTTGGTGCGACTCTTGCTACTTCCCCCGCTAGCGACCGACCGTCGCCTAGGAGATCCGCGTACCGTGCCCGATTTCGTCTCCAGCATGGGTCTAAAGTCCCGGGTAGTTCCGACCCCGGCCGGCGTCTCTCAGAGCCGCGCGGGTGGGGTCTCCGGAGCCCAGGCGACCGAGGCCAGCCGATGACTGCAGTGCGCCCTCCTGGCGTATACGCCGCCGCGCGCGAGATCCGGTACACCCCGATCCACCTGGTGCGCAGCGGCGTGGTTGGCTTCGTCGGCGTAACGCAGAAGGGGCCTACGAACACGCCCGTCCGCATCACGGATCCCTCGCAGTTCAGGGACGTGTTCGGGCGGCTGCCCGTCGACACCTATCTCGAGACGGCGGTGAAGGGTTACTTCGACAACGGCGGCCAGGAGTGCCACGTGCTCCGCGTGTGCCACCTGTCGGACAAGGGCCGTGGCGAGATCGCCAAGGCCAGCCAGGCGCGCCTCCGCGATGAGAACGGCAAGCTCACGATCCTGGTCGAGGCCCTCAACGAGGGCACGTGGGGCAATGAAGTCAGCGTCAAGGTGCGCCGCCCCGAGCCGCGGGTACAGACGTTCCTCACGCTCGACATGCACGACGGCGACCTCAGCGCCACAATCAAGTCCACCCACGGCCTCCGCCGCGGGACGGTGGTCAAGATCTCGGACGACGACGCGGCCGAGTACCGCACCATCACGGAGCTCGACGGGAAGACGATCCACTGGCGCATCGACCACCCGGTCGGCCGCAAGTTCCTGTCGGGAGCCCCAACGTACGTCGAGCCTGTCGAGTTCGAGCTCGAGGTGGTTACGCCAACGCGCAAGGAGGTCTTCAAGGAGCTCTCGTTCGCGCCCAACTCGGACCACTATTTCGTCCGCGTGGTGAACGCGCAGTCCCAGCTGATTCGCGTCACCGACATGCGCAACGAGTCGGCGCTGAACCAGCGGTACCCGGTCGCCACAGACGCCGTGCCGCTCACCGGTGGCACCGACGGCATCTACAACATCACGCCGGACGACTTCGTCGGCATGAACATCGGACCCGGCGAGCGCTACGGCCTCGCCGCGTTCGAGGCGGTCGAAGACATCGACCTGCTGGCCGTTCCGGACCTGTTCTGGTGCCTCCAGCACAGCCAGGGCTTCCGCACGGAGAAGGACGTCGAGGTCGTTCAGCAAGCGCTGGTGAGCCAGGCCGAGCGGATGCGTAACCGCTTCGCGCTGCTCGACTTCCCCAACGTCAAGAACTACGTCCACGCGCTCCAGTGGCGCCTCATGTTCGACTCGCAATACGCCGCGTTCTACTTCCCTTGGGTGAAGACCGAGGTCAACGGAGTGGTACGCGAAGTCCCGTCCTCGGGCCACGTCGCGGGGATCTACGCCCGGTGCGACGCGAAAGAGGGCGTGCACCGCGCACCCGCCAACGAAGAGCTCGAGGGGATCGTTGACCTCAGCGTGCTCCTAGCCGACGAGGACATCGGCCACCTGAACGCCCAGGGCGTCAACGCGCTGAAGACGTTCGCAAAGCGCGGCATGCGGGTCTGGGGGGCGCGCACCGCGTCGTCGGACTCCGGCTCGCGCTATATCAACGTGCGCCGCACCATCAGCGCGATCATCCGCTCGATGGAGCGGAACCTGCAGTGGGTCGTCTTCGAGCCGAATGACCAGCGGCTCTGGAAGACCATCACGCACAGCGTGTCCCACTTCCTCAACGAGCTCTGGCGCTCGGGCTACTTCAAGGGCCGCACGCCGGAGGAAGCGTTCTACGTCAAGTGCGATACCGAGACCAACCCACCGGAAGTCCGCGAGGCGGGCCAGGTGGTGGTGGAGGTGGGTGTCGCACCGGTGCGACCGGCCGAGTTCATCGTCTTCCGGGTATCCGAGGAGACGGCCGAGTTCGGGCCCGTCGGGGGCTGAAACACACGCCCGCCTCGAGTAGGCGGGCCGATAAGGGAGGCGTGACATGGCATCGATCGGATTCGGGCTCGGCAGCTCAGCGGTCTCTTCGGTCGCGGGCGCGATCGGTGGCACGGCAGGCGCCATCGTGGGTAGCGCAGGAAAAGCCGCGCTCGGAGCCGCTTTCAGCGCGATCTTCGGCGCCGGACGGCGGGACCCCTCCGTAGCGTTCAACTACATGGTGGAGATCGACGGCCTCAGCCTCGGCATGTTCACGGGCGTCGAGGGCATCAAGGTCTCGGTCAAGGTCGACGAGGTCAACCAGATCGGCGTCAACGACCAGCAGAAGTACCTGATCGGCGCCGCCAAGTTCGAGCCCCTCACCCTGAAGCGCGGCTTCGTCGCGGGTGACGGCCTGCTCTTCGATATGATGAAGAGCACGTACACGGAGACGATCCCCACCATGCGCAAGATGGTGCATGTCGTCGCGCTGAAGCGCGGGACCGGCGGCGGCCTGGGCGGCGCACTGGGCCTCAACGAGATCGGCCGGATCACCTTCTACAACGCGTTCGTCTCGGCGTGGAACGGTCCGAACTTCTCCACGCAGGGCAACGAGGTCGCGGTGGAGTCGATGCAGATCCACTACGAGCGCTTCGAGTTCCACCCGGGTGGCCTGCTCGACCAGGTCCTCGGCGCCGTCGGCGGCGCCGCGATGGGCATGATCGGGGGCGCGATGTCCGGGAACATGCCGAAGGTGAGCGTCCCAGGGATCTGAACCCCGGACCCCACTGAACCGAGCGACCTGAGGGAGAGACACGATGAGCCAAACCGCCAACACCCCACGCGACCTTCGAGCCGGAGAGCTGGCTGCCCGCCTCCAGCGGGTCTGGTTGGGGCACGCGACGTTGGCCTCGCTGGGCGAGGGCGGCGAATCGGTCGACAAGCAGTGGCGCGCGCTCACGGACCGCGTCCTCACGAGGAAGCTCGATTTCTGCGTCAGCGAGGCCTACGACGGCGCACGCGTCGACGGGCTCAACCGGCGCCTCGCGGGCAAGTACCTGTCCGACGATCCCGGCGCCGCTTTCTTGGTCTCCTCCTTCGCTACCGACATGCTCGGCGGTGGTCAGAACGAGCTAGCGGACGGTTACGGACACTTCGACTTCGGCGACTTCCAGTCGCTGATGCTCGAGGAGGAGGAGCCGCTCACGGCCGAAGTCGCCGAGGCGATTACTGGGGCGCGGCAGCGCACATCGCTCTTCTCCCGACGAGATCGCAAGGGCGCTTTGCCTGCGGCCGACGCGCAGGCGCGGCGCGCTGCCGTGTCCAAGACGGCGATCCAGCCCTACCCAGCGCGTATGGGACGAGCCGGCGCAACGCCGCGTCCGAAGCGCGCCCTGGCCGCCGTCGGCGCCGCCCCGAACGCCGAGAGTCGACTTCAAGGCATCGCTGCCGGCCGCTCCGAGCCGCTGGTGGGCCTGGTCGAGGACGCGCTCCCCGCTGCGATGCGCGTCGGACGAGCGGAGTCCGCCGCCCAGAAGCTGGCCAGCGCCTTCGTTCGCAGCGAGCAGGTGGCGCATGGCGCGCGGGTCACCACCCGGCCGCTCGCGCTCGAGTCGGCCCTGGACGACGCGGCATACGCCAGCGAGCGCGGTGGATCTTCGAGCCGAGTGTTGGACGCAGTACGCGAGACGTCAGCCCCGGCTGTCGCGCCGCGGCGCCGCTCGTTGTTCTCGACGGACGCTCCGCTTCGGCCCGGCAACACGCACGCCGCGGTCTCAGCGGCCGGTGCGCCGCAGCGCCGCGCCGAGGCCGCCTCTCAGTCGGCGCGCGCCGCGCGAGGACCGGCAGTAGCGCTCGACCACGCCCGCCCCTCGGTCGTCGCCGCGGCCGGTGGATTGCGGCGTGACGCCGCAGCCCCGTCGGCCTCCCGCTCTGCCGGTGGCTGGCAGCGCGACGGCGTAGCGCCTTCGCTCTCCCTGGATGGACTTCGTATCTCGGCTGATCGCACCCCGGCGCTCGAGTCGGCGCTCCGGTTCGCGGACGCCGCCTTCAATCCGGCTGCGACACGCGCGCCAGGCGTCTTCAACTCCGCGCGCGCCGAGGCCGCGCTCCGTGTCGATGCGCGAGCGCCCGGTCGGTCAAAGGAGTCCAGCGCGGAGTCGCGCCTCGCTTATGACGCGGCCGACCATCAGTGGCTCTCGCTAGCCGAACCTTCGTCCGCGGCGCGGCAGGCACAGGGCCGCTTCGACGCGGCTGACCGCGCTGCCCAGCCCGCCCTCCCGGCGCGCGGCGCGCGTCGTGTGAGCCAAGAGAACGCCCACGTTCGGCAGCTCGCCGCGGCGCTGCCCCGGTTCGGCGCGTCGTCGCTCGCCGCCGCCCAAGCGGGTGCCACGGCGCAGCCAGCCCTCTCGCGGCACGCGGCGTCGGTGCCGGTCGCGGCGCCTGTCGCCGAGCTCGACCAGCTGGCGCCCCGCAGCCTCGCTCAACGCCTGGCGTCCGCCCGCGTCGTTGGGTCAGCCGCCCTCCCCCGCCGCGCCGACACAGCGCCACGGCGTGGTGGCCTTCAGCTGAGAGACCTGGTCCCGGCCACAATCAGCACCGAGCGCCGCCAGGCGGGCGCCGTCGCTCGGGAGCTTGCCCCTGCGCTGGGTATGCCGGTCCCGAGCTCGCTCGCCGCCGCTCAGCGAGGGGTCACCAGCACCTCGCCTGAGCTCTTCGCCACGGCACAGCTCGAGGCCGCCCAGCCCCGCCTGTCTGCCTTCCACTCTCAAGAGGCGCCCCTCACCCGCTCCGGCGAGGTGCGGATGAGCGTGGGCGACTACGCGGTCGGCTTCGACGATCCCACCGTCTTCGTGAACCTGGGCGGCGACCGGGCCGCTACCACGGTCGACGCCGCACTCGGGGTCCAGGCTCGCCCTGTACGGTCTGCCGGCGCCGCATCGATGTCCCCCAGGGTTGCTCAGCAGCTCTCGGCCATCACCATGCCCCTGAGCTCGGCGGCGGAGATCACACGACGGGTCGCGGCTGCCTCCACAAGGGTGGCGAGCGCGCAAGGGCCAGCGATGGCTCCGACTTGGACGATCGCGTCAGACGCCGGCGAACGCTTCGGCGGTGTCGGCTTCGCAGCTGGGGACGCCAGCAACGCGGGCGGCACCGGCGCCGGAGACGCGCGCACCGCGACCGGCGGTTTCGTCGGTCGCGGCGACGTCGTAGGGTTCGGGCCTCGGTCATCGCGTCTCTCGGCAACATCGCGCGACGTCCGAGGAGAGTCCCCCGCGGCGGCTCCGCGCGGCCCGTCCTCATTCGTGCCGCGGGCTGCGCGCCCCGCCCTCGCCTTCGATGCGGCCTTGCCCGCGTCCGAATCGGGCATCGACCGCGTGCTCGGCCGCGCAGAGCTGGACGCCGCCCCCGCGTTGACCGCCTTCGACCGACACCTCGCGTCCCGGTGGACGGAGAGCACCCTCCCGCAGCACTACGAGCTCGGGGCCGACATCGACGCTGCGTTCGTGCGGCTCGATCCCACGGCAGCCGAGCGGCTCGCGGGCTCGCACGCCGAAGTCCGCGCCGGTCGCGTAGTCCGCTCGGTCCCGACCACCGCTAGGGCAGCGCGTGAGGCGCTTCTCCGACCCGAGATCCGCGCGGCGCGGCCGGGAGCCACGCTCGACGCTCAGATCGTCCGCGGTCAGGGCCGCGCGATTCCGGCCGCTTCCAGCCGCGGCGACGCCCCCGGCCTCAACCATGCGCGGCCGAGTGTATCGCTCGGCTCCACGCCCAGCGGCGTCGCTCCCGCCAGGGCGGCCGTGGCAAACGCCTCTCGTAGCGCGATGCCGGCGCTGGCCCACGACCGGGTCGCCGCAGTCGAGCGGGCCCTCGCCACATTCGCCCGCGACCAGCGCAACGCGCCGGGTCTCTCGCGCCTGGCTGACGCTATCTCCAGTGGGCCCGCCTCGGCCCGCAGCGCCGTGGCGGCACAGCTCGCGACGATGGGCTTCGACATGCCCGAGCTGCTGCACAGCCTCAACTCGAAGTCGCCGGACGCAGCGGCGTTGCGCACCGTAGAGCGCGCCTTCACGGCGCTGACGCGGAGTCCGAACGCTTCGCGCCTCGAGTCCACGGCCGCCACCAGCCGCTACTTCGGAGACACCGCGCCCGCGCAGCTCTCCACGTCGACGCCGGCAGGCCGGCTCGGCGCCTTGATGCAGACCGGACCCGCGCGTCCGCACGCTGCAGCCGTAGCGGCCGAGGTGGGCGAGGTGCTCCGCTTGGCCGCCTCAGGTGTCGGCGGCTCGGCGCTCCGCGCCGCGGACAGCGCAGTGCTGGCAACCCGACTCGCCGGAAAGTCGACGTTCCGCGGCGCTACGCCCAAGACCGAGGCGGCCGGTGGAGCCGGCGCCCGGGCCGATGGGCGCACACCAGGGACCACGGGGCTCGCGCTCGAGCGTCCGACCATCGGCGCCTTCCGCGCCGAAGCCGGAGCGGCAGCTGGCCTGAGCAGCCTGTCGGAGCGAGTCGACCTCGCGGCAACGCCGTGGGCCCGTCCGGGGTCCCTCGTCGACGCGATCCAGGGTCGGTTCGGGGCCGACGACCGATCCGGTCGAGAAGCGGCGCCGGGCGCGACCAGCCGCCTCGCGCACCTCGCGCCAGAGCTCACCTCGCTCGCGCTTCGGCCCAAGTCCGCCGAGAGCCAGAAGATCGACGCGGCTCCCCGCCGGTCGCCGTCAGCTCGACGAGCTAACGCAGCAGGGGGCGAGCCCACCCGGGCACGCGCCACCTCCGACGATGGCTCCCGCGCCTTCCGGTCTACGGGCTCCCAGGCGGTGCGACGCTTGCTCGCCAGCCTCCCGGGCGGCCGGCCGTTGTCCGCGGCGCTCCCCGGCGGGCTCGAGCTGTCGGCCAGCGTGGTCGACCGAGCCAACGGCGCCTTCGCCAACATGGACGCCGGGATCGTGGAGTTCCTCGCCCACACGGCGTCGCGAATGGGTGGCGAGGGGCGCGAGCTGCGACCCGGCTTCGATGCGTGGCCCCAGGAGACCCTGGACGTCCTCCAGCAGGCAGGCTGGGGCCAGGGTCTTAGCGGCGGGTCGGAGGCCGGGCCGTCCGTCACCGGCGCCGAGCACAAGGTGCGGCGCCTGGAGCGCCGCGTCGACGCCGCGCGCACGGCCTGGGCACGAATCCAAGATAGCCGCGCACGCCGGAGCCAGCCGCAGGGCGTTGACGCGATTAGCTGGGAGATGGTGAAGCCGGTCACCTCGCGCGAGGCGCCCGCCTCCGCGGACCTCGGTCGCCTCGCCAGCACGATGATGCGTCCGGCCGCCGCGCCGGCAGCTGAGATGGCCTACGTGGCGCCGGTGGTGAAGACCGTCGCCGCCCAGGCTCAGCTGGAACCCAAGACCAGCGGCACCTCTTCACGCTCCGCGCAGTCCGCCCCTCAGGAGGGGCCGGCGCAGGCGGCAGAGGCTGCGAAGGTAGACTACGACGCCCTGGCGCGGCAGGTGCTCACGCGCCTCAACCGACGCTGGAGCTTCGAGCGTGACCGCCGCGGCGGCTGAACCAAACGAGGCGCTGAGCAGCTCAGCGCCCCACGAACTGCGCCTCCGGGCGCTGCCAGACGGGGATGGGGTCCCCTGAACGCCCCATGGAGGTTCTGATGAGCCTGGCAAGCACGCTTACCGGCATGATTACGGGTGGCCTCGACATGGCATTCGCCGGAGAGCCGGCGAAGGTGACCATCAAGGTCGACGACCAAGAGGCGTCCATCAACGGGCAATCCTTCGAATTCCAGTACAATCCGGAGTCGTTCAAGATCCGCCGCGCACAAGCTCGGACGAGCGTGCCGGTTGGGGGCACGGCGGACAAGCAGGCCGACCAGAACGCGGCGCCACAGCGGGACTCGGGGGCGGACTTCACAGTCTTCTTCGACACCTACGAGCAGCGTACCAGCGTCTACACGGCCTACATCCAGAAGCTCGAGCAGTTCGTCTCCTACGACAGCTCGAAGCACGCGCCACCCATCGTGACGCTCCACTACGGTGAGTTCACGAACGGCCTTGGCCCGATGAGCGACCTCGTGGGCAAGATGGACAACCTGGACGTCGACTACACGATGTTCCTCAAGAACGGCACGCCGGTGCGCGCGAAGGTCACCATGGCCTTCCGTATCGGTCTCACGCCCGAGGAGCAGCAGCGCCGCAACGGGTTCAAGTCGCCGGACCACGCGAAGCTCGTGACCGTGAAGCGCGGCATGTCGCTTTCGGACGTAGCCGCCGACGAGTACGACGATCCGGGCGAGTGGCGCCGGATCGCCAGGGCGAACGACATCGACGACCCCATGTCGCTGACGCCCGGCATGAAGCTCATCGTGCCGCCTATCCTCAACGTCGCGCGCTGAGCGGAGGACCCCATGCCGGAGAAGTCCGAAAGCGTAAGCCTGCTCGTCAAGATCGACGGCAAGGAAGAGATCAAGTCCACGACGTCCGGCGAGGCCTGGAAGACCACCGCCGGGGCCCACGTGGTCTCGCTCACGGTCGACATGAAGATCGACGCGCCCGACGCGTTCGTCCTTCAGTTCATGGCCTCTCACGAGGGCAAGCGGACCGTCTACGACCACGTCAAGGAGGGCTCCAAGATCGAGCTCGGCTTCGGCTACGGCCAGGCTCAGCCCCTCTTCGAGGGTGAGGTCGTGTACGTGGATGGGGAGTACTCGTCCGACGGGCAGACGCCGTCGCTCGTCACGGTACGCGGCTTCGAGAAGGCCCACCGGCTCCACCGCGGCCACACCGCAAAGAGCTACGGCGACGGGAAGACAGACATGGAGGCCGGCTCGTCCGTGGACGACTCGGTGTCCACGTCTGGTGCCGGCATCGGCGCGGCGATCAAGGCGGTGTCCGACGGACTCAGCCTGCCGAAAGACGCGGCGAAGCCCAAGTTCAAGACCAAGTGGGCCCCTCGCCCCACGTCTACCACCGCCGACTTCGCCAAGAACGCCGGGCAGGGTCGCGAGCTCGACGCGTCGAAGTCGCCCGTGGTGACGGTCTGCTTCGACCGGCTCGAGGGCACCAACCCCCGCAAGTCGATCAAGGTGCGGTTCTCCGTCTCGACCTTCCCGTCCTACAACAAGGTCCGCGTGCGCGGCTGGGACAACGCCACGAAGCAGTCTTTCGTCGTGGACGTGGAGAAGTGCTCGGACAAGGTCGACTCGGCCAAGGCCAATGGCTGGACCGCGGGCTGGCAGCATGCCGGCAAGGCGCACTGGGGCAACTCGGGCGCCGGCGCCACGTACGAGCGCGTCGGTGAGTTCTGCGAGAACAAGGAAGAGGCGCAAGAGCTCGCTCAGTCGCTCTTCGACCAGATGGCGCTCAAGCACTTCACGGGCGAGTGCGAGGTCCAGGGCGATCCCGGGATCATCCCGGGCGCAGTCGTGGAGCTAAAGGGCTTCGGGCCGCGCGCGAGCGGGAAGGTCATGGTCACAGAGGCCACTCACATGATCTCTTCGCAGGGCCTGCCGTACATCACGGCCTTCAAGTTCGCCTCCACGGCCTCGGGCAATCCCACCTGAGCGGCTTCGGCGGTCACACCTCCGCCAGACACCCTTATTGAATTGTACGGCCCGCCCCGAATTGCGGGGCGCGGCCTTGATGATGCCGCCGCCGGGGCGCGTTGACAGACCCCGGGCCTCGGCTATCCTCGCCCGACGTTCAGGGCCGGAGGAACCATGCCCAGCTACGACTTCGACGCGCTCTCGGAGTACCAAGACATCATCGAAGAAGCCATGAACGGACGCACCGACGGGCATCGCTGCCCGAAGTGTTCGAAGGGCGTGCTCATCATCACTGTCGACGAAGACGTGAAGATGCGCATCGAGTGCCCCGAGTGTCGCCAGTACTTCGAGGGGCGCTTCGCCTGATGCGCGCTCACGGCCCCTCTGTCTCGAGCGCCGGATCGACCCAGTGAGTCGAAAGAACTTCCTCGGAACCGGCTGGTCGTTCCCGGTTCGGATCGGGCCAACGGGCGGCATCGCCACCTCGAGCTACGAGGAGAACATCGAGGAGGCTATCCGGGTGCTGCTCGGCACCGCGCTGGGAGAGCGCGTGATGGAGCCCACGCTCGGCTCGGCGATTCACGACTACGTGTTCCGGCCCAACACGGCGAACACGGCGTCCATGGTGGCCTATGATGCGAAGCAGGCGCTCATGAAGCACGAGCCCCGGATCAAGGACGTCACGTGCCGCGCGGTGCCAGACCCGGCTCGCGAGAACGTGCTCCTCCTCCACGTGACGTACTCGGTCATCCACGAGAACGAGCTCCACAACCTCGTCTATCCCTTCTATCTGCGGCGGGAGCAGGACCTCACATGACGATCCCGACCCCCAACCTCGACGACAGGACCTATCGCGACATCGTCGAAGAGGCCGTCAGGCTGATCCCGCAGTACTGTCCGGAGTGGACCAACTTCAACCCCACGGACCCCGGCATCACGCTGGTGCAGCTCTTCGCGTGGATGACCGAGATGGTCATCTACCGGCTCAATCGCGTGCCGGAGAAGAACTACCTCACCTTCCTCGACCTCATGGGGATCCAGCGCCAGCCGCCGCAGCCGGCGCGGACGGTGCTGTCGTTCCAGCTCTCGGACAAGACCGATCTCCAGCTCGTGCCCAAGGGCACCCAGGCCGCCACGAAGCCCACGGGAGACCGGAAGGCCACCGTCTTCGAGACGGAGCAAGACGTGGTGCTGATCAACAACCGCATCCAGCGAGCGGTCAGCCAGTACCACGACCAGTACTCCGATCTCACGCCCCACATCGATGGCCGTCAGCCGTTCGAGGTCTTCGAAGGGGTTACGTCGGTCGACCGGTTCCTCTACCTCGGAGACGAGCGACTTGCCGCCTTCGGTGAGGCCGCCATCCTCACGCTACGCGTCGAACGCCCCACTCCCGGAGAGCGCCCGTTTCCGAAGCTGCTCGAGTGGGAGTACTGGAACGGCGAGCGGTGGCGCGAGCTCATCGAGGCCTCCACGGACCAGCCGTTCGATGCGGTGGCCTTCCACGGCCCGGCCGCGATCCAGAAGTGCCGCGTAGGCGAGATCGAGACCTTCTGGGTTCGTGGGCGCCTCGCCGAAGTGCCCGAGCGCGCTGACGAGACCGAGCTCGATCGGATCTTCGGGCGAATCGAGGTCCTCGGCGAGGGGGCACGCCCCCACCTCGTGTACTTCAATCCGCAAGGCGAGGCCTACCTGCTGCAGGACCTCGACCGCAACTTCAAGCCCCTCGGGGACGAACCGAGCATCGACAACTTCCTCTACATCGCGTCGGACGAGATCTTCTCGCAGCCGCACACGCGAGTCCGCGTGGAGGTGGAGCTGTCAGACCCGTCGGTCGCCGAGAAACCCACCGCGTCGCCAGAGCTGGTGCTGGAGTGGCAGTATTGGTCGGGCAAGCGATGGAAGTCGCTCGGCCGGACCGGGCCGGGTCACGAGGCCCCGAAGGGCAAGGCGCTCGAAGCGGAGGCCAACCCCCACTCGTTCGCCGACGACACCGCCGCGCTCACCGTGTCCGGCGCCGTGGCCTTCAACCGCCCCGACGACATGCAAGCTTGCGAGGTGAACGGCAAGGCCCACTACTGGGTGCGCTGCCACGTCGTCCGCGCGGGCTACGGCAAGAAGGGCAGCTACGAGCTCGTCGAGGATCGCTGGGTCTACAAGGACGAGCACCCGCTCCGCCCGCCGGTCCTGAAGAACCTGTCGCTCAAGTTCAGCGAGCCCGATACCTGCTTCGCCCAGGCGTGGAGCTTCAACGACTTCGGGCTCGTGGACTGGAGCCGCCTCGCGGCCCAGGAGTACAAGCCCTTCCAGCCCTTCCAGCCGATCCCGGAAGAGAACCCCACCCTCTACCTCGGCTTCGAGCACCCACTGCCGCACGAGCCCCTGCAGCTCTACTTCAACGTGCTCGATCCGGACGCCCTGGCCGGCGGCAACCGCCGCCCGCGCCAACGTGATCGGGTCTTCGTGGGGGCCGAGCTGTCGGCCTTCGCGGAGCAGACGGTGGTGTGGGAGTACTGGAACGGCAAAGAGTGGGCCCTGCTCCTGCCGCGCGACCACACGCACAACTTCACCACGTGTGGCTTCGTCGAGTTCGTGGGCCCCAAGGCCCAGCGGAAGCTCAAGCGATACGGCGACACGCTGCACTGGGTGCGGGCCCGCCTCGAGTTCGGCGGCTACGACGAGCCGCCGGTGTGCGACCGGATCCTCCTGAATTCAGTGTACGCGTCCAACTACACCACGTTCCCGGAGACCATCCTCGGCTCCAGCCAGGGCACACCGAACCAGGCGTTCAAGTTCCCGAACCACCCGGTACTTCCCGGCCAGCGGATCATCGTGGTGGAGTCCGAGCGGCCCACCGACGCCGAGATCACCGCGCTCATCGGAGAGTCCGGGCCCGACGCGGTGCGCGAGTTCGTGGACGGCGGCTACCTCGTGACGTGGCGCGAGGTCGAGAGCCTCTACGAGTCAGGGTCCAAGAGCCGCCATTACCTCAAGGACCTCACCTCGGGCGACGTGCGCTTCGGCGACGGAGTCCACGGGATGATCCCGCCGAAGGGCGACCGCAACGTCCGCGCGCTGGAGTATCGAGTGGGCGGAGGGTCGGTCGGTAACGTCCCTGCCGCGACCATCGACGTCCTGCGTCAGGCGCTCTCGTACGTGGACGGCGTCAGCAACCCGTTCCCGGCGATGGGCGGCGCAGATCTCGAGAACATCGACGATCTGAAGCTGCGTGGCCCCGCCATGCTCAAGAGCCGCGGCCGCGCGGTCACCCGTATGGACTTCGAAGCGCTCGCGCTCGAGGCCTCGAACAGCGTCGCGCGCGTGGCGTGCATCGCGGGCTACAAGAGCGAAGGGCAAGTCGGCATCGTGGTCGTGCCCAAGGTCTCTGAGAAGCACGAGGAGGCGCTCGGCAAGCCGATCCCTACCACCGAGCTGCTCCGCCGAGTGCGCGTCTATCTCGAGGAGCGAAAGCTGCTCACCACGCGCCTCCACGTCATGAAGCCGCGTTACGTCGAGCTCTCTGTCAAGGTGGAGATCTCGCGGCGGCCGTCCGGCTCGGCAGACCGCATCAAGCGCGAGATCGACGAGCGCCTCCGTCGCTACCTCCACCCGCTCCGCGGCTGGAAGGACGGGCGCGGCTGGCCGTTCGGGCGAAACGTCTTCAAGGTCGACCTCTACCACGTGGTGGAGCAGGTCGAGGGCGTCGACTTCGTGGGCAAGGTGCTCATCTTCGACGAAGAGAAGAAGGTGGACGTCGAGATGGTGCGCATCGACGAGGACCAGCTGCCGTTCCTCGTCAACGTCGACATCAGCGAGAAGGCTCCGGAGGCGATCGTCTGAGATGGCCGTCCGGGAACGCGTCAGAAAGAAGCTGAAGATGCCGGACGTGACGGGGCTCGCACAACGCGACGCCCTGATCGCGCTCGACAACGCCGGCTTCGTGGTCCGGCCGCGTATCCGCTATGTCGAGAGCTACGAGGCGCTCGGCACAGTAGTCGCCCAGGACCCGATCCGTGGAAACCTGATCGACAACCTCACCACGGTAGAGATCCGCGTCGCCAAGCGCAGCTACCTCCGCTATCTGCCGCAGATCTACCAAACCGACGCGGCCACTGGGAACGACTTCCTGAAGGAGTTCCTGTGGGTGTTCCAACACCTCACGGACTCGGTCACCCAGAGGCTGGACAACGGCCACAGATACTACGACCCGCGCGAGACTCCCTCAGAGTTCCTGCCGTGGCTCGCGTCGTGGGTCGCGCTCACGGTGGACGTGGACTGGCCCGACATCAAGAAGCGCCAGCTCATCCGATCGGCGGCAGAGCTCTACAAGTTCCGCGGGACGAAGCGCGCGTTGCGCGACGTGATCCGCATCTTCCTCGAGCGCGAGCCTCGCATCGAAGAGAACAAGTGGCCGTATCCGGGGTTCCGAGTCGGAGTCACGAGCACCGTGGGCATCGACACGATCGTGCTGCCGGTGATCGATCTCGACCACTGCTTCATCGTGCACATTCCCGCCCGCGCCGACGAGATCACCGAGGAGATGGTCGTGAAGATTCACAACCTCATCAGCCTCGAGAAGCCGGCGCACACCACCTACTTCCTCCAGTTCCAGACTGAGGACAAGGTGGCCACACCCCAAGTGTTCATGCAGATCGGGGTCTCCGCCATGGGCGTCCCCGACCTGCGCTTCGTCGAAGAGGCCACCTCCGACGAGGTCAAGAACGAGGTCGTCCCCGCGGCAGCCGCGGCCGCCGACATCCCCGTCCGTAACGAACCCGACCCGGCGCGTCGCCGAAAACGCGGCGCCGCCAGCGCATCCGACAGCGAGTCTGAGGAGAAGAGCTGATGTCCGAAGGAAACAAGCTCGCCACGTTCAAGCGCATCAACTTCTTCCGCGGGTTCATGACCACGGAGAAGGACTGGAACGACGCCCACAGCTATCACGTAGACAAGCGCCGGTTGCACAACCGTCTCATGCATGCGCCGGGCGTGGTCCCGCACGCAGCGGGAGGCTTCAAGGTCTCGGCGCGCGGCAAGGGCGAGCTCGCGGTCGAGGTGGCTCCCGGGTACGCGGTCGACGGCCAGGGCAACGACGTCGTGCTGCTCGAGACGGAGATCAAGGCGGTCAACCCGTCCGACTTCAAGCTCCCGAACACGATCTACATCGTGGCCAAGTACATCGAGGAGTTCACGGACTTCATCGCCTACAAGGAGAACCTCGAGTTCAAGGGCCACCGGCGAATCGCCGAGCGATGCCGCATCGACATCGAGGTGATGGAGCCCGACATCACAAAGGAGATCGAGCTGGCCCGCGTGCTGCTCGAGCCCGGCGTACGGCGAATCACCGAGCCGAAGGACCCCGACAATCCCAAAGCCAACGAGATCGATCGGCGCTTCGTACCGGTCGCGGGCTTCGTGGGATCGAACATCTCCCCCAAGATGCACCGGGACCTGCTCGAGCTGCTCGCGATCGGCAAGCTAACCTACAGCTACCTGTTCCACGACCTCCGGATCCTCACGGCGTCAGACGTGCTCCACGCGCTCATCGCGCTCGAGATGATGCTGCGCGGCCGCCAGCTCAGTCAGGACACGCTCACCGATCTGTTCAAGCTGATCTTCGGCCTCCAGTGGAACATGGTCCAAGACATCGACGCGAACTATCCCCAGTTCGGGTCGCGCAAGGAGTTCGGCGCGTTCAAGAAGAACATCGAGATCGTCCGCGGCATGAGCAAGGAAGGCAGCCCGGACTTCCTCGTGAACTGTGTGGGCTATCAGCGCAAGAGCTGTGAGTCCCTCCAGGACCTCTTCGCGCACAAGCTCGCCGCTGCGGCTCCTGCGTCGGACGCGGGTGCTCCCACCGACCGGATCTTCGAGGCCATCAAGGTCCGGAGCGCCGACTTCGGCAAGGTGCTCGAGATCGAAGAGTCCAAGTTCAAGCTCATCGACATGATCGACCTCATCGACGACGCGAGCGAGAAGGCGCACAAGTTCAACATCGAGCAGGCGCGCGACCGCTACCGCACTCGCCAGCGGCTCAAGTACCCGGACGGCGTCACAGTCGAGGACGTGGGCATTGCGTACGAGGGCGGCTACGCCGAGTGGGAGATCACCGGCGCCACCCCGAAGAAGGACATCATCGTGGTCACGCGAATGGACTACGTCCACGGGGAGTACGAGACGGAGATGTACGTCAACGGGAAGAAGGTGGGCAACTCAGTGTGCCCCGGGAACGACCGACGCGCCCGCTGGCGCAACTGGCCGTTCGTCATCCCTGGCGAGTATGTGACGGAGCCCAACCTCAAGCTGAAGCAGATCCCGATCACGGCCGGCCGCGACGTCAATATGTTCAAGGTGTGGTTCTACCAACCCATCTGATCGCCGGAGCACTTGGCTAACGGAGTCCGTGATGAGCACCGCCATCGCCGCTGAGGGGCGCCTTTTGGCGCACGACGTGTACACGCTGATTCAGACGTTGGACCCGGCGGTGTTCCGCGCGGAGCTGGAGGCGCAAGTCCAGCAGCTGGCCGAGCGGATTACGAGGCGCCTCGAGGAGCTCCAGGCGGCATGTGAGCGCCTCGAGACCCGCGAAGCCGCGGCGTTCCGGGAAGCGATGGGAGCCCTCGCCCGACAGCTCGAAGCGCTGGAGCAGCGCGCCCGCGCCAGCCTGGGCTCGGCGCCGAGCGTGGACTGGCGGGGCCTCTTCAAGGCGCTTCAGCCGCGATACGACGCGCTGGTGACGCGCCTCGGCGCGTTCGACGCGCATCTCGACCTGCCCACGCTGCGACCCACGAACATGAGCCGCAGCCTGTTCCACATGTCCAACGGCTTCGTCTCGTTGGCCGCCATCCTGTTTCTCCCGGTGTGGCTCGTGCGCGCTATCCCCGCCACGCTCACGGTCATGGCGTGGACGGCCGAGACGCTCCGACGATTCTCGCCCACGGTCAACGCGGCGCTGATGCGCGCGTTCGCTCCGATTGCCCACGCGCACGAGAGCCACCGCGTGAACTCGGCCACGTGGTACTCCACCGCGCTGATCCTGATCGCCACATTCTGCCCGATGTACGCATGCGCCGCGGCCGTGATGGTCTTGGGCCTCGCGGATCCGGCGGCGGCCGCCGTGGGACGCCGCTGGGGCAAGATCAAGCTGCGCGCGGGACGCTCGCTCGAGGGGACCCTTGCGTTCGCGCTGGTCGGCTCCGTCACCGCCTTCGCGGTCCTCGGACTGTTCTACTCTGGGCAGTTCGGATCGCTCGGTCTGATCGTCCTTGCGTCCCTGGCCACGGGCGTGGCAGGCGCGATCGCCGAGCTCGGCTCGGGGCGGGTAGTCGACGACAACCTCGCGATCCCGATCGCCTCCGCGTTCGCAGCCTGGAGCGTTCTGGGCTGAGCTCCGCCGCGTGAGCGGCTGAAAATGGGGCCTCCGCCCCGCCGTTGACCGCGCGTGGATGCGCGACAACACCCCCTCGTCTTGTTGTCATCGGCTCTGATACTGGGCCTCCTCGTGGGCTTCGGGTGCGAAGCTTGGCCGGGCCTCGCACCGTGGCTCGGCGGGGCCCTCGGGCTGGCGGCCGCCGCCGGCTTGTGGCGCCTCCCACAGCGACTCGGGCCCCTCGCGGGGGTCGTGCTCGCCGTCGCAGCCGCGCAGGTTCACTGGCAACGCCCGCCCCCTGCCCTGCTCCCCGACCCCTTTCGCGATGGCCGGCCCGTCGACCTCACCGGTCGAGTCGCCGAGCCCGCGCGGCGGACGCGAGACGGCCTGCGGCTCGAGCTGGACGCCGTGCGTGTGGAGGGCGCTGCGCTCGGGCCCAAGAACAGACGGGCAGTCGCCGAGCCACCGCCCGACTTCGCCGCGCGGGAGCTGGTCGGCCGCGTCGTGCTGTCCGTGCCCGACCGGCAGCGGACCGCCGAGCTCGTACTCGGCGCGCGCGTTCGGACGGCGGTGGCGCTCCGGCGCGTGCTGCCCACGCCGAATCCGGGCGTCTCCGACCCCGCCGAGGTCATGCTGAACCGCCGAATCACCGCTCGGGGGACCGCGCGGAGCGTCGTGGTCGAGACTCCGGCTACGTCCTGGATCGACGCCCTGCGCGACCGATTCCGCGACGCCGTAGCGAGCGCCACTCCCGAGGCGGCGACGCTGCTCGAAGCGATGATGCTGGGCGACCAGGGCACCCTCGATCCGGAGCGACAAGATCGCTGGAGGCGCGCCGGGATCACGCACATCCTGTCGATCTCCGGCTTGCACGTGGCCGTGGTCGCGATCGCGGCTGAGCTGGCCGTCCGCTTCGCCTTCGCCGCGTGGCCCTGGTGGTCTACGCGGCGCTCGGCCCGCCGCCCAGCAGCCATCGTGGCCATGTTCGCGGGGTGGCTCTACGTCGTGGTCGCCGGCGCCCCGCTGGCCGCCGTGCGGTCTGCGCTCATGGTCAGCGCGTTGTTCGCCGCGCGGGCGATCGGACGGACCACCGGCGGCGGGAGCGTGCTCGCTCTGGCAGCGCTCGTCACGCTGCTCCGGGACCCCTGGGCGGTGAAGGACCCGTCGTTCCAGCTGAGCTACGCCGCCGTTGCGGGGCTGATCCTGGGCGCTCCGCAGCCCACGAGTCCGGCGCCGACGAGGCTTCGGGCCGCCCTGCGCGGGTTGGGCCTCGCCCTCATGACCTCCGCGGTGTGCACCTTGGCGACGCTGCCGATCTTGCTCGTGCACTTCGGGGCCGTATCGGTCGCCGGTCTCGTGACCAACCTGGTCGCGGTGCCGCTGTCCTCGCTGGCGGTGGTGATCCCGGGCTTCATCGCGCTGATCGGGGCAACCCTCGGGCTCAACACGCCGGTGCTGTGGGTGTCGGACCTCCTCGTCCCGTGGCTCGAGGCGATCGCTCGCTGGGGCGCCGTTGTGCCCGAGCTGCGTCACGCCGGCGTGTCGTGGTTCGAGCTGGTCCTCACGACGATCTGCGCGGTGCTGTGCTTGCTGCGGCGCTCGAGGAGCCAGGTAGTGGTGGGCCTCGTGTGCGGCGTGGTGGGCGTGGTGGGCCTCCCGCGGGGTCGCTCGGCCGGGCTCGAGGCGGTGTTCCTAGCGGTCGGCCACGGAGACGCCGTGCTTCTGCGCCTACCCAGCGGGCACGACCTGCTCGTAGACGGGGGAGGAGACCCGCTCGGGAAACGCGACATCGGCGGCACCATCGTGGTCCCTGCGCTGGAGTCGCTGGGCGTGGAGGCGCTGGACGCGGTAGTGCTCACACACCCGCACCCCGACCACTTCCGCGGCCTACGCCCCGTCTTCGAACGGTTTCCCGTGCGCGAGCTGTGGTGGAACGGCGAGACCTCCCGCGACCCGGAGTTCACGGCCATGCTCGAAGCTGCAGACCGCCAGGGCACGATCCGACGGCGCCCCAATGGTGCGATCGAGCTCGGCGAGGTGGTCTTGGAGACCCTCCACCCCGTCGACGGCGCCGGGGCGGTGGTGCCGCACGAGGCGCTCGAGCAGAACGACAACTCGATCGTCCTGCGCGTGCGCTACCGCGACTTCTCGTTGCTCCTCACGGGCGACATCGAGGGCCCCGCAGAGGAGCTGCTGGTGGCCACGACAGACCTCAAGGCTACAGTCCTCAAGGTGCCGCACCACGGCAGCAGGACCTCGTCGAGCGAGGCCTTCCTCGACGCGGTCAGGCCGCTGTACGCGGTCTGCGGCAGCGCCGACCACGGCCGCTTCCCATTCCCGCACGACGAAATAGCCCAGCGTTATGCAGACCGTGGCATCCCACTGTGGATCACCGGGCGCAGCGGCGCCGCGAGGCTCTGGACCGACGGCGCGCGGTGGGAGGTGACCTCGGCGCGTTAGAGGCGGCCGATCGGCTAGCGGCGGAAGGGGTTGGGAAAGAGCATCGGGATGCGACGCTGAATGTCTGCGTATTCTGGGCGCCGCTGCAGCGCCCGCCGCTCGGCCATGGGGATCGAGACCCCCACGAACATGACGAAGATCGCCACCCACCCAGCGGCCGTCCACCACGGGGCCCCGACGGCCACGCCAGCGAGCCACACGCCGAACCACACCCCGATCTCACCGAGGTAGTTGGGGTGCCGTGAGAGCTGCCAGAGGCCCACAGTGCACGCGCCCACGCCGCCCGCGAGGCGGTACCGACGAAGCTGCTCGTCGGCCACACCCTCCACGGCGGTGGACGCGAGGATCACGAAGACCGCGACGCCGTCGAGAACGCCGAAGGGCGCGGACGACGGGAGCGCGAAGAACAGCGGGAGGCAGCCGAGGAAGACCTGCAGGGTCGGGAACAGGTGGATCCCGAACGCGCTGATCAGCCAGTACGCGCGCGGGTACCGGGTCCGGAAATCGGCATAGCGCCAGTCCTCGTGATGCAGTCCCGCCCAGCCTCGCACCCAGTTGGCCGTGAGACGAACGCCGTAGATCGCCAGCGCAGCGAGTACGAGGCCCGAGCGCAACGACGACGACGCGAGGGCGGCGCCGATCGCCACGGGGGCCACGCTCCAGAACGGGTCGTAGACGCTGGAGTTGTCAAAGGCGCGCGAGGCGGCAAACACGAGCGCTGTGGCCGCGAGATCCGCGACGGCCATACGCCAGAGAGTCGACTCACCCGGACAGCACGCGGAGAAGACGAGGCCACCGACGCCCAGGGCCGCGAGGTAGACCACGCCCACCAACGCGAGGCTCTGCGCTCGGCTGACGCGTTGCCCGCTCACGGATCAGCGCTTCGTCTTCCGGCGAGCCACGCGGCGTGTGCCCTTGACGTGTTGGGGGATCCGGAACGGCGCCGCCTTCCCTCCCCGGTTGAGCACGGCGAAGCCGCGGACGAGCTCGTCGAGCCACCTCCCGAAAAGCGAAGGGATACCAATCCGGTCCGGGAGGAACTCGTCGAGCAGCTTGACCATCTTCACCTCGAGATCGATCAGCTTCTCAGCCGTGGGCTCGGGCTTCACCCCGAGCATCTTGGCCAGCTCGGGGCCGTTCATGCGCCGGATGAAGGCCGCCGGAAAGGGCTTGAACACCTTGGTATGGAGCATCTTGCCGGCGAAGCTCTGCAAGAAGCGGATGAGCGACGCCGTCAGCTCGCGACCGTCTTCACCGGGCCCGAAGTTGCGGCGCCGATAGGCCGCAGCGAACGCCTGGGCCTCCTTGTAGTTGCGAGGGTTCGCGTCGTCTGCCACGCCGATGAAGTGGCCCGCTACGCGCCATAGATGCACCCAGGCCTCGCGGTCCTCGGAGGGGACTTTGACGCCGAGAGACGCGAGGGCGTCGAGCAGGACCACGGAGAACGTCATGAGGGTGAAGGCCAGGTCCTCCTGACAGATCGGTGTCCCGTTGGCCGGGTCGTATCGACCTGGGGGTAGGCCGCTAATGAGCTCGCGCACGCCAGCGTGCATGAGGCGGACCTTCTGAGCCGAGCGGATCCCCCGCCCCTCGGGGCCGAGGCCGCCTTCACCGACGATGTCGCAGAGAAACTGCGCCGTCTCCATTACCCGCGCCTCGACGGCACGACCCTGCATGCGCCCGGTCAGCGTAAGTACGCCGACGCCGCGGTAGTTGGCGTAACACTGCGGCAGCGCAGAGCAGAAGAGGCCCAGGATGAGCTCTGCGCCGTACTGCTCAAAGACCCGCTCCCCCGCAAGGATGAGCTTGGGGTCTGCCCACGGGGGGAGCGCCGCGGTCTCCTCGAAGTACAGCCGGGCCGGCTCGGGGAGCCCTTTGGGGACCGGATCGTCCGTCTCGACGATGGCGCGAAAGAGCGTGCTGGCGCGTTTCTCCTCCTTGTCGTCGAGGGCCAGCATCACGTCGTCGGCGATGGGGTCGCCGCGATGGCGCAGCGAGTCGAGGAAGTCGGGGCTCAAGTCCATGGGCTAACGAACTCCTGGAGGTGCGAGGTGTTGGGAATACGGGGGCCGCTCACTCTTTGGGAGCCGACAGCGCGCTGCGCCCGCTCCGCGCGGCAGTGAGCCACGCGCGGGCACCGCCATCTTCGTGACAGGCGGCGACGAGCGGCTCGAGCAGGGACAACGCCGTGGCGGCTTCACCGGCCTCCACGGCATGGACGGCGGTTTCGAACGACGCGCGGCCCACCTCCTTGGCGCGTCTCAGGCGCTCGGGATCGGCGCCGAGCATCTCGTAGACCGGCACGGGCTCTCGCCGCCCCTGGACGCCGACGTGACCGAGGAAGCGTCGACTGAACCGGTCTGACGAGCGACACGCGGCCAGCAACGCGTCGCTCGCCACGATCCGCGCGTCGAAGAACTTGCAGAGCCGCTCGAGCCGCGACGCCGTGTTGACCACGTCCGAGATCACCGTGACGTCGAGCCGCTCGGCTTCGCCCACGAGGCCCAGCATCAGCGAGCCGTAGTGCAGCCCCACGCCGATCCGTAGGGGGGGCTCCCCCCTCTGCGCGCGTATGGCGTTGAGCTCTGTGGTGCGCGCGAAGAGCCCCTCGGCCGCCTCGATGGCGTCGTCGGCACCGGTGAAGAGCGCCATGATCGCGTCGCCGATGTACTTGTCGATGAAGCCGCCGTTCTCGCGAATGACGGGCCCGATGCGCGACAGGTACTCGTTGACGAACGCGAAGTTGTCTTCGGGCGACATCCCCTCCGAGAGCTCCGTATAAGCCCTCAGATCGGCGAACAGCACCGCCATGTCGCGGCGGACCGCTTCCCCGAGGCGCACGTCGGCCAGGTCGTGGTCACCTGCGCGGCCCGACCGCAGCTGCGCCAGGAACTCCCGAGGCACGAAGCGCGCGAAGGCTTTCGCCTGCCGGTCGACCTGCTCGAAGAGGCGGGCGTTCGCGAGCGAGATGGCGAGCTGTCCCGCCAGCACGGCGATGACCTGGGTTCGCTCCCCAGTGAAGGCGCCGGGGAGAACCCCGTTCTCGAGGTAGAGCACTGCCTCGAGGCGTCCCGCGTGCACTGCCGCAACGCAACACAGCGCCGCCGTCCGCTGCGCCGCGACGTAGGGGTCGTCCGCGAACAGCCCGGGTTCGCTGAGGTCGCTCAGCACCACCGGCTTATGGCTTCGGCTCACGAACTGAATGACGCCCTTCGGGACGTCGTCCCGGGCGCTGAGGGGGGACGTAATCGGAAGACGCCCCGTCTCGACGCGGTGCTCCACAGCCACCTCGAGGCCGCCTGCTCCCCGTTCGGGCACCAGGAGGAGCGAGCGCTGAGCGCCGGAGCTCTCCATCAGCACCTCCATGAGCCGGCTGGCGAGCGCGTCGAAGCGCATCTCGCCCGCGAGCGCCTGGCTGGCTTTGACGAGGCTCCAGTCGTCCAGATCGGCTCCCGTCGAGGTGGTCCCGAAGGTCGCGACGCTGGCTGAGGGGTGGCCCGTGGTTCGGTCAGCGGTGCTGCCCCAGCTGCTCGCAGTGGGCGCGCGGAGCCAGCGGTGCTGAACCTCGAGCTCGAGCAGGCGGCGTGTGTTGCCGGCGCTGCGGTGTCGCGCCACCGCCTCGCGCAGATACGCGTCTGCTAGGCGTCCGAGGCCTGCCTTTCGGAAACCACGAGCCGCCAGCTCGGCCAAGAGCCCTGCGTTCTTCACGAAGCCGTTCGCTACGGCGTCTGCGATCGCCGCGTCGAACGCCGTGATCGCGTCCACTGCTTGTCCTGCCCGCAAGTGGCCCAGCGCGTCCAGTCCCTTGACCTTGTGCGCGAAGCTCACGGGGTTTGCCGCCGCCCACGCTTCGAGCTGCGTTCGATGGGCGCCCAACGCAGCGGCGGCGTCCGGGTCGTCGCCGGCCTGGGCCAGGCGCAGCGACGCCACGAGAGCCGCGAGCCAGGCATGCATGCTGTGGTGCCCCGTCCCGAGTGACCGAGGCAGCAGCGCGGCCGAGCGGCCGACGAGCTCATCGAGCGTCTCCGGTAGCAGCGTCTCGAAGAGCAGTCCCAGCTCGAGGCGCGCGAGGCACGCCATGTGGGCCGGGATCTTCAGCGCATAGCCGTCGAGCTTGGCCAACCAGCTCGCTTCGTCCGAGCCCAGGGCCAGCGGCTTGGAAGGATCGCTGGTGAGCGCCTCGGCGACCCGCAGGTTCACCTCGTGGACAGCCGGAGCCTCAGCGATCCCGAGCTCGTTGCCGAGCGCGAGCAGGCGGCTGGACGACGACGCGAGCTGACCGACCTCGAGGCCCGTGTTGAGCCAGAGATAGCCCATCGCCAGGGTGCAGAACGTGGCGAAGACTGGGTCACCCGCCGTCAGTCCCGCCCGGACCCCCGCCTCGAGGCCGGGGATTGAGTCGAGCGGTGGCGCCGTCCAGTGATCGACGAAGCCGCACAAGCACAGCGCCACCTTCGACTCGAGGCTGGGCCGCGCGAAGCGCGCCTGGACCCGGCGAGCGAGGACCGCCGCCTCACGGCTCCCGGCGAAGTCGCCGAGGATCGGCCCGAGGACCACGCCATAGAGGGCCCACCCGAACGACGACACCGGCGTCTGCCCGTGACGCGCGCTGATGGTGCACATCTTCAGGATGATGAGCGCGTAGAGGTTCTCGTTGACGTAGTAGGCGGGCGCCGCTGTGTCGTTGAGGATCTCGAGCGCGGCCAGCTTCAGCGGGTCGGTGGCCTCCGGTAGCTCGGCGAGCTCGGCGTAGCTGCGACCAGCGATCGCCTCTGCGAGCGCACCGAATGCGGCGCCGACAGCCGCCCCGTCGACCTCCAGCGGCAGCGGTTCGCCACAAAGCGCGAGCCCCTCGCGCGCCAGCTCCAGCGCCTCGAGCACCTGGCTCTTCCCGATGCGGAGGGCGACGCGGAGTACGTAGCTGTTGGCCCGGTCCACGTCCGACGTCGCGTGCTCGAGCGCCTCGCGGAACAGCTCGTCGGCGGTGGCGGCGTTCCCGACGAGGTACTCGCAGGTGGCCTGGTCCATCGTGGCGTTGCCCATGAGCGCTGGGGCCGTCTCCCATCCGGCGCCGCCGAGGAGCCTTCGGGCGGCGCCCAGGTAGGTGACGCCCGGACCATATGCAGCCGAGTGTCGGGCCGCGGCGCCCGCTGCCGCGAGCACCTGGGCCGCAACCTCTCGGTGTTGTCCGAGCGCGGACGAGGCGGCCAGGAAGTGGTCGGCGCGCTCGAAGAGCTTGGACTCGTCGAGGAGCATCGCGACCCGAAGATGCAGCGCCGGCCGGTCCTCCGCCGGCGTGAGCTCGTAGGCCGCCTGCTGGACCCGGTCGTGCTGAAACGCATAGGCGGGGTTGATCGTGGCGTCGGACGCCATCCCGGCCACGGCGTACTCGTCGTCCAGGGGCGCGAGCAGCCCTTCGGAGAGCGCAGGCCAGAGATCGTCAGCCACGCCGGCCGCGTCCAGGGAGACGACCTGCGCCAGCTGGTGGAGATCGAAGGTGGCGCCGAGCGCGGCGGCGGCCGACAGGGTGCGGCTGGGTCGCTCGCCGTAGCCCACGATCCTCTGCAAGAGCAGCTCGACCACGTTCTGGGAGAGCGCGCCCCGTCGAATCGCAGCGAGGTCGAACGAGAAGCCGTTGCTCGCGGCCAGCTGAACGTGACCCGCCTTGTGGAGATATTTCAGGAACTCCTTGACGAAGAAGGGATTTCCCGCCGTCTTCTCGTGCACGATGCCAGCGAGCGGCTCCACCTCCTCCGGCGACCTCCCGAAGGCGTCCGCGAGGTACTCCGTGAGTCGGAAGCGCGAGAGGCCCAGCAGCGAGACGTCCGTAATGCCGCGGCTGCGTGCCTCGCGGATACGCGCCAGCTCGTGCGCGAGCGGGTGGGCCGCGTCGACCTCGTTGGAGCGATAGCTGCCCACGAGCAGCAGGTGCGGGATTTCCCCCCCCGTGGTGATGGTGTGCAGCAGCTCGAGGGAGCCAAGATCCGCCCACTGGAGGTCGTCCAGGAAGAGCACCAGGGGGCTGTCGTCCGTGGCGAAGAGGCGGAGCAGCTCGAGGACGAGCCGTGCCAGCCGCAAGCGCGCCGCCTCGGGGTCGAGCGACTCCGGCGGGCTGGTGTGGCCCAGGATACCGCGCGACTCGGGGAGGATCTCGAGCAACACGCCAGCAGACGACCCGAGCTGCTCCGAGAGCCTCGAGCGCCACGCGAGAACCGACTCCTCGCTCTGCAGCAGCAGCCGCTGGAACAGCTCGGCGAAACAGTGAAGCAGACCGCTGAAGGGGAGCTGCCGGCGGAACTGGTCGAACTTGCCCGAGACAAACTGGCCCCGCGCCATGGCGACTGCGCGCCCGAGCTCGGCGACCAACGCCGTCTTGCCTACCCCGGACCATCCGTGGACCAGCACAAACTCGGACCGGCCGGTCGCGGCCCGCTCGAAGGCCGAGACAAGGACGCCGAGCTCCTGATCCCGCCCGTAGAGTCGCGCGGGGAGGCTGAAGCGAACAGCGCGGTCGCTGTTCCCGGGGCGGAAGCCCGCGGTCTCGGCGCCACTCTGGAGGCGGCTCGCGAGGTGCTCGAGGTCTGACTCGACGCCGAGCGCCGTCTGGTATCGGCGCTCAGAGGCCTTCTCGAGGAGGCGCAAGACCACGGCGTCGACGGCGACGGGGATTCCCGGGCGGAGGCTGCTGGGCGCGGCCGGCTGGCGCGCCAGATGCCCGTGCAACACCTCGGTGGGATCGAGCTCATCGAATGGTGGGCGCCCCGTGAGGCACTCGTAGAGCGTGGCCCCGAGTGAGTAGAGGTCGCTGCGTGCGTCGACGGGGCGATTCACACGGCCCGACTGCTCGGGCGACATGTAGGGGAGGCTGCCGTCGAAGCGGCCTATCCGCGCCACCTCGGAGTCGAGCTGAGCCGAGATGCCGAAGTCGAGCAGGGTGACGGCCCCCTCGTCGTCCAAGAGGAGGTTCGACGGTTTCACGTCCTTGTGGATGATCCCCGCCGCGTGCACCCGCCCGAGCAGCGCAGCGACCCGGGCGCCAAGCCGGAGCGCATCCACCACGGGCATGGCCCCGCGACGAAGCCGGGTGGACACGGCGGTGCCCCCGTCATCGCGGAACGCGATGTGGGGCGGAGTCTCCTGATCGTGGACCCCTACCGGTACGGGCAGCCGGAGCTTCGACTGGGGGTCAGCGGCGCCAGCTGCGCCGGCCAGCTGCGCACAGATGTCGTGCTCCCGCCGTAACCGCGCGCGGACGGACGCGGTGGTCGGGAAGATCGCCGATGACTTGACGATGACGGTCTCGCCCGCCGGCGACACCCCGCGCACGACGCGAGTCCTGCCGTCCTCGTATAGAACGGACAACACCTGATACCGACCGATACGCTCCACGCAGCCCCCCAAACCCACTGCGAGGCCCGAATAGGCCGGACTCTCAGCCCTGCCCGTGGACGTCGCACCCCAGACGTTTATAGAAGCACAAAAACGGGCTTGCCATCTACGGGCCGAGGCTAATCCGAGCCTCCCGGCTGAACTCGGCGATCACGGCCTCGGCCGCTTCGCCTGCCGTCCGTTGGCGCGCCGACGCACGCTCCTTCGCCGTGGTCTGCCGCCGAAACACGTCGGGATCAGCGCGCAGGATCTTTGCGAACACGCGGCGGACCAGGTCGCCCACCAGCGGCGCCTCGAAGGACCGCTGCATGCCCTCGTACAAGAGCGCCACCGGTCGCCGGCGGACCGCCTCGCGGTCCATCGCGAGCTCGATGCGGCGCGCGGCCTCGCGCAGGCGCTGTCCCTCCGGGTCGAGCTGGCCACTCGTGCCAAAGAACGTGTCCCGCATGAACGGAAAACCCGCCTCGAGGACCCTGACCCACGCCCACAGGTAACGCGCGGTGCCCCGAACGCCCAGCTCCGGCCCCTCGAGCAGCGGGGCAAGGTCGAGGAGGAGGTGGTCGAGCGCCAGGTGGCGCGCTTCGTCCCTGTGAATTCGCGCCAGCACAGTGGCGGTGGCAGGGTCTTCAGCGAAGACCTCGAGGGGACCGAGATAGGCGATGTCGAAGGCGATCTCGCCCACAGTGACCCCAACCGCGGCCGCTTCGGGGGGCGCGAGACGGATCCACGCAGCGAGCCGCTCCCCGAGACGAACGAGGGAGGGCGTGGGCTCATAGACCCGCAAGCGCCGTTGATTGTGAAGCACCTCGAGTCGCCGAAGCGCCCCAGCGTGGCGCGCCTCGTCTTCGACGAAGGCGCAGAGCAGGTCACGCAGCGGCGCGTGATTCACCCGCTCTGCCATGGCGCCGAACATCGCGCCCGCCATGCGCTCGATCTGCTGAAAGTCCACGAGATACTGCACGAGCGCGGCCTCGTCCTCCTCGCTACGCCGCGCGGGCTGCGGGAGCGCGAGCGCCTCGGGGGACCAGGGATCCGCTGCGCGCTTCCGTAGAAGGCGAGCGATCGACTGTTCTGCCTCGGGCGGGAGCGTCACGGCCGGGACCTCTCGGTCCGGGCCGAGCCCGTGGCGCCGGAGCGGCCGACGCGTCCACCGGCGAAGTCGACCGTGAGCACCGAGTAGCCCGGGTGGCTCGTGCGAACCGATACCTCAGCGTCTGGAGCGCCAACCCGGGCGAGCAACTCGAGCTCGCTCTCCGTCCAGAAGCGCCGGCCTGAGATGAACGCGTCATGAGCGAAGTCGACGCGGGCCCCTGCGCCGAGGGTGAGCGCATAGAAGGGCACCGCCCAGAGCAGGAGCAGGCTGCGGTGCCCGTCGACGCCCACGAAGCCGTGCCGGATGACGCGCCTCGACTCGGAGATCATTGTGGCGAGGCCGCCCGCGCTGAAGTGGTGCATCGATTGGGCGATGACCGCGATGTCGAAACGGCCGGGTTCGACGTCCATCCGGAAGGCGTCCAGATGTTCGAAGGAGGCCGCCACGCCCCGTCGGCGGGCCTCGGCGCGACCCCGCTCGAGGTACTCGGGGACGATGTCCGTCCCGGTGATCTCGAGCTCCAGCCCTTTGGCGCGCGCCAGCGCCGGCGCGCGAAGCGTGAGCTCGCCGTAGCCGGCGGCCAGCTCCACCACGCGGGCAGGACGCCCCTCCTCCTGGTTCACCCGGCGGACGAGCGGAGCGATGGCACCGAGGAAGCGGTGGTAGGAGAACAGGCGGGCGTTGAGCGTGTGGAGCGCCTTGACGATCGCGAGCTTTCGCTCAGCGCTGACGTCCTCCCTGTCAAGCCGCTCGAGCGTGGAGGTCCGGAGGCGACGGTCGAGCGCTTCCAGGCCGCGCACGAGTCCGCCGGAGGCAGCGGCGCGCTGTGTACGGGCATCACGAAGCGCGCGGATCGCGGCCTCTGCGGCGGCGGCCGGGGAGTCGCCCGGCGGTGACGGGTCCAAGGGTCTGTCGATTCGCCGAAACTGAAGCATGTCTTCCCTGTCCTCCGGCGGGGAGAGTGATGTCTCCCCCTGCCTCGAGGCATCGCTGAACGAGCGACCGCATATACCAAGTTGGTGGGTGAGGCCAGCCCATGCGCTACCCGGACGCCGCGCCTGCCGCCGCTACGCCGGGACCTCGGCTGTACCCTGCTGCGCCCCCTCGGGTATCATTGCTCGCCGCCGGTTGGCGCAGCTCCTGGGCCGCTCGGGACCCGGAGACCCTGACCGGTGCATCGCGCCCCCACACGCGTAAGCCAGCGGCTCACGCCCGCGTTCAACGGAGTCACCATGCTGTCACGGCGTCGATTCTTGAAGGGTACCGTGCTGGTTGCGGCCGCCGCCGGCTGCGCCTCGGAGAGCGCGGGCACCTCGGTCTCGAACGGCACCAGCGACACCACGGCGACGCCGGGCGACGCGGCCACGGAACCCGCTATCGAGGACGGAACAGGCTACTTCCCCAACTCGGTCGCGTCGGGTGATCCCAAGCCGTCGAGCGTCGTGCTCTGGACCCGCGCGCTGGTGCCCACGCAACCAGACGCTGCAGTGACCCTGCGCCTCGAGCTGTCGAGCACGCCCGACTTCTCGGAGCGCATCAGCCTCACGGGCTCGGCCGGGACGGACCTCACCGCCGCGCTGGAGCACGACCACTGCGTGAAGGTGCGCGTGGAGGGGCTCACCGCCGATTCGGTGTACTACTACCGCTTCGTGCTCACGGAGAGGCCCAACAGCGACCAGCCGGTCCGGCTGGCCTCGCGTACGGGGACCACTCGCACCGCGCCCGCGGCGGACGCCGAGCGAGCCGTGCGCTTCGCGTACGTCTCGTGCCAGGACTACAACGGGCGCTACTACAACGCATACAAGCGGCTCCTGGCGCTCGACCCGCCGCCCGAGTTCATCGTTCATCTCGGCGACTACGTCTACGAGACCACCGCGGACCCTCGCTTTCAGGAGGCGTCACCGGACCGCGCGTTCACGTTCACCGACAAAGCCGGCGCGCTGACCTTCGACGCGGGGACGGAGACCGAGTACCAAGCGGCTCGATCGCTCCACAACTACCGCGAGATGTACCGCGTCTACCGCTCGGACCCGTGGCTGATGGCCGCGCACGAGCGCTTCCCGTTCCTGATCACGTGGGATGACCACGAGTTCTCGGACGACTCGTGGAGGGAACACGGCACCTATCACAACGGCGCAGAAGACGAGGCCGACGAGGAGCGGCGCCGCAACGCGTCGCAAGCCTGGACCGAGTACCAGCCGGTCGACTTCGAGTCCGCGGACTACCAGTACGACCGCACGAAGCCGCTGGGGGAGGACGTCCGGGTCTACCGTGACCTCACCTGGGGGAAACACTGCCACCTCTTCCTCACCGACGGTCGCAGTCATCGACCCGACCACCTGGTCCCGGAGGAGGCGTATCCCGGCGCGGTCGCGGCGACGGAGGCGGAGCTCGTTGCCGCGATGGGCGCAGTTCCAGACCCCGTGGGAGCCGTCATCGACATCGACGCTCACGACGAAGGCGCCTACAAGGCCCCGCTGGTGGCCGCTGGCGGCACGGCGTCCAAGATCACCGGCAAGATCGGGGTGGCGTGGATCAACGGCGTCCTCGAAGCGCGGGCTGCGGCGGGCGAGACGGAGGACCCGCCGTTGATCAGCGCCACGGACGGCCTCGAGCGGGGCCTCGTCTGGGCAGACATCGGGAAGGCCTCGGAGTACGGCTCCCTCGGGTCGCGCTACTTCGCGATCTGGGACACCTTCCAGGCCTACGCTGCAGTCGCCAACCACCGCACGGAAGGGGCGGCCCAGGATGTGCTAGGGAAGGAGCAGGAGGCCTGGCTGCTCGGGGGGCTGGTCTCGTCCCCGCACACCTGGAAGCTCTGGTGCAGCCCCTTCTGCGCCACCACCCACGTCGTGGATCTGTCGTCATTCGCGTCCCTCCCCGAGCGCTTTCGCAAGCGGTGGGCGCTGGTGCTCGACGATTACAACGGCTTCCCGGACAAGCGGGACGCTTTGATCGACTCGGCGAGCGCCGCAGGGAACGTCGTGGTCCTGAGCGGGGACCTCCACTCGTTCTGGGCCAGCGAGCTCGTCAGCCGGGCTGGGAACGTGGTGGTGGAGTTCACCGGCGGCGCCGTGAGCTCCGGCACGCTGCGACAGCTGCTGATCAACGCGGCCAACTCGGACCCGGCCCTCAAGGCCGCTGGCGCGGCGGCGCTCGCGCTCGGCGCGGACTCCCTGCTGGTGGACCCGGCCACCCTGCCCAACCCAGGGCTCGCGTTCATCCGCACGAACCTCCAGGGCCTGTCGGTGGTGGACGTCAGCGCTGACGCCGTGACCACCGCGTTCCACATGGCAGCCGAGCCGATGAGCAAGGAGGACCTGGACGAGGCGGGCGTAGCGGCGGCGTACACCACCCAGCGCTTCCAAGCGCGGGCGGGGGAGGCAGCGCTGTACGGGGAGGTCCCGGGCGATGCGGACGAACTAGTCTGGAAGCGCTGGGATCGGACGACGGGAGCTTGGGCAGCCGGCTGAGGCGGGCCCACCGCGTCAGGCGGCGAGGCTCCCAGCCGGAGACTCGGCTACTGGAAGCCAGACGCGGAAGGTAGAGCCCGCACCGGGCGTGGAGTCGACGTTGATGGAGCCGCCGTGCTCGCGGACGACCTGATCCACGATCGCGAGTCCGAGCCCCATGCCCTCGCCGGGCCCCTTCGTGCTGAAGAACGGCGTGAAGATCCGCGACTGTAGCTCCCGCGCGATCCCCGCCCCCCAGTCCTGCACCTCGAGGACCAGGGCGGCCTTCTCGAGGCGGGTCCGGACCGCCACCGTCGAGCCCTCCGGCGCGGCATCGATCGCATTCTGGACCAGGTTACGAACCACCTGCTGCAGCTCGTCGGCCACGCAGTCTACGGCGGCGTCGCCGGCCCCTGCGGTGAACTCCACCTGGATCAGGCGATCACCCTTGGGGCGCAAGAGTCCCACCACATCCTGGACCAAGGCGTCGAAGGCGGCCGGCATCCGAGTGCTGGGGTATCCCTCTCGCGCGTAGCGGCGGAGCGTCTCGAGCACCTGCTCGACGCGCTGGATGCCTCGGTCCGCCGTGGTCTGCATGCGCTCCATCCGGTCGATCGCCTTGGCTACGATGCGAGCGCGCTCCTCCTCCGCGACGTCGGTCCTCTTGATGGTCTGGTGAACGGTCTGGACGCTCTCCGAGATCACGAAGACGGCGTTCTTGATGTAGGTGAGGGGGTTCCTGATCTCGTGGGCGAGCCCGGCCGACACCGACTCGAGGCTGCGCACCTGCGCGCGCATGACCTGCTGGACCTCGCGACCGCGACGCTTCAGGAGCGCCACCACCGCGGCTCGGAGCTCTCGGGGGCTGAACGGCTTCTCGAGGTAGATGTCAGCACCCGCCTGCCGCGCGGAGACACGCGTCATCACGCTCCGCTCGGCGGTGAGGAGGATCACTGGGATGTCCATGGTGCGGGGATCGGCCTTCAGCTGCGCGATCATGGTGAGGCCGTCCATCTCATCCATCATGTAGTCGCTCACGATGACGTCCGGCTGCTCGCGACGCGCGAGCTCGAGGCCGGTGACGCCGTTCCGGGCGAGATACACTGCGTGACGATCCTGAAGCTGGAGGTGCAGGAAGCGGAGGAGCTCCACATTGTCCTCGACCACGAGGACCTTGGTGGCCTTGCCCGTGTCGTCCCCGCGCTCCGCGATGCGCCGCTCCGTGACCTCGTCGACGTCGAGGAAGCGATACTCGAGGCCGCTGATGAGCTGCTGGGCCCACTCGATCGGCCCCCGGGTCGGTGCGTCAACGGCCTCCGCCGCCACGTCCGCCTCACCACGCGGCAGCACGATCGTGAACGTGGACCCCACTCCCGGTTCGCTCTTGACCGTGATGTCGCCGCCATGGGCGCGGGTAATCTCACGCGCGAATGCGAGGCCGATCCCCGTACCACCGAAGCGCCGCGTCACCGAGGCGTCCGCCTGGCTGAACCGCTGGAAGATCACATCCAGCTTGTCGGGGGCGATGCCAATGCCCGTGTCGGAGACCTCGATCGAGGCGATGCCGTTGGCCTCGCTGAGGGTTACGCGCACCGCGCCGTCTCGCTCCGTGAACTTGAGCGCGTTGGAGATCACGTTGACGAAGACGCGCTCCATCTTGGAGGGATCGATGTTGAACATGCCCACTGGGCTCGGCTCTGCGAGTTGGACGTCGATGCGCTTTCTGGCCGCGAGCGGCACGGTCTGCTCGAGGATCTCGCGGGCGAGGCGACCCAGGTCCGTGGGCTCGCGACGCAGCTGGAGGTGTTGCTCTTCGACCCTGGCCAGATCGAGCAGGTCGTTGATGAGCTTCAGCAGCTTCAGGGCGTTTCGCCAGATGAGCTTCAGCGTCGCCTCGTGCGCGTGGTCCACCCGCCCGAGCTCGCCCGACAGGATGTTCTCGAGGGGCGACAGGATCATGGTGAGCGGCGTCCGCAGCTCGTGCGTGATGTTGTTGAAGAAGTTCGACTTCGCGCGGTCGAGCTCTTTCAGGCGCGCCAGAGCCGACTCCAGCGAATTGGACGTCTGGGCCAGCGACCGGAGGTTGTAGAACTCGGTTCGCTCCAGGCGGTACCGCGCCGCCTGAGAGGCCGCGACGATGATGACCGTGCTGATCAGAAAGAACTGGTTATTGACCGCGACCGCCACGTCCTTGATCGGGATGATCCCAAACACCAGCGGGGCCATGTATATTGTATACATTGACACAAATACGAAGATTGACTGCTTCGGGGTCCAGAGAAACAACGTGCCGCTGGCGAGGACGGCGAGACAGACGCCGGCGTAGTACTGCGATTCGTAGCCGTCCTGGAGCCAGCACATGAGGCTGATGCTGGCCTCGATGGCAATGACGGTGGCAGGACCGAGACCCTGGACCCGCGGGAGCATCCAGTCGCGCCGCCGGTAGATCACCCAAAGGAGCCACCCGCCGTATACGGTGATCAGGAGCCGCATCACGCCGAGGAGGCCCACGTGAGCCGGGATCAACAGGAAGTCGAGCCCCCAGAAGAGGGGAACGAGGGTCGACGACAACCAAGCAAACACCAACAACGCTGAGGTGTTCTTCTCCCGAAGGCTCTTCTGAAACGCCAGCTCGGGCTCGGACATCACGCGACCCGCCGAATACAGAGAAACCAGTAGGCCTGGGCCGGTTCCATCACCACGGAGCGCTCGAACTCTGGCCCGAGGCCGTCAGCGAGGTGGAGCATCTCTTCCTTGGAGCGATATAGGAGTGCCCAGTCGAGCAAGAACTCTGGCACCCAGAAGTTCACGTCGTCCCGTCGGGCGTTCCCGACGGCGATCATCCCTCCAGGGGAGAGACTCTGCGCCAGCAGTTCGAGCAGAGAGCGGGCCACCGCGTCCTCCAGGTAGTCGAACAGCCCAGCGGCGTAGATCAGGTCCTGCGCCTCCTGCGGCTTCATCCGCTCCTTCAGGATCCGCCGGAGGGGGACGTTCAGGCAGCGGATGTCTCCACGCACTTCTCCTGCGCCCTGGAGCGTCGGGTAGATCTCGGAGTACGCAAGGCTCAGCGCCTGCGCCTCCTGATCCACCAACGTCCAACTGATCGGACCGCGCCAGCTGTGGTCCTTCGCGATCTCGAGCACCTCGAGCGCCGGCCCGCAGCCTAGGCTCATCACCCGCATCCGCGCACCGCTTGGCCGCGAACGCTGGGCGAGCTGTGCGAAGGTATACTCCTTCATCAGATCCTTGCGGCGCCTCACACCCTCGGCGAGGGGCTCGTCCGCGACGAAGCGATGAAAGACACGATCAGTGACGCTCGCGCCCTCGAAAGCGTGAGCGTAGACGAAGGTCATCGTTCTGTAGTCGCCCGCGTAGCCGAGGGGCTTTGTGTAGGCCCGCTCGATCAGCGGTGCGCCGAGGAGGTCCAGGGTCAGCGCCCGTTCGGTCACCCGCTTCATCGCCATCCAGCGGACGGGGTCATCCAGGTGCACGAGCGCGCTCGAAGCCGCGGCCGCCTTGAGCGTGTGCCAGGTCGGCAGCATCTGCTCGTACGCGTGGCGGGTGAGCTCGGCGACGTCCGCCTCCGCCTTTCCGCCTCGCTCGCGGAGGGCCGCCTCGCGTGCGCGAAAGAGGTTTCGGTGGAATCGATAGAAGTCGGCTAGCGCCTCGACAGCCAGCCGGTAGTCGGGTGGGACCACGGCGCGCGCTGCGGCGTATTCGGCGAGCTCCATCTCGAGCAGCAGCTTCGCGTGCCGGTCCAGCATGTCGGGCACGTTGATGAACCCGGCGGGCACCGTGAGAGCAAGCTGTCTTCTCTCTTCGTCGCCGCGGACGACCTGCGCTGCGCCGAGGAAGACTACATGCGCGCCGATGGCGATACGAAGCTCGCAGCTGCTCCCCTCGGGGAAGCGCCCGAAGGCGTCCCGTGCCTCGATGCGGCACCCCGACATAGAGATGTCGAGCAGCTTGCACGGCTCGCCGTTGAGGTGCACGGAAGGCGGACAACGCCGCAACCCCTTCTCGACGACCACGCGCTCGCGGTAGACAGCGCTCCCGCCGGCGCGTCCGTAGTCACCCCTGTCCGACACAAGGCCTCCCCAAGAGTCCACACACCGGGCGAGGCACTACATGGCCTGACGCCCAGCGATTGCGATGGACGGGGGGAGATTGCGCCCACCGACGGGTGCGGGCAAAATTTCTGGTGCTGAAGGAGACATTCACACCGCGCCATAGCGGCGCGGTTCACGGGTGGCGCAGCCAGGGTCGGGTAGGACGAGGACGCCCCGGTGGGCGACTTTCTCAGTCCGGCTCCGACTCGTCGGTCCAGATATCGATGATGTGCTCCGGGCCGAAGAACACGGGGTGCCCCGGGCCGAGGCGACCGGCTGTGAGCGGCGCATTGTCGAGGCGTCCCATGAACAGCGTCCCGTGGGCGTGCTCCACGACAACCCACATTCGCTCGAAGCCCAGCTCGTCTTCTCCGTTGGCGATCGCGAAGATCAGCTTGACAATGCTGCCAGCCACCACTCCGGTGCGCAGCTCGAGGTCCGGGATCCAGAAGGAGTCCGGGTGCGCGATGTGTCGTGCTTCGCCGTCGTCGAGTTGCCAGCCGTGAATGTCGAGCTCAGCGAACAGGGAGAGCGGCGACGTGTCGAACAGTTCGCCGAACGAGGGCCGTGGGCCCGGACCGAGCCGACTGAGGAGCTGCGTCAGCGCCGTGAACATGGTGGGCCCCCTTGCATGAACGAGCTCGATCTCGACGCGCTCCCGCAGCGCCTCGAACCACGCCGTGGGACCGGAGACCGAGACCTCCACGGCGCCGTGGGGCTGTGACACACGCGCTCCCTTGAGGAGCAGCTCACACTCGAGCGAGCCAGCCGACAAGAGCCGCGCCCAACGGTACGTGTCGAGGCACAGGGTGCGCAGCTGTCGCTCCGCGTCGGCTTGCGAGACTGCGCCGGTGTGATCCCAAGGCGTGCCCTGAAAGCCAACGATGGCGCCCCGGGCGCCGCAGTCGACGCAATTCCAAAGAATCCTCGGCTCCCGCTGCGCGGCGGCGAGGTCCTGCGATGCCATGATGAAGCCGCCGCAGGTGCGCCGCGACGGCCGCCTGGGGCAACGCACGAGCGTGAGCGCTCCCAGCTGGGCGTCTGGACCCGCGGTGAGCGCCTCTACCACCGAGATAGCGAACGCCATTCGCTGAGCGGGGTCCCTCGGGGCGCGCTGGGACGGGGACGCCTCGGGCTGAGCGTTGCTCAACGCCTCGCGCATGTCGACGACGGAGGGCTGCATGATCCTCGCAGTCCGAGCGTTCTTCGTGGGACCTTCCCCACTGGAAAAGAGCGCGGAGACTACCGCCGCGGGCCCTGGACCCCCAAGGGAATTAATGCCTACGGGGCGGGCAGCAGCGCCTCTGCACGCTCGCGGACGCGAGGTCCCCCGTGGACCTTGCTCGCGTCAGACGGTGAGGACCGCGTCTTTCCCGAGGAGGCGCTCGGCGGCGGCGATGAGCTCGTCCTCCGGAGACACCGCCAAGCCCCCGCTTGGCTCGATCACGGCGCGGCCAATACGCGGAAGGTCGACCAGGAACGTCACGGGCACCTGGCCCTTGTGAGCGGCGATCACGTCCATGAGCTGAAAGACAGTCCGCGGCTCGGTTCGGCTGGCGTCGATACGAAACGCGAGCTTGCGCGTGCGCTCCCGACGGATCTCGGACAGCCGCACCGCCTTTTCCGCGCGAAGCTTCAAGGTGCGGTTCTCTTCGTCGCCCTCGTATCGCGCGCTCCCAGTGATGAGCAGGGGCTCCCCGGACTTGAGCGCGGGCTCGGCGTCGCCGTACGACTTCGCGAAGAACACCACCTCGACCTGCCCGCCCAGGTCCTCGACCGTGACGAAGGCCATTCGCCCGTCTCCGCTCTTCAGGAGGCGCTCGCGCATGGCGACCACAATGCCGCCGATAGAGACCTCCTGGCGGGGCTCGAAGAGACCCTCTTGGAGGCGCGCTATCGTGTGGCTCGAGTACCGCTCAAGCTCCTTCTTGTAGCTGTCGAGCGGGTGCCCCGACACGTAGAAGCCGATCGCCTCCTTCTCGTACTCGAGCCGCGCACGCTCCAGCCAGGGCTGGCCCCCTTCGAGATACGCGTCCGACTTCGGATTCGCCCTGCCGTTGGCGCCCCCGCCGCCCAGGAGGTCGAAGAGGCTCCCCTGGCCCGAGGCGCGGTCTCGGGCGGTGGCCTGCGCGCGCTCGATGGCCCGGTCGATGTTGTGGAAGAGGACGTAGCGTTCCCGGCCGAAGCCGTCGCACGCGCCGCTCCGGATGAGCTGCTCGAAGGTGCGGCGGTTCATCTTCTTGAGGTCGACGCGCTCGCAGAGCTCGAAGAGCGACCTGAACGCGCCCTCTTCGCGCCCCAAGATGATCTCGTCGACGGCGCCCTCGCCGACCATCTTGATTGCTCCGAGGCCGAAGCGGATGCCGCCGGCGTCGACGGAGAAGTCTTTGCGGGAGTTGTTCACGTCCGGCGGACGCACGACGATGCCGTTGGCGCGAGCGTCGCCGATGAGGCGCACCACCTTGTCGGTGTTGTCGCCGTCACAGGTCATGAGCGCCGCGTAGAACTCCACCGGGTAATGCGCCTTCAGATAGGCCGTCTGGTAACTGATGAGCGCATACGCGGCTGAGTGCGACTTGTTGAAGCCGTAGCCGGCGAAGTAGGCCATGAGCTCGAAGATGCGGTCCGCGTCCTCGGGGGTGGCGAGGCCGGTGGCAATGGCGCCGTCGAGGAAGGTCTGCTTCTGCTTCGCCATCTCCTCGGCCTTCTTCTTACCCATGGCCCGCCGGAGGAGGTCGGCGCCGCCGAGGGAGTAGCCCGCGATGACGCGGGCGATGGTCATGACCTGCTCCTGGT
>SXGT01424978.1_pt1 | contig 46267 bp, 35 predicted proteins | sample 3176221 | NCBI WGS metagenome assembly SXGT01 (sample SAMN11356862, study PRJNA531348) | freshwater metagenome | isolation source: freshwater sample F1-120 | place: China: Fuxian Lake, Yuxi | collected 2017-12-25 | reverse complement strand
GTCGTGCTCGGCAAGCTCGGTTGGCGCTGGACGCTGACCGTCGGTGTGCTCGGCCACGCGGCGAGGTTCTTTGTGTTCGCGCACTTCCCGCAGCACGCGTGGCTCGTCGTGGTGATCAACGTGCTGCACGGCGTCTGCTACGCGTTCTTCTTCGCGACGGTCTACATCTTCGTCGACACCTACTTGCCGAAGGACATTCGCAGCAGTGCACAGGGTTTGTTCAACCTGATGATCCTCGGCGGCGGCGCGTTGGTGGCGAACACGTGGTGCGCCGCGATCAAGGACAGCTACACGACGACGGCGATGGATGCGGCCGGCAACGAGTTGGTGGATGCGGCGGGCAAGGCAGTGGCAGTCGTTGACTGGCATCGCTTGTTCGAACTGCCAATGTGGATCGCGCTCGGCGCCGCGGCGATGCTCGCGTTCCTGTGGAAGCCGCCGGAGAAGCCGGTCGCCGCCGCGGGCTGATCTTCAGGCGCCGGCGCTTGCCGGCGTGGCCAGCGGGCGGTCGATCGGCCGATCGCTGGTCCGCAGCAGCATGCGGAACGTGGCGCCGCCGCCGGCCCGATCGCCGTACTCGATCGTGCCGCCGTGTGCTTGCGCCACTTCGCGCGCGATCTTCAAGCCGATGCCGATGCCGGACGGCTTGTCGGTCAGCGTGTCGCCGCCCTGCGTGAAGGCGTCGAAGATGCGGGCGCGGTCCTGGGGGGCGATGCCGGGGCCGCGGTCGGCGACTTCCACGCGGAACCCGGCCTGCACCGCGCTCACGGTGACTTCGACGACGCCATCGACGGGGCTCCACTGCCACGCGTTGTGAACGAGGTGTTGGATCGCCTGCGTCAGGCGTTCGCGATCGCCCTGCAGCACCGCACCCGGCTCGGCGGTGATCTGGAACGCCACTGCCTTCATCGCCTGCAGGCTGTCGAGCCGGCGGCAGGCCTCCTCGCTGATCTGCTGCAGGTCGACGCGACCGAGCGTCCAGGCGGTGCGACCGCCAGCCAGGTTGGCGAAGTCGAGCGCGTCGGTGATGCGGCGCCCGAGCCGCTCGGCTTCGCGCAGGATCGTGCACAGGAACTCGGCGCGCTCCGCCGGCGAGGCGTCGTCGCCGAATTGCTGCAGCAGCTCGGCGGTCGATTGGATGCCGGTGAGTGGCGTGCGCAGTTCGTGGCTGACCGAGGTCAGGAACCCGTCTTTGGCGCGGTTGGCGGCTTCGGCGCGCGCGGCCTTGTCGGTGACGTCGGCGACGAGCGACTGCACGGTCGCGGCCATTGCGTTGAACGAATGGGCGAGCTTGCCGAGTTCGTCGTCGGTGTCGACCTGGTCGACGCGGGCCGACAAATCGCCGGCACTCATGCGCTCCGACGCCGAGGTCAAGGCGCGCAAAGGGCGCGACAGCCGCGTCGCGGTGCGGGCCGCGAAGAACAGCCCCGCCACCGCCAGCAAGCCGCCGAGCAGGATCAGCCACGCCAGCGTTCGATTGCGCAGATCCCTGATGCCGCGCAGATCCTGCGACAAGAACACGAGCCCGCCGTCGGCGTGCAAGTTCAGCACGAGTCCGGGTTGGTCCTCGCCGAGCACTCGCACCGAAGTCGGCACACCGTCGTCGGGCACGCCGTCGTCGGCGAACCGCTGCAGCGGCAGCAGGTCGTTCGGCTCGGGCGCAGCGTTGCGCCAGTGTTGGCCGAGCACCTTGCCGTCGTGCACGAGCACGTGGTCGAAGTTGGCGAGACCACCGAGTCGATCCGTGAACGTGTCGTCGATCCACTCGCCGCGCAGCAAGGCGCCGAGCAGTTCGTCGCCTTGCACAAGTGGCGCCAGCGTGATGAACACGAGGCCGCGCGGATGCTCCCAGACGCGATCGGTACGACCGCCGGCCAACGCCGCACGAAACCCAGGTTGTCCGCCGAGATCGGTTCCGGTCGGCCAGCCACCGCGACTGCCGATCACCCGGCCATCCAGGGACAACACGGCGACGATCGGCGCCTTCAGTTCGGCGAGCACTTCGGCGAAGGTCGCGTCATCGACGTCGGGAATGGCCGCCGTCGCCAGCAGGCGCGGCGACCGGGCGTACTCGGCGGTGGCGCCGCTGAACGACCGGGCGTGCATCTGCATCAGCCGGCTGAACATCGTGCGCGCATCGTTCGTTGCCACGCGAACCTGCTCGGCGGCGTATTCCCCCGTCGACACGGCGAGCACGAACACCGCAGTGGCAACGAACGCCACCACCTGCAGCGTCGAGCCGAGCACGAGCCGAGCGCGGAAGTTGATCTCCACGTCAGTACTTCTCCGGGTAGGAGCGTCCGTTCTTGTCGGTGTGCTGTACGCGGTTCTTGGTCTCCTGCACGACGAGTGGCAGCGTGGTGGCCTTGCCGGCGACGACGACGAGGCGATGCCGTTGCTCGTCGCCCAGCGGGTGCCACACGCGCAGCGTGAACTCGCCATCCGGCAGGTCGGCGATCGACCAGGAGCCGTCGACGGCAGTCACCGCGTGCCACGGCGTCTGCAGCACCAGGACGTGTGCGGCCATGTCCGCGTGGATGTTGCAGTGCACCTTGACGAGGCCCGGTGTGTCGAATGTCCGTTGCTTGCTGGTCCCCTTGCCGTAGCTGCCGAGGTCGAACGTATTGCCGCGCGACAGCGAGAACACGTTGTGGAAGACGACGTCGTCGTTGGGGAACTCGACCGTGGTCCCGGTGGTGACGGCGAGCAGGGCAGGTTCGAACCGGCGGCCCTTCTGCCGGATGTATGGCAGGCGGGGCATCGGCGTGGGCTTGCCCTCGACCCCTTCGACGAACACGGCGACACCACTGGCGTCAGGTACGGGTGTGCCATCGCGTTGCTGGCGTCGCACGATCCCGAAGGCCGCACCGTGGTGGTTGGGGAACAGGCCACGTTCCGGGTTGCCGTCGCGCGTGTGCAGGTGGCACGCCGTGCAGGCTGCTCGCAGTTGGGCGAAGTCGAAAGCGTCGCTGGCGGCGCCATCGCCGACCGGGGTCAGCAGGTTGCGCGCCGCCGTCGTGATGCGCGCCGCCGCCGCGGCAGCGGTCGGCGTTGTCGGCAACGCCTTCGCCGCTTCGAGGATCGTCGCCACCGGCTGCGCCAGCGCCGCGCGGTCGCGCTTCGCGAGGGCCTGCTCGATCGCGGTCACTGCATCGGTGAAGCGCTGCATCGTCGGTTGCAGGGAAGCCGGCTCCTGGGCCACGGATCGCGGGTGGGCCAGCAGTGTCACCAACGTGAGCAGGACGAGTCGACGCATGGGACTTCAGAAGGAAAAGACGAGTTCGGCGGCGGTGAACATGCGCGTCTCGTCCGGCAGGAAACTCGGGTCGATCGCGCTGAGCCGGTCGCAACCGACCTCGGCCTTCACGACGAGCCCCTTGCCGAGCGTGTGCGACACACCGAGTTGGGCGCGCTGCAGCGACGACAATTCGAATCCGTAGGTGCTGCCAGCGGCGTAGGGACGCCCGTCGAAGGCAAAGCCGTCGCGGTCGTCGAAAGTGCCGGCCCCGGACAGGCGCGCGGTGAGCGCCCAGTTCGCCGCGAACGTCCACGACGGTTCGACCATGAACCACAGGATCGCGCGATCGAACACGTCGGACTCGTCGTCGACCTGGCCGCCGCCTGCCGACAGCTGCAGATGAAGGTCGGGGTGCGCCTGCAGGATCAGGTCGAGGCTGCCCAGCGTGCTCTGCACCACGGCGCTCGGGCTGGTTCCGGTGATGCTGCCGGTGACCGGCGTGATCACCGAGCCGCCGAAGCACAAAGCGCTCTCCTCGGCTTCGTGCACGTACATGCCACTCAAACTGACGTAGACGCCATTGCTCGGGCGCGCATGCAGCCGCACCGTGAAAGCCGGGCCGATGCCCGCATCGGTTTCCGAAGTGCGGCTGTAGCTGCCGTCCGTCAGCGCGGCGATGAAGCCGTAGTCGCCCCAATCGGCGAACGCTTCGATGCCTTCGTCCCAGCGGTAGGGAATCGCGGCAGGAAAGCCGACCAGGCGGTTCTTGTCGGGATCCTCCTGCAGATACCACTCGCCGAACGGCAGATCGAAGCGGCCGACGCGCAGGTCGAGCCCTGCCCCGCCGAGCGTGGTGACGTCGTGCAGCGTGACGTAGGCCTCCCCGATGCCGGCTTCGTTGGTGCCGGCTTCGACGAAGTTGTCGAAACGCAGTTCGAGGAAGGCACTGGCGACATCCTGCACCGCGACATCGACGAACAGGCTCGCGGCCTGGATGCCGATGGCGCCATCGGGCCTGGTGCCGCCGCGTTCGGTGTCGAACGCGCGAGCGGCGACGAAACCCGACAAGCGGAAGCGGTCGATCCAGTCGTCGAGGCGGGTGCCTGTGCGATCGAGCGCTTCGCGCATCGAGCCGTGGTCACCGCCATCGAGGTCGGTGGTGGGGGGCGTGGTCTGGGCCAGCGTGGGGGCTGCCAGCAAAGCGGCGGCGAAGAGGGGGCGGATCTCCATCGTCTCGCGGACATCGGCTGCGCCGCCCGCCCCACTTGACCCCAGTCGCCCTTCGCATCGGGCCATCCGTGCCGCGCCGCGAGTGGCCGCGCCCGCCCGCGGCCACGTTCAGTCCTTCACGCGTAGTACTTGCCGAAGCGGTTCTTCAGGAACTGCTCGCAGTCGACGTTCTCCATCTTCAAGAAGCCGCTGGTCGGCAACTGCCCGGCCCGCACCATGTCGACGACGCCGGTCACGCCGGCGGCGGTGGTGATCTGGATGCCGCTCCAGTTCTCGCCGTCGATCAGCTGGTGGTAGATGGTCTTGGCGTAGGTGCGTTCGGTCAGGCGGCCGTGGTACTTGCCGGTGGCGCTGACGAAGATCACGATCTGGTCCTGGAACGTGGTCGGCAGGCTCTTCTCGAAGATGTCGCGCAGGAGGCCCTGCTGTTCCTGCATCTGCAGGTCGTGCAGCAGGAACTTCATCAGGTCGCAGTGGCCCGGGTAGCGGATGGTCTTGTAGTTGACGTTCTTGACGCGGTCCTTGAGCGTGATCGCCAGCGTGCCGAGGCCGCCCGACGTGTTGAACGCTTCGTACTCGACGCCGTCGATGGTGAGCCGTTCGAGCTGTTCGAGCGGCGGCACCGTGGTGAGCTGGCCGTTCTCGACGGATTCGCACGGGTTGCAGTACTCGTTGATCAACCCCTCGGTGCTCCAGGTCAGGTTGTACTTGAGGCGGTTGCTCGGGTAGCGCGGCAGCGCGCCGACGCGCAGGTGCAAGTCGGTGACCTCGGTCATCGACTTCATGAGGTGGTTGGCCGTGATGGTGATGAAGCCCGGTGCGAGCCCACATTGCGGCGCGAACAGCGACTTGCTGCCTTGCGCGAGTTCCTTGACCTTCGCCGTCACCTCGACGTCTTCGGTCAGGTCGAAATAGTGCACGCCGTGCGCCTTCGCGCGTTCGGCGATGATCGGATTGCAGTGGAACGGCGCGCAGCTGATGACGCCCCAGGCGCCCTTCAGGATGGCATCGAGACTGGCGGCGCTCGCGAAATCGACGACCTGCCCTTTCACCTGCGGATACTTCTTCTGCAGGTGATCGACCGCGGGCTGGGCGACGTCGCCGACGCGCACGGCGTAGTCGCCGCAAGTCGCGGTCAGGTGGGTGACCATGCGGCCGATCTTGCCGGCGCCGAGAATGACGAGAGTGTTCATGCGGAGTGGATGCGAACGGGCCCGGCGCCGTCACCGGCGGGGCGGGATGCAAGGGGCGAGCATTGTTCGGAGGAAGGTGGTCGGGTGCAAGCGCGCGGGCTGTTCGCTGGGTGCGGGGAGGTGCGGGCGCCATGGCACCGGCCGGTTTCAGCCCGGTTTGCGCCCGACGACGATCGCGATCCACGCCTCGTCCATGCCGCCGCGTCGCGTCCGGTAGAACACGCCGTTGCCGCCGCCGGTCTTGCGATCCGTGCCTTCCCACAGCACTTCGACGCCTTGGAACCCCGCCTCGGCGAACAACTCGCGCAGTTCGCCCAGCGTCCACAGCCGCCATTCGTAGACGAACGCATCGCGCAGCCGCGTGCCATCGGGGAACGCGAAGTGGATCGCGCAGACCATGTCGTGGCTGATCGGGTCGTAGGCCCGCTGCTCCCACTCGTACACGAAGCCGCGCTGCCGGGTCTTGTCGATCTTCTTCTGCAGCACGTCGGGGCCGCCCCACGCGTCGACGAACACCAAGCCGCCCGGCCGCAGCGACGCAAAGCAGTTGGCGAGGTAGGCGCGCAGCGCCGCGCGCGTCTTGAACACCGAGTAGCTGAAGTTGAGCGCCAGGATCGCATCGGCCTTCGGCGAACGCACGGCGAGCACGTTCTGCTGCAGCAGCGTCAGTCGCGTCTGCTGCTCGGCATCGAGCAACGGCTTCACGTTGTTGGCGCGACCCCACAGCAAGGTCGGCAGGTGCAGGTCGACGCCGACGGCGCGATTGTCGCGATGCCGTTTCACGTGGTGGCACGACAGCACCGCAGTGCCGCAGAAATCCTCGCGCAGCAGCCGCAGCGGTTGGCCGGTGTACTTGCGAAACCAGCGGTCGTAGAAGCGCGCGTCGGTCTCGGGCGCCTGCACCGAGATCTGGTAGAGCGTGTGGCGGTCGGCAGTGCGGGCGGTGTAGCGGGGGCGTTTCGACTTCGATTTCGACTTCGATTTCGGCTTCTGCTTCGGCGGCGGCATCCGCGTTTGTTAGCGCACTCCGGGCCGCGACTCCACGGTGCAGTGCGCGGCGCCGTGCCGACGCGCATGGCGGGCGTGGCCGGAACGGTCCGGCGTCCAGGGCCCGAAGTCGTGGTCGCAGGGCAGCAGCCACACGGTGTCGGCATCGGCCGAGTGGTTCGTTTCCGGTGCGAACTCCGCCGAGTAGCGAGCCAGTTTGCTGATCCGCACGTCGTCGATGCAGCCGGCGAAGAACGCTGTCGCTGCGTTGGCTGCCTTCGGGTCGGCGCCGACCATCAACGGCATCGCGTTCGTCTTGCGGGTGCCCTGGCCTTCCGTGCGGGCCGCGAGCTTGCCATCGACGTAGACGCGCACTTCCTTGCCGTCGAACACCCCGGCGACGTGGTGCCACCGGCCGGCAGTCAGGTTCGGCGCCTCGGACCGGGCCGTCACGTAGGCGTCGCCCAGGAACACCGAGAAGGACACTGCGCCGTCGTTGGCGAGCACGCCGAACTCGCTCTGTTGTGACTTGCAGACGAGACCGCGCCGGCCGCGCAGATCCTCGCCGCGCGCCCACAATTCGACGGTGAAGGGTCCCTGGGCCAGCGCGATCTGGTCGCTCGGCAGGGCGAGGTGGTCGTTCTTGCCGTCGAGCACGAGCACGCCGGGGTTCGGTGCCTTGGTGTGGCCGAGGTCCGCGGGTGCGGGCATCGGCAGTTCGAACCGTCGCACTGGCAGTCCGACCCGGCGGTCGGCCGCCAGGTAGTCGGCGCGCACTTCGATGTTGGGCATCCCGAACGGCAGCGTCGGATCGACGACGCGCCGCAGCGCGAACGTGGTGGTGCCGTCCTTGCCCGGTGGCACGACCACGTGCTGGTGGTCGGGCGAGAAGGTGAAGCCCTCGCCGGGTACGGGAATCAACTCGAACTCGACGGGGCGCCGTCCCGGGTTCGTGCACCGCAGCGTCACCACTGCATCCACAGCGCCGGCGGCGGTGATCATGGGATCGCTGCCGGCGGCGACCAGATCGGCGACGACCGGGCGCAGGTTCGCGTGCACCCGGTCGACGTCCTCGCTGAGTTCGCCGGTGATCTGCTTCACGTCGATGACCGTGCCGACGGGAAGGGCCGCGACGGTGATGCCTTCCTTGCGCACGGTGACCACGTGGTACTGGTGCAGGTAACCGGCCTGCGGTGCCTGGAACTCGAGGTGGGCGCCGACCGAGGCGACCGTGAAGTACTGGATCCCGTCGCGCACGCCGTCGAAGCGCATGCGATGGATGTGGCCGGCGAACACTGCGGTGACGTTGCCAGCCTGGCTGAGCCGCGCGTGCACCCGGTCCCAATCGGTGCCGTACTGCGCCAACCAGCGCGGGTGGTGCAGGAACACGAACACGTGCCGCGCCGCCTTGTTGTCGGCCAGCGTCCGGTCGAGCCACGCGAACTGCGCTTCGCTCATCTTCTGGCATTCGGGCTTGTTGAAGTTGCGCTCGCCGGTCGCCGGATTGGCTTCGTCGGAGTAGAGCGCCACGAACAGGCACTGCTTGTGGCGCACCGAGTACCACAACGGACCGAACGTCGTTTCGTAGTTGCCCTCGTGCTCTTCGTCGGGCTTGTTGTCGCCGCGCCAGTAGATGTCGTGGTTGCCGGCGACCGGGAACCACGGCATGCGCAGCTTCGCCATCGCGTCGCGGAACTCCTTCGCCTGCGCCATCCACGCGTCCTGCTGGTTGTAGCCGTTGATCAGGTCGCCGACCGTGAACACGAGGTCGGGATCGAGCAGGTTGGCGTCGGCAACGGCTTGCTTCAGAACTTCGATGCCTTCGACCGGGCCGCCGGTGCGGTCGCCGAACACGAGGAAGCCGAACGCGTCCTCTTCCTTCGGCAGCTTCAGCAACTCGCGGCCGGTGGCGCGACTGCTGTCGATGCGCGGCTGTTGCGAGGGCAGAGCAGGTGCGAACCAGGCGGCGAGGAGCAGGGCCAGGCAGGTCGTGCGAACGCGCATGGCCGCAGTTGAACGGACCGGCGGGGCGGGCGACAGGGCCGGATTGTCCCTTTCTCGGCGACGACGTCAGCGCAACGGCATGGCGCCGTTGCTGTCCGCGAAGCGTTCGCCCGGCACGCCCATCGTCTGTGCGATCGCCAGGTGCAGGTTCGCCAACGGCGTCTCGCTGCGCATCCGTACGTGGGCTCCGGCCCGGTGCGCACCGCCGCCCTCCCCGCACAACAGGATCGGCAGGTCGTGGTGGTTGTGGTGGTCGCCGTCGCCGATGCCGCAGCCGTACAGCACCAGGCACTGCGCGAGCAGGTCACCGTCGGCGTCGCGCTGCGCCGCGAGCTTCTGCAGGAAGGCCGCGAACTGTTCGACGTGGAACCGATTGATCGCGCGGATCGCCGCCAGCTTCCCCGGCTTCTTGCCGTGGTGGCTCGAATCGTGGTGGCCTTCGGGCACGCCGAGGAACTCGTAGCTGCGATTGCTGCCGGCGTTGCCGAGCATGAACGTCGCCACGCGCGTGCGGTCGGTTGCGAACGCGAGCGCCAGCAGCTCGTACATCGCCGCCAGCTTGTCGGGGAACGTCCGCGCCGAGAGCACGTGCGCCGGTGCGGCGACGGCGTCGTCGTCGGGTGCGCTGCGCTGCAGCCGCTGCTCCAGTTCGCGGACAGCCGTCAGGTACTCGTCGAGCTTGCGGCGGTCGGCGGCGCCGAGCCGGTTCTGCAGCGACCTGGTGTCGGCCTGCACCGCGTCGAGCACGCTCTTCCCGGCAGCGCGTTCGCGGTCGCGGGCCGCCGCGTCGACCGCCTGCGCCGGATCGCCGAACAACCGCGCGAACACGGCGCGCGGGTCGTGCTCCTTGACCACCGGCGTGCTCGGCGAACGCCAGCTGACGTTGTTCGAGTAGGCGCAGGCGTAGCCCGAATCGCACACGCCGGCCTGGTTGCCCTTCTCCATGCCGAGTTCGAGCGATGGGAACGTCGTCGCGTTGCCGAGGTGCGAAGCGATGGTCTGGTCGATGGAGACCCCGACCTGGATGTCGGCGCCGCCGGTCTTCTTCGGATGCGAGCAGGTGAGGAACGACGCCGCGGCGCGCGCGTGGTCGCCGGGGCCGTCGCCGTGCGCGCGGCCCCCGTCGATCGCCAGCCCGCTCCACACCGTCACGCGTTCGCGCAGCGGGGCCAGCGGCTCGAGCAGGAACGGCAGCGCGAAGTCGCGCCCATCCTGGGCGGGCTTCCAGTCGTCCATCTTCTTGCCGTTCGGCGCGAACACGAACAGCGCGCGCCGCACTGGCGCCGCGGGTTGCGTGGCGACGGCGCGCTGCATCGCGTCGAGCCAGGGCAGCGCGAGCGCTGCGCCGGTGCCGCGCAAGAACGTGCGGCGGTCGAGGGCGCGGTTCTGGAACGGCAGCATGGGCGGCAATCATCGCTGCGCGCAGGCGTCGGCGGAAGGGCCGGGGGCGGTCAGTGCGAAGGTCCGCGCCGGCGGAACGGCGGGCTCGCCACCACTTCGAGCACGAGGTCGTGCAGGGTGACCTTGCCGCGTTGGCGCAACGCATCGGCGCGGGCGTCGAGCTGCAACCGGTCGACCTGGTTGGCGGCACGACCGACGCCGTAGACGAACAGCTTGCGCAGCACGGTGCGCACGAAGGCCGGGTCGTTGGCGATCGCCGCGGCGAGATCCGGCAGACCATCGACGACGGTGCCGGACGGCAGCGCACCGCGCGCGTCGATGGCGCCGCCGCGATCCTCGGTGCGGAAGCGACCGACGGCGTCGAAGTGTTCGAGGGCAAAACCGAGTGCGTCCATGCGGACGTGGCAGCCGGCGCATTTCGCATCGGCCCGATGCTGCGCCAGCTGTTCGCGGAACGACGCCGCGCTGTCGATCGTGCGTTCCGCGGCGAGCGTGTCGTTGCCGGGGGGCGGCGCCGGCGGTGCTGCATCGAGCAGGTTCTCGAGCACCCACTTGCCGCGTTTCACCGGCGAGGTGCGGGTCGGGTTGCTGGTCAGCAGCAGGATGCCGCTCTGCCCGAGCAGGCCGCCGTGCGGCCGTTCGGCTGGCGCCAGCGGCCGCCGTTCGAAGTCCGGCACCGTCACCGCCGGCAGGCCAAGGAACGCGGCGAGGCGCGCGTCGACGAACTGGAAGTCGCACGCGAGCAGCTCGTGCACGTCGCGGCCTTCGCGCAGCACGGTGAGGAACAGCAGCTCGGTCTGTCGCCGCATCGAGGCGCGCAGTTCGTCGTCGATGCCGGGGAACCGGGCCGGGTCGGGGCAACGTTCGGGCAACGCGCGCAGTTCGAGCCACTGCACCGCGAAGTCGGTCGCGAGCCACTCGGCGCGCGGATCGGCGAGCATCCGGGCGGCGGCCTTCGCCAGCGTCGCCGCGGTGCGCAGTTCGCCGCGCTCCGCCTGCTGCCGCAACGTGTCGTCGGGGCCCTGGCCCCACAGGAAGAACGACAGTCGGGCGGCGAGGGCGTGGTCGGCGATCGCTTCGTCGCTGCCGCCGGTTGCCGGCTCGATCCGGAACAGGAAGTGCGGCGACAGCAGGGCGGCGGTGATCGCGTTCGCTGGCGTCAGGGCCGCGATGCGCGCGGTCTCCGGCGCGGTCGGCGGGCGTCGCCACGCCCGCAGCAACAAGTCGCGCGCGAACGCCGGTGGCGTGGTGGTGGCGTCGCCGGCGACCGCATCGCGCGCCCACGTCGCTGCCGCGGGCAACGGCAGTCGATCCAGCGGCCCGCGGATTTCGAGCCAGTCGACGTGCAGGTTGCGGTCGCGTTGGCCCGGGTCCTGGTGCTTTGGATCGTAGTAGTCGTTCGTGAACGAGAGGCGCAGCTGGTGGGGGCCGCCGGGCAGCGGCGTCTTGAGCGGGAAGGTCTGCAGGCGCCGCTGTTCGACGTCGATCTCGACGAGGTCGCGACCGTCGAGTTGCAGCAGCAACCGGGCCGGTTCGTCGCCGGCCTGATCCGCTTTCGCGCGCACCGCGATCTCGTAGTCCCCGTCCCGCGGCAACACGATCGCCTGCTCGATCGTCGAGCGCGTGTAGAAGTTGACGATGTCTTCCCCAGACACTCCCGGCCCGGCCACCAACACCATCGACTCGGCTTCGTGGCGTTGCACCCGTTCGTGCGGCGCGATGCGTTCGAGACTGGCGGCGGCGACGTCTTGCGCGGCAGCCAGGTACTTCTCGAGGTGCAGCGTCGAGAACGACAGCGCGTCGCCGATGGAATCGAAGCCGTAGCCGAGGTCGTCGGCAGGGAACTCGCCGACCTTGGCGGTGCTGGTCCCGAACAGGGCGCGCACGCTCGCGTCCCATTGGCCGCGCGACAGGCGGCGCACGGTGACGCGACCGGGTGGCCACGGCAGCTTCGGCAATTCGCGCTGCAGCGCCGCTTCGCAGAAAGCGACCACGGCGGCGCGCTCGGCTGCGGTCGGGGCCTCGGCTGCCGGCGGCGGCATTTCCCCGGTGCGCACGCGTTCGCGGATGTGCGACAGCGCGGCGAGCCAGCCGGCTCCACTCGCCGGCAAGGCGCTCAGGTCGAAGCCACCCTTGCTGCCGGCCCCGTCGTGGCAGTCATGGCACGACGCGCTGAGGATCGGGGCAATCGCGCCGAAGTCCGGGCTGCCCTGGGTTTGGCCCAGGGCGGCGGCCGCGAGCACGAGCGCTGCGAACGGAGATGGGCCGATGCGCATGCCGACAGCGTTGCCGGCCGATCGCGGCGCGACAAGCGGCGATTGCCGGCACCTGCGAAGTGGGCGACGCCGCCGCCAAAAGTGAGGGCCGTCCGGCGGTTGGCCGGACGGCCCGATCTCCCCGTTCCCCGAAGTTCCGGCCAGGGAGCGCATGGCACCTGGCCGCTGGATGGTCGGTGCCGAGCCTCGTGTGGGTCACGGGGCTCGGCACTGCCAACCGGCGTTGGGTCGTGGTGACGTTGCAAGAAGTCGGCCACCGCGGCAGCAGCGCTGCCGAAACCCAGTTCGTTCGGAGGTGCGCGGAAAGTTGCAGGATTCCTGGTTAGGTTCCTGTCATGGCGACGCCCGGCAACCCGCATGGACAGCAGGCCCGAAGGGTGGGCATCGTCGGCGCCGGGCGCAGCCGCCAGGGCCTCGGACCGTTCCTGGCGCGCGCATTTGCGGCCGACGGCTGGCGGATTGTCGGCGTCAGTGGTCGGGATTCCGCCGGGGCGGCGCGGGCGGCGGCCGAGCTCGGCGCCGGCCTTGGCCAGCCCGTGGCGCCCTTCGCATCGGCGCGCGAGCTCGCCGCGGCCGTGGATCTTCTCGTGGTCGCTACTCCCGTCGAAGTCCACCTCGACGGCCTGGAGGCGGCCCTCGGCGCCGGCGTGCCATGTCTATGCGAGAAGCCGCTCGTGGGCCTTGCCCAGGTCGACGCCGGGTTGCGCTGCATCGCCGAGTTCGGCCGCCGCGGCATTCCGCTGTTCGAGAACTGCCAGTGGCCGTTGGTCCTGCCGGCGTTGCACGCGCTGCATCCCGAACTGGCGGCAGGACCTGTGCGCAGCGTGGCGATGGGGTTGTCGCCCTCGCTCCCGGGCCGCGCAATGGTCGAGGATTCGTTGTCGCACCTGCTGAGCCTGCTGCAGGCGGCCGCGACCGTCGAGGCGAACGTGTGCGACGTCGTCCAGCGTGATGCCAGCCCCACAGCCGAACGCAACCTGGTCGAGTTCACGGTGGGTGGACCGGCCGGTCCGATCGACGTTTCGCTGCATTTGCAGCAGTGCCCGACGCAGCCGCGCCCGGCCTGGCTCGCCGTGAACGGCCGCCGCATCGACCGCCGCATCGGTGCTGGCTACGCCATCTCGTTCGTGGCGGCGGACGGCCGCGAAATGAAGGTGCGGGATCCGCTGCACGAGCTCGTGTATCGTGTCGGCCAATCCCTTTCGCACGGCCCACGTGAACGAACCGAAGCCCCAGCCGACCTCGCCCTCCGTCTCCGGCTCTACGCCGCAGTCCTTCAAGCCCTCGGCTGAGCCGCGCCCGGTCGACGGGAAGTCGATCGAGAAGGTGCACGACTTCGCGCAGAAGCTGCAGCAGCCGAGCCTGTGGCCCAAGGTCGTCGACTACGTGAAGTGGCAGCGCGCGCAGCGTGCCGCCACGGCCGCCGGCAAGCCCGCGCCGGACATGCCCGACCTGGCGCCGTTGTCCATCAACTTGGACCTCACCACGGCGTGCAACTACAAGTGCGACCACTGCATCGACTGGGACATCCTCAACAGCAAGGAGAAGCACGAGGACGAGGATCTGCGCGCATCGATCCAGCGCATGGCCGAGCGCGGCCTGCGCAGCGTGATCCTGATCGGCGGTGGTGAGCCGACGCTGTATCCCGGCTTCGTCGCCTTCGTGCAGTTCCTGAAGGGCCTCGGGCTGTCGGTCGCGGTGGTCAGCAACGGCAGCCGCGGCGATCGCCTGTTGCAGGCAGCGCCGTTCTTCACCGACGGCGACTGGGTGCGGTTGTCGCTCGACTCGGGCAGCAACGAGGTGTTCCGGCGCATGCACCATCCGTCGAGCCCGCACACCAACCTCGACGAGATCTGCTCGTGGATCCCGAAGATCAAGGCGGCGAACCCGGCGCTGCAGCTCGGGTTCTCGTTCGTGATCACCTGGAAGGGCGGCAGCCGCGGCGAGGTGAAGATCATCGAGAACATCCACGAGATGGTGATGGCCGCCCAGCGCGCCAGCGCCGCGATGTTCGACTACATCTCGTTCAAGCCGTTCCTCGAACGCCAGGCGGACGGCGCCGAGGTGATGGATCCGGCGAAGACCGAAGCGGAACTGCAGGCGGTGATCGCCCGCATCCAGCAGAACCTCGAAGAGGCCCGCGCCACGGTCCGGCCGGGCTTCCGCGTGCTCGCCAGCACCAACCTGCGCGTGCTGATGTCGGGCACCTGGCGCGAATACACGAAGCAGCCGAAGGTCTGCCACATGCAGCTGCTGCGCCAGGTGGTGACGCCGCTCGGCACGTTCAACTGCCCGGCGCACCGCGGCGTGCAGAAGGCGCAACTCGGCGACAAGGACGTGTGGGCGGTGCCGCCCGGGGCGCAGCACCAGACGGCTCGCCTGCTCAGCGACTTCGATGCGAGCCACGAATGCCGCGAAGTGACCTGCCTCTACAACAGCACCAACTGGTGGCTCGAAGAGATGGTCAACGCCGGCAAGGACCTGCCGACCGAAGCGCCGGGCCGCGAGCAGCGCGACTGGTTCCTGTAGTCGCGCGCTCCGGCCTACCGTGCTGTTTCTGTAGTGCTGTTTCCGTAGTCGCGGCGCGGCCTACAGCGTGCCGAGCAACAGGTCGATGCCGTTGCTGGTCAGCAGCCCGAACGCGTTCGAGCCCGGCGGCACCAGCGCCGCACCCTGCACGTAGACGTGCGAGTTGGACAGCGCCGGCGTGTTCGGGATCGCCAGGCTCCACGGCGTGGTCGCCACCAGCGGGAACAGCGTCTGCAACACCGTCGCCGGGTTGTAGAGGAAGCAGCCGGGCGCCCCGATCACGACGAGGTCGATGCCGGGGTTGGTCTGCGTGAAGCCGATCGCGACGAGGCCGATGCTGCTCGCGGGATTCGGCACGTTGGTCAGGTTGATCGTCTGCGTGGTGCCGAGGATCGGCCGGTTGACTGCGGTGAACGTGAGCCCCGCCGCATCGACGGTGATCGGGAACGGCATCGCCGCCGAGATGTCGGTGTTCGGTGGCACCGCGCTGACGCCGCGGCTGCGGCCGACCACGTTCGTCGCGGTGGTGCTGCCGACGGTGCGGTAGCGGAACTCGACCGCGCCGGTGTTGCGCAGCCGGAGCTGGCAGCTGTTGGCGACCGTCGTGTTGTAGAGGAACACCGCGTTCCACGTCACGCAGACCGCCGCGTTGCCGGGTTCGATGTCGTAGTGCACGGTGCCGCCGGCCAACGGGTTGAGGTCCATCCACAGCGGCGCGAGGCGCGCGGGACCCGCCGCCAACGACGTCACCGTCGGCTGGTACTCGGTCGCGGTCGAAGTGCCGTTGAGCCAGACGAAGCCGTTGCTGCAGATGCGGATCTGCGTCGTCGAACCGCCCGGATACGTGAACGTGAACGGCAGCGTGATCGCGGCGCTCAGCGCGTCGTCGCCGAGGGCGAGGTTGGCCGCCACCGGCGTGAACCAGGCGTTGGCACCCGATTGCACCGTGTAGCCGTTCGCGATCGGCGCGTGGTTGACGACCACTGCCGTCGTGGCGTTGCCCGACAGATCGAACGGGCTCGCAGCGCCGAACGTCTGCGCATAGGCGCCGTACGACGTGTAGCAGCCGGTGCCGTACGGGGTCGCCGCGGCAACCGTGCCGCCGCCGCCGCCGCCGAGGGTGTTGAGCACGAGCACGCCGCTGTTCACTGGATCGAGCCAGTTCGACAGGCGCGTCGCGTTGGTGCCGCCGCCGGCCCACGAACTGGCGATGGCGCCGTACCAGTCCGACAGGTTGTTGCCGCAGGCAGCGCCGCCGCCGTGCAGCTGGCCGATGATGCGGTGGTTCTGGTCGAACAGCGGCGAACCCGACGAGCCGGGCTCCGTCGTGCCGTCGTCCCAGTCGGTGACGCGCACGTGGGTGCCGTTGCCCGGCACCGCGGTGCCGCTGTAGCTGGTCACGCTGGTCGCCTGGTTCTCGAACGAGATCTTCTTGGCGTCACCGCTCGGGTGGTGGATCGCTACCGCCGACGTCGACGGCGTGTTGCCCGTCGTGCGGTTCCAGCCGGCGCGCGTGACGCCCCAGGCCACGTTCGGCGTGCTGTTCAGTTCGACCAGCGTGAAGTCCGACGTGCTCCAACCAGCACGGAACGTCGAGCCGGTGGTGAACTGGCTCAGGTTGGCGCCGGTGCCGCCGCACGTGGTGTTGCGGTAGTTCCAGTAGCAGACGAGCGACGGCGCCACGCCCGAAGTCACGCCGCAGTGGAAGGCGGTCAGGAAGTAGTTCTTCCCGTCGAGCGCCGTGTTGTTGATCATCGAACCGGTGCAGAAGATCGAGCCGCCGCTGGAGATCGCCGCGATCGCCGGAATCTCATTTGGCCACGCCGCACCTTGCGGGCACACGACGTCGACGTTGCACGAGCCGCTGCCGTCGATGCCGCTCGGCACCGCGTCCGGCCCGGCGCCGAAGAAGCGGTAGCCCGCACCCACGTGCACGAGGTCGAACAGCACCGCCGGCTTCACCGCCGTCGGCACGTAGATCTCGGCGACGATTTCCTGCGTGCCGGTGACCGGAAACCACAGTTCGCCGGTGGGCGAGTGGTCCGCCGCGTCAAACGGGCGCACGATGTCCGAGTAGTCCGAGCTGTACACCATCATCCGGCCGTTCGCCGGCAGGAAGAAGCGCTGGCAACCGAGGTTCACGTGGCTGCTGTTCGGCGCCAGGATGCGCAAGCGCCACAGCGACCAGGTCGGGTCGAGCACTTCCCAGGTTCCATGCGTGGCCGGGTTCGCGGCGACCACGTGCGGAATCGCGTAGCGGGCCGGTTGGCCGTTGGCACGCCGATGGCCGTCTTCGAGCGAAATCGCGGCCCGGTCCAGCGGCGGCACCTGCAGTACGGCGACTTCGCGCAGCGGCTTCGCCGACTTGTGGATGCGGCCGACGGGATCGATGCCCTGGGCCGATAGGAGGGAGACGAGCGAAACTGCCGCGAGGGCGGCGAGCGAGAGTCGTTGCATGGGGGGGAGAGGGCGAGTCCGGACGGGGCGACTGCTCGGACGTAGGGAACTCTACCGAGGTTCCGTTGCCGGCGGCATCGACAGTCGCCGCCCCGTCGCTACCGTTCTCGCCCCGTTGCGGCCCACCGGTCCGGCGGGTCCCCAGGCAATGACCCACCCGCAAGTCGTCCGCGTCTACAGCACCTACCAGGATCCCGACTACGAATGCCCGTGGCAGAGCGTGGCGCCGCGCGGCAGCACCGGTTCGGGCGTGATCGTCGCCAGGAACCGCATCCTGACCGGCGCCCACGTCGTCGCCAACTCGACCTTCGTGCAGGTGCAGAAGCAAGACGACGTTGCCAAGGTGCCGGCGAAGGTGCTGGCGATCAGCCACGACTGCGACCTGGCGCTGCTCGAACTCGACGACACGACGTTCACGCGGGGCATCAAGCCGGCGCAGATCGGCGAACTGCCGCGGTTGCGCGAAGCGGTGCAGGTGGTCGGCTACCCGATCGGCGGCGAAGAAGTGTCGATCACCGAAGGCGTCGTGTCGCGCATCGAAGTGCAGCGTTACGAACACAGCCAGCGCCACCTGCTCGCGGTCACCGTCGACGCGGCGATCAACGAAGGCAACAGCGGCGGTCCGGTGTTCGCGCGCGGCAAGGTGGTCGGCATCGCGTTCCAGGCGCTGCCCGATGCCGAAAACATCGGCGAGATGGTGCCGGCGCCGATCATCGAACGCTTCCTCGCCGGCGTGCAGAAAAGCAAGGACCCGCAGGTGCCCGGCATCGGCATCTCGACGCAGCCGCTCGAGAATCCGGCCCTGCGCGCCTACCTCGGCATGCAGCCTGCACATTCGGGCGTGCTGATCACCGCGGTGCAGTTCGGCAGTTCGGCGTGGGGGCACTTCCAGGTCGGCGATGTGTTGATGGCGCTCGATGGGCTGCGCATCGCCGACAACGGCACCGTGCGCTATCGCGGCCGCTATCGCTGCCAGTTCGATGCGGTGATCGGCGACCATCATTGCGGGGATGTGGTCGCGGCGGTGGTGCTGCGCGCCGGCAAGGTCGTGCGCTTGCGCATGGTGATGCAGCCGATGGCGTGGCTGGTGCCGCGCATCGAGTTCGATCGCCGGCCGATGTGGTTCCTGTACGGCGGGCTCGTGTTCCAACGGCTGACCGCCGAGTTCTTGCGCATCTGGGGCGAGCACTGGTGGGACAAGGCGCCGAAGGAACTGCTGCATCTCTACTACTCCGGGCTGCGCAAGCCCGAGCAGCAGGAGGTCGTGGTGCTGTCGCATGTGCTCGCCGATGCGGTGAACGTCGGCTACGAGCCGTTCGCCAACGACGTGGTGGCGCAGGTGAACGGCAAGCGCCCGGTCGACATGCGCGACTTCGTGCAGTGCATGGACGCGGCGAAGGGCGAAGTGGTGCTGAAACTCAGCAGCGGTTCGACGGTGCTGCTCGACAGCGCGACGGCGAAGGCGGCGATGCCGCGCATCCTGCGCCAATACCACGTGCCGGGCGATCGTTCGCCGGACCTGGCGGTGCGCAAGAAGCGCGTTGGCAAGGGGCGGCGCGGCGCCTAACGGTTTCGCGCCGGTAACAGGGAAGGCTCGGCGATGGCGTTGAACCGGCCCTGGAGGCCTGGGCGAGGGTGGGCACGCGGGTTGCTTTCTGGCAACCTTCCGTCGCTCGCTTCGCCTATGCCGAACTCCGCCACGCTCGTCTCGGTCTGTCTGTTTGCGCTGGCCGGCGCCCTCGTCGGCCAATGCCAGCCGGTCTGGCAGCCTGGCTTTGGCAGCATCGGCGCCAACGGCCGCGTGCGCGCGGTCACCTACTGGGATCCCGACGGCAACGGTCCGCAGTCGCTGCGGTTCGTGTTTGGCGGTGAGTTCACGCTGGCGGGAACGGTGGTCGCTGCGGGCCTCGCCCAACGCGAACGCAGCACCGGGCAATGGAGTGCGATGCCGTCGGGCATGGTCGATCGCGTGCACGACCTCGCCGTCGATGGCCAGAACCGTCTCGTCGTTGCGGGCGCGCGCACGACCCCGACGGGAAGCGTGCACGTGGTCGCTCGTTGGAACGGCACCGCGTGGACGCAACTGGGTGGCACCTTCGACGGCGAAGTGCTGGCACTCACCGTGCGCAGCAACGGCGACGTGCTCGCCGGCGGTGCGTTCGCCGCGCACGGTGGCACCGCGGCGGTCGGCATCGCGCAATGGAACGGCACGGCGTGGTCACCGGTGGGGGCGGGCCTTGGCGGGGTGGCGCCTCGCGTCGAAGTCCTGTTTGCCGCCGTGAGCGGCGACATCTACGTCGGTGGCCGCTTCACCAGTGCCGGCGGCATCGCCGCGAACCACATCGCGCGCCTCAGCGGCAGCACGTGGGCGGCGCTCGGCCAAGGGCTTGCCGCGGACGTCACCACGATCACGCAGATGCCGAGCGGACAGGTGTTCGCAGCGGGCTTGCTGCAGTTGCCGTCGATGTGGGATGGCATCACCTGGAGTCCCGTCCCCGGCCTCTATTCTGCACTTTGGGGCCCGACGCAGGTCACCGGACTCACGACGATGGCTTGGTTCTCGAGTCCAGTGCTCGTCGCCGTCGGCAGCTTCCGGCTGAACAGCCAGGTGTCGAACTTCGCCACGTGGGACCCCATGTTCGGTTGGTCGGCGTACATTTCTGGCGGCGTCGAACCGGGCACCGGCCGCTATGACTTCGCGACGGCGCCGGATGGCTCGCTGGGCCTCGTTGGCGACTTCCAGCGTTTCGGCGGCATCGACTGTGCGGGTGTCGTCGAACTGGGCGCGGGCATCGGGCCGCTCGGCGAAGGCGTGGGCACGTCGGTCGTCGCGGTTGGCGAACTGCCGAACGGCGACACGTTGCTCGGTGGTGCGTTCACCAACATCGGATGGGCGACGTGCGTGGGTCTCGGGCGCCAGAACGGCTCGCAGTGGGAGCCGCTTGGCACGGGGCTCGGGACCACCGTCAGTTGGTTGAACCCACCGACGGCGGCCTTGGCGTTCGCCCATGCTGCCGATGGCTCCACGATCGTCGCTGGCGCGTTCGACTATGCAGGTGCGGTCTCGGTCGACAACATCGCGCGATGGGATGGAGCGGCGTGGTCGCGGATCAGCGCCAGCGGGCATGGCATGGGCACCGTCACGTCGCTGCTGGTGCGCCCCGGCGGCGATTTGTTCGCCGGCAGCGCGGGTGTTTCGCGATGGGCCGGCGCGGCGTGGACCCAGTTGATGGGCTCGGGCACCGGAGCTTCGGGCACTGTCTACACGCTCGCGCAGTTGCCGAACGGGGATGTCATCGCCGGCGGCTACCTGCAAGGCGCGCCCGGCACGTCGCTTGGCGTGATGCGATGGAGTGGTGGCCAGTGGACGCAACTCGGCGCGGGCCTTGGCAGCGTGGTGTCTGCGAACGCGATCCTCGTGCGCGGCATCTGTGTGCGGCCCGACGGGTCGTTGGTCGTCGTCGGCGACGCCAGCGGCGTGCCGATGATCGCGCAGTGGAACGGCAGCGTGTGGCAAGCGCTGCCGGCGCCGAGCAGTGGCCATCTGTTCACGGCAGTGACCTTGCACGGCGGCGACGTCGTGGTCGGCGGCCAGTTCGCAGCAATCGGTGGCGTGCCGGCGGCGAGCGTGGCGCGATGGAACGGTGCCGCGTGGAGTGCGTTCGGCAGCGGCGTCGTGCAAGGCGATGGCACGCCGGGCACCGTGTACTCGCTGCACTGGTCGCGACGCGGCGAGTTGTTGGTGGGTGGTTTGTTCGAGCGCGCTGGCAGCCAGGTGGCGGTGAACTTCACGCGGCTCGTGCCGTCGTGCCCCGCGAGTGCGGTGCCGTTCGGGCAGGGTTGCGTCGGCAGCGGCGGTGCGAACCTGCTCGCCGCGAACGATCTGCCGTGGCTCGGCGGCACCTTCCACGCGGTCGCTTCGGGCCTGCCGGCGAACGGGCTCGCGCTCGGTGTGCTCGGGCTCGGCCCCGCCTTCGTACCGCTGTCGGCGGTGCTGCCGGTCGGTGGGCCGGGATGCACGCTGTGGACGACGCCGGACCTGGTCTCCGTGCAGGTGCCGGTCGCTGGAACGGCGACGCTGGCGGTGCCGATTCCGAATGCGCTGGCGCTGGTCGGTGCGATGCTGCACCAGCAGGCCATGGGGCTGGAGTTCGGGGCCGGCGGGGCGCTTGCGGCGCTGACCAGCTCGAACCGGCTGACGCTGACGTTCGGCACGTTCTGAGGGCGGCGTAGGCGGGGCGGCGAAGTCGAGGACTGCATCGAGCGGCGTGGGGCTTGACTCACTGTTCTACTTGCACTAGAACAGTGCAAACACTCGCGATGCTGATCCACATCGATTCCCGGTCGCCGGAGCCCCTGTTCGAGCAGGTGGTGTTCGCCGTGAAGGCCGCCTTGGCGAAAGGCACGGCGAAGCCTGGCGATCGTCTGCCGAGCGTGCGCGAGCTGGCGCGCGAACTGGCGATCAACCCGAACACGGTGGTGCGCGCCTACGAAGTGCTCGAACGCGACGGTGTCGTGGTGCGGCGGCAGGGGGCGGGGTGCTTTCTCAGCGACCGCGGCAGCGACCTCGCGCAGGGCGAGAAGCGGCGGCAATTGACCGATCTGGCCAAACGCATGGTCACCGAGGCCTACCACCTCGGCTTCCGTCCTGAGGACGTGAAGAAGGCCGTGGCGGAGGCGCTTGACGACGTGCAGTTCGAAACCAAGCGGAGGCAGTCATGAGTTCGCCGGTGGTGACGTTCGACGGTGTGCAACGCTGGTTCGGCAAGCAGCCGGTGTTGCGGGGGTTGTCGTTGTCGGTGCAGCCGGGGCAGGTCTATGCGCTGCTCGGTCGCAACGGAGCCGGCAAGTCCACGGCGTTGCGCATCCTGCTCGGCTTCCTGCAGCCGCACGCGGGGCGCTCGTCGGTGTTCGGCATCGAGAGCCAGCAGCTGGGGCCGGCCGATCGGGGACGCATCGGTTGGGTCGGCGAAGAGCACCGGCTCTACCCGACCATGACCGTCGGTGGCGCGGTTGCGTTCGAGGCCGGCACGCGACCAGGCTTCCGGCGTGCGTTCGCCGATCGCGCACTGCAGCGATGTGGTCTGCGCACCGGCCAGTGGATCACGCGGCTGTCGCGTGGCCAGCGCGCCCAGCTGTGCGTGGTGCTCGCTGTGGCCGGCAATCCGGATCTGCTCGTGTGCGACGATCCCGCGCTCGGCCTCGACGTGGTGATGCGGCGCGAACTGCTCGATGCGCTGATCGACCTGCTGGCCGACACCGGTTGTGCGGTGTTGTTCAGCTCGCACTTCCTGACCGATGTCGAACGCATCGCCGATCGCGTCGGCATCCTGCACGATGGCGCGCTCGTCGTCGATGCGACGCTCGACGACGTCAAGCGGCGCGTGCTGCGCTGTCTGTGGACGCCGCGGCCAGGGGGCGCGCCACCGACGGGTTCACACCTCTTGCGCAGTGCGGTGCGGCGCGGTGGGCACGAACTCACTCTGCTCGACGCGTCGCCGGAGCAACTCGCCGAGCTGCGTGCCACGGGCGAATTGGTCGCGGCGGCGCCGCCGACGCTGGAAGAACTGTTCCTCGACGTGACCGGAACATCAGGACCGGGCCTGTTGCGCGAGGTCGAAGCGGAAGCCGTCGGAGGTGCACGATGAAAGCGTTGCTGGCCAAGGATCGGCACTGGATCGCGATGTTCCTGATCGGCGGGCTCGCGGCGATGGTGGCAACGCTCTGCTGCTACTCGTTCGTCGATGTGTTCGTGATCGACGGTGGTCGCGAGGACGCGCTGTTCTACCTGGCGTGGTCCCTCGGCATGGCACTCGGCGTCGTCGCGGCGTGCTTCGACGAACTGTTTGGCACGAAGGACTACCTGATGCAGCGGGCGATTGGTCCGCGCGACGTACTGCGCGCCCGCATCGTCGGTTGCGCGATCGTGTTGGCCGGCTGGATCGCGCTCGTGCCGGTGTTCGCCTATGCCGTGTTCCTGGTCGTCGACCCGACCTGGCAGGCTGGGCACTGGCAACAGGTGCCGCGCATGTGCGGCACGATGGTGCCGGCGATCTCCGCGTGTGCGCTCGGCCTGTGTGCCGGCTCGCTGCCGGCCCCCTGGTGGGTGCGGCTGGTTGTGCTGGGGTCGTTGTTCGCGTTGTCGTTCTCGGCGGTCTATTGGTGGCAGAGTGGCGCGGAGTGGAACCAGACCGACTGGAGCGTCCTTGTCGCCGGTCACCTTGGGATCGCCGTTGCGGCCCTGGCCTGGACGTGGTGCAGCGCCGGCAGTCGGTTCGATGCCGACCTTCCCATTCCGGCGCGGTTCCGCAGAATCGTCCTCGTGCCCGGGCTCGTGCTGGCAGCGTGTGTGGTGGCGTTCGGGTTGACGGTGCTGACGAGCAACGCCGTTTCGCGCCTGCACCGTGCCTATCCGTCCTTGTTGCGACACGAAGGCAAGCACGTCTTGGCGACGCGGCCGGAATGGCGCGAGCCGTGGGTGGTCGTCGATGCCGAGCATCGGCCGACCGGACAACGCATCGAACGCGCGAACGGGCTCAACCGGGGCGGCTACGGCATCTACGAGGAGTTCCTGCGCATCGAACCGCCGCGATCGCGGGGGCTGACATCGACTTGTCGGGTGGGCACCGGGCGCGTCGTCGCCACCTTCGACGGTGACGTCTGGTGGTGTCCGTACGAGGAAGGGCCTGTGCGCGTGCCGAAGTCGGCGACCGAAGATCGCTTCGGGCCGGGTGTCCGCGTGCACGGTTGGTCGGAGACCGGCGCGCAAGGCGCAGCCGTCGTGGTGGCCTACGTCCTTGGTGACGATGCGTTGCATCGGTTCGACACCGAAACGATGCGGTTCCAGCGCGTGCCCTTGGCCGAAGGCGATTTGGTCTCCGGCATCACGAACGACGCGACGGACTACGAGGATCTGCCCGAGGTCTCGATCCAGATCGGCAAGTACGAAGGCGTGCTGCTCGGCGACCAGTTCGCCTACGCGTTCCGCGACGGCGAACTGCTCCGCATCGGCCGGACGCGAAAGCGGGAGCGGTCCGAACCGGAGGTGGAAGATCTGCGTGGGCACGTCGACGTATTCGGCTACACGGTGGCAGTGCCGGGGCGACTTGGGGGAGAACCGTTCCGGCACGAGTTCACGCCGCGCACTCTCGTGGAACGAACCTGGGCGGGCCTCGCCATCGCCTTCACCGCCGTGCGCCCACCGCTCCTGCAGACGGTGGCTGGATGCACGACGGACGAGCGGGCCGGTGTGCACAATCGCATGGTCTGGCACTGGCTGTTCGATCCGGTGGTGGCCGAAGGCCGTCGCTGGTGGCTCGTCGGGCTCGCCTGGGTTGTCGCCGCTCTGAGCGCGTGGCTCGTTCGGCGGCGCCTGCGCGTGTTCGCTGCCGACAGGTCGACGCTGCGGTTCTGGACGATCGCGACGTGGTTGCTCGGCCCGGCCGCGGCCCTGTGCGGCCTGTTGTGCGAGCGACCGCGAATGTACGTCCGCCGAGTGGAAGTACCGGCCCCGGCTCCGCGATTGGTGTCTGTCACTTCAACTTCGGAGTCCCTCACATGAACGCCAGCGTGTCCGTCGTCGTCGCCCTTCTCGCCGGTGCCCTTGCCGGCTTCGCCAGCAGTCGCTTCGCCGTTCCCGCCGAGGCTGCACCCGTCTCTGCGGGCGCGGACGAACTGCCGCATCGCCTCGACTCCCTCGAGCAACGTGTAGCAGCACTTGCCGCCGCTGCCGCGGTGCCAACGCCCGCCGTGTCGAGCGAATCGCCCACCGCCGATGCGGCACGCGCGCCGGCGCTGCTCGTTGACGCCGAAGCCCGGCGAAGGCTCGAAGTCCTCGAACAGACCGTCGCGCGATGGAGCCAAGGTGCCCGCACGAACGCGCCAGCCAGCGACCAGGCTGCGGAAGCCGCTGCGGCACCACCAAAGCCCACCCTCGCCGAGCTGCAGCACGCGGTCGTTGCCGCCACCGCCGAAGCCGACAAGATCGCTGCCTGGCAAAAGCTGCGCTTCGAATCGAACGCCTACGACGATGCCGCGGTCGCCACGATCGTGCAGCTGGGCCTGTCGAGCAAAGACCCGGCGATCCGCGCCGACGTGTGGCGCCAGGCCGATGGCAGGAGCACGCACCCGGCCCTCGCGCCCGCGCTCGTGCAAGCGCTGCAGGTCGATGGCGAGGCGCGGGTGCGCGAAGAGGCGGCGGAGACGTTGGTGAAGTACCTGGACGTGCCCGGCGTGCGCGAAGCGCTGACGGCGGCTTCGTCCGGCGACGCCGACGAGAAGGTGCGCCGCCAAGCCTCGCGAACGCTCGCGCCGCGCGACCGCTGAGGCGAGCATCCGACAACGCACCGATCGATCATCGCACTTCGACGATCATCTCCACTTCGACCGCGATGTTGCGCGGCAACGCACCAACGCCGATGGCCGAACGTGCATGCCGGCCGCGTTCGCCAAAGACCTCGACCATGAGGTCCGAGTAGCCGTTCATGACTTCGGGTTGCTGCGTGAAGTCTTCGGTGCACTGCACCATGCCGAGCACCTTGACGATGCGCTGCACGCGAGTGAGGTCGCCCAACTCTGCCTTCAAGACGGCGAGCTGGGCGATGCCGACGAGCCGGGCCGCGTGTTGACCCGCGGCGACGTCGAGGTCGCGGCCTACCTTGCCGGTGACGAAGCCGCCTTCGGGTTTGGTCGGGCCCTTGCCCGCCAAGAACACGAGGTTGCCCGAACGAACCGCATGCACGTAGTTGGCCACCGGCGACGCGGGTTGGGTCAGCGTGATGCCGAGCGCTTCGAGCCTGGCTTCCGGATCGAACTCGACCGTGGCGCGGTCGTGGCTCGGCTCGTTGGCTGAGGACGCCATCGGTGCGTGGCATCCGACGGACAGGAAGCAGAGCACGACCAGGTGGGTTCGCATGTTTGGGCTCGCCGTCGCGCACGGGACCGCTGGCGTGGCGAAGTCGCAAGGGCGCCCCCCGCATTTTCGCGCTGGGTCCTAGCGACCGCTGACGGTCGGGGACGGTCCGCTAGGCGCTGGCGCCGCGGACTCGGATCCCGCGCTCATCGACGATCCACAACTGACCGTTCGGCGAACGAGCGGCCAGCACGTCGATCACCTTCGCAAACACCGCCAGGACGTGGCCCACATCCTGCTGGGTCAAACGAAGAACGATGATCCCCGCATGGTCACCCGGTGGGTACTTCCGAACGTCGCCGAACTCGAGGTCGAACGTGACGATGGTGCGCAGTTCGGCGGCGCACTTCGCAGCAAGCACTTCATCGATCGCGCCGCCCAGGCGTTGGTCGAGCACGCTCATCGCGTCGAAGCCCGCTTGACGAAGTTGTTCGGTCAGCTCCTGTGGCAGGTTCTCGTCGACCTTGAAGCTAGCCGCTTTGCGCAACGTCATGCCGCCCCGGGCAGGAACGGCACGATGCCTTCACGCGCCAGTTCGGCGGCGTAGTGCATCGCCGCCTGCACGTCATCGCGGGCGAGCGATGGGTAGCTGGCCAGCACGTCTTCAACCGAACGGCCGGCAGCGAGGTTGTCGAGCACCACCGAAACCATGATTCGCGTGCCGCGGATGCACACGCGGCCGTGGCAGACATCGGGAGACGTCGATAGCCGGTCGCGCCAATTCATACGGGTGTCCAGGCTCAGGTTCGTGGGGATGACGAGCGGAGGATACTCCAGGGATGCCATCCGAGGCCACGGGGCACGTTTGCCTGAGGCCCCATCCATCGGTTGGGGGAACCTCGACAAGCCTGCTACCTTCTTCGGCGTGCTCACCAACATGCTCGCCACCGTTCTGCTTGCGATTCCGCAAGGGTCCGGCCTCGTCGGCGAACTCACCCGCGCCGTCGACCTGCCGACCGCCGTCGAACGTCGCGCCGCTGCCGACGCGCTGGCGCAGAAGAAGGTCGCCGAGCTCGACGCCTGGCGCGCCGCCTGCACCGCGTTCGGCACGTTCGCGCCGATGGAGGCGGGACCCTCGCGCCACAAGGTCGAACTGCGCGTGCTCGACGAGACCGTCGCCGTCGAGATCTTCCTGTTCGTGCCGAAGGGCTATGACGTGGCGAAGCCAGCCCCGCTGCTGCTGTGGGGCCACGGGGCTGGCGGGACCGGTGCCCGCGAGTACCTGCACTGGGAAGCGATCGCCGACCGCATCGGCATGTTCGTGCTCGCGATCACGTCGATCGAACGCCAGCCCGGCTACCACTTCTCGCCGCGTGAACGCGCCGCCAATCTCGCCGCGCTGCGGTGGGCGCGGCGGCAGGCGAACATCGACGAGAACGCGATCTTCGTCGGCGGTTGGTCGCAGGGTGGGCATCTGGCGTGGGACCTCGCGCTGCGCCATCCGGACCTTTTCGCCGGGGCCTTGCCGGTCGTCGGTGGACCGCGCCTCGAAGTCGGTGCGCGCAACAACCTGCGTTACCTCGAGAACATCGCGCACCTGCCGATCCTCGACCTGCAAGGCAGCCAGGACGATGCAATGTTGCTCGCCAACCTGCGGCTCGCGTTCGCGCGGCTGCAGAAATTCGGCAACCGCGCGGCGGTGCTGCACGAGTTTCCCGATCGTGGGCACGACGCGGACCTGGCGGCGGTCGATGGGAATGCGTTCTTCGCCAAACGAAGGTCGCCGCGGCCCACGCGTGCCGTGCGCACCGCGGCCGATCCGACCGAGACGCGTGCGTTCTGGGTCGACGTCACCGGTCGTCATCCCAAGGCGACGCCCGAGGCGACGCCCAGCGTGAACCTGAACGCCTACGAAGCGCTCGACGAAGCCGGCAAGCGGGCATACCTGCTGGATCGTTACGCCGCGATCACTGCGCGCGTCGTCGTCGAGGACAAGGGGCAGGGGCGGTTCGTCGCCGATGCCACCCATGCGTCGGGCTTCTCGCTGTTGCTGACGCCAGAGCAACTCGGCAAGGACGGCGCCGTCGACGTGCGCTTCCAGGGGCGTTCGACCAAGAAGAAGGCGGTGTCCGAAGTCGCCGTGCTGCTGCGCGAGTTCGTCGAACGCTTCGACCGCACCTTCCTGCCGGTGGCGCGCGTGGTGGTGCCCTGATGGCCGATCGTCTCGTCGTCGCTGCGGCCGGCCGGTTGGTCGACGTGCTTGCCGCCGGGTTGCCGACGTGGAGTCGCAACACGCTGCGCCAGCGGCTGCAGCTCGGATGCATCGACGTGAACGGAGTGCCGGCGGCGCGCCACGACCAGAGCGTGGCCGTGGGCGACGTGGTCACCATCCGCGGCAAGGGCGAGGCGACGCGCGGTACATCGGGGCCGGCATTGCCCATCCTGTTCGAGGACGAGGATCTGGTGGCGATCGACAAGCCGTGCGGGCTGTTGTCGGTGGCGAGCGACGACGAACGGCAGCGCACGGCGATGGCGATGCTGCAGAAGCAGCTCGGGCGCGGTCGCGACCTGGACCTGTGGCCGGTGCATCGCATCGACCGCGAGACCTCGGGCGTGTTGTTGTTCGCCAAGCAGCGGGACGTCAAGGAATCGGTGCAGGCGGCCTGGGCCGACGCCGAGAAGGCCTACGCCGTCGTCGTCGCTGGACATCCCGAGCCTGCGCAAGGCGAGATCGATCGGCCGCTGTGGGAGGACAAGAACCTGCGTGTGCGCGTCGGCGACCATGCCGATGCCAAGGCTGCGCGCACTCGCTACCGCACCGTCGAACGCGGCGTGCAGACGAGCCTGCTCGAGGTGTTGCTCGACACCGGGCGCAAGCACCAGATCCGCGCGCACCTGGCCTGGCTCGGGCATCCCGTGGTCGGCGACGACCGCTATGGCGTGCGCGGCCCGCGGCTGTTGCTGCACGCGCAGCGCTTGTCGTTGCCGCATCCGCGCGATCGCCGCGCGATCGTCATCGAAGCCGCGGTGCCGCCGGAGTTCGCGGCAGCGCTGGTGCGCGGGCGCTGACTCAATCGAGCGTGAGGAACAGGCTGTCGTGCGCGAACAGCAGCACGAACAGCTCGCGCAGCTCGGCATCGCTGCGCAGCCGGGCCGGCAACTCACCGGCGGCAGCCAGCGCCTTGCGCACGCGGGCCAGCGCTTCGCCGTCGCCGCGCAGGCGCACTTCGGCGTAGCTCGCGGCGGTGCCGAAGTCCTGCCTCGCCAGGTGCTCCTGCACGTTGACGCGGAACCGCTGGTAGGTGCCGTACGGAGTCAGTCCGAACGTGAACGGCCGGTGTTCGAGAGGATCGGCCCACGGCAGCCAGCGCCCCATCTGCGTCTCCAGATCGGGCAAGCCGAGTTCGGGATGGCGCGCCGCCAGTTCGAATGCCGCGAACATGTGCGCATAGAGCGGATTCGGTGCACGGCGACCGGTGCGCAGGCTGGCGATGTGGGCGAGGAACGCGTCCTGGCCCACGAACTCGCTGTGCGCCGGCAATCGCGAGGCGTGGTCGCCGCCCAGAGCGAGCCCTTGTTGCAGCAGGCGTTCGGTCGGCGTGCCGTTCACCAATGCGCGCGCATCCCGCGGCCGCAGCACGATCTTGCCGTCGCCGGTGCGGGTCGGCAGCGAGCCGCCGAGGAGCTGCAGGCGAGCGAGCCGCAACGAATGGCGCAGGCCGAGCCCACGTTCAGTGAACTGCGGGTGCGGCGTCGGCTGTTGGATGAGGCGAGCTCCGGCGGCGACGCGGCGAGCGCAGACGACGAAGTTGCCGCGCAGCTCCTGCCACAGGTCGAGCTGGTCGAGCACCAGGCTCTGGCTGCGTCCCTGCAGGCCGAGCCGCTCCGCCATGCGGTCGGGTTGCGCCCACGGGCGATGGAACCAATGGCCCGGTTCGAGTCCGGCCGCTGCCATCATCGCGCCAAGTTGGAACCCGGTGAAACCGCGATCGCCCGCGTGCAGGAAACCATCGACGACGCCGGCGTCGTTGCGGCTGTCGGCGTAGGTGGTGAACGCGAAGCGCAGCGGATGCGCCCGGTCGAGTCGCTTGACGAACGTGCGCAGCGCACTGGGATGCGAACGCTCGCCGGCGTGCAGTCCGAGCAGGCGCGCCAGCCGCTGCAGCTGGAACACGCGGGCGCGCGACCACTGCGGGTAGACCATCAGGCGCAGCACGCCACGTTCGGTGAGGCGGGACGCGAGCCCGCGCAGCGTCGCCAATGGGTCGGCGACGTTCATCAGCACGCCGTAGCACTCGATCAAGTCGAACTGGCCGTCGGGCCAGGTGCTCTCGTCGTCGAGATCGACGCCGGCGAAGCGCACGTTGCGATGGCCGTGCACGAGGCAGCGTCGCCGCGCGATGGCGAGGCTCGCTTCGCTGAGGTCGGTGGCGGTGATGTCGGCCTTGGGGTTGGCGACGGCGAACGCGTACGGCTGGAAGGTGCCACAGCCGGCGATCCAGATGCGCGGCCGCGCCGGCGAAGGGCCGCTGCCGCTGCGATCCCACAGCCAGCTCACGTGCAGCTCGAACGGATGCGTGCTCGGCAGCGAGACCAGCAGGGGCATGGCCGGGTAGGGCCACGCCTGGTACTGCGCCTTCATCGTCGTCGATTTCGACACGGTCGCCATGACCGCGGTCTCATCGGCAGTTTGGGGGGCCGCGGTTCAGCGTCGTGCGGCGAAGTTCGTTCGCCGGCTGCGGCGGCTCAGCCCTCGTACATCGTGTGGATCGCCGGCCGCGCGGTGTCGAGGTCGTCGGGGGCCTTCACCGGCAGGAAGCGGGTGCTGCGCCCGTCGCGGGTCACCCGCAGGAAGCCCGTTTCGAGGTGGGCCGTCAGCTCGCCGATCAGGTGCTCGATCTGCACCGCCTTCGCATCCTCGACAGTCTTCTCGACGTAGTAGCGGCCGAGTTCGAACTCGCGATCGACCGCGGCGGCGTCGAACCACAGCGTGTTGGTGTTGAACACGTCGACGCAGTTGGGATCGAAGCCCGGCGGGAAGCGCAGCCCTTCGACCAGCTGCACGCGGCCGTCCAGCATGTAGGGCGCGCCGCCGACGTCCTCGGGCCACTTCGGCGCCAGTTCCACGGTGGCCTGGCGGCGATTGGCGATGTGGTGTCCGAGCAGCAGCGGATCGACGCGGGCGCCGAGGTTGTCGACGTTGCGCACCAGCAGGTGGCGGCCGCCCGCGGCCCGGAAGCGCTGCATCGCTCCACAGGCACGGAAGGCGCCGGGGAAGTCGCCGTGGCCGGGTCCGTAGGGCGACACTTCGCCGTTCTTCAGCGTGAACAGGTCGCCGTCCTTGGTCAGGCGCAAGGCGACGAACTGCGTGAAGTGGGTGATGCGGTCTTTGGGCGCGCCGAAGTTGCCGTGTTCGGCGAAGTGGGCCTTGGTCGCCTGGTCGGTGGCGAAGCTGTTCATCAGGAACAGCGGCACCTTGCCGCCGGTCTCGCGTTCGACGCGGCGCAGGTCTTCGACCACGAGGGCGAGGAACGAACGCGACGGCGACAGCACCGGCACCACGCCCTTGACGACGCCGCCAAAGCGAGTCGCCATGCCGCCGTTGAGCACGACGACGCCGAGTTCGCCGCGCGCGATCGCTTCGCGGCCGATCCGTTCGAGGTCGCGCGCCGCGGGGCTGCCCGGCGACGGCAGGACTTCGATGGTGCCCGGCGGTGGCGCCGACAGCGGGCTGGTGACGAGGTTGCGGGCCTTGGTGAGGCGCCCGGACTTGATGTCGGTCTGCCAGCGCTGCTGCAGCGCAGCGTCGAAACCGAACTGGCGCAAGAACGCGAGTTGGTGCGGCGAGATGGCGGTCACGGCGAAGCAGGCTACCTCCGTCCCCGTTCCTTGGCGAGGGCGGTGCCGCTACACCTTCGCTGATGGCCAGAGCCGCCGATGCGACCGCGAAGTTGGCGCCGAGTGCTGCGGTGACCGCGTTGGCCGGAGTCGGACCGACGTCGGCGCAGCGGTTGGCGGCGGCGGGCATCGCGACGTTGCTCGATCTGGTCACGTTCTTCCCGCGGCGCTGCCGGGCGCTGCGCGAACTCGTCGCTCCCGACGAAAGTGCCGCCGGCGAACTGGTGCGCCTCACCGGCAGCGTGCACGCGACGCGCAATGCGTGGTTGCCGGGCCGGCGCTCGCTGACGACGGTGGTGTTCGCGTGCGACGACGGCAGCACGTTCGAGACGCAGTTCTTCAACCAGCCCTGGCTGAAGAAGAACTATCCGATCGGCCAGCGGCGCCGCGTCGAAGGCGTTCTCGTCGCCAAGGGTCGCCGGTTCGTGGTGCAGCAAGCGCGCGTGTTGCCGCTGCAGGCCGAGCCGAGCGGTGAGGTGCAGCTGCGGTATCCGGAGATCGAAGGCATTGGCGGCGCGCGGTTGCAGCAGTGGCTGGCGCTCGCACTCGCAACTCTCGACTGGGCGCAGTTGGCGTTGCCGCCGCTGCCGGCGGCGTTGCACGAGTTCGCGCAGGAGCCCGCGCCGCTGTTGTTGGCGATGCACCGGCCACCCGATCTCGCGACGCACGAACGGGCGCGACGCTACTTCGCGGTGCGCGAGGCGGTGGCCCTGTTCAGCGCGGTGGAACGGGCGCGGCGGGCGCGTTCGGTCCGGCCGGCGCGTGCGTTCGCGGTCGACGAGCCGTTGGCGGCGCGCATCCTGGCCCGCATCCCGCTGCAGTTGACCGACGACCAGGCGACGGCGCTGCGCGGCATCTGGGGGCGGCTTTCGGGGCCGGCGGCGATGGGGGCGCTGCTGCAGGGCGCCGTCGGGTCGGGCAAGACGGCGGTGGCGATCGGGGCGGCGCTGGCGGTGCTCGCGCGCGGCGGCCTCGTGGCGTTCCTGGCGCCGACCGAATTGCTCGCCGAACAGCACCACCACAACGTCGCGCGCTGGCTCGCCGGCACCGAGGTCGCAGTGGTGTTGCACACCGCCAGCAGCAAGGGCCGGCCGCCGGCCGGACCGACGCTGGTGTTCGGCACGCACGCGTTGTTGACCGGCGACGTCGCGTTGCCCGGGCTCGGCCTCGTCGTCGTCGACGAACAGCATCGCTTCGGCGTCGCCCAGCGCATGCAGCTGGTGCAGAAGGGCGACAACCCGCACGTGCTGGTGATGACGGCAACGCCGATCCCGCGCACGCTGGCGTTGGTGCTGTTCGGCGATCTCGACGTGCTGACGCTGCGCCAGCGACCGCCGGGCCGGCGCGCGGTGCGGGCGTTCCATCTGCCGACCGAGAAGTGGGCGCGCACGCTGCGGTCGATCCGGCGCGCGATCGCGCGCGGCGGGCGGGTGTTCGTGGTCTGCCCCGCGGTCGGCGAGGAAGGCGAGAAGGGCGGCGTCCTGCGCGTGCACGAGTCACTGCAGCAGCACTTCCGCTGCGGGCTCGTGCACGGGCGGCTGGCCGCGGCGGAACGGCAACGCGCGCTGGCGTTGTTCCGCGACGGCATCACCGACGTCCTGGTCGGCACCACCGTGCTCGAGGGCGGCGTCGACGGGCCGGCCGCAACGCTGGTCGTCGTCGTCGCCGCCGATCGGTTCGGCATCGCGACGCTGCACCAACTGCGCGGTCGCGTCGGGCGCGGCACGCGGCGAGGGCTGGCGTTGCTCTGTGGACCCAGGACCGAACGCGTCGCCGCGGTGTGTCGCACCACCGACGGTTTCGAACTGGCGGAAGCGGATCTGGCGCTGCGCGGCAGCGGCGAACTGCTCGGCACGGCGCAGAGCGGGTTTGGTGAACTGCGCGCGCTCGATCCGGTCGACGACCTGCCGTTGCTGTTGCAAGTGCGCGCCGCGGTGCAGGACGCCGCCGCCGAGCGTCGGCCATGACCATCGAACGCATCCTGTCGGTTGCGGCAGCGCAGGCGATCGATCGCGACGCGGCGACCCGTCTGCAGATGCCGTCGGTGCTGTTGATGGAGAACGCGGCGCGTTCGGTCGCTGAGGTCGCGGGCTCGCTGGGCGACCGCTTCGTGGTGCTGGCGGGGCCGGGCAACAACGGCGGCGATGGACTCGCGGCCGCGCGGCATCTGGGTGTGGCCCGGTGTGCGATCCACCTGCTCGCCGAGCCCGACGCGCAGAAGAGCCCCGACGCGGCGCTGCAGCTGCGCATCCTGCGCGCGGCCGGCGTGCCGATCACGGTCGGTGCGTTGCCCGACCTCGATGCCCATGCCGGTGCGGTCTGGATCGATGCGCTGTTCGGCACCGGGCTCACGCGCGAACTCACCGGTTCGGCCCGCGCGTGGGTCCTGGCCTGCGATCGCGCGCGCGGCGCCAAACTCGCCGTCGACATCCCTTCCGGTCTGCATGGGGACACCGGAATGGTGCTCGGCGCGGCGGTGCACGCGGACGTCACCGTCACGTTCGTGGCGAAGAAGCGCGGTCTCGTCGTCGGCGACGGCCCTTCGCACGCCGGCCGCATCGTCATCGCCGGGCTCGGCCTGCCGGTCTGACGCGGAATGCGCCCGCGCGGCGCGCGGTCAGTTCTTCTTCGGCAGCGGTTGCCTGGCGAGCCAGCGTTTCGCGGCGCCAAGGCCCTCTCGCAAGAGTCTCCTGGAGCCTTTGACCGATTCGAATGCAAACTGCTAGTATTCGGCCAAGTATTGGCCGATACAATCAATCATGGCCCAAACCCTCAACATCCATCTATCCCCTCAGCTTGCGAGCTTCGTTCGCAAACGGGTCGAGAGTGGTGCCTACGCCTCGGCTAGTGAAGTGGTGCGCGAAGCCCTTCGTTGGTTCGTTGCGAAGTGTGCCAACGGGCACGGTGACGTGCCGTCGCTGCACGACATCCAGGAGCAAGAGATCGATCGAGAGGAGGTGCGCGCCGCGATCGAGCGACTGCGTCAGCTGCGCGTCGGCACGACCCTCGGGCCCGGACTGACGGTGCGCGAGTTGCGCGACGACGGTCGGCGATGAGGCTCTGCGTCCTCGACAGTTCCTTCGCGCTGGCATGGGTGTTTGCCGACGAACACAACACGCTGGCCGACGCCCTGCAGGAACAGCTGTATCGCGGTGATTCGGTGGTCGTGCCTGCCGTGTTGTGGGGACTCGAGGTTCGCAACGCACTTCGCTCTGCGGTTCGGCGCCAACGAATGACCATCGAGCAGGCAGAGGAGCGAAGGTTGTTGCTGTCGCGGGTGCCGAGGATCTCCGTGGCGGCCCCCGCGGGACTTGGCAACTCACTCGACCAACTCATGCGGGCGCATGGGTTGACCAGTTACGACGCCGTGTACCTGGCAATTGCCATCGAACAGGCGCTCCCGCTTGCCACGGCCGACGCCGAGTTGCGGGCGGCTGCTGTTGCTGCGGGTGTGCGTCCGTACGCAGGTTGAACACGCGGCAGACCCGTTCGGGTAGGCTCGTCGGTGATCCATGCCCATGCGCCCGTTCCTCGTCGCGTTCGCGGTCGTCGCCACCGCCCTGTTCGCCGCTGCCCAATCGCCGACCCGCATCGTCGGCTACTTCCCGTCGTGGGGCATCTACGGCCGCAACTACCACGTGCCGAACATCCCGGCGGCGCAACTGACGCACATCAACTACGCGTTCGCGAACGTGCAGAACGGTGTCGTCGTCCTCGGCGACCACTACGCCGACGTCGACAAGTGGTATCCGGGCGATTGCTGGAACCCCGGTTGCCGGCGCGGTTCGTTCCAACGCCTGCGCGTGCTGAAGGCCCAGTTCCCGCACTTGCGCACCCTGATCTCGATCGGCGGTTGGACGTGGTCGGCCAACTTCAGCAACGCCGTGCTGACGGCGGCTTCGCGGGCGACGTTCGCGCAGTCCATCGTCGACTTCGTCGATCTGCATGAGTTCGACGGCGCCGACATCGACTGGGAGTATCCGGTCGCTGGTGGTCTGCCGGGCAACATCGTGCGGCCGCAGGACAAGCAGAACTACACCGCGTTCCTGATCGAGTTGCGCGCGCGCTTCAACACGCGGGCGCTGACGACGGGCAAGACCTACCTGCTGACGATCGCGGCGCCGGCGAACCCTGCCTACATCGCCAACTACGAGTTGCCGCTGATCGCGCCGGTCCTCGATTGGATCAACATCATGTCCTACGACCTGCGCGGGCCGTGGGGCGATCCGTTCACCGGCTTCAACGCACCGCTCCACGGCGATCCGCTCGAGCCGGTGGCTCCCGTCGTGCGCAACGAATGGAACGTCGCCGCCGCGGTGCAGAACTACCTCGCCGCCGGCGTGCCGGCGCAGAAGCTGCATCTCGGCGCTGCGTTCTATGGACGTGGCTTCGGCGGTGTGCCGAACAACGCCGCGAACGGCCTCTACCAGACCTACACGGCGCCGTCGTCACCGGGCACGTGGGAGAACGGCGTCTACGACTACACCGACCTCGCTGCGAACTACGAGAACGCCGCCGGTTGGGTGAAGACCTGGCATCCGCGCTCGCGGGTGCCGTGGTTGTGGAACGCGGCGCAGCAGAAATTCATCGGCTACGACGATCCGCGTTCGATCGCCGAGAAGGCGTGGTACCTGCAGCAGTGGGGGCTCGGCGGGGCCATGTTCTGGGAGCTCAGTGGCGATCGCAATGCGGTGCTGCTCGGCACGCTCGACCTGTGGCTGCGGCAGCGCGCGTCGCTGCAGGCCTCGGCGGGCACGGTGTCGTTGTCGGTGCCGGCGCGCGTCGACCTCGCGGTGCGCGGCGGCGTGGCCCGGGCCGGACGCAGCCAGCTGACGTTGTTCGGGCTGTCCGGCACGTTCCCGGGCCTGCCGCTGCAAGGTTCGTTGTTGCCGTTGAACTACGACTTCCTGGTCGAAGGGTCGGCGGCGGGGGCCGGCAGTGCCGTGTTCCCGGGGACGATCGGCGTGCTCGACGCGCAGGGCGCAGCGGCTCCGGCGCTCGACTTCACGCTGGTGCCGGTGTTGCCGCCGGTGCTGCTCGGGTTCTCGGTGCACGCCTGCACGTGGTTGCTCGCCGTGGGCGCGGGGAATGGTGAGCCGACCAATCCGATCGAGATCCGCTTCGTGCCGTGATCGTTCTGGTCAGGCCCAAAGGGGCCCGACGGCGGCCGCGAACTCGGCGGGCCGTTCCATCGGCGCCAGGTGCGCCGTGCCGGGCAGGGCGAGGAAGTGCGCGCCGGGGATCGCCCGGGCCATCGCTCCGCTTTCGGCCAGCGGCGCAATCGGATCGGCGGTGCCGGCGACGACCAGCGTGGGCACCGTGATCGTCGGCAGGAGCGCACCGCGATCGGGCCGCTGCTGCAATCCGCGCAAGTCGGCGACGATCGTCTCCGCCGGCGTGTCTTCGACCATCGTGCGCACGCGCGCGGCGAGCAGCGGATCGGCGTCCGGCGGCAACAGGCGCGGCAGCATCGCGTCGGCGATCGCGGTGCGGCCCTTGGTCAGCACCGTGGCGATCGCCGCGTCGCGACCGGCGCGCGCTTCGGGCGAATCCGCGATCGCCCGCGTGTTGGCGAGCACCAGCGAACGCACCAGGTGCGGGTGCCGCGCCCACAGCGCGAACGCGACGTAGCCGCCCATGCTCAGGGCGGCGACGCCGGCGCCGGCGTTGCTCAGCGTCTTGATCACCGCGGCGGTGTCGTCGGCGAGCAGGTCCATCGTGTGCACAGGGTCCCCGCTGCCCGGCGACCGGCCGTGGCCGCGCAGGTCGATCGCCGCGAGCGTGCGGCGGTGCGCCAGCGGCCCGTGCATGAGGTCGAGCCACATGCGGTGGTCGAGCGGGTAGCCGTGCAGCAGCACCGCCAACGGACCTTGGCCGCACAGGTGCACGGCCAGCGTGCAGGCGCGGGCGCCGTCGCGTTCCGGAACGTCGATCCAGCGCGTGGTGATCATGGCTATGCGAGTCGCAGCCTGGCTACGGCTTCGACGTGGAAGGTCTGCGGGAACATGTCGAAGCCTTCGACCTGTTCGAGAACATAGCCGCCGTCGACGAGTTGGCGCAGGTCGCGCGCCAGCGTCTGCGGATCGCACGACACGTAGACCAGCCGTCGCGCGCGCAGATGCAGCAGGGCCGGGATCGCCGGCTTGGCGCCGAGGCGCGGCGGATCCATCAGCACGAGGTCGGGCCGTTCCTTGTTCTCGCGCAAGAACTGCTCCGTCGTCGCGCGCAGGTAGGTGACGTTGTCGCAGCCGTTGGTCTTCACGTTGACGCGGCCGAGCGTGCATGCGCGCCGTTCGTCTTCGACGGCCACGACCCGCGCGAAACGCTGCGACAGCGGCAACGAGAACAGGCCGACGCCGGCGTAGAGGTCGAAGGCGAGACCGCCGCGTTCGTCGCCGAGCGCGCCCTGCACCAACGTCTCGACCAGGTGGCGGTTGCCCTGGAAGAAACTCTCCGGCTCGATCAGGTAGCGGAATCCACCGACGATGTGTTCGACCAGGTCCTTGCGCATGCCTGGCAGGTCCGGCGCCCAGGACGCGCCGCCGGTACCGCAGGCGCCGTCGATCTGGTACGGCCATTCCTTCTGCGGCAGGCCGGCGACCGCGGCGCGCACCGTGGGTAGCGCCTGTTCGAGTTCGGTCGCCAGCACCGGGCATTGCTCGACGTCGACGACGCCGTGCGACAGCGCGCGATGGAAGCCGAGCACGGGCGCGGCCGTCGGCGCCGACGCGTCGACCGCGGGGGCCGCCGCTGCGCGCGCGCGCCGCTCCTTGCGGCCGAGCCGACCGTGGCTGCCGTCATTGCGTTCGCCCGAGGTCGCCGTCAGCTTGAGTTGGGTGCGGCTGCGGTAGCCCCACGGATGGGCATGGTGCACGACCACGGGTTGGGGCCAATCGAACCCGCCGGTGCGCACCAGGGCGTCGCGCACGAACTCCTGCTTCGCGGCGACCTGGGTTGCGTAGTCGACGTGCTGCAGTTGGCAGCCGCCACATTCGCCGAAGTGCTTGCACCGCGGCGTCACCCGCGACGGTCCGGGTTCGAGGATCTCGACGATGCGGCTGCGCACGTGGTTCTTCTGCTGCTCGGTGATCTCGACGCGCAGGCGATCGCCCGGTGCGCCGAACGGCACGAACACGGCGAGGCCTTCGCGGCGGGCGATGGCGAACCCGCCAAACCCGAAGCGTTCGACGGTGACTTCGAGGATCTGGCCGAGGGTGGGCAGGGTCATGGGGGCGAACAGGCTACCGCGCACTGCGCACGTGCAGCCAGAGGCCGAACGCGACCAGCGCGAATGCGGTGAAGAATCGGTGGCCCGGCAGGTCAGCGCCCATTGCCGCGTTGACTACTACCGCGACCAGGGGTTGCACGTTGATGTACAGGGCCACCTGCGAGCTGTGGGTGTGCCGCAGCGCCCAGGTGTTCAGCAGGTAGGAGACGACCGTGCAGCCGACGATGCCGTACAGCGCGAACCAGACGAGCGGCGGCGTCAGCACCGCGTCGACCGCCGCCGCATCGATCGATCCACCGCCGTAGCACGCGACCATCGGCACGCCGAACGCGAACATCAGGGCCGTGGTGTGCCACGGGTCATGGGCCTTGCCGATCCGGCGCAGCAGCACGAGGTGCAGCGCGAACAACATTCCGTTGGCCATCGTCAACAGATCGCCGAGCAGGGTGGCGCCGGCGTCGTCGTCCTTGGCGAAGAGCACACGGTCGACGCCGAGCAGCCACGCCACGCCGCCGAGGGCGCTGACGATCGCGACGATGCGCGCGGCCCCCAACCGTTCCTGGCCCAGCGCCACCGCGGCCAGCAGCGTCCACATCGGGATGCAGGCGTTGATGATCGAGCTGTGCTCACTGGTCGTGCGCGCGAGTCCCTCGCTGAACAGGACCTGGTTGCCGACGAGGCCGAGCAACGAAGCCAGCGCGAGCAGCGGCCAGTGGCGCATTCCAGGCCATGCGCGGCCGCGGCCGAGCCATGCCGCCAGCGGCAATAGCAGTGCCGCCGCCGAGGCGATGCGGAACACCACCCAGACGCTGGGCGGGATGTCCGCCAGCAGGCGTTTGGTGAAGGGGTAGTTCGCCCCGAACAGGATCGAGACGAGCAGCAGGGCGGCGTGGACGCGCAGGGTCGAAGGAGCCAAGGCGCCGATGGTGCCGCCCACCGGCGCCGGTGCAAGCGTCGCGCGCTGCACCGCGGACCGCGGCGATCAGGTCTTCGCGACCTTGAAGCGGGACAGGTTCGCGCGCACGGCGGTCGTCTGTTCCTGGCTCATCGCCACCGCGGCGCTGAGTTCCTCGGCCGCGCTGGCGTTGGATTGCGTCATCGAGTCGATCTTGGCGACGACGCCGCTGACGATCGACAGGTGCTCGTTCTCGGCCCGCACCGACGCCATCACGTCGCCGATCAGTGCCGTGGTCTTCTGCGACGAGTTCAGGATCGACGCAAACGAATCCTGCACCAGCTTGCTGGCTTCGGCACCGGCGTTGGTGCGTTCGGTCGAACGCTGGATGCACTCGGCGGTCTCGCGGGCGGCCGTTGCACTGCGCTGCGCCAGGCCGCGCACTTCTTCGGCGACGACTGCGAAGCCCTTGCCAGCTTCGCCGGCGCGAGCGGCTGCGACCGCCGCATTCCGGGCGCGCAGGTTGGTCTGGAAGGCAATGCCGTCGATCGTGCCGAGGATCTTGGCGACGGCACGCGAGGCATCCTGCGCTTCGCTCATCGCTGTGGCCATGCGTTCGGTTGCACTCTGGCCGCAGGTGACGGCACTTTGCGTTTCCTGCGCCAGCTGGTTGGCGTCGTGCGCCTTGTTGGCCACGGTCTCGCTGAGGAGGGAGATCTCGGCGATCGTCCCGCGCATCTCTTCGAGGTTGGCGGCGGTTTGGCTGGCGCCGTCGGCGAGCGACTTGCTCGTCGCCTTGAGGTCGCCGGCGGTGGTGTCGATCTGCACGACGCATTCCTGGGCCACGGCCAACGTGGTCGACAGGTTCTCAAGGGCGGTGTTCAACGATTGGCCCATCTGGCCGATCTCGTCGGTGGTGTTGTCGGTCAAGCGTCCGCACAGGTCACCCTCGGCGACCCTAGCCAGGACCGCGGCACCCAGGCGGGCCGGCTTTGCCATGCGCCGCGACATCCACAGGCCCGTCGCCGCCACCATGCTGCCGAAGGCGAGCACGACGATCAGGTTGATCAGCAGGAACTGGCGTGAACTCGCTTCGCCGATCGAGCGGATCTCGGTTGCCGACGCCATCGCTTCGACCGACTGCTGTTCGGCACAGAGCGTCCAGCGCTGGCCGAGGAACATCACCGGGCCGAAGGCGCCGACCACCGTGCGGCCGGCGTAGTTGGGATACGAGGTGACGCCTGATTCGCCAGCGCCACCACGGCGGGTGGCGGGGGTGTCGACGTTGCCGTTGGCCGGGTCCTTGAAGCTCGCCAGCACCGTGCGGTGCTGGGTGTCGTTGCGGGTGTCGCTGCGCAGCAGGCCATCGCCGCCGACCATGAACGCTTCGCCGGTTTCGCCGAGTCCTGCGCGCGCGCTCATGACGCGGGTGATGCGATCGAGCGGCATCTGCACCGCGACGGCGCCGAGCAGTTGGCCGTCCACGTGGATCGGGGCCGCGGCGAACGCGGCGGGTGCTTCGTACGAGGCGGGATACTGCTTGAAGTCCGACAGGCACACGGTGCCGTGGCTTTCGGCGAGTGCCTTCTTCACCGCTTCTGCGAGCCCGCTGCTGGCATGCGAACCGCTGGTCAGCGAGGTGGCGAAGTCGAGTTCCTTGAAGACCGTGTAGACGATCGTTCCCTGCGTATCGACGAGGAACACGTCGTAGTAGCCGACGCGTTCGACCAGGTGGCGGAACCACGGATGGTACTGCGCATGCAGCTTGCCGTAGGCGCTCTGGTCGCCGGGCAGCTGGTCGAGCGTGTGCTTCTTGCCGAGCGGGTGCGGGTTCTGCTGGATGAACGCGTGCTGCAGCGCGACGGCATTGGCGTCGTCGAGGCGACCGAGCCAGGCCGCTGCCGGCGAAGTCGCCCCCGGGTTCTGGCGGGCGTATTCAGCACCGAACTGGGTGTCGTAGTACTGGCCGAGTTCACTGCGCATCGCGGCCACGCGGGCCTCGTCCAGCCCGGCGTTCTTGGCATGGTTCGCATACTCGGTGCCCAGCAGGCGCAGCGCTGCCGCGGTGTGCGGCGAGGCGGCCAGCAGCACCACGTCGCTCTCGACCGAGCGCGCGTAGTCTTCGAGCGACCGCGCCATCGTGTCGCGGATAGCCGTGAGACGGGATTGCGTGTCGCGCGTGAAGCCGGTCTCGGCTTCGACGATGGCTTCGTGCATTGCCGAGCTGGCTGCGAAGATGCAGAACGCCGTGGAGGCGACCAGCGGCAGGACGCCGCAGAACAGGCTGTAGGCGATGAGCTTGGTTTGCAGCGAATTATTGCGCATCTGGGTCTCCAGTCCTGGGCTATCGGGTCAACCAGGGACCTGCGCTTGAGGAAGATTCGACTCCCCGCCAGTGGTGATATGGTCTTGGCTCCGGTTTCCGGCGGCGCTGCGGGCCATTGCGACGAACTCGTGGCAGCGGGGCCGACATGGCCGGGACAGGTACCATCGGACTCGGTAGGATTCGGCGCCCTCTGCCACCCGACCCCTGCCCGCCCCCGGCCAGGGACTACCCCGTCGGAGCCGTACGAATGACCGTCACCGCCTCGCTGATCTTCTCCTTGTTGCCGCAGGCCTTCCCTGGGGGCGACATCACGTTGCCGCCACGGACGACGGCTGCCGCGGCAAAGGACACGTTGGTCCGTCCGCTCACCGAGATCGAGCGCTTCCGTCGCGACCTGCTCGAGATGCAAGGGCCGCCGGCGCGCGTTGACTTGAAGTTGCACGAGATGGCCGGCGCCTATGCGCCCGCGGCGATGGAGTCACTGATCCTCGAAGTGGCGCGCAGTGCTCGCGCCAACGAGATGACCAATCTGATGCTGGTCGCGCGCCGATTCGGTGGTTCGTCGCCGCGCGTGGGCGACGAACTGTTGTTCCAGCTGCTGGCGCGACCGTTGGCCGAAGCCACGCGGCCGGTGGTGGAGACGATGGCGGCGTTGAAGGGAGATGGACGCAAGGCGGCGTTGCGCGAGTGCATTCGTGGCCGCATCGCCGGGGTTCGGCGGCACGCCGCCGAGGTGCTGATCCCGCTGCTGCAACCGGAGGACCTCGCGTTCGCGATCGAGTTGTCGCGCGACCAATCGCTCGACCTGCAGATGCGCGGGATCGACCTGCTGCAGGCGATGCCCGGCGACGTGGCGGCGGCGCGCTTGTGCGACCTCTTGTCGAAGGACGCGGCGCTCGCTGGAGCCGCCTGCAACGCGTTGGTCGGGATGGGCATGCCGGCCGTGGCGGCGATGCAGTCGCTCGCCAAGGCTCCCGTGGTCGATCGTGGCTCTGCCTACGCGGCGTTCGCCCTGGCCCGCATCGCCGAACACGGCGACGCCAAGGTGCTGCCTGACGAGTTCGCGGCGCCGCTGCTCGCCCGCGCCAGCGATCCGGAGGTGCTGACCCGGAGCCTCGTGGCCATCGCGCTCGCCGACCTGAGTCATCGCGGTGTCGCCGCGTTGCAGGGCAAGGATGCGACGATCGTCGATGCGCTGCTCGACGTCGTGCAGCCGACCGCGTTCGTGCCCAACCTCGATCTGCTGCGCAAGCCCGCCGAGGATCGGCTGGTGCGCACGACGGGACGGTTGGCAGCGGCTGGCGAAGCGTTGTCGTGGCGCGACTGGTGGAAGGACCAGCGCGAGGGTTTTGCCGCCGTGCGGGCGCAACTGCGGGTGACCGACCAGGACGTCGGGCACGCGGTGGTGTCGTTCCGGCACGAAGGCAGGCACGTGCGCCTGCTGGCCGAAGGCCTCGCCGATGTGCAGCCGCTCGCAGGCGCGACCGAAGCCGTGTTGACGCGCGCCGAGATGCTCGATCTGGTGAATGCGCTGCAAGTGGGTGGGTTTGGCGACGAAGCGGCGATGCGCGTCGATTCGGCGTTGCCGCGCCAGCGCTCGCTCGCGGTGCAGGTGCCGTCCGGTCGGGCCCAGGTGACGATGCCGCTCGCCGACCACCCTCGCTTCGATGCGCTGGTGGCGTTGGTGCAGGCGCGCCTCGACGACCATGTCTGGCAGTTGTTCCGCAACCCGAAGACCGAGCCCGACCGGGCGGCCTTCTGGCGGGCGGAGACCGCCTGGCGTGAAGCGCACCCCGCCGCACTCGACCGCGGCCGACGTTTCTTCGCGCGGGCGATCGCAGTGTGGCCGTCCGTGTCCAACCCGCTGCGGGCGCGCGCGGTCGATTTCGTGGCGCGGCATCCGGACCACAAGACCCTGCTCGGCGAAAGCGACGGCGAGGCGGCGTTGGCGATGCTCGCGGCGTTGCCGCAGCTGGGCGAAGTCGACCTGCGGTTGCTCGAACTCGCGGCCACGGTGCCCGGCGATCGCGTTTGGCGCCAGGCCGTCGACCTGGCGACGCGGCAGAAGGACGGCGGTCGCGCCGCCGTGCGTTCGGTGTTCACGATGCTCGGCTCCGACGCGGTGCTGGCAGCGCTGCGCGACGACAACCCGGTGGTGCGTCGCGCCGGCATCTACGAGGTGATGGTGGTGCGCGACACGCGCGCCGCCGGACGCCTGGTCGAGCTGCTGGCCGATGCCGATGCCGAAGTGTGCCTGGCGGCAGCCCAGGCCGTCGGCCACCTGCAGGTCACCGCCGCCCAGAAGCCGCTGATCGATCGCATCGTCGCCGAGGCCAGCGACCCGATCCTGCGCCGCGAGTGCCTGCGGTCGCTCGGTCGCGTCGGCGGCGACATGGCGTTCTCGGTGCTGCAGCGCGCGTTGCTCAGCAAGTCGCAGGACGACAAGGATGCGGCGATGCGTGGCCTCGGCGAGTTGGACGATCCGCGCGCGGCGCATGTGCTGGCCGACCTGGTCGTGGTCGGCTACGGCAAGGACCTCGGCACCCTGGCGCGGCTGCATCTGCAGCGGCAGGCGGGCGTGCGCGCGATTCCGGCGCTGCGCGGCCAACTGCAGGTCGTGCAGGATCCCGTGATCCGCGCCGAGCTGGTGTTGCTGCTCGGCGCGTGGCATGACGCCGGGGCCGTCCCCGAACTGATGGACCTGCTGCGCGATCCGCGGCGGGCGCCGATGGCCGCCGCCTACCTCGAGGGCGCCACCGGGCTGTCGTTTGCCGCGGCGCAGGATCGCATCGACATGGTCGAGGCGTGGTACCCGAAGAACCGCACGGCCCCGCAGTGGCAATGGCTGCTCGATGCGCTGCAGACCGACAAGGTGCAGACGTCGTTGCGCGCCGAGCAGTTCGTCGCCGGCGCCGCCAGTCCGGCCGTGCCCGAACTGGTTCGCCTGCTGGTGGAAGCGCCGGACGGTCGGTTGTGGGCGCTCACTGCGGCCGTGTTGCGCGGCCTAACCGGTGAGGACTTCGGCGCGATCTCGGCGCAGTCGCCGCAAGAGGCTCGCGAAGCGGTCGCGGCGCGCTACCGCATCGCCTTCGACACCCAGAAGGCCATCGTCCGTTGAGCCGCGGGCGTGGGTCCTGGCCGGTGCTGCTGGCTGCGGCAGTGGCGTTCCTGCTGGCGTTCTTCGGCCTCCGCGCCCGTTCGCAGGTGCTGCGCATCGAAGCCGATGCCGCGGCCAGCGAAGCGCTCGCGGAGCGGCATGCCGTGCCGTGTGCCGACGTGTTGGCGCTGCAGGCGCTGACGGCTGCCGCCGTCGAAGCGCCGGAGTTGGACGCCGTGGTGGCGAGCTATGCGCGCCTGCGGCCGGAATTCGGCGATCCCATCGCGGCCTTGGCGGCGCTCGGAATGGAGTCGGCGGCGCGCTCGGCCCGGGCCCGCGGGCCCGATGCAGCGGCCGCCTGGGCGGTGTTTCGCGGCGAAGTCGAGGCGTTGCCGGCGGTCAACTTCCTGGCTTTCCGCGAACGCTTCGCGCGGCGTCGGCAATCGCGTGGTTGAGGAGTCTTTCGCCAGCGGTATCGTCGTGGGCCACTTTTTCGCTCGCGACACCACTGCATGACCGACGTCACCGCCATCGCCCAACGCATCCAATCCGAGGCCAGGATCCTGCAGTCCGTTCGCCAGGCGCTGCAGACGGTGATCGTTGGCCAGGACTCCCTGCTCGACGGACTCCTCATCGCCCTGCTGGCCGACGGCCACG
>SXGT01288302.1_pt1 | contig 46283 bp, 29 predicted proteins | sample 3176221 | NCBI WGS metagenome assembly SXGT01 (sample SAMN11356862, study PRJNA531348) | freshwater metagenome | isolation source: freshwater sample F1-120 | place: China: Fuxian Lake, Yuxi | collected 2017-12-25 | reverse complement strand
CTTGGCAGTGACCTCCAATCCTTCTATCGCGCGATCAACACCCTCTATCTTGCTTCTGTGAAGGGGTCGCAACCGGCATGGGTAGCCGAGTATTTCGACCTTGGACGACCCGACACACTGATTGACTACAGTCGACACAATCGCACGAGGCGCGCGCTTCCTGGTGTGATCAGGCCCGACCTTTTCTACACTGACAATGGCTTCGTTGCCACTGAACTTGACTCAGTGCCAGGCGGCATCGGGTTTTCAGCCAGCATGGCGGCCATTTACGGGTCACTGGGTGATCAGGTGCTAGGTGGTGAAGACGGGATGATCAACGGGTTTCTCGGCATGCTTGCTGCGGCAGCGGGCATCCCTGACCCGGTGACCGCAATCGTCGTTTCCGATGAATCGGGTGATTACTGGGACGAGATGGCGTGGTTGGCGCAAGCGTGTCGTGACCGGGGTCATCAGGTCTTCGCCGTCAGACCTCAAGATGTGAGTTTTTCCGAAGATGGCCTCAAGGTGCCTGCGGGTGTCACGCCCGGCCCGCGTGATCCGGAACCGACCGACCACACTCTGCCCACCGTCCAGGTTTCCGTGGTCTATCGCTTTTTCGAATTGTATGACATCAAGAATGTTCCCAAGTGGGAATTGATGCTTTATGCTGCGAAGAAGCAGAAGATTGTCATTACGCCGCCGATCAAGAGTCATCTTGAAGAGAAATTGACGTTCGCGCTCATGCACCACCCGGCGCTGGCAAGATACTGGTCCTCCGAGATGACGTCACCCGTGTTCGAACGCGTCAAGGCAATCATTCCGGAAACGTGGATCCTTGATCCGCGCCCACTCCCCCCTCACGCAACAGTGCCCGGCTTCGAGGCAAACGGAGCACCGCTTCAATCCTGGAACCAACTCATGTCCCTCGGCCAGAAGGAACGGCGCCTCGTGGTCAAGCCATCAGGGTTCGATGCGACGGCCTGGGGAAGTCGGGGCGTCAAGATTGGGCATGATCTGCCTGAGGGCGAATGGCGCGAAGCGGTTGACGCGGCCCTCGCAGGGTTTTCGTCAACGCGGTCAATCCTCCAACGCTTCCAGACCGTCAGGCGGGCGACTGTCCAGTGGTACGACTTTGAGACCGGGACAGTTAGGACCATGTCAGGACGGGCACGGTTGACTCCGTATTACTTTGCAAATGGCACTAATGACGGGGTAACACTTGGCGGTGTGATGGCAACTGTGGTTCCAATAGATAAAAAGCTTATTCATGGGATGGTTGATGCGGTCATGGTTCCGTGTGCGCGCCGGAGCCGAGTGGTTGACACAGCCCCGGCAACATTGCCTGCCGATTGACCCTTGGCAATGTCGACCACGTCGCTGACACTTTCACTGCGACTTTCTAGTTCATAATCGGCGGCGACGTGACACGATTGAAGCTCATGTGGAAAAGAAGACGATAATGGAAGAATGGCAGCGACTGCTTAAAGACGGCATTAATAACGCCGAACAGTTGTTCGAGCGCTTTGGTGTTGATCAGCAAATGGCTCAGGAGATCAGCAAGGATTTCCGTATTCGGATCAACGCTTACTACCTCGGGCTCATCGAGAAGCCGGGCGATCCCATCTGGAGACAGGTTGTGCCGGATCCGGCAGAACTTGACGATGAGGGATGCCCGGACGACCCTTTGAACGAGGAAGCTGACAGTCCCGTTCCGAATTTGACGCACCGTTACCCGGATCGTGTCCTGTTTCTAGTGAACCACCAGTGCCCTATCTATTGCCGGTTCTGCACCCGAAAGCGGAAGGTAAGTGAGCCTGGCTGGTGGAACCGGGAAACCTTGAAGCTTGGGATCGAATACATCAGGTCTCGGCCTGAAATCCGCGACATCATCATCTCCGGCGGAGACCCCATGATGCTCCCGGACCACACCATCGATTGGCTACTTGGTGAGCTTCGCGCAATCCCGCACATCGAGATCCTTCGGATTGGCAGTCGGGTCCCGTGCGCGCTTCCGCAACGAATCACGCCTGAACTCTGCGCAATCCTAAAGAAATATCATCCACTTTACGTCAACACCCACTTCAATCACCCACGCGAAGTCAACGAAGTCACCAAGAAACATGTCGGGATGCTGGTGGACGCCGGCATCCCTGTAGGGTGTCAGACTGTCCTACTCAAGGGTGTCAACGACGATCCCGCGGTGATGAAGGAACTCATGCAGAAGCTCCTCACTATCCGTGTACGGCCCTACTACATCTATCAGGCTGACCTGACAAAGGGAACCAATTACTTCCGGACACGGGTCGAAAAGGGTCTGGAGATCATTCAGGCGCTGAGAGGACACACCTCTGGACTTGCGGTACCCCACTACGTGATCGACGCCCCAGGTGGAGGCGGCAAGGTCCCGGTTCTGCCGGAATATGTCACGCAAATCAACGACGACGAAGTCGTGATGAGGAACTACGCCGGCAAGACGTTCCGGTACCCGCAAATCGCATCCGACGCCACAACGGACGTTCGTGTCGGAAGCGACGGAACGATCACCGGGTCTGGACGTGACGACCGCGCAACTTCAACAATCCGGGTTCCGGAGCCGATCGCTTTTCTGGAATAGGCAGCCAAAGACAAGCCACGCCACCGAGCCGACCACGGCCTCGTCGAACTGCGTGGGCTTCTCATCGCCTTGGCTTGGTCAGGGCAGGCGCAGCTTGCGAGAGAACAGCGCCCGCCAATTGACCAGCAGCAGCATGTACTTGTCTTCCTTTTCGTCTTCCCGTGCCGTCAGCGCCGCGCGCCGCGCGTTCAATGTTCCGTTCACTACCAAGTGCGGCCGGATCGAACCAGCCCGGGCTTTGGTACTCGGTCCACAACATCTCCTGTTGGGTACCTCGCACCAACGATGATGGAGACCTAATAACTTGCACGCGCCTAGGTCTCAAAAATGACGTCCGAAACGTCGTCGATCAACCAAAACTTGGAAGACCAAACCAGCGAAACCACGACCCCGAGAGCACTTGTTACACCTATATTTGCTAGTAACATCATCTGCGCATCCAATATTCCAAATTCCTCGCAAGACCGCGACCCGCTTCCTCCAGCTGTCCCAGCCGGCATCGATTCACCCGAATTTGTGGTTTCTTCGGTCACCAGTGACATCGTCAGCTTCGATGAGAGTGTTTCGAACCTCGAGGAACGATCAGACCAGAGATCCGATCCGACTTCGCGCAACTTCATGAACCCCGCGCCGTTCTACGTCGCGAAGGAGTCTGTGGGCATGGTGGGCACTATGGAGGCGACCGGATCCGCCGGATTGTTGAATGCCGGAAGTATCGGTTCTGAAAGCATCCTGATTTCCCGTGCGCAGGCAGGCGATCACGAGGCCTTCGAACAGCTGTTCGACCAATATCAGGCACAGATTTTCAACTACATCTATCGCCTGATGGGAAGTGCCGAAGACGCAAACGACATGACGCAGGACACGTTTCTCAAGGCCTACCTCGCCTTGTCGAAGACGTCACAAGACTTGCGCGTCGGGGCTTGGCTCTACCGCATCGCCACGAATGTCTGTCTTGATGAATTGCGACATCGAAAACTGATCAAGTGGCAACCGTGGGAAACCTTTGTCGCGGCATTTCACCCGACCCAGGTCGCCAAGGACAGTCCTGAACGCGACTGCATAAACCGGGAAAACTCCGAGGAGGTGCAACTGATCTTTGCTCAGATGCACCCTAAGTACCGAATGTGTCTCATTCTGAGGGAATACCACGATCTTTCGTACGATGAGATCGCTGCAGTTCTGAACACGACACGTGCGGCCGTCAAGTCACTTTTGTTCAGGGCTCGCGAAGAATTCAGACAGGTGTTCGCGAAGGTTGAGCGTCAGCCGGGTCGCGCGGGCCCCTAGCTACGGCGAAATCGGTGCCGGAGTGTTCCGTTTCTCGCATCTGGATTATCTTCTGGCCGGCCCAAAGCAAGCTGAGACTAGGCGTTATTCACAATCGAGGATGATGAAGTGGCAAAGGGCACTCCGTGGAGGGGTGAACATCCAAACGGCGAAACGTTGTCGAGTTATGTCGATGGCGAGGTTGCTGTTTCCCTTCGCCATCAAATCGAAGTTCACCTTGACGGATGCAACGCGTGCCGTGACAAGGTCACTTCCTTTCGCGAAGTTCGCGTCACACTCAGGCAAGCGGCGCTCAGGCCAGTTCCCCATTCCCTGAACCGAGACGTTTGGAGACGGATCGAAGAACGCGAACGGTCACGCAAGGCATTTTCGATTCCCGGTTTCGGAAACATGGTAGGGGTCGCGTCAAACGCATTCGCGATTGGCGTCACCGCACTCCTGATCGCACTGATTGCGCCAGGCGCATCGGCGGTGTGGTCGCAACTCGTATCCCCGCCATCTGCTGATGCTCCTGCCCACGCATCCCAGCCAACACTGGCTCCGACTACTGTTGTGGGAACACCAAGTTCGTTGCCCTCCACCGCGACGGTACCGCCACGAGCGAACACACCTGTGGCTCAACTTGCCGAACCTACCGTGGCTCCGAAACCAGCGCCGGTACAGGTCGTCAACCCGGCTCCGTTAGTTCAACTTCCCGCGCCGACGGCAACTGTCTCGGCGAACACAAGCGGTGCGACACCCCCGGTCATACCGACCCCGCGCGCCGTGACGGCCTCGACAGTCACCAATGTGCCACCGGCTGCGCCTACCCAACCCCTGACCCTTCGCACCGTGTCCGGCAGTGTTTCATTCGTCGACCGTAAGCAACGGACCATCTCAATCGCATCGGGTGTGGCTGGCGCGGAGAAGACCTGGACGGTATCCCTGTCTGAAGGCACCCAGTTTTCTCGTGCCGATGGAAGAAGGACCGCTTTCGATGACGTCGGGATTGCGGATCAAGTTGAAGTAGCCGGATTTGAGGCGGCGGGGTTGCCCGGGGCGATCATGGCTTCAACATTGCGGGTGACGGTCAGCGCAGTAACAGCTGCTGCCCCCGCTGTCGCACGCACCCCCCGAGTGCTCTTCTTGGTCGACGGCGCCGAGAACATCAGGAACGGGCAGTACGCATACACGGGGGACTGGGCGAGAAGGCTCGCTGCCACTGGGTTTGACGTCACCACCGCCGACCCCGCGCGCGTTTCGTGGACGACGTCTCCGCTAAAGGATTTCACCCTCGTCGTCATCGGATACCCGTCAACGCTGACGGACAATGCGATCGCCACAATCCGCTTAAGCCGCCTTCCCGTGCTAGATGCCGATCCACGACTTGTACAGCCGTTCGGAATCGGCATAAATGTCGACCCCGCAAACCCGAACCGACAAGCCGCACCTGGCAAGACCGTCGAAATCACCACCGCAGTTGCGGCAACTACGCGCGGACTTCCGGCCGGTGAGGTAACCGTCGCACGAGACACCATCTATCGCACGCCGATCATTTCGAATGGGACGGTCTACGCCACGGTCTCCGATGGCGGGCAGAAGCGGGCGATATGGGCACAAACAGGAACCACGATCTATCTTGGCGCCTGGAACAGTTCGAACGGCGCGAACCATACAGACGCCTATTGGAACATGTTCGACCGCAGCGTTATGACCCTCCTTGGTCGAGACACTTCGGCAACGGTAGTGAGTGTCCCCACTGCGACACGCACTGCGCCTCGCTAGCCCCGGCGCCGCGCCCGCCCGATTGTGTCCGACAGGGCTGCCGGTGGTCGCGTCGTGAACTGGTTGGCACGTGTGGTGGTGTCCCACCCAGTGCATCTTTGCCACACCAGAGTTGACGTGCCTCCGTTCGCATGCGGCGAGGGTCTGTCGACCGTCTATCCAGCGAAGATACGTTTATCTGTCGCCGGGCGACGAAACACAACGAATTCCGTCTCCCGGCGGAAGCGTCTCTGGGTCTACTCGTCTTGAACGGAGGCGAGGAGACCCTGCAGGTAACCGATTGCGTGGGCGCGTCCCCGATGCCCATAGTCGGAGTCATCGACCATCCCAGGGGCGTGGTCATCAAGTATGAACCCGGTAAATCCGCAGTCTCGTAGCGCACGCATCACGCGCAAGGGATTGAAATTGCCCTCCCCGAGGAAGCACTCTTCGAACACCGGGACCATTCCCCGGACATCGCGGAAGTGAACGTAGGCAATTTTTCCGCGCGGACCAAGGCTTCGGATCGCCTGAAGGACCGCGGGTTCGCCTCCCATCTCGGAAACCGTTCCTAGGCATAAGTCAACACATGACTTGTCGCTGATGACGACGTCAACGGCCTCCTCAAGCGCAGCAACACTTGAGAAGATACGCGCCACTCCGCCAAGGAATGAAACCGGCGGGTCGTCCGGATGAAGTGCGAGTGTGACACCAGCCTTCTCCGCAACCGGGACGATGCGTTCCATGAACCAGCGATAGTTCTTCCACAGTGCACTCGGACTGACTTCCACGTGGTCAATCAAGTGGGCACCGCGTACCCAAGGGTCGCTCAAACGCTTGTCTCGTCGTGCAATGAGCACCTCATGACTTCGGTCGGGGTCCTCAGCCACGGCAAGGTCAAAACCGTTGACCAACGCGTCTCCGCGACCAGACTTCCGCATCCAAGTTCGCCAGACGGAACCGGGCATGAAGTTATAGCCGAGTACGGAAATGCCAGCGTGACCAATGTTTGTGATCGTGGCGCAAACATGCTCGATCTCGGCCTCCCGCCGGGCACCCCCGATCATGCAATGTTCGAAGAACTGGTTCGGAAGGTTCTCGATTGCTTCCAGTCGGAGCCCGGCGGCCTCAACTTGCTCACGGAGTGCCCGCAAGTCGGCAACCTCCCATCGGTGATCGCCCGGCAAGTCAGGCGTGTTCAACTGGACTCCTGCCACTCCCAGTTGCTTCGCGTAAGCTAACGCGTCTGACGTAACCCGAGGCAACTGCCCGACGGCGATCCTCATCTGCAAAGGTGACGTGCTCATCCCATTTTCCTCGCCCTCCGAACAGTGGGGACTAGTCGCTGTGTCCAAACCCCGTCAGCGTACTGCCCCACCGTTTACGATGGCCACGACCGACGTCATGTGAAAACCTCGCCTGTGTAACCCTGGTTCCCGTCACGTAACACTCGAAGAACTGTCGGCGTCCGTATGATGGTGGTCGCCAAAAGCGGAAACGGTGCTTCCGGGTAACGTGTCTGCAAATCCACAAAAGGCAACAGGTTAGGCTCAATGGACAGCAGAACGACCCATCCTCACCATGTTCTCGTAACCGGGTCCACCGGAGCAATCGGTGAACCGTTGGCGCAGCATCTCACAGGTCGGGGACACCATGTTCGAGGTTTCGCTCGAAGACCTTCACCCGGGCTCACCGACTTTGTTGTGGGCGATCTAAGCGATAGGGATGCGGTTCGCCGCGCGGTCAGTGGTGTCGACACCATCATTCACCTAGGCGCCTACCCAAACGATGCGGACTTCATGGATGTTCTCCTCCAACCGAACGTAGTTGGGCTTTACCATGTCTGCGAAGCGGCGGTCGAGTTCGGTGTGAGGCGTCTCGTGTTGGCAAGCACTGTTCAGGTCATCACTGGACAGGAGATATTTGACCGTCCTGTTCACGAAGACGATGGCCCGGCACCGGTCAATCAATATGCGCTGACAAAGGCGTGGGCGGAAACGGCGGGAGCGATGTACGCACGGGTACACAATCTTTCGGTCATCAGTGCACGAATTGGGTGGTACCCGAGGAATACTGGGGAATGCATCCGCCTCGCCGCCAGCCCCCATGGGCCGAATATGTTCTTCAGCCACACCGACTCAAACCGGTTCTTCACCCGATGCGTCGAGTCTGTTACCCCTCACGCAGGGGTGTCTGTGATTTTGCACGCGCAGAGCAAGCCGGTAGGTATTGCCAGGATGGATGTGGGTACGGCTCGTGACATCATCGGGTACGAACCGCAGGACACCTGGCCGGCGGGGCTTCCCTTCCCGATCTCCTGACTATCAGGACGCCGGATCACGTACGCCAATTGTCAACAGGATGTTGGCGTAGACGCGCTGTTCACCAGTCGAGACTGCGAGTGCCACGTCTGGGGCGCTCGCAGCATCATAGAAATCCCACCGTTTCAGTACGGCCAAGGCCGGCGGGCCACCAGCCACCGGCATCGCCGTCGTGGACGACACCAGTAGTTTGCGAAAGTGCGCAAAGATTGATGGTTCTTCCCCGCTATCAGGTGTCATCACTTCTGCAAGTTCGATGGGCGTGCACCCAATAATTGCCTCTAGGACATCAGGGACCGTCACCTTGCCGGGCGCAAGATTAAGGTACACGCGAACGGCGGTGACTGACGAGCGGGTAGCCAACGGGTAATTGCCATCGGCGATCAGGATTTTGGCGCCATGTCCTGCTTGGCCCAGTCCACGCAAGATCTCAGGATGCAGGATGCCACCCAAGAACATTGGTTACCCCCTTCAATTCGCCGTTGCATTCCTAAAACATGTGCATATGAAATCACCCAACTGTCGTTAGCATCCGATGAGTGATGTCACGCTTTGTCCCTAAAGCTCCGGGATTTCGATATCGACCTCGCGCCCGACGGCCGCAGACCTGAGAATGCCGTCGATGATCGCTTGGTTGCGCACGATCTGGCTGCCGGGGATTGGCGCAGGCCGACCTTCCTGGATCGCACCCACGAAATCCTTCACTTTCTCGGCGAAGATTTTCACCGCGTGCTGCTTGACGGGAATGTGGGTCTCCACGTGACTGCCTTGCAGGTCGTGATACATGGTCACGGAGCCGACGCCACCGTCCCACACTCCGCTCCAAGGACCGGATCCCGCCGACGTCACCTTCAGACCAGCATCCGTTCCTAGGAACATCGTTGCCCCAAGAGTGTCCATGTGCATCGCCCAGCTGATCTTGAAATTGAGTGTCAAGCCTCCCTCAAGGCGTATCAATGCTGACCCGAAGTCCTCAACCTCGAACTTGTCGGCTTCACGATGGTAGGCGGGATTTGTCCCGAAGTGGTTCGTTGCCACGGCAGACACCGTCAGGGGTTTGGGGTACCCAAGCGGATTGAGGGCCATGTCGAGCGAATAGCACCCGATGTCGGCAAGCGCACCGGCGCCTGCGAGGTCTGTGCGGATAAAGGTGCCCCCGGGCATGCCTCGACGCCGACCACCGCCGGTTTCTACGTAGTAGATCTTGCCAAGCGCACCCGATTGGATCAGTTCCTTGAGCATGATCATGTTTGGGTCATAACGAGGCTGAAACCCGATGGTCAAGATGTTGCCGGTCCGACGAGCCGTCTGCTCCATTTCGACAGCCTGCTGCAAGGTGACCGCCATTGGCTTTTCGGTCAACACGTTGACCCCAGCTTCTAGCGCATCGATGCTCGTCCGGTGATGGGCCACGTTCGGGGTGCAAACCGAAACTCCGTGCATCGCAATTTGCGCAAGCGCCTCGCGGTGGTCCAAGAATGGCACGGCATCGCCGAGTTCTAGCTCATCTATGAACGCACCGGCCTTGCCTGGAACGACGTCGCTTACGGCAACTATGCTGACGCCCTCAATCTCCTTGTACGCGCGGGCGTGCGCCTTGGCAATCCCGCCACTTCCAATGATCCCGATCCGGATTATTCCGTCAACGACTTTTGACATGCCGTGCGCTCCTTTGACCACTTCCTGGGCGATTCTACTCGGGGTCCGGAAGTGCCCGACAGCGATGAAGGCACGTCACGTGACTGGTGGTGGAAGCCAACCGCGGCGGACAAGCAATTCGTCACCAATCAAACCCGGTTGTACGCGGCTACCCTCTTGGCGGTCGGGCCGGTATTCGAGACGCGCACGTTGGAAGTACTGGACGACTACGCCGTTCTCTTCCATCTCTTCGGAAATTGGATATCCAAACAAGTCGAGACCCCCGTGTTCTGTCCAGTATGCAAAGAACGCGTTATGGAGGCCGTGCCCGGTCTCATGGAAATACCGATGACCTGGAGTGCTGTCAAAAACCGGTGAAGCTGCGAAAGGTCGGCGCCCTTCGGTAAGGGTGTCACCAATGAGGGCAGGTTGAACCTCGTACTGGGTCCCAACCTTGTCGACGATGAACTCCAGCTTGGCACGCTGGAAGTATTGGACCGTTCGACCATCCTCCAGAAGTTCCTCAGTCCTCGGCATGCCGAAAATATCCAGACCACCGAAGGTCACGAAGTACCGCAGGAAAGCGCCCCCAACGTTGTGACCAGTTTCCTCAAAGTACTGGTTTGACGGCGACGCCGGACGAGGAGGCATGGAGAGGGTCAGGTCGTACCGCGTCGGCGGCGGGACCGGCGTCGGGGCCGGCGTCGGTGTTGCTTGCACCTGGGGGCGCCCGGGAGCAGCAGGCGGTTGGGGGGCGAGGAGATTCACGCCAGGCAGTGCGACAATCCCGCTACCGGCACCGGTTACCGCTGTAGTTCCAGCTCCACCAATTCGAGGCGTTGCGCGTGCAGGTATCGGAGTGGCCCCGGCCTGAGTGAGCTTCACCGCGTCGGGAGATGTCCATCGCACGTCGAAGTTCGTGCTCAAAAGCGCCTTTACACCTGGCGGACGCAGGCGATTGAACTTTGCCTGGAAAAGTTCCGGCGAGACGGACTTCGTGCCAGACGTCCCGGTAATCCTGACCGCCATCAAGCGCCCAGATGGAGTTCGGGACGTCAAGTCGATGGAGCGGATCGGACCGACATCTGTCGCCGGATCGGACCGAAGGAGCTCAAACAATTGGTTCGACGTAAATGAACCGGTCGACCATGCAGCACCAGGTGCGCCCGCGTCGTAGGGCTTCCCCGATGCGTCCACATCTCGGATGCCACGCAGATATGGCAGGGGAGGTCCACCCCACACGTTTTCGTTGTTCTCAGTCCATCCGTCACATGTTGCAAAGTAGTAGGTTTGGGCAACCTGCCCACCCGAAGAGATCAGCTGTCCGGCGGTCGCATCAATCGCACGATTTGTGCTCGGATGTTCTGCCCACCAACCGTGATAAACCTGATCCCAAGTTGAGTCATCGACATCCCACGTCTGCTTCGCACGAGTCTGGGCACGAAACACCGCATAAGTCCTCGCTGAGAGCGCCTGAGCCTGCAGTGCCGCGTCCGGCCACGACGCGGGCATTTCCGAGGGCACAACCCCACGCAGGTAGTCATCGATTGGGAGTCGATTGACGGTGTATATGCCTTGGGTCGACGAATAGAGGATGATCTCCCCCCGGTATGTATCGAAGAAGGTGTTGGCGCGTCCCGGGACGTTTCCCGAAGGCCTATAGTCCAGTACGATCCGCGTTTCTGCTGATGCCGGGCGGATTACTAGCGGACCGGAAAGAGGTCCCCAAGCAAGGACAGCCCCGTCGCGTGCCTTGACTTGCCATCGACCGCCGCCGGGGTTTGCGAGTTCCAACTTCGCGTCCGCGGGTACCGTCAGGGGCTGTATACCCGGCGCTGCTACTTGCCACGAACCACCGATTGCGGAAATGTGACTGGTTTCATCCGCGGTCATGACCAGATTGGAGTGGACAAGGACCCGGATCGTCGTCTCCGAGGCAAGCATCTTCTGTACAGTCGTGCCCGGGAAATACGCGCCGACAATCTGTGAAACACCCTGCCCAGCCAGCGCCCTGCCACGTGCGCCCCACTGGCACAGCCCAACCCCATGCCCGAATGCGCGCCCTTCGAGTGAAAGTGTCTCCTCACTATCCGAAAAGGCATAGACGTTCGGTCCCGTGGTTGAGTGCGAAACGTCGGCAAGCACCGGAGAGAATGAACTGACCACGATTGCCAACGCCGCGCCAAGCGAGACAAGGCGCTGCATCAGCCGTTGGCGCAAAGCGCGCCCCAAACTGCGAAGAGGCATCACCAGCATCATCCAAAAGTGAACGGTTCGAACGCCAAAGATGACGCGCACAGCCCGATTGTCGCAACCGGTCCGGAACACAGCCAACTGTGGTGCCAGAACTGCATTACACTGCAAATCCTGAGCGACACACCACACTGGGAGGATCAATCATGAAAATGCGCGCCGCATTCGTCACCCAGACCGGTGAACCAATCACCGTGGATGAAGTTGACCTTGATGATCCGGGCGAGGGTGAGGTTCAGGTAAAGCTCGTCGCAAGTGGGATCTGCCACAGCTGCCTGCACGCCGCGGACGGCAGTTGGGCGGACATACCGTTACCGATTGTCCTTGGCGATGAAGGCGCAGGCATCGTGTCTGCCGTCGGCCGGAGTGTCTCGGGACTGAAGGAGGGTGATCACGTCATTCTCTCGTGGGCGCCGTCCTGCGGGCAGTGTCATTACTGCGTGATCGGCCGACCGGTCCACTGCGAAAACCGCTCCAAGCAGCCGGGTCGCCTACCTAGCGGCCGGACTGGCATGCAATGGCGCGGGCAACCGATGCACAGGTTTGGAACGGTCGCCAGCCATAGCGAATATACGACCATCCCGTCGTCCAGTGCGATCAAGATTCGGGCTGATGTCCCGCTCACAACTGTCGCGCTCATAGGATGTTCGGTCATGACGGGTGTCGGAGCGGTCCTGAACACTGCACAAGTGCCAGCCGGCGCAACCGTCGCAATCTGGGGCGCGGGTGGGATCGGCCTGAATGTCGTTCAGGGTGCAGCCCTCGCGTCGGCCGGGATGATCATCGCCATTGACCTCCTTGAGAACAAGCTGGAATTTGCTCGGAAGTTTGGCGCGACCCACACCCTGAATGCCGGTTCGACCGATCCGATCGCCGCGGTGCGTGATCTCACTGGGCGTGGCGTCGATTACGCATTCGTGGCGACCGGGAACACGCGTGCCCTGGAACAAGCGTGGGCTTCACTTGCAAATGGTGCAACATGCGTGGCGATAGGCATGCCCGGGTCTGGAGAAGTGATGCAAATTCCTAGCCGGTCGATTGCCGGAAGCGAGCGGATCCTGCGTGGAAGCTTCTACGGATCTGCGCGGACCCGTGTTGACTTTCCGCGGATGGTCGAGCTCTATCGGTCCGGAAAACTCGATATCGACGGCCTGATCAACCGACGCTACACGCTCGACCAAGCCGACCAGGCCTACAGGGACTTAGCTGCCGGCGACCTGGCTCGAGGGCTCATTGTCAACTGATCGGCGAAAGCCTGTCTTGGCGCGGGTCTGCGCTGCCGTGACTGAAACGCATCCGACGTTGATTTCTGATCAACACGGGTCTCGGATGATGTAAGGCTACGTCCCCGTCGACCACAGTTGGCCGTTCCCTTAAGTGGCCCCGGCCAACCATCGATACCAGAGGGTGATACTCAGCCTGTCCACGAACGATTGTCCAGATCCGCGTCCCGTCACGTGTAGGTCTGTTCGCCCAGGGGACGCGGTATCAGCCCGGTTCAAGCCTTGCCGGCCAGAGTATTGGCGGGAGGTATTGTGCACATGAGGTCAGCATGTCCCCGGCGCACCAGTGAACATGTTCCGACAAGTCCATTTCCAATCCCAACCGCGCTGATCCGTTTGTCGTCCACGGAGACCGCCAAACGCTCGCGAGGATGGCAGCAACTGCTCGGCATGATCGCTCTTGTCGCGTTTATCTGTAGCGCCGGCTCGGTCGCTCACACAGCAGAAAGTGCCTACTCACGGACGCAGATCAGCGAACCCTTCACTCAGGCTTCCAGCGTCGTACCGAACTCGGCACCACTTTCGCCGGCGATCCTTGCCGACAGTGCGGTCGTCATGAACCGGCGGACTGGCGAGGTCCTGTTCGCCAAATTCCCGGATACGCGACGCGCTGTCGCGTCAACAACAAAACTCATGACCGGCCTCATCGCAGCGGAAAGCGGCCGGCTCGACACGATTTTCACGGTGAGCCAGAACGCCGCCAGCGTTGGCGAGACAACCATGGGTGCGGTTGCGGGCGAACGTCTAACGCTTCGTGATCTGATGTACGGGCTGATGCTGACGTCGGGAAACGACGCTGCGGTTGCGATTGCCGAAGCCCTCAGTGGTTCAGTCCCCGCCTTCGCCGACGCCATGAACCGCAGAGCACATGAACTAGGCATGTGGAACAGCCAGTTTGCCAACCCCCACGGGCTCGATCACGAACGCTTCTATCGTCCCGACCACTTCAGTTCGGCGCGAGACATGGCACTTCTTGGCTCCGCAATTGGTGAAAACCCAGTAATTCGGCAAATCGCTGGAACCACCATCCATGAAGTTCCGGGCAGCAATGGGAGGCCAGCAAGGCTCTTGAGGAACACCCTAGGCGCACTGTGGTGGTATCCGGGAGTTCTTGCCGGAAAGACTGGATGGACTGAACGCGCGGGACAGTGCCGGGTTGTAGTTGCCGAGCGTGGCGGCATCCAGATTTCGGTGGCGCTGCTGGGTTCACCAGACGATACTCGTGAACTTCGTGACCTACTGGACTTTGGCTTTGCTTCGGCACAGGCACGACAGCCAAATGGTCGACCGCCAGTGGCCCCGTCAACTCCAGCATTACTCGCTCAACCTGACCAATCCTTGGTGAACTCTTGGGAACAATTCTGGATAGATTTCGTCACCCCCGATGGGCGAGTGAAGTCTGGCCCGAATGGACAAGACGCGTCGTCGTCACTGCAGGCAGCAACCATGTCCCAAGCGGTGTGGTTTCAAGATCGGGAGGCCTTTGACAAGGTTTGGGGCTGGACGCGCAAGGCACTTTGGCGGACGAACCCCGGTGCATCAACCCGACCACGTGATGGTCTGTTCGCGATGTCGTGGAGTGGCGGTGCCGTGGCGAACTGGGGGAGTGATGTTGGGGCAGATCAGAGAATCGCTGGGGCGCTTCTGATGGCGTCACGGTTATGGCGCGATGAGGACTACGCCAATGACGCGTCGACAATCCTCAACTCGGTCCTTGACAAGTCGGCAATTTCTTCAGGACGGCTGGGTATCGCTTTTCAACCAAGTAGTCCATCAACGCAGACCGTCGTGACGACGAATGCCTTTGCGGTGACACCCGCTTTGCATCGAATGTTTGCCGAGGGAACTCGGCAGGGCGTTTGGCATTGGCTGATCGACGGTTCCTATGAAGTCTTGCGTCGCGCCCTGCAGGTAAATGAGCCGGCGAGGCCCGCGACCCGACCCGTCGGGCTGATTCCGTCTGTATTTTCCGTGGCACGCAAGGGTCTTGCAGTCACGGTCCCTAACAAGGACTTTGAGGCGCTCGGAAAGCTGAACCGCCTGGACGCGGAGCTCGTCGCCCAACTCTCGATGGAAGTGCTGTGGCGCAGGCAAGCCGGTGTGTCATTCGATAACGGAACTGATCGTGACAGACGACCGAGCGCACTTCTCGACGAAATCGTCCGGGCATCCGTCCCGTTGATCGCGGAAATGGAGAGACTGGCACCCGGAGACCAGACCACCGAAGTCCTGTCGCTACTCGCCAGCTTGTCGGTAAGCGACCCTGCGATAGGAACCCGAATGGAGCAGCCGGTCTTGCGAGCACTCGCGTCCACTGAGGCAAGCACTCGGTTGAGCGGCCTTCTTGGCCGATGGTTTCTCAGCGGGGGTCCCCCGGACGTCTGGCGCTACTACCCCTCGCCACCAAACCTTCCTACGTCACGGAATGACCAGGTCGTGCCACCGAAGAGTGACGAGCCGTGGTTTTACGTTCTGGAAACCGGCCACACTGTCAGTGGGTCGTTTGCAGCCTTTGTTGCCTCAGTAGGTGGGCTTGAGACGACTGGAAACCCCCGGACTGACGCGTTCATGGAGCAGGGCAAGCGCGTTCAATATTTTGAGCGGTGTGTGATCGAGGAATTGGATGGCCCAACCGGAAAGGTGATCGCTCCAAGAAAGATTGGGCCATCATTGGCCTTGATTTCCGGTCTGAATGATCGCGATGAGTTCAAAGCGGCTAACAGCGTGGCTTCGGTGGCCGGTCGGAAGCTGATAGCCGAGAGCGGCCATTCGATGGGGGGCGCATTTCTGAAGGTCTACGACGCACTCGCCGGCGTCCGCACGGTTCTCGGTCGCCCAATCTCAGACGACATGATCGAGGCCGGAATTACGGTCCAATACTTCGAAGGTGGACGCTTGGAGTTCACTCCGGGAAAGCCGGGTCTGGCCGGTCAGCCGGTGCGGTTGTCGAATTCAGGCAGCGCAATCGTGGCCGCTAACGGCTGGTAAACCCGGCGTCTGGTCGTTGGCAGGCGCGACGACACGATCACCTTTTTCGCGTTGGGCTGTTCGCCAGTTCATGCCCACCGATCGACGATTTGATGGAAGCTGCGACCTAGGTGCGACTATCGAGTTCGCGCCAACACGGAATATTGCTGACCGCGCAGTTGGTGGCACAACTCAGTTGGACGTTCCGAAACGACCCGGCTACCATCCGGAACAAATGGGATCAGTTTCTCGGACTACGCCCCAAGGAGATCACCAAGACATGTCCCGGCCCAATGGTCTAGGAACTGGAGAGGGTGTCGACCTTGATCCAACTGTTCGCATCGGCCTCCTGAAGGCAATGATGCTTTCAAGGACGCTTGAAAGGGCCTGTTGTGAACTAAATCCGCGCTGGTTTCCAGCCGAGGGTGAGGAGGGCGTAATCGCAGGCGCATTCTTCGGTCTTCGTGACGACGATACGATGGCCCCACACTATCGGGGACCATTCCTGGCGTACACCCTTCGCGGTGCAGACCTGAGCCGTTTGGTTGGGCAGGCACTGGGCAAGGCAAATGGATACGCACGCGGTAGGGCACTTGGGTTCACCGGTCCTGCGGCGATGGGCATTATTCCGTGGGTTGCGGGTGATCTTGGAACGACCATCGGGGTTGCGACCGGGACCGCATTGGGGTTTGCATACGAGGGATCAGACCGAGTAACGGTGTGTTCGTTTGGCGATGGCACCACGAACCGGGGGGACTTTCACGAAGCTCTCAACCTCGCCAGTGTCTGGAAACTCCCGATTGTCTACGTCTGCCAGCACAATCAGTACAGCATTTCGCTGCACGCATCTGAGGTCCTGCCGATCGAGCAAATCTCGATCCGAGCGAGCGGGTACGGCATGCCGGGGTTAACCGTCGACGGCAACGACGTCTTTGCCGTCCATTCCGCGGTTCGCGATGCGGTGGCGCGTGCACGCAACGGCGACGGGCCAACCCTGATCGAAGCCCGCTCCTATCGGCTTGGCGGGCACTGGGCTTCAGACCCGGGTGGCTATCGGCTTCCCGAAGTCCAGAATGCCTGGCGCGACAAGGACCCGATACCAAGAGCTATTTTCGAATTGGTTTCGGCCGGCGACCTCACCCAGCATGATGTCGATGCGATGTGGGACGAGGTTCGTGAGGTAGTCGACGGTGCGGTAGCCATTGCAAAGGCATGTCCCGATGCACGCATTGAGGACATCGGTGCTAACGAGGTGTTCGCCGACGTGTCAGTTGGAATACCCGCAGTTCTCGGCGAGGGGAGCGGCTCGTGGCGCGACTGAGTTACGCCGAAGCACTTGTCGAGGGCATGCGTCACGAGCTGCGCATCGATGAGCGGGTCTTCCTCATGGGGCAGGACATCGGAAAGATGGGAGGCGTCATGGGTGGAAGCCGGGGACTGATTGAAGAATTCGGACCCCGTCGCATCCGCGAGACACCGATCTCCGAATCTGCAATGGTGGGTGCAGCGATCGGTTCAGCAATGGTTGGCAAGCGCCCGATCGTCGAAATAAGCTTCGGCGAGTTCCTGCCAACCTGCATGAGCCAGATCGTGCTTCAAGCGGCAAACCTTCATTACATGACCGCTGGTGCCATCGACGTCTCGATTGTCGTCCGCACGCGGATCGGCGATGGCCCCTACAGGGGGCACCCTCAATGCTATGAATCCTGGTTCGCACACGTTCCAGGGTTGAAGGTCGTCATGCCGTCGACCCCGACTGACGCAAGAAATTTGATGATTGCAGCAATCCGTGATCCGAACCCAGTCATTTTTTTTGAACACATGTGGCTTTACCATGGTGTTCGCGAGGAAGTTGACGATTTCCCGACCGCCGCAACCATCGGGAAGGCGGCAATCCGCCGAGTTGGTCGGCACGTAACCGTGGTCGCAACGGGTTGGATGGTGCACAAGGCGTTAGAGGCTGCCGAGACACTTTCGGTGGAAGGCATCGAAGTCGAAGTCGTCGACCTCGTTTCACTGGCGCCACTAGACATTGACACCATCGCGTCATCGGTCCGACGGACGTCTCGGATCGTCGTCGCCCACGAAGCATGGAAAGTCGGAGGGATTGGCGCGGAAGTTACGGCTGCAGTGACCGAAGCGTGCTTCTTTGACCTTGAGGCACCTCCGGTTCGAGTTGGGGCGCCGCACCACCCATTGCCGATGGCGAAGCCGCTGCGAGACGCGTTTGTGCCGGACGTGAACGACCTGCTCCGGGCAATCAGGCAGGCGATAGCAAGTTGACGTGCATCGACGCTGGACGAAGCGTGGTCTAAGCCAAAATCACGGTACCCTCTACCCATGACACTCCGAACGCCAGAACAATATGCTGCGAGCCTACGGGACGGACGTCGCGTCTTTTACCGGGGAAACGTTGTTCCAGATGTGACAACCCATCCGGTGATCGGTAGGGCGATCCGTCACGCCTATATTGACTTCCTGATGGCTGAGGATCCCAAACATTCCGAACTGGCGGTTGTTGAGAACAACGGCACTCGGCGCAGTCGATACTTTTCCACCCCGACGTGTGGCGACGATCTGTTGAAACGCAGTCAACTCATCGAGGCTGCGACGAGACTTGGCGCCACCCTTGTTGTTCTGATCAAGGAGATCGGCACAGATGCGTTGTTCGCACTCGGCAATGTCTCGAGTGAAATGGATGCACGTCTTGGCACCGACTATTCGCAACGCGTCCGAGCATTCCACGAGCACTGTGCAAGTCAGGATCTGGCATTGGCTGTCGCTCAGACTGACGTGAAGGGCGATCGTTCGCTGGGCCCGAGCGAACTTGCAGCGCGCGGAAATCCAGACGCATATGTTCGGATTGTTGCCCGCCGTGACGACGGCATCATCGTGAGGGGTATGAAGACCCACACGTCATGCACGACCAACGTAAATGAAGTCATCGTGCTACCCACCCGCGCAATGGCCGAAGCAGACACGGACTACGCGGTCTCTTTTGCGGTGCCAGTGAACACACCCGGTGTCACGTTGATTGCGAGCCCTCACGGTGGATCGGAGCGCGACGACTTTGATCACCCGATAAGCAGCAAGCACAAAATGATGGAGACGTTGACGATCTTCGATGACGTCTTCGTTCCGTGGGACCGGGTATTCATGAATGGCGAATGGCAGTGGGCCGGGCCACTTGCGCTTGCCTTCGTCGAGTTTCACCGCTTTACCGCGATCAGTTACAAGCTGCCTCTTGTGGATGCCCTTGTCGGAGCGGCAATGCTTCTCGCAGACTTGAACGGGGTCGAACGCGCAGGGCATGTCCGTGACAAACTCTCGTGGCTGATTGGGTACGCAGAGACGTTGCGGGCCCTGGTCCAGGCTTCCGCTTCACGCTGCAGGTTCCACCCAAACGGAACGGCAGTTCCGGACCCGTTGACCGTCAACATCGCAAAGATGCACTTCGCGACCAACTATCACGTGGCGGTGGCACGGGTACAGGACATTGCCGGCGGAACCTTGGTGACCGCTCCGGCTGGGGCTGACCTTGACCATCCCGAGCTCGGCGACTGGGTTCGGCGAGCGATGGTAGGGAAAATTGGGACTGACGCGGTGCACCGGCTCAAGGCACTCAACCTTGCATCAGACCTTACGGCAAGTGACTTCGGTGGTTATCAGGAAGTGCTTGCAATTCACGCTGAGGGAAGCATCGAAGCCCAGAAGCTCACCATACTTCGGCAATATGATGGTGTCGCAGCGAAGTCATATGCTCGGGACCTCGCAGGGATTGAACGATGACAGTGGTGCGCGGGTCGGAGCACACAGCTCACCGACGGACAAACCCCCTGTGACTGTAGAGGTTATCGCCGCACATGTCGTTGTCAAGTCATATCTGCACACCCTCCATGAAGCCATGCTCAAAGTGCCCGGACGAGCCATCGACGATGCCGTTGCGGCATTGCGCCATGCGCGGGCCAAGGATGCCACGATCGTCTTCGCGGGCAACGGAGGAAGCGCCTCTACTGCCTCACATTTTGCCGCAGATTTGGCCAAGAACACGGTGCACCATGTTCAGGGTAGGTTCCGAACGGTGTGTCTATCCGACAACATCGCGCTATTTTCAGCGTGGTCAAACGACGAGGGCTATGAAAACGGGTTCTTGGAGGGGGTGAAGACCCACCTTCGCCCGATTGATGTACTTGTGGCGATATCGGGTAGTGGAAACTCCGAAAACATTCTCCGCGCGGCTCGGTTCGCGCGTGAAATCGGATGCATAGTGATCGGCCTAACCGGTTTTGACGGAGGAAAGCTTCGCTCGATCGCTTCGATAAACCTGACCGTACCCGCGGCGACAATCGAGGAGGCCGAGGACGGACATCTTATCCTCAACCATGCGTTTTGCACGGCCATCAGGCATCTCGACCAATCAGGAGTTCCAGCGTGAGGGGGCGATGGATCACATTGCTGCCGTCGACGTCTGGCCGGCCTTGGACGTGCGACGTAAGTGTGCCTAAGCGCAATAGACATATTTGCTCTTCTATGGCTTGCGACCAGTGCGAAGTCGTGGGATGTGAAGCTGCAAGTTTCGACGCGGTGAGACCCATGAACCGCGAGGTCAGTGAATGAGATGAGTGGTCGCCGTCGGCCGATGGCTTGGTGGCATGTTGCTAGCGGTCCAGACGCTGGTCTCCCCGGGTCGGGGACCCTGGTAGGACGGTCTGAGGCGGTTGCGTCGTATGGCGGCACGTGCTTGAAGGTGCGAGACCTGCTTGCGTCGGACAATGCGGTGGAAGCCTTGCGCTTGTCGATACCAGTAGCTGAGCAATTCCCACACGGCATAGACATTCATCGTCTGATGGGGATCGCTTATCTCAATAAGTCGGACCATTTCAATGCGCGACGCGCATTCGACATCGCGCTCGAGGGCGACCCGAGTGATCTGGTGGCGCAGGTTGGTGTTGCCGAGGTTGAGGAAGCCGTGGAGGGTCCAGCGGTTGCGTTACGCGCATGGCGCCGGGCATGGGAAATCGAACCGGGCACTGAACCAATCGCGGCTAGGCTCCGTGAAGTTCAGCTTAGAACAGCGAACGAAGGCCAGACGGCGCCTTACGGGACCGCGGGCCAGATTGACGGTCCGATCCCGCACACACACGCATCGCTCGTCCGGACCCACCTGCGGTCCGGCCTTTTCGAACACGCGATGCTCGAAGCAGTGACCGCGCTCACGCAGGACAAGTCCCGAACCGATGTTCAACTCCTACTTGCGGAGGCATGGTGGAGGTCTGGTGAGACGGAGATTGCCCATAATATTGCAGCGTCGATTCTCGAAAGGTTCCCATTCTGCGTTGTAGCAAACCTACTTGTTGCCCTTCATCGTCGGGTCGTTTCCAGAGACCCGCGACAGCAGATCGAGCGGACTCGCGAAGCCGACCCGTTCGACAGGATTGCCTCGTCGCTTTTCATGGGCAGGGACATACCCCCGCTATTTGACGATCAACCGGTCAATGGTTCTTGGTCAACCGTCCGTTCAACGACAGGGTCCTGGCCGGTGGTGATGGGCAATGCGCAAGCCAGGCAGGTCGTCAACAAGGCGGTTGATGCCTTTGGGCAACCTCCAGTTGCACCGCTGGCTTCAAACGTGAATGCCACATTGGCGTTACCCGCTCCCCAAACCGAAAAGTTGCCAAGCGTCGACGCCGAAGCTCTTGTTCCACCGGCTATGGTGCCCGGAAACGTTGAAGCCGCAGAGATCACCGAGGTTTCCATATCGGTCGAAGGTTCTACCCCGTCGTCGGAACCGGTCCACCACTTGGAAGTGGTTCCAACTCCTGTCCCGAATGTTCCCGCCCTACCACTGCCGGGACCTGACCATTCTGACACTGAACTGACGATCGGATCTGGCGCGGCAGTTGACACACCCACACAACCTGCATCAGAAATTCCGGCACCGACCACAGGCATGCAAGAGGCTCCGGCAGATGAGGTAGGAGTCGCCACTGCGGGTGAAGGCACAGAACCTTCAGGCGTGTCAGAGCCAAGTCAGAAGATTGGCCCCGAAGGTCCGGCGCCAACTGGATCCCTTACCCGTACCTTGCCGGCCGAGGTTGCTATGCCTGGCAGTTTGGCGGGCACCATCGCGGAACCCAACGACGTACGTTTTGTCGTCAGTATGCCCCCAGCGACTGCCGACCAGAACGAGGTTGCGACCTCCGGTGACACAATAGCGCCACTGCACGGACCGACAACGAGCATTCCGGCAGACATTCCGGTGAGTGAGGCACCTTCGCTTCCCATAACGCCAGTACTGGGCTCAACCGTTGAGCTACAACAAGCCGATGGGTCGCCAAACCTGGTTCCGGTCGACGCAAGCCACCCGAACGTCCCTGAGGTTGAGCAGGCATTGATCATCAACGACCAAACAGTGGAGACCGAAAAGAGCGTTGCAATCATTGATGCCGACGGGCAAACTATCGAAGACCTGCGTGAGGCCGGCGCACTTGCGTTACAGAAACGTAACTTCACCGAGGCAATTCGCCTCTACTCAATCGCCATTTCCCGAATTCGAGCAGAAACGGTCAAGGGACGTCGGTAACGTCTCCCTCGTGTACATCAATTGGCTCAGTAGAATACATAGGTAATTAATACGTCATCACACCGGAGACTGAACAATGGACGAGAACGTGCTCGCAACAGTGCGGCGCCTGCCAGGGGTTCGGTCGGCACATCTGCTAACCCCGAAGACATCAACGGCCGGCTTGGGAGACCTCGAGGGATCACAACTTAGCCTCTTGACGGCACTTGTAGGCGCCCTCGGTCAAGCGAGTGAGGGGTCGGGGGTCGGCGCGCTCAGTGAGGCGATGATCGAAGGCTTTAACGGATCAATTGTTGCCAGATCACTCGGCGAAGACATTGGTGCCGTGGTGGTCACTGAGGCAAAGGCCAACCTCGGGCTGATCAGACTTGAACTGCGGAAACTCCCACGGTCCTCGGCCTAGGGCGACCGGAGAGGGTGCAGCCGTTGTGCCTGTGACATCCGACAATCATGCGCGCTTGCGTAACCAAGTTGCGGGCGATTAAGCAATTAGGAGAACTTTGGTGTCAGCTGAACGCACACTGATCATTGTCAAACCGGACGGGGTCCAGCGTGGCCTAGTCTCGGAAATCCTAGGGAGGTTCGAGCGTCGAGGATTGAAACTCGCAGCCCTTAAATTCATGCAAATCGACCGCGAACTTGCCGAACGGCACTACGCCGTCCACGTTGGCAAGTTCTTTTATGACGAGCTTGTCTCGTACATTACTTCTGGACCGGTCGTCGTTGCCGTTCTCGAAGGACCAAAAGTAATCGAAGTCGTTAGGTCAATGATCGGAAAGACCCGGCCCAACGAAGCCGTGGGTGGAACAATCCGAGGCGACTTTGCTGTTGAAGGTCTCCGAAACCTGATACACGCCTCAGATGCTCACGAGACCGCCATTGAAGAGATTGCCCTGTACTTCAGTGACGGTGAGGTCGTGACGTATTCGCGTGCCATCGACTTCTGGGTCACTGGTTAGGAAAGTGCCAGAGGCTTTACAACATTCCAGAAGGGCCATCTGACGATTGGCAGTGGCCCAAAACTATCTATTCAGAACAAGCCCTATCAAGCACGCGGCGCCGAGTCGACCGTTCTGGATGCAACCGGTGCCGACGCCGCCGGGCCGGGTTGCCCAACTGGAACTTGAGGCGACACAGGCGGGACGGCAGCCGTTATCGTCTCATCGCTCACAACAGGTTCACTATCGGTTTGCTGTGCCTTCTTGAACTCCGAAACACCCTTGCCGAGATCCTTCATTACGTTTGGCAACTTCCCGGCGCCGAACACTATGAGAACGAGTACGACAACGATGATCAGTTCCGTGGATCCCAAACTGCCGAACATTCGAGGTGGCCTCCTTACCCGGTCTGGCCATCATACCGAATCACGCGATTGAAGTCAGTGGCGAAGTGGTTCCGACGTGGGTGAAACTGCAAATCACGACGACGTAGGAGTGTCAGGTCGCTCTCGGCCGTGAACCTCCGCCCTGACAAACACTCCTGCGCTAACAAACGCACTCGCCCGACGTCCGTTGCATTGAACAACTTGATGCTGCGTGCGTTGCATCCAGTGTGTTGACGCGTCCCAACTGTGGGCCCGCCCCCAACCGGCCATGGCATCTAGAGCCACAACCCACTAGCTAAATGATGAGACACCATTCCCGCAGGGTCCTGCTTGGAGTACCGGTTCTTGCTTGGCTAGGATCGGTGTCGAACTCTTGCGCCTCCGAACCTCCTACTCCCCGGCGTTCGGACATGACTGTGCGTGTGGCAATGCCAAATGACCTGGCTCACGCAACACGGATTGAACGTGCCCGCGAACTCCAGATGTCACGAGGCGAGGCATTGCGCCCGGGCGTGAGTGTTGAAGTCGTTGCAATGCCGGATGCACCGAACGTCTGGACAAGCGACGGTTCGGCCCGATCCGCGGGTGTGGAGCGTCTTCTGGCAAGCGGGACGCCGATCGACGTCATTTGGACACCACATATCGATGTCGCCGACCTCCACGCATACGGACGTCTCAGGACCCTTGATGACCTCGTAAAGCGAGACCGCGTTGACCTGAAGGGCTTCATGCCACAGGCGCTTCGGTCCGGCATCGCGCCGGAAGTCGGCCTTCTTGCCCTGCCTGAGGAAATCGCAGGTAGGCAGCTCTACTTCCGTACGGACCATCTCACTGAGGCAGGTCTAGATTACCGGCGTACCGGGTTCGACTTTGAACGCCCTGCCATCACGTGGGAAGCTCTTCGTAGAACCGCGGTCAGCCTCGAAGGTGCGCCCGCGGCCCGTTCCAGGGTTTCGTTCGATCCTGCTCACGAAGCACTCACGGGCATCGTGTTGGCCTGGCAGTCAGGCGCACCGGATTTGACCGTCCCCCTCCGGACGGAGCCGTCACGCTATAAGCCCCTCAAACGGGCTGGAGCAGAGGCATTTGCTTGGCTTGCGTCCGTTGCCAGTGAACTTGGAGCGCGAGTGCGGAACCGGACCGTGTCGTGGCCGTCGGTGTCACGGACCGGCGTTTCTGCATCAGTGCCAGGATTGAACGGGGTCCTTCCCGATGACATGTCCCGGCACCCTTTCATCTCTGGTAAGGCCAGCATTTGCATCGAAAGCTCCCGGTTCGTGTCTTCGATCCTCTCGCACGATGAGACATTGCCATTCCGTGTCGTTGAAACTCCTCGCCGCGATGGTGGTTCCAGCGTCATCGGTTGGGCCGACGTGTGGGGCTATTGCATGCTCCGGGGCGGGTCGGATGATGGGTGGGATTTGCTCAGATACCTGACCGGCGAAGATGCAGCGTACGCAAGCGCGCGAGCCGTTGCTTCTCTTCTTCCAGCGGTGACGGAACCTGGATCAAAGTCACGGAAACCATCGGACCTCCCTGGTGGACCTCGCAGGTGGTTTCCTCCGTTTTCAGGTCGTCTGGCTCTCGACAGGTTCATGACCCAGAATTACCGCTCAGGAAATAAGATCATCGACGAGGCCAATGACCACGCGCTTGAGCAACTGCGGCACGCGAGGGTGTGGCCATTCCAGACTGGGTCGCGCCGTTGGTTAGAGGCAGTCGAGACCGTGCGGCGCGCGGTGGTGCGGGATGGAATGGATCCGCGGAATGCGATTGACGAGGCGAGGACGTTGTTTCTCGCCCGATAGTGTTCAGTTAGTTCGCAATAAATTTGGAAGTGCCCGAACGGAGACGGCAAACCGCGAGCCGAAGCGCCCCGTCAACGTCTTTGATATGGTCGACATCTGGGTGCGCTTTTTTTTGTGGAAGCGGAACCGATTGATCGGGTTTGGAAACGAGCACTCCGCCTCGCGATTGACTTGAGGGGAACTGGAAGAACGGCGATTTAGTGGACACGTGGTGCTCAACGGATTAGCGGCACCAATCGAATGGCTCGTGATCGCGGTGGTCAAGTTTCCGCCGAGACAGACTTACGTTCTTGAGCGGAACTCTTGTGTTCAGAATGTCGGATCATGTTGGTTGGAGGTTCGTCTCCAAGCAGTTTTCGACATGCCCGTGGGCGGCCGCGTCCACCGCGCGGAGGCCGTGCGCGGTCTGGCCGTTGCCAAACGGTACGCTTACCGGTGGCTGTATTCACTAAGGGCCAAAAATGACTGGATCCGATTGCCCGGTTGACCCATGGAAAATGTGCGCACGCGGTTCCGTCCTTTCGGCAGAGACCGCAGCCACCTTTGGCCGACACTGTGGGAGTGCGGTCCGCTACCACGGCAACACATCAGCGATCAATCCGCAACAGTTCGGAGGAACCCGAAACGAATGACTGTCCCGATCGATGAGCCCAACGAGGCGGGCGACCCTGGTTGGGATGCGTCTACGAACCGTCGCCCACAATCGCGACCGGTTCCGCTGCCCGCAAACGCTCACATGGCCCGGTTGCCTCGGATACCAGAGATGACCGTCCGTCGCTTGTCGACGTATTACCGGGTCCTCCGAATTTTGGAAGCAACTGGTGACAGCGAGCCTCTGTCATCCGACAGGATGTCCGACCTTACCGGTTTTACTGCTGCACAAGTGCGACGCGATCTCGCGTACTTTGGCAACTTCGGAAAGCGCGGCGTCGGATATGACATTGGCGAACTGCAGGAAAGCCTGAAGAACATTCTTGGTATCAACCACCCTTGGCGTATCGCCCTCGTCGGTGTTGGGAATTTGGGAACGGCCCTGCTGAGCTATCGAAACTTCACCGCCCAAGGCTTTGTAATCGCCGGCGCATTCGATGCGGATCCCACCAAGCATGGGCGAGCCTACGGCAGCCTGATCATCAGACCAATGGAAGATCTCCCGGTTGCGGTCCGCAACGAAAATATCAGCATGGCCATCGTTGCAGTGCCGGGTAACGAAGCTCAAACTGTCGTTGATGTCATGGTCGCCGCCGGCATTAAGGGGATCCTGAACTTCGCGCCCGTCAAAGTGCGCGTGCCCGCCGGGGTACACCTCTCGAGAGTAGACCTTTCCATCGAGATTGAGTACCTTTCATACTTGCTCACCAACGGCTAAGCCTCCCCGACGAAGCATTGGGGGATGAGCCGGCGTCGTTGCTCATGTGAACGTGGCAGATCGGATCAGGCGAAGGCATACATGGACGGCAGTCAGAGCGCCTTCCCAGCTTTCATCCAATTGGTTGAAGGTTTGCGGACCCTGAACGCCGTCGACGTTACGCTGTTGACATGGCTGCTCTACACGACAATCGGGGGCATGAGCAGGGGATTTATCTCCGCGCTACTAGGGAGTATCGCCCTTGGAGCAAGTGTCGTTATCGCGGCGAGCGAGTACACCCGGCTTATCGAGCCAATCCGAGACTCAGGGGCGTGGTTCCTGATTGGACCCATGGCCGACACCGTAGCGTTCGTAGTCATGTTTGCGGTGATCAGGACGGCGGCATGGGTCATGAACAGCGTCATCACATCCGTGTGGCGGTCGACCGGCGGTCGGCTTCCAGTCCTTGGGTCACTGGATACTGTGCTCGGCGCCATACCCGGCTTTGCGCGCGGAGCAATAATCGGTGCGATTGTTGTACTTCCATTTCGGCAATTTACTTGGCTGGAAACCCTGTCCGATGCGGTCTCAGCATCCGTGGTCGCGAAAGCAATCATCGACATGGCGGCAGCCCTGATCCCTGGATTGCGAGTGGTTTCGGGCCTGTAAGCAGACGCTAATCGGATTGCCTGACAGTCGAGTGCACGACGGCCCTCGCCGCATCAAATGCTCTGGAGGCGATCTGATCGATGTCACCTTCGGAGTGCGCAGCGCTTATCCCATGGTGCCAAGCTGGCGTCGTGTAAACGCCTGATTTGACCATTTCTCTCGCCCAGGCCCGGTGCAGTATTCGGTTGTACTTGGCTGCATGGCGATATCGGGTGACCTCCACATCCGGCTCCAGACCAAAGTACATTGCGAACCTGGCGCCCAAGCCCTGAACCCGAACCGGCAAGTCAGCGGTGGTGAACGCCTTCCGTAATTCATTGTGCAAGAGATTGCTCAGCCTGAGAAGCTCGGGGTAGAAGCCGGGTTCAGAAATGACATCGAAGAACGCAATCCCGGCACGAATCGGGATCAAATGAGCGTTGTACGTCCCGGTATGAATGGCTGGGCCGGTTGGTGACAGCACTGCCATCAGATCCGCACGGCCTCCAAAGGCCGATAGAGGCACCCCGCCTCCCAAGGCCTTGCCGATTGTGCTCAAATCGGGAGTAACTCCGAAGTACCCTTGGGCACCGGACACTCCCGTGCGAAACCCTGAAAGGATTTCATCGAATATCAGGACGATGCCTCGCTTTTCAGTTTCGCGTCGAACGAGTTCCAAGTACCCCGGAACGGGAATGACGCAACCGGCGTCGTAGTTGATCGGTTCGAGGATCACAGCGGCCGTCTCGTGGCCGATCGCGTCAAGGGTCTTGAGAAGGATTTCGGCCTCGTTGAAAGGGACGACCGTGACCTCGGCAATAGAGGACGGTGGCAGTCCAGTTGTCTCTGGCATCGCGCGAGGTGTCTCGAGCGGGCCACTGATATCAGGGTCGGGCGTTGGCCACATGCTAAATGCAAGTGGATTGTTGTACCCGTGAAAGTGACCTTCGAACTTGATGATCCGAGTTCGCCCGGTAGCCGCCCTTGCCAACCTGATGGCGTAGAACGTCGCCTCAGTCCCGGACGTTGTAAAGCGCACGCGCTCGAAAGACGGGATTACCGCGCACAATTTCTCAGCTAGTTCGATCTGCGCTGGCCCATCGTAGGCACATGCCATTCCTTCGTGAAGTGCTTTGGTGACCGCCTCGTTGATGCGAGGATGACCGTGCCCGATCAGCGCGGCACCATTCGAAGTCACAAGGTCAATGTACGGCCGGTGACCGATATCGAACACCGTCGATCCAGACGCCCGCGATACGTAGAACGGAAACCCGAGTGAGGCATTAGCCCGAGCGCCGGCGGTCACCCCACCCGGCAACGACCCTCTGGCCCGAGCGTAGGCACGCTTATGGACGTCCCCGAACGTATCACGGTCGGTCGGCAACGGATCCGATATCTCATCCCAAGGCGAAAGGGGCCGAGGAAGGCGTTTGAACGGAAGTGATCTCAGATTGGGCGTGGCCGCTCCTGGCGTGTCCACGTAGATCCAACCCCGAGCGATGGATCCATAAGTCCAACGGAAATTGGTTGCAGATTTGACTACCACAACGGAAGCATTTTCGGGTGACAATCCTGCAACTCGGTAGATTTCCGGGTCGTAGCACGCCACCGGCCGAGACATCACCATGACCGACAATCCTGGGGCACTGTCAGGTCCGTCGTCCCCCTCAATGACCGTCACATCACCGAGTTCGGCGGTCAGGCCATCCCCAACGCCGGCACCAAACCGAACCGTCGTTTCCTCGACGTGACGTGCTATGCCGCCGAACCGAACCCGGGCGAACCGTTTGCGATCAAGCAAACCACCCAGTTCCACGCTGATTCGTGATCCATTTTGCGATCGGCCGATGCGAGCTGCCTGTGGGTCAACAAGAGTGAGCAGAACCCTTGTGTCACGGTTTGGATAGGCGTCGATGATTGCTCGGAGCAGTGACGACGAGTCTCCACACGCGCCAGCAGACGGGCTATCCGCAGAATCAACCAAGAGGATCGGACCGGTACCACTCACGTTGCGTGGATTTGGGATAACCATCGGCGAACCACCTCGAATCGCCTCGCGAACTGCAACCACAGGGTCAGCAAGTTCCACTCGAACCGAATCACGGACGTCCCAAAGGGCCTGCAGAACGCGAGACATTCCGTCACTCGCTTCCGCAAGCTCAACAGCATTGGCAGATCGGTCCATAACCACGACACAACTCGAGCCAAGATCACTGACATCAAGCCATGGCTGAACCGTAAAGAGCGAGGTCGAGAGTACCCCCGGCAACTTTGCAACCTCGGCCTCGGCCGACTTCGCGATCGCAACAGGTCCGCCGGTGGTCTGTGAATTCTCGGGAGGCACCACAAGAGGCAGTTTCCTGAACAACGTGCGAGGGCGTGGGCCGCCCGAAAGTGCTGAGAAAAGAAGCCTGGCGCCTCGGACGCCAGTTTCACGCATGTCCACATGCGGATAAGTGGCGTACCCCACTAGCGCGTCGGCATTCGTTGCCATCCGGGAGGTGACATTGGCGTGCAAGTCAAGGGTGCACACCACGACAGTGGACTGACCTACACGGCGCCGGGTTTCCTCCAAAAGCCGACCGTCGAGATCCTCGTCGTCGGACCCGACCCAGGATCCATGCAAGGAAAGAAGCACACCGTCAAGCGGACCCGAACGAAGGGCAGCCTCCAACCGGGCGAAATACGATGCAAACAGGACATCGCGATCAGTCGGCAGGATTGGCCCGCCTGTTGACGCACATGCGTGCACCGTCGGGATGAGTGACACCCCCCATGCATCCGCCTCGTCGATAAATCCACCCAATTCACTGCCAGTCCCAGTCGCATGACGCAAAGCCTCGGCACCAGTCCGAAAAATACCCGTTTCAAAGTAGGCAAGGTCCGTGGGTACAGGCGCAAAACTGTTCGACTCCTGCAACAACGCGCCCGCGATAATCCTCCACGAGACCCCAACCCCGGCGTTCGGCCTGTGCGACTGCCTAAATTTCGACATTGGGTGTCCGCCTTCTCATGACATCGTGTGCGCGCATTTTTCAAGAATATCCCCGTCCAATGCCTTCCGTCGACTCTGATGAAACCGATCTTCCCAAGCAAAGTAGAGTTGCCAAACCAGAAGCCCGATGAGGATGGATCGTCGGAGTTGATCCGGAAACCGCTCCCATCAAGTGACACCAACGCACCCTCGCACGTCATTGGTACATAGTGTTCACCAAAGCTAGTTCTGCGATACTTCCTCCGATGTTGAACCCATTCGAACTCGAACGCTACTTTGCGCGGTGGGAGTTCACCGCGCCATTCCTACTTTCGGCATCCGACACCGAACCGTGGACAATGCCCGAACTCCTCGGTCTTGCATCACCCGAGATGAGCAACGCTTGGGAGAACCTATCCCTCGGCTACACGGAGAGTAACGGACACCCACTGTTGCGCCAGGCAATCGCAGACTTCTACAACCAAACTGCATCCGACAACGGTGGTCGACCCCCCCAAGCAATAGCGAGGGAGGATGTACTCGTTTTCAGTTGCGCTGAGGAGGCAATTTACGTATCGATGCGCGCTCTCTTGAGGCCGGGAGATCACGTAGTTTGCCTATGGCCGTCATACCAATCCCTCTATGACGTTGCGCGATGTGTCGGCGCCGAAGTCACAATGGTGGAGTTGCGAGAAGAGGACGGGTGGGCCGTATCCGCTAGTGCAATTGAAGACGCGATACGGACGAATACAAGACTGGTCATCATCAACGCGCCACACAATCCAACCGGATCAATGCCGGACCATGCAACATGGCAGGCGCTGGTGAAAACTGTCGATGAGGCTGGGATCACTCTTTTTGCTGACGAGGTGTATCGCCTACTCGAACACTGGGACGACGCTCCGCTCAATGCCGTCGCAACCCTGTCCGCGCGAGCAATCAGCTTGGGGTCAGTCAGCAAGGCGTTTGGATTGGCCGGTGTAAGGATCGGGTGGATTGCCACGCGAGACCGAGCGATCTTCCGTTCACTTGAAACGTACAAGGACTACACCACAATTTGCGCCAGCGCACCAGCGGAAATTCTGACAATCGTTGCACTGACCAACTGGTTCCGCATCGTGTCAGGCCAGAAAGCCATTGTCACGGCAAATCTCGACCTCTGGGAAGCATTCATGGCGGACCGCAGGTCACTGTTTCGATGGGTGCGACCGACCGGCGGATCAGTTGGCTTCCCAACATGGTTAGGTGAAACCAGTGTCGAAGAGTTTGCCGACAACGCTGTTCACGAAGCCGGTGTTATGGTTTTGCCATCAGCTGTCTTCCGGCATGGCAATCCTCGGTCTGAAATGCCCAGCAACTTCAGAGTAGGTCTCGGACGCAGATCGTTTCCCGAAGCGCTCGGGCGCCTGGACACGCATGTCCGAATCCGGTACGGAATAGGATGATCAAGCCTCCCGCCGATGAAGTTACCCGGCGGTGCTCAGGCTTCTCCAGAGATGCAGGCAAGCAACAGTTGCGTATGGGTGCCAGAGGCCATCCTTAGCCACCAAACTCACGTCCGAGGGACTTGGACGGTTTTCAAGCCCATACAAGCGCGCAACGCCGTTCTGGATACCTAGGTCTCCCAACGGAAGGACGTCTGGGCGGTTAAGCGCAAAGATCAAGAACATCTGTGCGGTCCACACACCAATTCCCCGAACTTCCACAAGTCGATTGACTATTTCATCATCAGCAAACTGGTCGATCTCTTCTAGGTCGAGGAAACCATCGCGCACCTTTTGTGCGAGGTCCTTTACCGACCTCAGCTTCGCCGTCGACAGTCCGCAATCATGCAAGGTCTCTTCGGGGATGCTACCGATGGTTGATGCCGTCAGATTGCCTCCTACGGCCGCCAGTACCCGCCCGCTGATGATTGCAGCTGCCCTAGTCGATAGTTGCTGGCCCACAATCGCCCTGACCAGGTGAGCAAAGCGGTTCATCGACCTCTCAAGCTCGATCAGCCCGTGGACGGTTACAAGCGCCCCGAGCGGTGACGATAGAGCAGACAGATACACATGGGATTCTCTCCACATTTCCGCCGTCTCCCACTTTCGGAGTTCAGAGAACCCATTTGGTCAGTAGAACAGGGTCTGTGTCGTCCGGATTGTTCCATGGTTTGCAAAGACCCTCTCGAGCCTTCTCAGACACCCATGGGTTTCAGGTACGCCTCAAACCAGTTCAAGATATGCCTGAACCGCTCAAGCCGCTGTCGAGGACGCCCTGTTCGGGAAAGTTCATGGTCCGCATTGGCAAACCGCACGAACCTGGATACCTTCCCGGCATGCAAGAGTGCAACGTGCAGTTGCTCTGCCTGTTCGATCGGGCACCTCAGGTCCTGCTCCGAATGGATAATCAGCATCGGCGTCGTTATCCTGGACGCGAACGTCAGTGGCGAGTGACGTCTGGCACTGTCAGCATCATCGAACGGTGATGTACCAAGTTCACCAGCTGCGAACCAGAAGCCGATATCAGACGTGCCGGCAAACGACGCAAACGAGTTCAGCGCACGTTCCGAACAGGCAGCAACAAACCGATCGGTCTGGGTCATGATCGAACTCGTGAGATAGCCCCCATAGCTTCCACCCATGATCCCCAGTCGGTGCGGATCAATCAATGGGTATCGGCTGAGCGCATCATCGACAACTGCAAGGATGTCAGCCGCGTCGCCACCTCCCCAATCCCCAGTGACAGCCCTAGAAAACGCTTCGGTCGATCCCATGCTTCCGCGCGGATTGGCGTAGATCACCGCATACCCGGCACCCGCGTAGACCAGAAACTCGTCAAAGAAGCGGTCACCGTACTGAGCGTGTGGACCGCCATGGATGTTGACCAACCCTGCAACCTTTGACCGGTTTTCACCTTCGATAGATGCCGGAAGCATGACCCAGTAGGCGACCTCAAGACCATCCCGAGTGATGGTGTGGCGAATGGGTTCAACCCTCCGGGTCGCTTGACACCAGGCAGTGTTCAGATCAGTCAACTTCCTCTCATGCCAATTGCCACCACTTCCAAGTTCGCTGACGAACAGTTCAGGCGGGTTCGTCGCCGTACTGGCGACAAACACAATCTGCAGTCCACTGCCCGAGACGTCGAAGCCCGAAACCTCGCGACAACCTCCCACGATGTCCTGGCGATGTCCCTGCCCACTTGATGTAGGGTCATTATCATTTCCGGTGGGAGCAGACGTGATAACGGTGGCTCCGTCGTCCTCTATCGCAAAGACCACACGGTCTGTCCCGGCAAGCCAGGCAGGACGCATCGACGCGCTGGCAACAACGTTGAGGTCAATAGCCTCGGATGCAGTCCGCCGTACTTGATGGCTTGCGCGAAGCGGTTGCAACCACGCGCGCGTCTGTCGTCCGGTGTCGACCGGGTGTGAGTGGCCGAAATACATGACCTTCGTACCGTCCGGGGAAGGAACAGGCAAATGCAAGGGCCCCGTTGTGGAAGTAACTTTGCGGATAGGCCGTTCGGGGGTTGTAGCAGTCACGGGCAGGCCACCCACCTCCACTTCCCAGATGTCCGAACAGTTATCGACATCTCGAGTGGCGTGACGGGCGGATACAAACAGAAGGTACTTGCCGTCAGGGGTCCAAGCCGGATCGGTGTGGTCAAAATCCCCGTGCGTCAATTGGATCACGGCAGATTGACCACCGTTCAAGTTCCGCCGGTCCGAGCCGACCCCAACAACGCAAATCTGGCGACGTGAATCGATGAACCCTTCACCGTTACGTCGATACCGCAAGGACTCGATCACTCTGGCAGGGTGCGACGGTGGACGGTCGCCGCTCACGGCCGGCTTCCCAACCTCTCCCGGCGCACCTTCACGGTCAACGCGCGAGACAAACGCAATCGAGCTCCCATTTGGGGACCACTCCGGCGCGGAAACCCCACCGGGGCACGCGGTCAATCTGATCGGTTCACCACCCGCAGTGTCCATGACATAGAGTTGGGCCTTTTCGGCAGACGAACCAGAGAGGTCAGGGCAATGACGCTCGGAGACGAATGCTATCCGCCTCCCGTCTGGCGACCATCGAGGTGAATGGTCACGACGGAACCCGGACGTATATTGCCAAGGGGCACTTCCATCAGTCGCCACCATCCAAATCGCTGAAATGTTCTCGTCGCGCACCTCGTCAATTCGCGTGACCGTGAATGCAACCATCGAACCGTCAGGAGACACGAGCGGTTCGCCAATCCACTGGATTTTGGTGATGTCTTCTGGTGTGAATGACCCAACGGAGGTTGAAACTGTGCTTGATGCTGTCATGTGGGGCATTCTGCCACTTGGTCTGCTTCGAAAACGACATACTGCGGAGACCTTGGCGCCATGAGGGTCTCCTGAAGCGGATCAGTTCACGATGTCGGTAGTCAACCTGCCCAATCTGGCCATCCGAGGTTTGGTTGGTTCGACCAATGCCAAGGCCTCGCCTCCCTGCGCATCATGTTGACGTCCGGTGAGTTCCCCCTGACCCACTGGATGCGACGTTCCTATAGGTATCCCCCTGCCTAGCGGAAGCGCGCACCCGCCTAGCCCGCCCCGGACGCAATGCTCCCCCGCAATGCGACTGGTGGCGGGCTTTTCATGCCTGATGTGGGACCCGTTTCACCCCGAAGCGCGCATTGGCAACGAACGTCGCACGTCCCTCGTGAGCCGGCGTCAGTGCGATCGACCAACCGCGGTGTACGCTACCTACTCGAAGGATAAGGAAATGCCAAGAATCAATCTCCGTCACCGCCTGCTGAGTGGGGAAACCGTCGGTGTGGTCAGCGGGCACCAGAACATGGACATGGTCGACTGGCTTGGCCAGTTCCGCCCAGATGCCATTTGGATGGAATGTGAACACGGACCCGGCAGTTGGGAACAGATTGGCGACTTCTCGCGCGCATGCGACTTGTGGGGAGTGGGTTCGATTGTCCGGGTCAATGCCAACGAACCTTGGCTGATCACCCGAACCCTTGACCGTGGCGCAAGCGGGATTGTGGTTCCCCACGTGTGCACGCGCGCAGGAGCGGAGAAGGTAGCTGAAGCTTGCAGGTTTGGCCCCCTCGGACTTCGCGGAATGTATGGAGGCAGGCGTTCCTATGGAGTGCCCGACTACTACTCCGATGCAAACGACGAAATCATCTCCGTGATCCTGATTGAGGAGCAAGAGGCGATTGATAACCTCGATGAAATCCTGAAGGTGGACGGCGTCGATGTCTTCTTTGTTGCTCCATCCGACTTAGCGCAGACGATGGGACACACCGGCAATCCCGGTCACCCGGATGTCCAAGCAACAATTGACGGCGCCCTACGCCGCATCCGCGATGCCGGTCGAATTTCTGGCACTTTGGTGACCGACGCGACCCGCGACCGGTACTTTGAAATGGGTGTCCAATTTGTCATGACCAGTTGGTTGCCATGGGCCCAGTCTGGCCTCATTGAGTTCAAGGCATCACTGGCGAGGCGCAACCCCGGTACGTAATCATGCACGTGGTTCCTTTCCATCGATCAATGCGCGGGCGCTGAGCATCCAATGAGATGGCCCCGCCCGCCGAGCCAATCTCTTGGGGCTACGGACCGATGGCAGGCCCAACATCTGCAGCATCGATCCACCCGTACCCCTCGGTCACTGGGTTGAACACCTTGATTCGGCCCGCGACCTGGGGCGCGACGACTGGGAACACGGTGAACTGAGGTCCAGCTAGACCGAAGGCGACCGCATCAGGCATCGGGCCTCCATAAATGCGTGCGCTTGCCCGTGTGGATTGGACCCACGATGGGGTTAGGAACACTGGCAGGAACAAGGTCCCCTGCAATCGGTCTAAGGGCAATTCCATTGAAACCGAGTTCGTTTCGGGGTTGAAGGTCGCCTGCGGGCGCAAGTATCCGATGAACTCGCCATCTGACCCGTAGTCAGCAACGAGCCAGGCGAAGACCCCGTTCTCGGGAATTGCACCAGCATTGGGATTGATCGGCAAGTGGACGGTCACCGTTGGGAAGCTAGTTGAATCTCTCGACGCTTCAGGAATTGGGCGACCAGACACCGCAACGCGCAATTGCAGATCAAATGGAGCACCGGCCGGCGTGGTAGTTCCGCCACCTAGGCTTCCAAGCTGGACATCGGAAAGGTTATTCGGCGCTGGGTCGAAGATTGCCTCGACGTCTGCGCCGGCAAACCTCGACCGGATCGAAGCAACGAATTCGGGGCTTGTTTGAACGCCGACAACGACTGAAGTTCCGCCGACCGTCTCACCGACCATCATGACCGAGCCGCCATCAGGTCCGAGGCCAACGACGCCTATCGCACCGGATGGCACCACAGCCACCGCCAACCCAAATTGACCACCGGACCCAGCCATCTGGAACCGTTCAACCGGGCGTCCGATAGTAGAGTCTGTGACATTTACCGAGGCCAACACGGTTGGTGGACCTGCGCCAACCCCACTGGCCCCGAAAGACCCGATGATCGAACCGTAAACGGGATTTTGAGGCAACGCGACGGACCCGACATCAGTCGGCGGAATTGGGGACGCGAAACCGGGATCGGATGGGATGACAAGCGTTGTCGGCGTAACTCGCGGGATTGCCCCCGGGACGCCGGGTTCAACTGGTTTCACCGTGGCAGGCACCACCGCCGTTGCATCCGCAGGGACCACGCCTGTGCCGAGGGCTGCGCCAGGCCCGGGAACATTCCCGGAAAAAATGCCAACAGGGCCGCCCGCCTGCACCGGAAACACTGTTTGGGAGACCGTCGGGGTCGGGACCGGAGTGCGCGTAGGCGTTGGAAGCAGCGTCGGCACTTCAGGCCCGGGTGGATCGCGGCCCTCAACGGAAATCGATGACGCAAACGAAATACTCCCGACACTGCCGGGAACTGCAAGCGTCGCGTTCACCAAGTTCCCGGCCGCATCAGCGATTGCGCTTCCAGTTGGGATGCCAAGACCACTCGTACCTGAATAGTCAAGCCGCGAGGCGAACTGGTCTCGACCGACCCCGTAGATGAAGTTCAGCACGGCTGTCCCAGAGCCAGAGGCGTAGCCCGCAACCCCGCCACCAGAAAGGCTCAGGTAAGGCGAACCGCTTACGTAGACCGGGTCTGAGAAAGTTATCGATATTGAAACCGACTTCCCGAGGTAGTACGTCCCGTTCGGACTGACCGCATCAACGCGGGTCACCGTCGGGGCATCCGTATCGATCGCCAAGGCGACGTTGCCGACGAGTGATGAACCTGTTCCGGTGCCCGGGAGGGTGAGCGTGGCGGCATTACCCGCTGCATCCCCGATTGACCCGGTACCGGCACTCAGTGCAGTGGTGTCGACATAGTCAAGCTGTGGGGAGGTGTCACCGGGGGCCACGACGTAGTCGAAACGCAGAATTGACGTTCCACTGCCGGAAACGTAGGCGGCCACGGTGTCAACCAGACCGGTTTCCATTGAGAGGCGGGGGGTTCCAACAACCGTCATTGGCTCAGAGAACGAGACATAGATGGGGATTGTCGTGCCGGCACGATACGCACCTGATGGCGTCGTGGAAGAAACACTGATGACGGTGGGGGCAACCTGGTCCACGGTGACCGGCAAGGTCATCGAAGCATTCCCGGTGTTGCCAGCTGCGTCGGTGGCCTTGGCAGTAATCCCGTGGTTTCCGATTGAGAGCGTTGTCGCGATCGTAAACGTGCCGTTACTCGCAGTGCCAGACGCTCCAGGCATTTCGATGCCATTGTCGAACAACGTGACCACACTTGCAGTCTCGGCGGTACCGGTGACCGATACTGCAGTAACGTTGGTCACGCCATCCGTGGGGGAAGGGCCGGTATCCGTGGCGGTGGTCAATGAAACATTGGTCGGTGGTGCCGGCGGGGTCGTGTCGATCACAATCGACGCACTTCCGGCCAAGGAAAGCGGCGTCGCAGGGACCGGGAGCGAATAGGCAGCCTCATTTTCTGTCACGTCGCTGATCGCCCCGCCGGAGACCGAAAGCGACGTCACTGATCCATACTCGAGGTCGGCGGATGTGTCACCAGTCTGGACCGTGTACTGGAACTCAAGCGTCGTAGTGCCGGACCCACCACTCAGCACCACCTGCCGATCTACCTGCCCCGTCTCTAGAAGCAGAGACACGGTCCCGGAAACCGTGACTGGCTCAGAAAAGGTCACCAATACCGGAATGACGGATCCGGCCCTATAGGAACCGTCGGGAACTGTGGTTGTGACCGATGTCACCGTTGGAACGGTCGTATCCACTGCGATTGCGCCAGGAGCACGCAGTGACCCCGTTGGAAGCAGCGTGAGCACGGCGTCATTTCCTGCCTGATCGCGTACCGTGGCACCGTTCAGCGTCAACGCGCTTGTGCCGGCCACGTCGAGACCGGCCGACGTCTCACCTCGTGTCACTGTGTAGCGGAACGTCAAAGTTGCGGTACCGGACCCTGTGGCGTAATTGACCGTGCGTCCAGACCCACCGGTCGCAAGAGTGAGTTGGGGAGTTCCACCCGAGGTGTCGACAACGACACCTTCTGTAAAAATCACATCAATCGGGATCACTGCGCCAATTCCATAAGTACCTGAGCTGACGGATGTGGTCACTCCGGACACCGTCGGGGCAGCCGTGTCAATGACGATGGTCTGCTGTGTGTAGAGATCGGACTGGAAAAGAGACGGAAGTGTCAGCACTGCAGCATTCCCGGCAGTGTCCACGATGATGCCCGTCAAGGCACTCGTCGATGCATAGTCGAGGTGGACTGATGCGTCACCGTTCAAGACCGTGTATGTGCAGTGAAGCGTTACTGAGACCGTGACTGCCGGACAGGTCGCGGTCCTGTCCGTCGATCCGGTTTCCAGCTGCAGCTGCGACGTGCCCGTCGAACTGACTGGTTCCGAGAACGTAACGCCGATCACGACCGTATCACCGGCCTTCTTGCTCCCGGACGCTGTCGTCGTGACCCCCGTGATTGTGGGAGCGTCAATGTCAACCACCACTGTGATGGGGTTCGTCGTGGCGCTCAGGCCGGCGTTATCGGTAATTAGGCCACGCACCATGAAAGTTCCGGTCGGAGCCAACGCAAGCGTAGCTGTACGAGGCTCGCTACCGTTGAAAGCCGTACTCCCGCTCCACGTCGAACCGCTGTCGGTGCTGATCTGGGCAACCGCACCGGCAATCCCGAAAGTGTCAGTCGCGGCAGACAACTTCAAGGGGACCGTGCGGGATGGCAGCACCGGCGAGACAATCGCAACTCCATTCGCATCCACGACCGCGAGGCTTCCGGGTGTCGGGGGAAGTAGATCAACCTTAACCACGACTGGCTCAGTGAGCATACTTTTGCCCGCAATATCGGTGACGCGTGCCCGTACCGAATAGGTTCCGCTCGTCAACGACGCGCTTGACAGCGAATACGACGTCGTGGAACCGATGGTCACGGCGCTGCCCGAAACTACGCCATCTGCTTCCAATCGGGCACTTGCGAGCCCGGCACCTGCATCTGACATTCCAGTCAGGGTGAACTCTGGCGTGGCAACGCTGACAAGACCATCAGCGAAGGAAACGCCGTAGGTATCCGTTAGGGTCAAGGTGCCCGGCGTCGGCACTGTTGTGTCAACCCTGATCGATAACGTAGTGGTGGAAGCTTCGTTCCCGGCAACGTCAAAGACCTTGGCCGAGATGTCATACGCACCGTCAGCAAGCATGCTGGGCATTGGCAAGTCAAATACACCCGCCGTCGCCAAGACGGTCGGATTGCCGACATCGGAAAGTAGGCCGCCCCCAACAGGGGAAATGCGCAGCTGCACCTTCCAGATGCCGGAACCGGTATCGCCCGCTCCGGTGACCAAGAAGCTAGGAGTGGCCACATTTGTCACCGCATCCGAAGCACTTGTGCCAGTGTCAGATCCGGTAGCCATGGAAATTGTCCCGGGCACGGGTGCCGACCCATCAACCGTAACGGTGATCGCTTCCGTCGTCGATTGGCGCCCCGCCTTGTCGGTCACCACCGCTTGGACACGATATTCGGCGTCGATCAACGCCGTTGATTGGAGTGGGTACGCACCCAAAACCAGAGAAGTCGACGGGAGCCCGCTGTCGACGAACGACCACCCGGACCCGGCTGACGCCCGCTGAAGTTGCACTGACGCGATGCCGGAACCTGTGTCTGACGCGCCGGTGACCGAGAAGGTTGGCAATGTCTGCGATGTCGTACGGTCCGTCACTGACAATCCGAGGTCCGCAGACGGGTCTAGTGATATTGATCCGCTTGTCGGGTTCGTGGCATCAACGGAGTATGCATATGCATCAGACGCCCGACTCACGTTACCTGACAAGTCAGTGGCCCTAATTGTCAGTGAGTGGGCGCCGTCAGCGAGGTCAACCGACGGAACCACCGAGTAACCACCCAATGTCCCGGACGACGAACCTGAGCCAATCACCGAGCCTCCCTCGTAAAGGGTCACTTGGGCGCCCGCCTCAACAGAACCGACAAAGGTCGGACGCCTCAGCGAGGTCGTTGGCAATCCCGCCACCGTCACCACTTGCGAAGCTTCAATGGCGGGTGCCGAGGGCTGTCCCGGCGCCTGTGCGTCCACTAATGAAAATGTTGACATCGCAACTGAATTCCCGGCCGTGTCGAGGTGACGGACACCGATTGAAACCGGCAGGGCAGAGAGCAAGGACGTCAAGACAGGCGTGACCACCGTCTCGGTCCTGGACGTGTCCGCAGCGATTGAGACGGGTGCCGCACCACCCACCGAGACCTCAAGCGTCCCCGTTTCGGGTGGTGCCACGAACGCAAACACGAGTGTCGTCTGCGTCGGACTTATTGGCGGATCTTCGTCCTGAACCCGAACTGAACGTGGTCCAGCGTTGGCCACGTTGTCCACGACAACCTCAGTCGGAGAACTCTGGTTTCCAACTGCATCAACAACGGACACATACACCGCAGACAGGCCAGTCCGGCCCGCCGACGTCTCATAGTTGTCCCCCAGCGAAACCGTCAGCCCTCCAGACGCAGGTCCGGAACTGATGAGAGAGGTAAACCCCGCATCTCGCCAGACCTGTGTGATGTCAGAGGCGCCCCCAACCGACGACGAGACCACCAGGCTGTCAGGTGTGCCGGGAGCATTGCTTGTCAACGTCATCGCCGTCAAAGACGGTTGCGCAGGGGCTACCGTGTCCTTCACGGCCGTAGTTGATCCAATTACGAACGCGCCACCATTTCCTGCACTGTCCGCAAACGCTGCCGAAACGGTCACAACCCCATCGGCGAGGCAACTTCCGTTCATCGGTCCCACGACGATGTTGGTTTCAGCTCCCAATGAACTCGAGACCGGTGCGAAACCCGACACCTCCGAACAGCTTCCACCAGTCCCGGCGGAGGACATGCGAACCGAGAGTAGCCCAGTTTCCGCGGGAGCAGTCGCGAAGCCCACGTCCACATACACCGATGTCCGCGACGCAAGGTTTATCGCGTCCTGATCATTCGAAGCCCCTGACTTGACCCTCATCGATGTCGGGGGGTCAGACGTCGCGACGTCCTTGATCGCTGCAACGCCCGTGAACTCCCCCTTGGTGTTGCCAGCAAGGTCAGTGTGACGAACTTGGATCCCTATCCTTCCCGATGTCAACGACGAAACGGAAACTCCGGGAACTAATACGGTGGTGACCGAACCCGACACGACCGGTGCCGATGCCGTAACGCCCCACGATGACGACCCAGACACACAAAGGTCGAAGGTTCCATTGGCCGGCCGCGTGGAGTCCGATAAACAGAGAGCCACCGAACCGGCCTCGGGCGCCCCCGTGTACACAACCTCAACAACAACCGATGTTGCGTTTGTCGTGTTGATCAGGTCATACGTGCCGGCAGCAGTCCGGACCCGCGCGGACTGTGGCAGCGGGTTTGCGTCTCGATCAACGGCAACGAACGAAGCAGGACTGCGATTGCCCGCGACGTCAGACGCGGTTACATAAAAACCAGCCAAACCAAATGTGCCCGATGCAGTCGTCTCCCCATTCGCCCCGAGTGTTATGGATGAAAAGGCACCCGACGCATCAGCCAGAGCCGTCACAGGCGCGCCTGCTGAGGTCAAAGCCAGCGACTCGAAGGCAGCCACCGTCGACAATGCCTCAACGGCCCCAGGCACGCCGGACAAACTGTCCGCAACACCTGACGAATTATCTGTAACCGTCAGCTTCGTCGTGTCAGGCGCGAACGGCGCAACGGTGTCCTTGACCAATGTTGCACCAGTCACGAGTGGAGAAGATTGAGCACCAACGGTAGAAACAAACTTGATGGTCGACGTCACCGAGCCATCAACAAGACTGGTCGCGTCGATAGACGGACCCTCAACAGACTGCGACGCCTGCGCTGCCAGAGGGACGGAATATTCACCCGTTGCCGTTCGTCCCAACCGGTCCGTCAGCACGACCGTCAGGCGACCGGGTTCAGTCACACCACCACTTGGAAACCCCACAACCGCCGGAACCGCAGCTACATTCGCGAGATTTATGTATTGGAAACTTGCCGATGCCGTGCCAAATGCCAGCGATGACGGCACCCTCGCAAAGGCACTGAAGGCAGCCGTCGAAGTCCAGGTCGGAACCCCGGGTGCACTAGCCTGAAGACGCCATCCTGTTCCAGACCTCGTGACTACGCACTGGGAAAACGACGCGATCCCTGCCACGAGGGTACCCACACGTCCGGTTTGGCAATAAAGGTACTCGCTATAAGAGGTTCCACCTGAGTCCACCAAAGAGCCGTCAGAAGCAATGAGTCCCAGTGTCACCTGAGTTGACGAGTCATTGGTCCGCACATTGCCAAATTGATCACTGATCTGTACCATAATGGTCGCAACCGAGCTGCGAACAGTGCCATCGGCGAAAGTGCCACTGACGTTCGAAATTACAGTCGCAGCGCCCGGAACGGACGACAGAGACCCACCTCCCGTGACCAGGCTCCCAACCGATTGACCACCGATGGATATGCTTCCTGTGGTTGGAACCCGGTTTGTCGGCCGAACCGACAGTCCCGTAAAGGTGATGCGCCCCACACTGTTGCCGGTACTGGCACTGGCCACATTGACCGATGCGGTACCGTTGGGTTCCCTGCTCACCGACGTGGACGCAACGTTCAGCGTCGTCATAAGTCCGACGGCCGACACAATAGCTGATCCACCGGGGCAGAACTCAAAGCCGGCAGGTGCAGCCAGCGACATGCTGCCCGTTCCAATGTCTCCGGACGCCTGCTCCGTGATAACCGGTCCCACGATTGGTGTACACGACGCGGTTCCTCCGTCAGTCGTCCCGTCAAGTGAGATCGATGCCCCGCCGGTGGCCGGGACAACTGCGACGCCGGCTATCGCACCAGCATCCCAATGGATACGGGACGTTAGTATGATCGCGGTGGCTGCCACGGCGATCGCAAGTGCGCCCCTGACAAGCCTGGCGACCAGGAAACTCACCGGGCCACATCCATAAACCGAAGCTCCTCAGCGCACTCAAGCATCGGTGCGAGTCTGGAAGCTCCTGCCAAAATGGTCTCAAGGCGCGAGAGGCTAATTAATGATAATGGCAATACATCATTATAAGGGACACTCTGACTATTCTCATCGTTCGGGATATACTGCCCGCTGGGCAGCCCCGCAACCACATCTGCTGGCGCTGCGATTGATCGATTGCCGGCTGTTCCAACGGAACCGGGAGAATGCAATTGGGAAACAGGGAACGATTTGCTGGCCGCGTTGCGATTGTGACGGGAGGGGCGCAGGGTATCGGCGGTGCGACCGCCCGTAGGCTGGCATCTGACGGAGCATCGGTACTGATCGCGGACATAGACGTGGTGCAGGCTGAAGCAAACGCCGAACGCATCCGGACCATGGGGGGGACCGTTGAGGTCATTAGAACTGACGTTGCGGTCGCAGCCGATGTCGAACAAATGGTACAGACCGCGGTCGATACTTGGGGTCGACTGGACATCTTGGTTAACAACGCCTTCAGTGTCGCCGGAGGGGGGTTGGACAGCGGATCGATCAGCGGGGGAGCGACCGATGTGTCCGAACTTGCCTGGGATCGAGGCATGGGTGTCCTCGTTAAGTCGATATTTCTGGGCGTGAAGTACGCGGTGCCCCACATGCGGGCGTCCGGCACAGGGAGCATCATCAACCTGAGCTCGGTGCATGGCCTGATGATGGCCGAGGGGTTTCTCGTCTATGAGGCAGGCAAATCCGCCGTCATCGGCGTGACGAGGCAGATGGCATGCGAATATGGTCCATCTGGCATCCGCGTCAATGCAATCTGTCCGGGACATATCGTTACCGAACGGCAGGGAGTTCAATGGCAGGCCCACCCTGATGGGCTCGAGTTCTTTGCCCAGCAATACCCTGTCCGCCGAACCGGCACACCCGACGACATCGCTGGCACCATCGCGTTCCTGGCTTCAGACGATGCTTCATTCATCACAGGACAGGCAATCGCCGTTGACGGTGGGCTCACGATCCAGCTTCAGGAGAACCTCAGCGTCCGGCTCGCGAAATACATCAAGGCCCATCCTGACACGTACCTTCCTTACTGACGTGCACTGGGCATTGCAGGTTTCGAACGACTTATCGACTCACGCGTGACTGACACCAAAGTGAGACAGCTAAACGACGCCGAACTCGTGGCCATTGCGTCATCTGCATTGGCCACGGCGTTTGTGCAACCTGCCGACGCACCAATGCCCGATAGCGAGGTTCTACCGTGCACGTTGGGGTGTTCGTCGTGCTGTTACCTGCCGGTCAACGTCACGGTTCCGGAAGTAGTTCATGCACTTAGCGCGGCTCGCACGGTCTTGGACATTGTTGTGCTCGGCGAGCGCATTTCAGCCGCTTCAGCGCAGACACGGGGTTTGGACGGTTCCGATCGGCTCCGCGCCCGTGTTGCGTGCCCCCTCCTCGACAACCAAGGCGCATGCACGATCTACAACGCGCGCCCCGCTTACTGTCGCGCCTACAACGCGAGGTCAAGTAGAGATGCCTGTGATCGTCTGATTGGTCTCGGCAGGGGACTTGCCGACCCAACGGCAGTCATCGTCGCAGACCCCGCACCTTTCGACGCTGCATTCGCGGCTCAGTTATGCATCGATCGTGATCTGGAACACGCGGGCGCTCAATCACCGCACCTCGACTTGAGCCATGCCCTCGCCGTGCTCATTGCCAAACCGTTGACATACATTGAATGGCTGCAAGGCGACGTGGATGCCTGGGTCAGGTCACGCTAGCCGTGTTCGTCACCACGGCTTATTCACCAATGCGAACAGAAAGTCTCGAGATTTCGTTGACCGCAGTTAGCCCTCCCGTGGCACCGACCACGCCAATGAGCACGGTATCAGGAAGTGATGCCTGTCCTGACACGCGCCTGAGGTCAAACCGGGATATCGCAGTGACTGGCTCAGTCGGCCCGTAATAGGAAATCGTCAGCGACAGAAACCCATCGCCTGAAAGGCTGAGCGTCACATGCTG
>SXGT01039840.1_pt1 | contig 46284 bp, 42 predicted proteins | sample 3176221 | NCBI WGS metagenome assembly SXGT01 (sample SAMN11356862, study PRJNA531348) | freshwater metagenome | isolation source: freshwater sample F1-120 | place: China: Fuxian Lake, Yuxi | collected 2017-12-25 | reverse complement strand
GGCCGGTTCCTGGAGCGGCACCCCCGCAAAGGCGCGGCGCGCCTCGACGCGATAGCCGTCGCGATCGGCGGCCAACGCAGCGACGTTCGCTGCCCGTGGCGGGCCGTTGTGCGCAGGAAACGTGCAGTTCGCGCTGCGCTGGACGAAAGGGAAGTTCGTATAAACGAGTCCCAAAGGACGATCGAATCACGTGAACGGCAAGTGCTCCTGCAACACCAATTGCTGGAAGACCGAACGACCCGACTGTCGGAGCTGATGCACCAAGTAGAGCCCCGCGAAACCTGCGCCGACCACGACGGCATCGACCTCGGCCGGCACCGCGGACTCAGTCGTCATGGCGCCACGCTCGTGAAGTCGGTCATGCCGGTCGGATCGTGACGTCCGATCGTCGCGTGTTCGAACATGCCCCAGCCCGGCGCACCGTTGCACGTGACTCGGGCAACATGGTCGACGACACCGAACGGTCCGCGCGCCGCGATCGCAGGGTCGGTCAGGTCGTAGGCCCGCGAGTCGACCCAGCTGCGACCCATCCACTGGCCGTGTTTCCAGTCGGGGTCGTTGTAGCCCGCGCCGGTGTTGAGCGCCACCGAGCCGAGCGTCTCGACCTCGACGGTCACCGGTTTGCGCTGACGGTCGCGCATGTGGATCACTGCGCGCTCGGGATGCCGGGTACCGGACCGGTACGTGATGTCGATCTCGGGCCAACCCAACTGCTCGTGACGACCGTCGGCGAACACGCGAGTCGCCTCGTTCAGGGTGCGGTTCCCGTCGGGATCCTCCTGGATGATCACCATCAGCATGAAGTCGTCGAAGCGCAGCGGCACGTACACCCACCAGAAGCCCTCCGGTGGGGTCTCGGCATGCACGCGCCCGTGCGGCTCGGCCTCGGCGGTCGGGCGGATGCCCCACGCACGGTCACGGGTCCCCATCCAGACGCTCGGATCGACCGTCATGTCGGTGCCGTCGACGTGCAGCGTGCCCGCCCACGAACCGACCTGCGCGTAACGCCAACTGTCCATGATCACTCGCGGCCCGAGGTGCACGAGATGGCGCGCCTCGTCGACGCACGGAAACGACCCCTCCCACGTCAGATCGAAGCCGATACCGCGATCGGCCGCGTCGCACACAACGCGGATCTTCTGGAGTGGTTCGATCACCTCGACCCGCAACGGCCCGACCACCGCATCGAGCATGCCGTTCTCATAGGCATCGGAGCTACGGACGGTGAACTGGCGATCGCCCACCCTCACCGTGGCGAACGCGTCGATCACGCCCACGTTCTTGTAAACGCCGAGCCCGGTGATGAGGAACACGCCGCCGCTACGGTCGTGCGCGTTGAAGTACCAGCGGTCGAAGAAGTTGCGGTCACTCGTGGCGACGTGACGCATCGACAACGGGACCTGGTGGATTGGGAACTCGTCCAAGGGCACCGGCACGGCTCGTCCTCTCGATCAGCAGCCTAGAACACTCTAGTTCTATCCACTATACTGTGTGTCTTGCAAGAGTCGGTTGCGGCTGGAGGTCTTGTCATGGCTCACGCATTGCAGGTACGGCGTCCGGCGTTCCAGTTCGACGAGCACACGCCGTTCCAGTGGAACCCCGACAATCCCGAGCACGCCGTCGAGATGAACGCGATCACATTCGCCGCACCCGCCTTCGAGCGTTACATCGTCGCGACCGTGCGCAAGGCGCTTCCCGACATCGCCGACCCCGAAGTGCGCGAAGAAGCCGACCTGTTCTTGCGTCAAGAAGCAGTCCACGCCCGCGCGCACCGGAACCATTCCGAAGCCCTCGTCAAGCAGTACCCGGGCCTCGCCGACGTGGTGCGCGAGCTCGACGCGGAATACGACAAGTTGTTCGCGGCGCGGCCACTCGCCTACCACCTCGCCTACGTCGCCGACATCGAAGCGACGTTCACGCCCGCGTTCGGACAACTGTTGAATCACCGCGACACGCTGTTCGACAACGGCGACCCGCGCGTCGCCTCGCTGTTCCTCTGGCATTTCACCGAGGAGATCGAACACCGCAGCTCGGCCCTCAAGATCTACGACGCGATCGTGCCGTCGAAGTGGTACCGCTTGCGAGTTGCGCCGAGCGTCATCGCGCACACGAGCCGAATGCAACAGATCGCGCTGCGCGGCTTCCAGGCTCATGTACCAGCGGCAGAGCGCGGCGTCGAGATCTCACAACTTCGAAGCACCCCACGCCAGGCGCCGGCGCGCATCTTTCGTCGCGGCGGCACCGATCCGTTGCGCGGTGTCCCCCTGAGCGAGCGTCTGACGGTCGCGCTCCGTCTCCTCCGCACGCAGTGGCCCGGCCACAACCCGGGCAACGAACGACTACCTGCGTTCGCCGCCGAGTGGCTCCGCGGCTACGACGAAGGCCGCGACGTCGTCAATTGGTACGCAGACACACGCCGCGCCGGTTGACGACAACTCAGAGTCCTTATTCGATTGCGGTCACTTCGGGGAGCGCGTCGGTGACCGCGTCGAAGTGCACCGTGGCACCAATGCGATCACCGTCGCCCAACGCGGCGACGACATCGCCGTTGCTCGTCGCCGACCAGTGCCGACACCCGTCGGCGTCGAGAGCCGACATGATTGCGGTTTCGGCGTTTCCTTCACGGTCGTAGGTGACGGTATAGGTCTCCAGTACGGCTTGCGAAGGCGCTGCGCTCGGCGGCTCACGATGCCGACCGGCGTCGACCTCGGCCTGTGGGCGCTGAAGCCGAAACCCAAGCCCTGGCGGTTCGTTCGAGAGCACCGTGAACGCATGCTTACTGAAGTACCCGCCGTTACCGGTGAGCAACGTCCGCGCCGATCGACCATCGCGAATGCGGCCGCACGCAGTCGCGAGTGCGTGCATGCGGTAGCTGTTGAACGGAGGACTGAGCCCTCGCCGCCAACCACAAGCGCTCGTCAGGTGGCGGCGAGGTGCGCGAGCAACGCGGGGCCCACGCGATCGGCGGCTGTGCTCGGAAGCCAATGCGACGCACCGTCGAGCATCTCGAACCGGTAGAACGCCGCGACGAACTGCCCGCACCGTGCCGCCGAGCGCGGGTGGATGTAGTGGTCGCCCGTGCCCCAGCAGTACAGCGTCGGGACCGTGACGATCGACGGCTTCACGCGGGCGTCGAGCAACAACGCGCGGTACCAGTTGATGCGCGGCGTCATCTCGGAACGGCGCGGGATAAGGGCTGCGTAACGCTGTGCGGTCGTGCGGTCGAGCCCGTCGCGCTCGAAGAACCGCGCCGCCCGGGGCGAACCGATGGCCCGCATCACGAACTCGGGAACCACAGGGATCTGGAAGGCGAACACGTACCACGTCCTGAGCGCCTGATTGCTCGAAAGGACCACACTGCGGATCGCGCCGGCGTGCGGGACCGACAACGCCGTGAGCGACCGCAGCCGATCTGGATGGCGCTCCGCGAGCGCCCACGCGACGATCGCACCCCAATCGTGACCGACGCGATCGAACCGTTCCGTTCCGGCGGCGTCGGCAAGTGCGAACACGTCGCCGATGAGTCGCTCGATCGTGTACGGGCGTCGCCCCTTCGGTCGCGCGCCCGGCGAGTACCCGCGCTGTTCCGGAGCGAGGACGCGAAACCCGGCGTCGGACAACCACTGGGTCAGCGGCCGCCACGACTGGCGGTCCTCCGGGAAGCCGTGCAGCGCGATGACGACCCGCCCGTTGACCGGGCCGTCGTCGGAGATTTCGAACGTGAGGCCGTCGTTCGTGAACGAGCGCAGACGTTCGGGCATCAGGTGCCGGTGAAGTTCGGGCGACGCTTCTCACTGAACGCGAGCGGGCCTTCCTTGGCGTCGTTCGTCGCGAACACCGCGGAGCCGTACGGCATCTCGTGCGCGAGCGCTTCGGTTTCCGTCATGCCGTCCGTCTCGCGGAGGGTCTTGAGGATCGCGGCGATCGCGATCGGGCCGTTCTCGGCAATCGTGTCGGCGATTTCTCGCGCCTTGGCAAGGGCCTGACCGTCGGGGACGACGTACGCGACGAGGCCGATCCGGTACGCCTCGTCGGCACTGATGTGCTTGCCGGTCAGCAAGATATCGGCTGCGACCGTGTACGGGATCTGGCGGCGCAGCCGTACGGCGGATCCACCCATCGGATACAGCGACCATCGTGCCTCGCTCACTCCGAACTTCGCGCCCTGCGCAGCAACGCGGATGTCCGTGCCCTGCAAGATCTCGGTTCCGCCGGCGATCGCAACTCCTTCGACCGCGGCGATGATCGGCTTCGACGGTTGGTAGTCGCGCAAGAGTGCCTTCAACGGCAGACCGGGATCGGCCTTCATCCGCGCCTTCACGTCGAGGTCGGCGTCGGTCTTGTCTGGGTCGCCGCTCGCGGCGCGCAAGTCCATCCCCGAACAGAAGTTGCCTTCGGCGCCGGTGAGGATGATCGCCCGGATCTGCGGATCCGCCGACGCCTCGACCATCGCGTCGTACATGCGGATCAACATCGCTGGCGACAGCGCGTTGAAGCGCTTCGGCCGGTTCATCGTGATCGTCACCACATGACCATCACGCTCGACGAGAGCATCAACCACAACATGCACCTTTCCGCTTGGCGGATCCGCGATCCGCACGACATCAACTCAGAGATGGGTGGTTCGTCGACCGATACGACGTCACAGCGCGACGACCCTCATGTCTCGATCATGCATCCTCCTCGTTCGTGCCCGTGACGTCCGCGAGAGCTTCGCTGCCGACGCGGCCGCTCCATCCACGTGGTCTTTCGGCAAGCCGAGCACCCGATCGGCGATGATGTTGCGCTGAATAGCCCACGTCCCGCCGCCAATCGTCAGCGCCGGAGCGAAGGTCCAACCGTGGTGCCACACTCGTTCAACCCCGGGGAAGAGCCCTGCGTCGAACGTGGCCTCGGACGACGCCCGCCGGGCCGAACGTGACAACTCACCAGGTGGTCCCGATCCAACGAGCATTCCCGAGGCGCCGGCGAGAACCTTGGCGAGTTCCATGACGCGCTGGCCGTGCTCGTCGGCCAACAACTTCTGCACCGACGCTTCGGGACCCGGCTCTCGGCCTGCGAGCCGCGCCGAGAGGTTGCGCATTCGAATCAGACGCAGTACTTCGCCCTCGGCCCATAGCGCGGCAGTGCGCTGGCGGAGCAAGGGATCATCGACGCCTCCTCCCGAGCGGACGAGGTCGACGAGATCGACGGCGGTTGGGCCACTCCCCCACAGCGCGCCGCCGCTCGACAAGGACACGCGTTCGTTCGCGAGGGTTGTTTTCGCAAGCCGCCAGCCGTCGTCGGCCTCTCCGACGAGGCAGTCGGCGGGGAGCCGGGCATCATCGAGGAACACTTCGTTGAACGTGTGCGCGCCGGTCATGTCGACGATCGGGACGAGCGAAATCCCCGGTGTGTCCATCGAGCAGATGAAGTACGAGATCCCGTGGTGCGTTGCCGCCTGCGGGTCGGTACGGGCGAGCAGGATCCCGAACTTCGCCCATTGCGCACCACTCGTCCAGATCTTCGACCCGTTCACAACCCACTCGTCGCCGTCTCTCACCGCGCGCGTGGTCAACGAAGCCAGATCCGACCCGGCGTCCGGTTCGCTGAACAACTGACACCAGAACTCCTCCCCGGCCAATGCCGGGAGCAGGTAGCGCGCCTTTTGGGCTTCGCTGCCTGCCGCGAAGATCGTCGACGCCGCCCAACCGATTCCGATCGGGTTCGGCGGCCTGCGCACGCCCGCACGAGCGAGTTCCTCGTCGATGATCAGCTGGTGGAGGGGATCGGCGTCGAGTCCGTACGGAGCCGGCCAATGCGGCACGACCCAACCCGCCTCCGCCAACTCGCGTCCGGTCGGAGCCGGGTGATCAGCGAGCCACGACCGCACCGCCACCCGGCGGTGGTCGTCGGCTGCAGCGATCTCGAACTCCATGGGCTTGCATCCTTGATCGATCACGAGGCACGACGACACGCTCTGATGTACTGTGAGTCTATTCACAAGGCTGATCGTCCACGACAGGAGTTCGCGATGGCCCACGACACGCCTGTGCGCGGCGCCGCCTTGGTCGGTCGCGCGCTCGCCGACCAAGGCGTCACCGATCTCTTCTTCATGATGGGGATCGGCGGCCCTCACTCCCCCGCCGTCCGCTCGTGCACCGACGCCGGTATCGCCGCGTACTACGTGCGCCACGAGGGGGGCGCGGCGATGGCCGCCCACGCCTACAGCCGACTCGCGAAACGAACAGGGGTCTGCATCACTCCCCTTGGGCCGGGAACGACGAACGCGCTGACCGGGTTGACGAACGCACTGCTCGATGCGGCGCCCGTGGTTCTCATCGGCGGCGGACCGAACCGTGCCGACTGGGGCCTCGAGGCGTACCAGGAGCAAGACCAGCTCTCGATGTTTCGTCCCGCGTGCAAGCGCGTGTTCCGCGTCGAGGTCGCGCGCAAGATCCCCGAGATCCTGGCCATCGCGGTGACCGAGGCGAACCGAGGTCGCAAAGGCCCGGTCTACGTCGAGATCGCGGGCGACGTGCTGACCGAGAAGGTCGATTCGGCACGGATCCAGTGGCCAGATCCCGCCACGACGCCGCCACGCGCCGCGGCACCCGACGCCGAGCTCAACGCCGCCGTCGAATTGCTCCGCACGGCCGAGCGCCCGCTGTTGCTGACGGGCAGTGGAATCGTCTGGGCCGACGCCGCCGAGAAGCTTGCCCGGTTCGTCGACGCATCCGGCATCCCACTCGTCACGACACCACAAACGCGCGGCGTCGTGCCCGAAGACCATCCGCTCGCACTCACCGCGTCGCGCAACCGCGCGCAGCGCCAGGCCGACGTCGTCGTCTCCGTCGGTACGCGCGCGAACTGGCTCAACGGTCACCTCCGCGCACCGCGCTTCGCAGCTGATGCGAAGCTCGTCGTCGCCAACATCGACCCCGACGAAATCGGCCGCGGCCGCGTGCCGCAAGTCGGCGTTGTCGCCGACGCCGGTGTCTTCCTCGACCAACTCACCGATCGACTGATCGCCGACGGCGGAATCAACGCGAGCGCGCGGGCCTGGGCCGACGTCCTCGTCGGCACCGACCTCGCCAAGGAACCAGACCGCGAGACGCTCAGTGACGCCGTACCGATCGACCCACTACGCCTGTGCGAAGAACTGCGACGAGTACTGCCGCGCGACGCCGTGTTCATCATCGACGGTCACGAGACCCTCGAGTTCGCGCGCCGCTGGATCCCGAGCCTCTCCGAGGCCAACTACCTCACGAGTGGCCCGAACGGATGCATGGGAGTGGGTGTGCCGTTCGCGCTCGGCGCCGCGGTTGCTCGCCCGGACCGCCCGGTCTTCGTGCTCATGGGCGACGGCGGCTTCGGCTGGCACGGCATGGAGTACGACACGCTCATCCGCCACGAACTGCCGATGGTCGGTGTTGTGTTCAACAACGCCGGCTTCACCGCGCGCCCCGCGGCACAAGGAACGACCGGCCGTGAACTCGGCTACCAGCGCTACGACCTGATGGTCACCGGCTTCGGCGGTCACGGCGAGTTCGTCGAGCGACCTGAAGACCTCGCGCCCGCGCTCCAACGAGCGATCGCGTCGGGCAAGCCGTCACTCGTCAACGTCTGCGTCGACCCCGAAGCCCAAGCAGCAGGCGGACTCCTCGGCGCGCTCGGCTCGGAGCACGCTGTTCGATGAACGCCGCGCAGGGGCTCGACATCGGCACGTCGCTCGTCGCTCCCACGCTCCAAGCATGGGGAACCGAGGAGCAGCAGTCTCGCTACCTTCCGAACATCGAGCAACGGCGCGAGCAGTGGTGCCAACTGTTCAGCGAGCCCGGCGCCGGCTCAGACCTCGCTTCGCTCTCGACGCGAGCGGAACGCGACGGCGACCGTTGGCGCGTCAACGGTCAGAAGGTGTGGTCGACACTCGCCCACGTCGCCGACTACGGGATCCTGCTCGCACGCACCGGCACCGCCGAGGCACGCCACGCAGGCATCACGTGCTTCGCGATCGACATGCGACAAACGGGCGTCACCGTGCGGCCGCTGCGACAGATGACGGGCGACGCCGACGAGTTCAACGAGGTCTTCCTCGATGACGCGCACGTCGCGGACAGCGATCGCATAGGCGCCGAGGGCGCAGGCTGGCAGGTCGCCAAGACCGTGCTCACCAGCGAACGCGCCATGCTCGGCGGACTCCCGCGCGTCGGCGGCGGGCGAGCAGAGCAACTCATCGCGTTCGCGTGCGAGGACGGGGCATGGCACGACCCGCGCATCCGAGACTCGCTCACCGCGCTCCTCGTCGCCGAGCGCGTGCTCCAGTTGACCAACCTTCGCGTCGCGCTCGAACGACAAGCCGGGCATCGCCCCGCCGCCGCGACGACCGTGAAACTCGCCCGCTCGACACTGGTACGCCGCCTCGAAGCCATGAGCATGAGCCTGCGAGGACCTGCCGCACTGGCATGGGACGACACGAACCACGCCGGCGTCGGTCCGGCAGCGCGATTCCTCCACACGCCGTGCGAGACGATCATCGGCGGGACCTCCGAGATCCAGCGCAACATCATCGCAGAGCGAGTGCTGGGACTCCCCCGCGAACCACGCGGTCGCACGGCCTGAATCCGCGATGGGTGATGGCGTCCACGCCGCGCTCAGGTGAGCCGGCCGCCACCCGTCTGGGCCGTCGCCACCGACAGCCTGACGACGGGGATCTCATCGTCGGTGAGTGGCCGCATCCAGCGCTTGCGCGCCAGCGCCGCCTCGACGTACGGCGCGAGCATGTCGTCGTTGCGCGAACGCCGGTCGATGTCTTCGGCGAACTCGGGCAGCACCTCGGCGGCGAAGAGCTCCGCGCCGCCGTCCGCGTTGCGGCCGCGCTCGCTGAAACCGAGGGCTACTCCCTAGCTTTGGTAGGGAGTCCGATAAGTGAGCGCCAGTTGACCGTCGACGTCGGATCGCAGCGCTAGTTGCGGCCACTCGCCTTCGTTGGGCTCCTGGCGGTTGCCAGTTTCGCAGCGTTCGTGGGCGGGAGGAAATCGGCCGACCACAAGTCGGCGAGAACTCCGACGAGCACGGCGCGCGGAAACGCCCACCGCCCCGTCGCCGCGTAGTTCTGGAAGAACCGCTCGAGCTGCAACACGAACAAGTGGAGTCGCACCTTCGCCTGATCCTGCTTCGAACGCGGCCACTGCGACCGCACGAACGGCATCGCTTCGAAGAACGCGTCGAACAACCGATCAGCGCGCAAGATGATGCTCGGATCCTCCATTGCAGCTTCGGCCGCAGCCTGTAGCAACCCGCTGTGCAACTCGAACCAACCGATGATGTCCTCGATCGCGGCTTCGATCGCGGGCCGCGACTGCTCCGCAAGGGCGCGATCGAGCGATGCATAGAGCTCGGGCGTGTCCGCGGTTGCGAGGCCGGACGCCTTGACGAGGATGTCCACCTTGCTCGAGAAGTGCAGATAGAACGTCGCTCGACTCGCACCGGCACGCCTCGTCAGATCCTCGACCGACGTGTTGCGATAGCCGTTCGTCGAGAAGACCTCGAGCGCAGCCTCGATCAACTGCTGACGAGTGAGCTCCTTCTGCTTCTCCCGGAGGCTGGTCACCGTAGCTCGTGCCTTTCGATTCGACTCAGAGTCTATCGAATATACATGGAGCGGCCTTGATGCTCCGGCGCGTCGACAGTCGGCGATCCCCTGCTTCACGAACGAGTGGCCGGTCTCGTACAGCTCGCGGGCTACGTCGACCCCGTCGTCGTTCGCGCGGACAGCGGCAGGCATCGCAGCGTCAGCGACGTAGAATCGACGCCGGAGCGTCGCCTCCGGCCTTCGTTGAGCGGACGACAGCTTGACCTTCGTCGGCAGCCGGCGACACCGGCACGCGACCTCGAGGATCCGGCCTCGGACCACGCTTCGGTCGTATCACGAGGTCGAAGGAAGGTGCAGCGTCGCCATCGCGAGCGTCGCAACGTTGACGAGATCGAAATCGTCGGTCAGGAGCGGCGCGTTCAGCCGCGCGGCGAGCGCGACATAACAGCCGTCGGTGAAACTCAAGTTGTGTCGGCCGCGGACGCGTCGATCACCAGCGGTGTGCTCACCGCGGGTTGCTCACACTTCGCCCGCTTCGCGAGCAGCCTTGAGTTCCTCTGACGCGCGGATCGGCAACGCGATCGGCTCCACATCGTCGGAGTCGAGCCACTCCGCGAACGCCGACGCCACCGCGTCGTTATCGAGACCGTCATCGATCACGTCGACGATCGAACCACTCTCCAGGTCGTCAGCCCAGCGAGCCATTCATGAATCGCGTCCTCGAACCTCGCAATCGCGACCGCCGTTTCACACGTTCGGGCGATCGGTCGCACCCTCGATCCGTTCCGAATCGGCCGCGATTGCGACATCTATGACCACTGGTTCGTCCCGATCTGTCGGGTCGGCACGCCCGCCTTGCGGAACGCGTTCAGCACAGTCCCCGCCGCCACGCCCAAGCGCTCGCCAACCGCCGCCAACGACACGCCCGACTGATACAGCGCCCGAGCCTCATCCACGTCGTCATGGGTGAGGATCCCGTAGCGGACGTCGACACCGCCGGCCCGCAGCGCCCTGAACACGGTCGTTCGATGCACGCCGAACTCGCGTGCGAGCGCGCTCGCCGACTCCCCCGCTTCGTAACGCCGGACGACCTCAGATCGTTGCGAATCGGTCAATCTGGTCTGTTGCTGACGGAGCGATGGGACGGGTCGATGGGACACCCTGTCACGCCCCTGACCAGAGAGAACGCGCTCCAGACGCGCCACGATGTTTGGGTTGGAGTAACGACCCATAAGGTCCACTGCGTTGTTCGTTGTATACCCCAAGAAGGACCCGGCGCACGTCGCCTCCTCCCCGGCGTGCCCCGTCCAGACCCACTCGAGCCCCGATGACACACCGCCGCGGATCCTCGCCTCGTCGCGCGGTTGGCGGAGGTCGGAAGTGACGTGGGCGCCTGCCGCGACCGCACCCAACGTCCGATGCATCACCGGTCGCGGTCCGGGTCAGAAGGGGTACGGGCCGAGGCGGCCGTAGGCGACGCCGAGACACAAGAAGCCAAGCAGGAGGGCGGGCGCACTGGCGACCAGGCCCTCGCGAAGCTTGAGGTGGGTGGCGACGGCGCCGGCCATGGTGACCGTGAGACAGATGGCCGCGATGGGGACGAACACGGGCGCGACGTCGACCGCCGCGGGCAGGATCAGCCCGATGGCTCCGGCAACCTCGGCTGCGCCGATGAGCTTCACCTGGGTGTCGGAGGCTTCTTTCACCCATGGCATCTTGTCGACGAGTTTCTCCCGCGGCGTGACGAGCTTGGTGAGCCCGGCGAGGGTGAACAGTGCGGCCAAGAGGCCGGCGATGATCCAAAGTGCAGTATTCATCTGGAGTCCTTTTGTGTGGGGAGCGGCGTACGAGTTCGGGCGTTAGAGGTTGGCCAACGCGTAGCTCTGCCTGCCGAGGTCACGGAGTTCTTTGCCGATGCGCCGAATCTCGGTCTCGCCCGCTTGCAGCGCGGCGCGGCTGGTGTGCACCGAGTAGTTGCCCAGCACGAGGGGGTGCGCGTGGCGAGGTGCGGAGCCGATCACGAACTCGGTCCTGTCCTGCGCCGCGACCTCAATTGGGGTCTCGCCCTGCTCGAACACTGCGAGCTCACCGGGACCGATCGGGGCAGGCGCGTCGAGAATCCCAATGCTGACCGCGAGCCAGGCGATGTCGTGGCCGGCGGGTGGTTGGTAACTCCAGCGCTCGCCGCGTGAGAGGGTGACGGCCAGATAGGTCATCGGTGGAGCGTCGATCGGGCTTTCGAGTCCTGCGTGGGAGCCGAGGATCACTCGTGCGGCGCCGGCATCGGGAACCTCATCGGGCATGACGTAGTGGCTAGTGCCTGGCGTGTTCTCGAGGTGCTCGGGGAGAGCGACCCAGAGCTGGAAGCCGCGGAGGCGGCCTGGCATCGCGCCTCCGGTGTGCCACACGCCGCCGCCGGCTCGCATCCACTCGACGGCCCCTGCTGGCACCACGCCTTCACGCCCGGTCGTCTCGGCGTAACGCGCGGCGCCTTCCAGCACAACGGTGACGGTCGCGATTCCCGAGTGGGGGTGCCATCCAGTTTCCAAGGACGGTCCGTCGCTGCCGTCGAGGTCGAAGTGGTCGAGGAAGACGAACGGCTTCATGAGCTCGCCGAGGTCCGACGGGCTGGCCAGTCGGTCGATCGGGCCGCCCGAACCTCGTCGGAGCGCGGCAATGGGCCGCATTGAGGTGTTCTGTGTGAGGGTCTCAATCGGCGGTTTCGTGCTCGGGGCGTCAAGGCTCATAGGGGTCTCCCGTTCCGGATGATGCAGCATTACTCTGAAGTCAGTAGTGACTACGATAATACTAGCAACAACGAAACGCGGAAGCGCATTCCCGGCCGGCTGCAAATGTTTGCTGTCTGTTCGCGACCACTCACTCGGCGAGGTTCTGCGTTGCCCACTCCGCGATCTGCATGAGGGCGGGGATGAGCGCTTTCGCGTTCGGAGTGAGCGAGTAGGCGACCGAGACTGGGGGTCCTTCGTCGACGACCCGTCCGATCAAGCCTGCCTTCGTGAGCTCAGAGAGCCGACTGGAGAGCATGGAATCGGAGATATGGCCGATCGCGCGGGATACCTCTGCGAACCCGGCCGGGCCGTTCGCAAGCACACCCAGGATGACGGCGTTCCATCGCTTGCCGAGCAGGACGAAGGCTCGACTGAGCGCTGCATCGGCCTCGACACAGGGTTCAGATGCCTCGACGGGGCCAATGGGTTTCGGCGCGGTCGCCAAGGCAGCGAGGCTACTGCGACCCAAGCACACCACCTGGCTTCGAGATCGACAAGATCGCGGCCGTCGCGTTGCGAACCATCAGCAAGCGACTGATCAGCCGCGTCGGCATGGCTACCGTCACGGCCCGGATGGCGGCGCCGGGAGCGTGGTCGCGATCCACCAGGTCAGGCCCCACGGGTCGTAGATCGACCCGGCACGTGTTTCCTGTTCGGGGCGATCGGCCGGCGCATCGCCCGTCGCTCCGGCCGCGACCGCGCGACGAAACGTGTCGTCAACGTCGGCGACGTAGAGGCGCAGACCGAGCGGGGGCAACTGCAAGCCGACGCGACCCACCGCGGACGGATGTTCCCCGATTTCGATGATCGCGTCTCCGATCCGGATCTTCGCATGACCCACGCCGCCCGCAGGCGTCACGTGTCGTTCCAATTCCACCGCGTCGAAGACCTGGCTGTAGAACCCGATCGCCGCCGACGCATCGCCAACCACCAGATACGGGCGGACCGTGTTCAACCCAACACCCTGAAACTCGCTCATCGCGCTGGCTCCAATCATCCGCTACGACGCGGCCATGTTCGCACCCTCGCCTCGACCGCACGTGGATCTCCGAGATCACGAAGCTTCCGACCGGCTTCGCGGGTGCAACCCGGGCTGCTATGAGCAGTCGGAAGGGTACCCGAAACACTCGTACGCCAAGCGTTCGCGTTGCAGCGAGCAACACTCTCGGCGCGATTTGAGCGATCGCGGAGCGAAAACTCAACGAAATCAACGACTTCATGCCACGAAGGTGGCAACATTCAGACACGGGCCAGCACAACGAGCGCCCGTCCGGAATCGGGGAGTTCCCGATCGAGTTCGCCGCTGAACCTCGAAAGGTCATCGACCATTCCGAGTTCCCTGTAGCAACCCGCCAGCGACAACTGGTCGTCACGATCCACGAGCCGCGCGAAGCTCTCGGGCGTGTACGTCCGCAGTGATTCGTGCCAATCAAGGATCAGTTCCGCTCCGCGAGTGGGATCGACGACTCGGACGCAGCTGGTTGTCGCCGTGACCGTGATTCCGTCACGGTCCATGCCCCACTCATCGAGATCTGATGCCGCGCTCCCGTCGGTACCGAACGACATGTCGATCAGGTAGACGCCGCCCGGCAGGAGTGCCTGTCCCATGCACGTGAGATGTGCGCCAGCATCGGCATCACCGAGTAGCAGCCGGAACGAACTCATCGGATTGATCGCGGCGTGAAAACGGTCAACGACCTGGAAAGCGGTCATATCCGCGACGAGTGGCCCAATCGCTTCGCCGAGCCGCTCGGCAGCGCTGACCGCGTACGCGAGCATCGCGTCGGAGCTATCGAGCGCGGTGACGCTCAACCCCGCGCGGGCAAGTCGGATACCCACCTGCGCCGTTCCCGCTGCGACTTCGAGTACCGAGCACCCAGATTCGACTCCATGGCGCGCGAGCACGTCAACGTAGGTCTGGGCCTCGTAGCTACGGTCCCACCCGAACAAGATGTCGTAGTACTCAGGGAAGTCGTAGATACTCGCCACGCCGCCCATTATGTCCGATCGGTCCTGCGTTTCGTGCGGACTCGACGGCCTCGATTCATGCCGGATGTAGCGGCCGAACTGACGCCGTCGCCGCGAGCTTGCCGTCGCCACCCGCGACAACAACCAGCCGGAGTTGCTGCGCATCTACGAGCACCTCGCAGCTCCGGCGTCGATGATCGGCTAACGCAGCGGCACCCGAGCGCCGGCGTGGAAAACAAGAAAGAGTCTTGACTGGAGTCTAACAATTCTTTAGACTCAAGTCCATGGTCAATCGGGAACAGCATCGAGACCGACAGCAGACCGAGATCTTGGACGCGGCGCGGGCCGTCTTCTCCGAGCGACCATTCGACGACGTCAGAATGGCCGAAATCGCCCAACGGGCGGGCGTCGCCCGGGCCACAGTGTTCAACCATTTCGAATCCAAGCGCGGTCTCATCGACGCCATCACAGCCGGCGTGCTTCGGCACTACGAGTCGATGTTGATCGAAGCAATCGCCGATGTCGACCACTCAACCGCCGCATTGCTACGCCGCCTCTTCGTCGACATGGGCATCGGAATCGCACCCGATCGAGCGTTCTACCGCAGTGTGTTTCGCGAGTTGGCGCGCTTCGAACTCGGCATCGACGAAGGCACCGACGGTCATGAGACCGCGAATCGATGTCGCGACGCGCTCGCAGCACTCATCCGCAGGGGTATCGATCGCAACGAGTTCACCGAACAGTTCAGCCCAGAATCCTGTGCCGCGGCGTTCACGCACCTCGCAAACGGAACCATCCACGAATGGCTGTGGGCCGACGACGACGATAAGGACCTCGTCGGAAGGTTGAACAACACAGCAGACCTATTTCTTCGAGCGCTCGGGCGCGAACTGAGGTGAACATGAGCTTGAACAAATCCATCAGCGACTCGCTCGCGTTGATCGCGACGCCGGACCCGTACCCTGGCTTCCGTCACCTGCGCGATCACGAACCCACGCTGTGGGACTCGGATCGGAAGCTCTGGGTCGTGTCGCGATACGAAGACGCTCGTTTCGTGATGGGCAGCGCCGAGTTGTTCTCGTCTCGAGCAATGGCTACCGCCGTCACCCAGCCCGGCCGCTACGCGGCATCGCCAGTCGACCCCGACGCGCAAACCGTCTCCATCATCGGCACCGACGGCGCTGAGCACTCTCGCCTTCGCGGAATTCTCAACCGCGCGTTCACACCTCGTCGCATCGAGTCACTCCGACGACGCACGACAGAGATCACCAACGAGCTACTCGACGGGCTTGAGGGACACCCGACTGTTGAACTCCAACACGACTTCGCAGATCGCATTCCGATCGCCGTCATCGCCCACCTCTTCGACGTTCCCTCCGACCACCTCGACGCGTTTCGACGATGGGCCGAAGCAATGCTGCTCGCAGTGTTTGGCGCGCCGACCGAGTACCAAGCTCACGAGATCGCGGAATGCCTCACCGAGATGAACACTTGGCTCGACGACATCATCGCGTCACGCGGCGCCGAACGAGGCGACGACGTCATCAGTACCCTGCTACGCGCCGAAGATGCTGAAGACGGACTCACCCATGACGAGATGAAGGTCTTCGTCTTCACGGTTCTCGTCGCCGGGAGCATCACGACATCGTTCCTCATTGGCAACGGACTGCTCGTGCTCGCGCGCCAACCCGAACTTGTCGCTCGCCTCGCCAGCGACCCGACACTCGTGCCTGCATTCGTCGAGGAAGTGCTCCGCTACGACTCTCCTGCCCAGCTGATGGTTCGCACAGCCACTCGACCGACGCTCATCGCAGGCACACCTATCTCCGAAGGCGACACCATCGCAGCGCTCATCGGATCGGCAAACCGAGATGATCGGGCGTTCCCAGAACCAGACACTTTCCGGCTCGATCGAGGTCCCACCGCGCACATTGCGTTCGGCTACGGGCCGCACTATTGCCTCGGCGCGGCACTCGCCCGACTCGAAGCCCGCATAGCCTTCGAACGATTCACCGCGACCCGACGCCGTATTGATCTCGTCGGACCAATCACCTACTTCGACTCCGACTTCTTCCGAGGGCCGGTCTCGATACAAGCGAATGCTGAACGTATTCGCTGACAGTCTCAGGTGTTCGGCAGCCACCGGGCACCGTGTGGCCACCCGGTGCGATCGGCTCCCTCGCTGATTCCATGAGGCCCCTCGGCAACTACTCGATCTTCAGGACGCGCGGTCGATCGGCGCGTTCGCTCGTCGAAAAATCGAAGTGCACCGTGGCACCAATGCGATCGCCGTCGACCAACGCGGCGACGACGTCGGCGTTGTCCGTCGCCGACCAGTGCCGACACCCGTCGGCGTCGAGCGCCGTCATGATTGCGGTTTCGGCGTTTCCTTCACGGTCGTAGGTGACGGTATAGGTCTCCATTGCCGCTCGCGAAGGCGCTGCGGTTGGCGGCTCACGATGCCGACCGGCGTCGACCTCGGCCTGCGGGCGAGCGCTCCGAAATCCTTGCACGGGCGGTTGTGTTGAGAGGGCGACAAAAGCGTGTTTGGTGAAGTACCCGCCGTTACCGGTGAGCAACGTCTGCGCCGATCGGCCATCGCGAATGCGGTCGCACGCTGTCGCGAGTGCTTGCAGGCAATAGCTGTTGAACGGACCCCCGGAGAACGTGAGCCCGCCCGTGATCGTGTAGGGCCGGTCGAGGCCCATCTCGAGGTATTCCTGGCCGAGCTGCACCGCGGAAGGAAAGCATGAATAGAGGTCGATGTCGTCGAACTCGTCAATAGCGCAGCCCGACAACTCGAGGATCCGTTGTCCGGCAATGCGCATGGCGGGCGATTCGTGCAACGCCCAGCGTTTCGTGAGCTCCCAGGTTTCGGTGGCCCCGGTTCCGGCGCTGAGGAAGACCATATCGTCAGCAGCAACGCCGGCCGCGCGAGCCGTTTCGAACGAACACATCACGACCGCCGCCGCTTGGTCGACGTCGATGTTCGCGGTCATCAGCTTGGTGTACGGCGCCGCGATGATGCGATTGCGCGCCGACACGGTCGCGACGTCGTCGCCACTGACCACGTGCGGCGAAGCCGCGTAGGGGTTGTCGACCGCGACTTCACTCGCGCGCGCCCACAGGTCGGCGATCCGCTTACTGTGCGCTTCCACCGACTCGCCCCGCTCGTGGCGCATCGCAGCCTCGATCATGGCGTAAAAGTTGACTGGCAGGATTGCACCGACCGCGATCTGGTCGGGGTCGAACTGTTGCTCACCCCGCGCGTAGGAGTGGTCGGGCATTGCGGTTTCAGGCTCGGGTCGGCGCTCCTGACGTTCCCCGAGTTCGCGCAGCCGGCGCGTCGTGCGCAGCACCTCAGACGAGCACACCACCGCGGCGTCGAGCCGCCCCGCCTGAATGTCGGCGGCGGTGACGTTCACGAGGTCGTAGACCTCGTTACCGCCGACCGGGCTCAACGTCGTCTGCACCGCACCGAATCCGCACTCCTGCGCGACGAGGCGACCCGCGTCGCGATACGTCCACATGCCTTGCAGCACGCGCACCGAGCCCACCCGACTCGCGATCGTCGTCGGCGCTCCGGTCCGCTCCAGCGCATCGTTCACGACCGACGTCAACGCAACGATCGGTTCCGAATCCAATTCGCGTTCATTCGCCTGCGCGACTCCGACGATGACCGGGGTACGGGGATCAATCACTGCTTCGCCTCGTGTTCAATCATTGCGCCGTGCCCAGCCACGACGGCGGGCGCTTCTCGAGAAACGCGCGCATGCCTTCTTTGGCTTCGGCGCTCGAGAACATGCGGCCCGACAGCTCGGCCGTCCAGCGGAACGCGGCGTCGACGTCGGTCATGTAGGGGACCTCGGCGAGCAGCCGCTTCGCTTCGGCGAGCGCATTCGGGCTCGCGGCGCGCAAGTCGTCGAGGATCGCATCAACCTCAACGTCGAGTTCGTCTGCAGGAACCGCGACGTTGATGAGACCCATGCGTGCGGCTTCGACTGCCGAGAAGCGACTGCCCCGCAAGAACGCGGCTTGCGCGTCGGCGTGGCGCATCTTCGGTAGACACACCACCGAGATCATGGCGGGCACGACACCGATGCGCACCTCGGTGAAACCGAACTTTGCCGTGTCGAGCGCGACAGAGATGTCCATCGCCGCCGCGAGGCCCATTCCACCCGCGACACAATGACCGTTGATCTTGCCGACGTACGGTTTAGGTGCCGTGCGCACTCGCCCGAAGATCGCCCACGGGTCGAGGTTCGATGCAGCTTCCTTCGGGTCGTCGGATGCGCGCTCGCTCAAGTTCGCACCGGCGCAGAAGGTGTTGCCCGTGTTCGTGAGCACCACGGCGCGCACACCCGGATCGGCGTCAGCCGCGTCGAGCGCGGCGACGAGCTCGCGTGTGAGTTGGCGGCCCAGCGCGTTCTTGTGCTCCGGGTCGTTGAGCACAACGGTAAGTACGCCGCGCACGAAGTCGGTCTCGACAACAGCCATGGTCAAATTCGCTTTCCCCTCGTCCCGACTGGGCGGGCGTCGCTCGGCGGCCCCGCGAATGCCTGCGCGCGTTCCAGCCAATGGCGCGCGATCCCGGTCGCTTCGAGTGCGGTATCGGCCACGTTGGCTCGCTGGGTGACGACGAGACAGAACTCCTCGGCCGACCCGCGCACCGCATCGGTTGGGTCGTCGGGCCCGAAGATCCACGCCGCGCCGGACGGACTACTGAGCTCGATACGGATCGAACCTTCGGGTGGCGTCTCGCGTCGCACCGCGTACGACCATCCCCGAGTGATGAACCCGAGTTGCACAATGTGGCGGAGCCGATCCGTCGCCGGCCGGGTCGCACCGACCGCTTGCACGATGTCGTCGCCGTGCGCCCACACTTCCATGAGACGCGCGGTGAGGAACGATTTCGCGCCCATCGACGGTCCGTACCAACCAATACGCGTATCGCCGTCGATGGTCGCGGATGCGGCGTGGAGCAGCTCACGATTGGCGCGCCAACGTGCGAGTTGCCCGCTCGGTTCGAGCGCTCGAAACTCTGCGAGGGTGAAGTCGTCGGCGCCTTCTGCGTTGCCGAGCGCACGCTGCATGAGGTCGTCAACCGTTGTGCGGAACGCGTCCTGATCGGTGATCGCGAGCGCGGCCGTGGCATCGAAATAGGCGACGTGGCCGAGCTGATCGGCCACGGTCCAACCGGGGCTCGCGCTTGGCGTTGCCCACTGCTCGGCGGGCAGCGCGGCAACGATCGCATCGAGTTGGTCTTGCTCGGCACGCAGGTCGGCGCGGATCTCGTCGAGATCGCTCATGGGTACTCCTTCAACAATGTGTCGGGGATGTCGACGACGCGCGCGCGTAGCCACTCACCGAGGCTCTTGGCTTGCCCGTCCTGGCGGCTCGATGCGGCGACTCCTTCTTCGAGCAGGTCGTGAATCAAGAAGTTGAGCGAGCGCAGCGCCGGGAAGCGATGCCGGTCGATGGTGAGGTCGGCTGTCTCGGGTAGCAAGCCGCGCAGACATTCGACGCTGAGGAACGCGTCGAGCCACGCCCACGCGGCGTCAGTACGAGCGAATACGCCGAGGTTCGCGTGACCGCCCTTGTCGCCCGAACGCGCGCCCACGACCCGACCGATCGGCGCACGCGTCGTCGGGCCATCCGGCGGTACGGTCGCTGGACCATCGGCGGGCGTAATCGTGACCGCGCCAGGCGGCGCGCCCGACTCGACCACAGTTCGCGAGCCATTGCCGACGACAACATGTTGCGGCACCAAATCCGCGGGGAGCCGCGCGGCGCGGTACACACCGTACGCGCTTGCCGTGCGCCCGCCGCCCACGCTGAACATCCCGGGGATGCTGGCGAGCGCAAGCTCGGTGAGCGCGTTGAAGACGGCGCGGCCGACCTTGCGCTCGTCAGGGTCCTTGAGCGTGATACGCCACTGGGCGACCGCTTCTTCGTTCGTCTCCGGGTCGACCTTGTCGGTGCGCACGACGCGCGTACGCACGCTGGCGTAGTCGTCGGGTGAGTACGACAGCGCCGTCCAAAACGCCGCGTCGACCAGCGCGGCCTTGGCGTCGATGTCGAGCCCGGTGAGCGCAACGTTCATGTCGGCGCGGAATCCACCGACCTGGTTCGTCGCCACCTTCAACGTGGGCGGCGGTGGTTCGCCCTGCACACCCGAGATCCGCACGCGATCCGTTGCGACCTGTTCGAGTTCAATCGTGTCGAACCGCGCGGTGACGTCGGGACCGTAATACTGCGCTCCGCCGATCTCGTAAAGCAGCTGCGAGGTGACCGTGCCGATGGAGACAGCTCCGCCGGTCCCGTCGTGTTTGCCGATGACCGACGATCCGTCGGCCGCGATCTCGGCCCACGGGAATCCGATGCGTTGCATTCCGGGCACCTCAGCGAAGAACGAGTAGTTCCCGCCGGTGGCCTGCGTGCCGCACTCGATGACGTGACCCGCAACAACCGCGCCTGCGAGCGCGTCCCAGTTGTCGCGCGACCAGCCGTGATGCCACGCCGCCGGTCCGCAGACGATCGCGGCATCGGTGGTGCGGCCGGTGATGACGATGTCGGCGCCGAGACGGAGTGCCTCGACGATCCCGAAACATCCGAAGTACGCGTTGGCGGTGAGGAAATGCGACACGTCGCCGAGCGGCGCGCCGGTTTCGAAGTCGACCAACCCGTCTTCGAGCGCCGCCAACTCCGCGAGTCGCGCCATGAGGTTGTCGCCGTCGACATACGCGATCGTTGGGGCCAGCCCAAGTTTCTCGGCGACCTGCGCGACGCCTTCGGCACAGCCCGCGGGGTCGAGGCCGCCCGCGTTCGCCACCACCTTGATGCCGCGATCCAGACATGTCCCCATGACGTGTTCCATCTGCGTAACGAACGTGCGGGCGTAGCCGCCTCCGGGCCGCTTCGCTTGCGTTCGGGCCAGGATCAGCATGGTCAGCTCGGCGAGCCAATCGCCAGTGAGGAAATCGATCGGACCGTCCTCGACCATTTCGCGCGCCGCCGAGACGCGATCGCCGTAGAAGCCCGAACAGTTCGCGATCCGGATCGGGTCGGTCACGTGGACTCCACTTCCTCGATGACGACGAGCGCAGCGCCGTTGTCGACCTGCTGTCCCACGCGTGCGAACACCTCCGTGACGACGCCGCCACGAGGAGCGAGGATCCGATGCTCCATCTTCATCGCCTCCATCACGACCACGACGGCCCCGGCTTCGACCTCGTCGCCAATCGCCACACGTACCTCCGTGATCGCGCCCGGCATCGGTGCGTTCAGTCCGCCGGCAACAGCATCCGAGCCCGGCACCACGAAGCGGGGCAAGACGGCAACGTCGACCGTGCCGCGATCGGTCTGCACCGACAGTCGCGTTCCATCCAACGACTCACTGACGCGCGAGCGCCGACGAATCCCAGCGTAGGCGACATCAATTGTCGCTGCGTCGATGCCGTGCACCAACGCGGGCTCGCCGCCGACGACGAACGAACCGTCGCGCTGCGCGCTGTACTCGACAGTTTCGGCGTCGCCATCGATGCCGAGTTCGATCCACTCGGCCGGCAAGCGGGCGTTGCGCCATCCTGACGGCACCGCCGACCACGTGGAGGCGGCACGCCGATTCCTCGCCTGCACCCAGAGCGCCGCGGTGACAAGCACGTGTGCGCGTTCCTCGGCCGACAACTCGAGCAAACGCGCGGGTTCGACGCGATCGATGAAGTCGGTGGTAGTCGCGCCGGCGATGAACTCGTCGTGGCGCAGGACCGCGGCAAGGAAGTCGCGGTTCGTCGCAAGACCACCGATGTGCAACGACTCGAGCGCCCGGGCGAGACGACCGGCGGCTTCTGCGCGCGTTGGTGCGTACGCGATCGCCTTGGCGAGCATCGGGTCGAAACTCACACCGACGATCGAGCCTTGCTCGACTCCCGACTCCCAACGGATCGCCGGCTCGTCGGCTGGCGCGTACGCGTGGAGCCGACCGGTTGCGGGCAGGAAGCCGTTGGCCGGATCCTCGGCACACAGCCGCGCTTCGATCGCATGACCGGTGAACGTGATCGCGTCCTGCGCGTACCCCAGCCGCTCCCCTGCCGCGATACGAAGCTGCTCGCGCACGAGGTCGATACCGGTCACCTCCTCGGTGACGGGGTGCTCCACCTGGAGCCGGGCATTGACCTCGAGAAAGAAGAACTCGCGGGTCGTATCGTCGACAAGGAACTCGACCGTTCCGGCCGACTCGTAGCCAATCGCTCGCGCCAACGCGAGCGCGGCATCGCCCATCGCCGCCCGCATCTCCGCATCGACCGCCGGCGAGGGCGACTCCTCGATCAGCGTCTGGTGGCGCCGCTGGATAGAGCATTCGCGTTCGCCGAAGTGCACGAGGTTGCCGTGCCGGTCTCCGAGGATCTGGATCTCCACGTGGCGGGCCGCGCCTACATAGCGCTCGTAAAACACTCGGTCGTCGCCGAAACCCGTTGCCGCTTCGCGCTGCGCCGACTGGATCGCTTCGACAAGGTCGTCGGCGCGCTCGACGACGCGCATCCCTTTCCCGCCGCCACCTGCCGCGGCTTTCACGAGGATCGGATACCCGATCGCGGCGATGCCATCAGTTGACTCGGTCGACGGCAGCGTCGAGACACCCGCCTCGATCGCCGCCCGCTTCGCCGCGATCTTGTCACCCATCGCGCCGATCGCCAGCGGTGGCGGCCCCACCCACACGAGACCCGAGTCGAGGACCAGTTGGGCGAAGTTCGCGTTCTCCGAGAGGAACCCGTACCCGGGATGGATCGCGTCGGCACCGGATGCACGAGCAGCAGCAACGATCGCGGCACCGTCGAGATAGCCGGAAACGAGTCGCACGGCGATGTCGGCGTCGCGTACGTGTGGCGAATCGGCGTCGGCGTCGACGTAGACCGCGATACACCGCAACCCCATTGCGCGGGCGGTGCGGAACACGCGCCGCGCGATCTCACCGCGGTTTGCGACCAAGAGAGCCTTCACAGTCGGAACACTCCATAGCCCGTCGCGCCTTCGACGGCACGGTTGCGAACGACCGACAGGCACATCCCCAAGACGGTTCGCGTGTCGCGCGGATCGAGGATCCCATCGTCACTCACCGCACCGGTCGCAACCAACGCAAGTGAGCCTTTCTCCTGCACGGCTTCGACCATCTCGACGATCTTGCGGTCTTCGTCCTCGTCGAACTCGAGCCCCTTGCGCGCGGCCTGCCCGCGCCGCACCATCGACATCACCCCAGCGATCTGCTTCGGACCCATCACCGCGATCTTGGCGGTCGGCCACAAGAACGTGAATCGGTTGCCATACGCGCGGCCCGACATGCCATACGTACCGGCGCCATACGACGCGCCGATGATGATGGTGATGTGCGGCACAGTCGAATTGGTGACCGCGTTGATCAACTGCGAGCCCTTCTTGATGATCCCGTCGGCCTCGAAATCACGCCCAACCATGAACCCAGTGATGTTCTGCAGGAACACGAGCGGCACGTCGATCTGATTGCACAGTTGTATGAAGTGCGCGGCCTTCTCCGCCGAGCGCGGGTAGATCACACCGTTGTTGCCAAGGATCCCGACTGTCGTGCCGTGGATCTGCGCCCAGCCACAGATCATCGTGTTGCCGTAGCGCGATTTGAACTCCTCGAAGCGGCTGCCGTCGACAACGCGTGCGATCACGTCGCGCACGTCGACGGCCTGACGCAAGTCCCGACTCACGAGCCCGAGCAACTCCTCCGGGTCGTAGAACGGCCCCTCGGGGCGCGAGCCACCGGCGAGCGGGGGTGGAAACGGATCAGGTTCCGGCTTGCGCCAATTGAGGTGCGAGACCACCTCGCGGCACATCCGAATAGCGTCCATCTCGTCCTCGGCGAAGTAGTCACCAAGCCCCGAGACCTCGGCATGCATGCGCGCGCCTCCGAGCGTCTCGTCATCGGACTCTTCCCCGGTGGCCATCCTCACGAGTGGCGGCCCCGCGAGGAAGATCTTCGACTGCTCCTTCACCACAATGTTGTAGTCCGACATCCCCGGTTGATACGCGCCACCCGCGGTCGACGAACCGAACACCACACATACCGTCGGGATTCGCAGCTTCGAGAGCTCGATCATCTCGTAGAAGAAACGGCCCGTCTCGGCAAAGTGATCGGTCTGCGCCCGGCGTCGCTTCTCGCCGTCTCCGCCGCCGCCCCCCTCAACCCGAAGATCAGCACCCGCCGACTCGACGAAGCTCACGTACGGGATGCGATTGTCACGGGCGATCTCCAATGCCCGCATCCACTTCTTCGCAACGTACGGCGTGAGCGCGCCACCGAGGACCGACGGATCGTTCGCGAAGATCACACACTCCACGCCCGCGATGACACCGATACCCATGACGGCGCCGCCGCCCATCGCGTAGCTCGAGTTGTACGCCGCAAGCGCGCTGAGTTCAAGGAACGGACTGTCGGGGTCGATCACGTTGGCGATCCGCTCGCGCACGGGCAACTTGCCCCGGCTGCGCATGCGCGCCATCGCCTCGGGGCCGCCACCGGCTTCGGCTTCGTCGAGCAGCTCGTCAATCACAGCAAGCTGTTCGAGCACATCGGCACGGTTCCGCACGAACTGCTCCGAGTCGGGATCGATCGAAGATCGCAACGGCGAAGCGAGCAATGGCTGCGCGCTCATTGGTACGCCTCGGAATCGCAGTCGGTCATCCAGCAGGCACACCTCGGCAGATCCTCGACCGACGTGTTTCGATAGCCCTTCGTCGACGAGAGGTCCAGCGCGGCTTCGATCAGCCGCTGAGGAGTGCGATGCTTCTGTTTCTCCCGGAGGCTGACCACGAGACGCCTTTCGAATCGACTTTGCGTCTCACGAATGTACAGGGAATGAGTCTCACACCCCACTCCCGCCGCCCGAGGCCGGGTGCTTCGTGTGGCCGCACGGTCATGCCTCCACCGCAGTGCTGGTCGCCGCTCGTAGCGGCACTTGGTTCGCGTGGCCTTCGAGATCAACGCGGGGCAGCACGCGATCAAGCCATTTCGGAAGCCACCAGTTCCTCGAACCGAGCAGTTCCATCGTGGCAGGAACCAAAAGCATGCGAACGAGCGTTGCGTCAAGGATGATCGCGGTTGCCAGGCCCGTACCGAACAGTTGGAGGATCCGGTCGTCTTCGAGCAAGAAGCTGCCGAAGACAACCGCCATGATCGCACCTGCCGCAGTGATCACTCTCGCGGTCCCGGCGAGCCCGTCGGCCACCGACCCGACCGGGTCGCCCGTCCGGTCGTATTCCTCGCGTATCCGCGAGATCAAAAAGACCTCATAGTCCATCGAGAGTCCAAACACGATGGCGAACATCATCATGGGAATGAACGGCTCGATCGGTGCTGGCGACACGCCGGTCAGCCCACTCAGCCATCCCCATTGGAACATCGCAACGACTACACCGTAAGCAGCGCTAATCGACAGCAAGTTCATGATGACTGCTTTGAGAGGTACCAGCAGTGAGCGAAATACCACCATCAGCAGTAGGAACGAGACCGCGAGGACTGCGCCGAAGAACACGGGCATCCGCGAGGCAAGGTAGTCGCTGAAGTCGATTCCCACGGCGGTCGTGCCGGTCAACGCCACATCAAGCGTCGTGCCGCGAACCGCGCTCGGAACCACGTTGTCGCGAAGCGTGCCGACGAGCGTGTCGGTGGCTGCATCTTGGGGCGCGGTGTCAGGGATCACTTGCATGAGGAACGCTTCGGATGCTGCGGGGTCTTTCGCATCGCTCGGCACAGGCCCGTTCACCGCAGCAACACCGGGTGTGGCCTTCATTGCCGCGATTAACGGCGCGACTGCCCCGCCGTCGCCAGGGCCGTTGGCGACCGCGGTCACGATGAACGGCCCGTTGAACCCCGGCCCGAAGCCCTCGGCGAGAAGGTCGTACGCGCGGCGCGTGGTCGTGCTCTCTTGGAAGTTCCCCTCGTCGGAGAACCCGAGCCGAAGCCCGAGAATTGGAGCGCTGAGTAACAACAAGATCGCCGTGCCGGCGATCGCCGCCGCCCACGGTCGGTTCTGTACCTGGCGACTCCATCGGTAGGCAAGCGTCTCCCTGAGTGGCTTCACCACACGGGCACGAAGGGGCCGACGGAGCGGCGCGATGACGAACCCGGCGAGCATAACGACGACCGCGAGCGGCAACGCGACCGCCAAGGCCGTGACACCGAGCCCGACCCCGAGCAGCCCGACGCCGATGAGCGTCGCACCGATCATGCCGCTCACTCGCGTCTGCTCCACATGCGCGGCCGCAAAGCCTAGAAAGGCGGGTAGCAGTGTGAGCGACGAGATCAACGTGACCAGCACGGTCGCGGCCCCCGACACTCCAATTCCGGTCACGAACGGCAAGCCGATCGCGATCAGACCGAGCAGCGACAACACAACGGTGATTCCGGCCAGTAGTACAGCTCGGCCGGCGGTCGACATTGCCGACGTGATAGCCGCGACCGGGGCGGCGCCTTCGTGGATCTCGTCGCGGTAGCGGGTGATGATGAACAGCGCGTAGTCGATGCCAACTCCGAGCCCGACCATCACTGCGATCGTGGTCGCGAACTCAGGACCACCCGACAGATTCGACACCAAGATGGTTGTCGCGATTCCCCCGCCGACGCCGATCACAGCCGCGCCGATGGACAGCCCCATCGCGATGACACTGCCGGTGGCGAAGATCAACACGAACACTGCGAACGCGAGCCCGATGAGCTCCGAAGATGGAGGCTCGGCGAGCGCGAGCTCTGCACCACCGATCTCGACCCGCAATCCGTCGAGGTTGGGGATCAACCCTTCGATCTTGTCGCCGATCGCCCCCGACTCTGCCTCGGTGACACCTCGGTCGATGAGGATGTCGGCGAAGCCAATCGTCTCGTCATCGTTGATCGCTCCGCCTGATCCGTCATAGGGGGAGCCGATCGTGACCGATTCGAGCTTTGTCGCCGCTTCGAACATCGATGACATCGCCGTCGCGACCTCGGGGCCAGCGACCCCACCGGCAGCAGTGAACACAATCTGGCCCGAGACGCCGCTGCCGAGCCCTCCGAAGTGCTTGTCGAGTGCGGCGAACCCAGTTTCGGTCTCGGAGCCGGGGACTTCGGTCTCTTCGCTGAAACCGCTCCCGAACGCGCCAACACCGACGAACATCATCACCAGTGCAAGCACCCAAATTCCCACTGCGGACCAACGGTGCTCGAAACACCAGCGGCCGACCCGGGCGACGATACCGACGGTCGGTGCCGTCTCGTTTTGACGCCCTTTTGCACTCACCTCGTCGGTCATGACGTCACCGCGGGCAGCGTCGGGGCGGGGCACGGGTACACGTCGAGGTCCCACCATTTCGACATGGGAAGCGTCCGTACCGCATCTGCTGCCGCGTTCTCGTCGGAGGCGAAGATCTCGAGAAACACCGTGCGGCGCGGCATCGAGATGTGTCCCGAGCCCATCCGTCCGGCCGCTTTCAAGACTTCGACCTGCGCGACTTCCTCGCCTACGACGGCGAACACCTCGGTCATTTCGGTGTCGGGTTTGAAGGTGGCAACCACCATGTAGGTGTTCATTGGATCCGTGCTCCTCAAGGTCTGGCTTCTGTGCGCCGGAACGGACTCTGAAGCATCAACCTTGGTTGAGGTCAAGCGAAACTTTTTCTCGTCCGTTGTACCGACAGCATCGCTATAGGCGGCTGTCGGTACAACGGACGGATGAATTCGAGTGTGTGACTCGCTAATTGGCGCGGCGAGCGAGCGCGGCCCGTTCGTTCACGGCCATCGCGATGCGGTCAAGCGTCTCGACCGGCGAGCGCGTGATGTCATCCCAGGTTGCAACGATGATCCGCCACCCCATCCGTTCCAGTGCCGCGGTTCGCACCCGATCTTGTTTCCACCGCGCCCTCGTGCCGTGCCATTCAAACCCTTCGGTCTCAAAGGCGACATGGTGCGCGGGCCACGCGAAGTCGAGTCGATACCGCTCGCCGCCACGCATCGTCACCCAATATTGACGCACCGGTTCCGGCAGTCGGGACCGTCGCAAGACTTGCCAAGCGCGGATCTCAAGTTCGGACTCGAGGGCCCCGGGCCGCGCCGATTCCAACAACACCCTGATCTTGGCTGTGCCCGGCCGCCCACGGCCACCGATCAAGGCGAGCCTGCGGGCCAGTTGGTCGATCGACACGACGCCGAGCGAGCGTGCTCGTTCGAAACACGACGACAACACGTCAATGCTGATTCGTGGCGCAACGTCGAACATCGTGCGCGCGCCGTCAGTCGTCACGATGCCGTCGATAACAACCTGCGGCTCTCCGTAGTTAGTGAAGCGATGGGTCCGGACGGCGAACGTCTCACGTTTACCGTCAGCAATGTCAATACGGCGGAGTCGCGGGTTACGCAAACCATCCGCGGTTACGTGCAGCGGCACTACCGAAAATGCGGACCCGAACTGCATCAGACGCGCACTCGTCATGTGCGAGACGAGGCCACCAGAGCCCAGGCTGGCTGCCACAATCGCCATGCGTTCCGTTTGGGGAGCACCTCGGACTCGATACACCGATTCCGCGACAGGCACCAACACTCCAGTATCGATGCGCTGCTGGATGGTGTTCGCAGTCATGCCCACTGCGATCGCTTGGCGGCGGTGCACTACGCCGTGTTGAGAACTCGCGCGTTCTAGGGCGCGCACGTATGCGGTAGGTGACATGACACTCCTTGGGAACGACCTGATCGCGGTCGCCGTGAACCACACGTGCCGGACCAGGTACATCAACATTCAGCCAAGGGAAGTTGCGCTCAACGTACCAACCGCCTACGACACCGAAGCGCCACCCCTCAAACCCCGCGTCCGTTGTACGGACAACAGCCCTTGGTGACGTTGTCCGTACAACGGACGGGCCGGGACGGGGGGCGGGGGGTGGGGGTGGGCGGGGCCGGGATGGTGGTTCAGGGTTGGGGGCGGCCTAGCAACGGAGCGATGATGTCGAGCACGCGCCCACCGAGCGCTTGATCGCCTTCAACGCTGACGGCGGCTCGAGCTGCCGTTGCGTCGAGGCCTCTCGAAACGATGAGTACGACCGCATCGGCACGAACCGAGATGCGCGCATCAACCAGACCGCTTGGTTCGCCGTCGATGACGCTCCACTCGAGTTCGCTGCGGACCCACGTCGAGGTTCCAAACTCAGCAAAGTCCAACGCAATCGTCGTCCCGACGGACACGGCAATATCGCGACTCCATGCCGCGAGCAAATGGGACGTCACCGAGGCGACCGTAGCAATGAGGTCACCACCCATTGGTTGCGCCCCAACGGCCCGACGGATTTGCGATTGATGCACAACGCGTTCCAAGTACTCACGCGCAATCACTTGCCAATATGGCGAAGGATCTGTAGTCGCGAACAATCCGACCGGTTCACCAGAGATCGTTTCGAGACCAACTTCGCAGTAAAACGCGTCGCTGGCCTCACCGACAGTGCGCAAGAGCTCAACGACAACCTCGGGGCTGAAGAACCGAGCGGTATGGACCCACAGCTCGTTGAAGCCATCGAGCAGTTCACGGAAATTCAAACCTGGATGATCTTCGGCGTACAAGAACAGACTGTTTGATGCCGCATCGCGTTGCCGTGAAAGTATCGAGAGATCGTCGCCAAGAATGTGAAGCGCAAGTTCCTTCACGTTCCAAGCAGGGCACTCGGTGGGTTTGCGCCAATCGTCGGGGTCGAAGCCACCAAGCAACGAAAGCAATGCTGCTCGCTCCGGTCGCAACATGTGCGTGACGTCAAGCAACGAGATCTGAGTCATGTCGCGACACTACCGATCCAACGTTGTACTTCGGCCAGCTTTACGTAGCACCGCCGGTCGCAGTCATCGCCAATCGTCAGATGTAATAGTGGACTGAAATTCCCACGACAGTGAAGACACTCATTGCCGCGATAGCGCAGAACGGCACAACCTGACCGATTGCGACTCGAGAGTTCCGACGGCTGACAACTAGTGACACAAGTGCGACACACGGAAATAGGTATCGCCCTTGAACTTCGTCCACACGCGATGCTCCGACCGGATTCCAACCAGCATAAGCAAAAAGGAACACGAAGAAACCGATCAAACTCGTCGTACACAGGGTGGTCAGCACGAGGCTCCTGCTGGTCACACCATCAACCGATTGGACGCCGACGGTTCGTGTGCCGCCCGCAAACATGAGGGACCCGACAATCACCGAGGTCGCGACGACAAGGAACCATGTGGGAGGTATCCACGCAGCAGTGGACCAAACCATTTCGCGACCGAGCCGGAATCCAGAATCGGAAACGGTCGCGACGATCGCCTTGACGAATTCGCCGATATGCAGTGCTACAAACTTCAGCTGACGTCCGCTATCTACGTTCGACAACCGCATTGGAGCGGTGTATACACCTCGTGCATAGAGGTTCCATGCAGTCGCAGCCGCGCAACCGGCGGCCCAGACCGCGACATAAACGCTCTTTCCGTTCGGCGATCCACGTCGAAGGAAAACGGGCACCATAATCAACAACAACAAGACATACGGCGGTTTCGCCAAGCCCAGTGCCGTAGCGATAAGCACGCCTTCGATCGCCAGACGTCGAGGCACCACGCTCGCCGCGTCCAGCATCACGATTCGCAGTGAATACGCGATCGCCAACAAACACAGTGCGATGGTGACCCCATCTGCAGAAACAGTCGCAGCCTGGAGCACACCAACGGGGGTGACCGCGAGTGCTCCGATTAACCACGCACTGCCCGGAAGATGGCGCATAGCTCGCACGATGATGGCGACATACAGGCCAAGCCCTCCCAATCGGGCCGCCCAAAGCGCGGCAAGCGTGGAGAGGTTCAGCCAGCGGCTGATTCGGATCCCGCCCGCAGCCCCCATGTATGCGACCGGAGAATACGAAGCCGTCGCCGGGAACCCGATGAACATTGTTTCGCCACCCGGAGGGCTTGCCCCAAGATATTCAAACGCCTTGCCAGCTTCGCCCGGATTCCCGACGCTCGAAAATTTCAAACGCGCGATATCTCGCGGTAGTTCCGCAGGTTGTCGACTGCCATGAGTGGGTTCACCTACAGCGCCCGGCCCCACATCAGCAATAAGTTCACCTTCAGAAATTTGCCATGCTCGAAGAAAGTGATCGGCTTCGTCGTAGCCGCCGAACGCCGGATTCAACAACGCCGCCGCTACGCCAATCAGACAGGCCACCAATACGAAGCAACTCGCCGGTGCACCGAGCCAGCGACGAATTTTGCGCACAGATGTTGAAACTAACATCGATTGCACATCGTTGGGAACAGGTCGTGGAGACAACGCAGCGAGCCGCGAACAGTCAGCCGAATGTTCACCAGCACCGCACCAAGAACGATCGATTGGTCGTGGTGCTCTGCTCAGGAAGCGGGGCGTTGCACGATCGACTCGCGCACCGATTGCAGGCACGCCGCGAGCCCGGCGGCGTTTCCGAGCCCAACGTAGAACGGCACATCGGCGACCTGAAAGGCGCGACTACGCATGTCCACGCTGGCACGAAATCGAGAATCGGCACCGTAGGCATCGAGCGCGGAGCTAACGAGCGTTGCATTGCGCACGCCCGCGAAGTCGATCGACGGATCGCGGTAGGAAACGTCACCAAAGTCGATGATGCCAAGTTCACCATTGGGCGTAAGGATCATGTTCCACGGTCCAAGATCACCGTGACACAGTCGTGGCTCACCATCGAGGGCGCGCAAAGCCATTGGGTATTCCTCGAAGACGAATTCGCGAATTGTGCTCATCTCGGTAACAGCAAAATGCATTTCCAGCGTTGGTCGCGCGAGTTCAAATTTCTCATGAAACTCGCGCATCTCGGCGGCAAGATCCATGGCGGCAGTGCCATCCAGTTCGCAAGCGTGGAGCCGAGTGAGGAAGGTTCCCAGCGCGCTTCCGAGTGAAGCAAGCGCTGTCTTGTCCAGATCGAAGAGCCGAGTATCGAGCGTCTCCCCAACCACGCCACGCGTCACCACAAAACTGTCGTCCGGTCCGAGCGCAAGCACCCGAGGAGTACGCGCACTCGCCGTGAAGCCTTCGCAAACTCGCAGTGCCGCGACTTCGTTCCGGGACTCGCGGCGCGCCGCCGTATCGCGCGGGAACTTGAACACCGTCGCACCATTGCCAACGAGGTAGACCCGGCTCGTCCAACCCGAATCGATGTACTCAAACTGCGAATCGCCGCAAAACCGTCGAACGATTCGTTCATCGTCGATTCGCTCTTGCTCGGTGCGTTCGTGACGAACGGTTGTTGGCGACATGAATTACGCAGGTGCGGTGGCTAATAACGCCCGCGCTCGTTGGGCCGTCACCCGGTAGTCACGATCGCCAATAGTGTCGAGCGCAAGTTGCGCGTGCTCGCGGGCGCCTTCGACATCGCCAACCGTCACGAGATGCTCGGCCCAATTGAGGTGCGTGCGTGCGATCCACGCCGGGCCGTCGAGGGTGATGTGTTCAGCCAAGGCCTGTTCGAACCAAGAAACCGCGTCAGGTAGCTCAAGCACGCTCGCGAGGCGGCCGAGATGCAACGCCACACTGCCACCGTAAAACCCGCCGGTCACTAAATGGAGTCCGGCCAGAGGGAGCAGACGGCCGTAAATCTCGCGACTCGCATGAGCGTGGCACAGCGTCGCCGCGGCATCTGCCCAGTACGCCATTGCAAACGGCCACGATGCGTCATCCACCACATCGGGCAAACCCAGCGCGAGTTGCTCATCGACCATCGAGACCGCTTCGTCAACTCGGCCCGCGTGCGCGAGCGCAGCCGCGGCGACCGAAAAGGCCGCAGGCGTGGGATTCGGGCCGAGTGCGATCGAATACGCGAGTTCGGCAGCGCTCTCGAGGCCATCGCGTTCCCACGCGATTCCAATCAGGCCGACCGTGGCGTACAGCGTGGCTTCGTCGGGGCGACCGTGGCGGTTCGACGCGGCCGCGAACTCGTACACATGTTCCTCGGCCTCGCCGGGCACACCGTGGGCAAGCGCGCTCATAATCAGGTGCAGCAGGAATGCGTCGAGAGAGAACGGATGCGGATAGCCAACGAGCAAACTCCGCATGAGTTCGAGATGCTGCCGGAAGAGCGCGCCATCGCCAATCATCAAGCAATAGTGCTGCGCGACGCTGCACATCACGATCCGTTCGGCTGGTGCCGAGACGGCATAGTCACTGTCAATCCACTTCGTGACGCGTGCCGACTCCTGAATCATTCGAGACCGACGCCGACTCGCCGGTGAACGCATAAAGGTAGGAAACAGAACCCATCGGAGCGCTTCCTCACTCACGCGCGACGCAAGGTGATCGACTTGTTCGCTCAGCTCGTTGACGCGCGCCAGGTCGCCCGAAAAGATTTCGGCGAACGCGAGGCTGCTGAGCACTCGCACTCGTTGGTTCACATCGGCCGCGTCAAGTTGATCGAGAGTCTCTTCAAGCAGCGCAACTCGTTCGGGCATCGCGGGACGATCAACCGTCGAGACGAGACGATTGTTGTTGCCGAGGAATTCGATTGCGGCGGCGATGTCGCCGACATCAAGCGCGGCGCGCGCCGCGCGATTCTGTGCCTGTTCCGACGCTGCCGAGCCCGACAGCATTTCTGCCCTCGCGATCAAGCCAAGAAGTTCGGCCCGAACCTGAGGGTCGTCATCGTCGATGAGTTCCAGCGCCGCGTTACTCCAACGAAGTGCTTCGTCCGGAGCAAGCCGGCTGATCGCCAGCTCGGCGGCTCGGCGGGCATAGAGCAACGCTTCCTCAGACGACGCCGCGGCTCCAGCTTCGCCGAAGTGGTAGGCGAGATCCGCGATAACTGGTTCGAGGTCGGTCTCATTGATCTGCAGAATTGCCTGCGCGACCGAACGATGCAGCCGCGCCCGGCGAGTGGTTGACAGTTCGTGATGCAGCGTCGAACGGATCAGCGCGTGCGTGAATTGAAAGCGACCGAATCCGGTCTCCGCGATGAGTTGCGCGCTGATTGCCGGTTCGAGGGCATCGAGCACCGAGTCTTCATCGCTTTTCGCGGCAATGACCAGCAACGCCAGGTCGAAACGTGCACCGATCACCGACGCCGCCGTCAATAGCTGCTGCGTCGCTTCCGGTAACACGGACAGCCTCCGGCCCACCACCTCACGCACGCCTTCAGGAAGGTCGCCTTCGGTAAGGGATTCGGCAACCCAACGACCGTCACGCTGTTGCAGCGCGCCCGATTCCACGAGATGGCGCAATACCTCTCCTGCGAAAAAGGGGTTCCCGCCAGTTTCTTCACTCAATGCTGCAACCAACCGGCGAGCATCGTCGTCGAGCGGTTGGCCCGAGGCGAGCGTGACGAATTCCGCGACATCGGCTTCCCCAAGACCTTTGAGTGCGATGCGCACAGCATCAGCGCGGCGATGGAAATCGCTGAGCATCGCCGAGAGCGGATGCATCCGATCAAGATCAGTATCGCGGTACGTCACCAAGACGAGCAATCCAGGAACCGGGTCGGTCGCCACGATGTGGCGCATCAACAACAACGAGCCTGCGTCGGCCCAGTGCACGTCGTCGAGCACCAAGAGCAGCGGCGTCCGCGCTGCAACCTGCGCGAGCCAGGAACGCACCGCTTCGAAAAAGCGAATACGTTCGGCATCTGGCGTCGACGAAAACGCATCACCCAAATTGGGCGCCAACATTGCAAGATCAGGCGCGAGCCGCGCGAGTTCTTCTGGCGTGTCGCCAAGATACGCGGTTCCGTCAGGCTGGGTGAGCTGGAACCGCAGCGCCTCGGCAAAGGGTTGGTACGGCTCACTCACCATCTCATCGCAGCGCCCTGCGAGCAACGAACCGCCGAGTGCTGCAGCATCGACCGCAAATTCCGAAGCGAGTCGCGTCTTACCAATACCGGGTTCGCCGGCGAGGAACACCAAACGACACGCGCCCGCGGCGGTGTCTTTCCACGCAGCATCGAGGGCGTCGCGCTCCTTCGCTCGACCCGCAAATGCGAAACCACCATGTTGCACCAATGCCGGTGGACGAACGACCGCGGTCGAGTCGGCTTCGATGGGCACCCACAGCACTCGTGCTGCCGCGAGTGGTTCGTCGAGTCCTTTGAGGTCGAGTTCGCCCAACGACTCGAATTCATGGCCGCCGCGGCCGCGTGCCAGCGCCTTTGCGAGCGCTGCGACAAAGATCTCCCCAGCACCGGATGCCGCCTCAAGGCGTTGTGCTTCCACCACCGGCAAGCCGAACACGTCGCCGTCTTCGACTGAAACATCACCGACGGAGATTCCGATACGTACCTGCAGCGGTTCAGCGCCACCATTGTTGCGATTGTCCGCGTCGATGGCCTGCTGAATTGCTACAGCGGCGTTGATCGCATCGGAGGCGCCTGAGAACGTGGCCATCACACCATCGCCGGTGTGCTTCGCGACCGTGCCCGCGTTACCCAAAATCGCGACCCGAAGCAAGCGGTCGTGATGCTGGCGGACCTGATCGGCGGCCTCTTCGCCCGAACGCACTCGGCGACCGGTGGAATCAACCAGGTCGGTAAACAACACCGTGAGTGTCTCGATACGTGCTGCCCCACTGGTAGCTCCCATGCCGTACACACTACGTGACCTTGGGCGTGCATCGTCACGGGCGCGGTGCGTATCGCTAACGCTACGTTTGCATCATGGGACGTACTGCCACCGCACGACAGCCACGCGACTGGCCCGCATTCGTGTGGTCGGTTGGCGAGGAAGGGTCCGATCCAGTCGTCGACGTCGATGGAGTCGACTTTCGCCATGATCAGTACGAGCAAAGTGGTCACTACAACCACATGGACGCCGACCTACGGGCCATCGCCTCGCTCGGGGTCGAGGTCGTGCGCCACGGGATGCCATGGCGCCTCACGGAGCCCGAACCCGGCGTGTACGACTGGACGTTGTGGGACCGTGCTTTTGCGGCGTGCAATGACGCCGGGCTCACGCCTGTCGTCGATCTCTTGCACTTCGGGCTGCCCGATCATTTCGGCGGATTCGCCGATCGCGCGTGGGTCGACGGGTTCTGTCGGTATGTCGATGCGTTGTTGGCGCGCTATCCAGAACCGCTGTGGTTCACGCCCATCAACGAACCTGGCATCACAGCAACCATGTCGGCGCGTTGGGGTGTCTGGAACGACCGACTCGCAACGCCACACGACCACGCCCGCGTACTCAGCAACATCGTGCTTGCAAACTTGGAAGCGCTCGCTCGCATACAAGCCGACCGCAACGGCTTGTGGATCAGCTCCGAAGGTTTCGACGTGTACGTCGACCCCACGGGAACCTCGCCACAGAAGGTGGAGCGTCGCCAGGCCGTGAGTTGGTTGGCGTGGGACCTCCATCTTGGCCACGATCCGCTGCCCGCCGCGGCGGAGTACCTCGACGTGATCGACGACGACATCCGAAGCCGCATTGCCGAACTCGCCATGAGCGACGACCTCATCGCCGGCCTCGACTTCTATCCGACCTCAGTCCAATCGGTCGCCGGTCCGGCGCCGCAATGGAGTATCGCGGAACGTATCCATCACGGCATGACTGCGATGAGTGCATGGCATGACCGTTACCGCCAGCCGTTCTGGATCTCCGAAACGTCGAACCTCACGTTGCCGATCAGCGAGCAAGTGCCTTGGTTAACGCAGCTCGTCGCTGGCCTCGATGCACTTGCGCATGATGGGCTTCCGGTGCGCGGCGTGTGCTGGTACAGCCGCGGCGATCAGTACGACTGGCAAACGGCCCTCACAAAACCCACTGGCGCCGTCACCGAAGTGGGGCTGTTCGACACCAAGCGAGTCGCGCGTCCGGTCGCAACCACGTTGCAACAATTCGTGAGCGCTCATTCTGCGCGCAACGATTGAAGCCGAAACAGTCGCCAAGGAGAAGGTAATGGCTACCAATAAATTTGGGAACCGGTTCGAGGGCAAGGTCGCGATCGTGACCGGAGCATCCACAAATCCAGGGATCGGCACCGCGTCGGCGCGCCGCCTCGCGCTCGAAGGGGCATCGGTTGTCATCAACGCGCGCAACGCGCAACGACTCCACGCAACAGAAAAGGCTTTGCGTGACGAAGGCCTCACCGTGGTGTCCGTCGCCGGTTCTGCCGACGACACCGCACATGCTCACCGTCTCGTCGAAACTGCAATCGAACAATTCGGCCGCATCGACCTTCTCGTGAACACAGTCGGTGGAGTTCCTTTTGTCGGTTCTGCACTCGACATCACCAAAGACGCGTACATGGCGACAATTTCGCTCAACACCTGGCCCGCGCTCGCACTGATCCAAGCCGCGATGCGCCGCGGCCTCGCTGAGGGTGGCGGCTCCGTTGTCAACATTTCGAGCGGTTCACCGTTGAAGACGACTCCATCGATGGCCGCGTACGCAGCGGCGAAATCGGCACTGAACGCGCTCACCCGCACACTGGCCAACGATCTCGGCCGGCGCGGCGTGCGAGTCAACGCTGTCAGTCCCGGTTTGACGCGCACCGAAGCAACGAAAGACATGTGGACGGCCGACGACGGCGAAGCCGCGGGATCGCGAATGCTGCTCGGACGGCTGCCCGAGGCTGAGGACGTCGCGGCTGCGGTGGCGTTCCTGTTATCAGACGAGGCGCAATCCATCACGGGCGTCCTGCTTGATGTCGACAGCGGCAATCATGTCGATAGCGGTTCGTGGTCGCCGTTCGCACGCGACGCGATCGGTCAACCCGGCGCCGCGTCGAGCACCGCCGGATCACGCACAACGTAAGTGCATGCAGAGCATGCACTTACACACGTGCGATGATCGATCATCATGGACTTCCCGATTTCAATTCTCGACCTCGCAATAGTGTCTTCTGGCGCGACCATGCGCGACGCACTCGATGCGACCGTTTCCCTCGCGCAGCTCGCCGAGACACTGGAGTACCAACGGATCTGGTACGCCGAACATCACAACATGTCTGCGATCGCGTCGTCGGCCACCAGCGTGTTGATTGCACACGTCGCCGCACACACCACCTCAATACGGCTCGGTTCCGGAGGCATAATGCTTCCCAACCACTCGCCGCTCACCATTGCCGAACAGTTCGGCACCCTCGCGGAGCTACACCCCGGGCGCATCGATCTCGGCCTTGGTCGCGCGCCGGGCACCGATCTACACACGATGCGAGCACTACGACGCGACCCACGCGATGCCGACGCGTTCCCGAACGACGTACTTGAGCTCCAAGGGTTTCTTGCCGATTGCAGCACGATTCCAGGCGTGCGTGCGATCCCCGGTGCAGGAACTCGAATACCGCTTTACATACTCGGGTCGTCCACGTTTGGTGCCCAACTCGCGGCACATCTCGGGCTTCCGTATGCGTTCGCGTCCCACTTTGCGCCCGCAGCGCTGCAACCAGCGGTAGCGATCTACCGCAAACAGTTCCGACCGTCAGAACAACTCGACCATCCGCACGTGATCGCGGCAATCAATGTCATTGCCGCCGACACCGGCGCAGAGGCCGAAGCACAATTTCACGCATCATCGCGAGCGCGAGTCGCTCGTTTCGTCGGCGGCGAGCAGAAACTGAGCGACACCGAAATCGACGCGCTGGTCAGCTCCCCGCAAGGCCAACAGGTGCTCAAGATGATGAAGTATCGAGCCGTCGGAACGCCATCGACGGTGAGCGATCAACTCGCAGCATTCCGAACCCACGCCGACGCCGACGAACTGATGATTGTGCTGGCAGCACCCACAGTCGAGGCACGCCTGCACTCGGCAAAGCTCGTTGCCCGCGCCTGATTGCGCTGACTGCTTTTCTCTATCAGACTCCGATCAGCGTCGCATACGACGGTGGCCAAGCCAACGATCCAAGCACCGACGTACCTATGAGCGGCCGGCGTGGGAGCTACCTCGCCGAAATCTTGAACCCTTAGTCGGCCATACGCGACGGATTGCGTCGAACCCGCACCGACGACAACGGGATTGGTTTGCCGCTAATTTCGTCAACGACCGCAGGGCGTAGGATCGCCCTCGTTACACGATCGGTCAGCACAACTGGCGGCTCACTCCCGTCATCCCACAGCCAGTCGCTTCCCCATCGCCACATCGCCGCGAGCACATCCCAAAATGCGCGACCTTTGTCTGTGAGCACGTACTCGTAACGCGCCGGATTTGTTTGATATGCGACTTTGTTGAGTAAACCTTCGTCGCACAAGCGTTGCAACCGAGCCGTAAGCACTGCACGCGGCGCACCGAGCGAGCATTGAAACTGCTCGAATCGAGTATCACCGAAGAACGCGTTTCGAAGAACCAGCGGGGTCCACCAATCTCCGATGAGATCCGTCGCGCGCGCAATCGGGCACGGCCAATCATCGAAACGAGTGCGACGCATCAGCGCGCGCCGATTGCTTCGATCTGGGCACGGACGTGTTTGTGATGCGGAGTGCCAGCAAACCAATCACGATCCGCCGACGACGTGAGTTCGTTGGGGGCAACTCCCACAGCATCGCTACTACCTCCCGGCCCGAGTCCAAAACCATTCGGCAGCGAAACGTGACCGGGCAACATCTTGTCGCTGACTTCCACAATCGCAACGGCAGAGCCACTTCGCGTTGTTATCCGAGCGCGTTGTCCGTCGCTCAAGCCGAGCGCAGCGGCGTCTTCGACGGCGAGGCGCAGTGCGCCCTGTTGGTCGCTCTTGCGCCACGCCGGATCGCGGTAGATCGTGTTGGCCGTCGATGAGCGTCGTTCGCCTGCCGACAACACAAACGGAAATTCCCGATCGCGCTCGAACGGCGCCGGTTCAGCCGCCAACGATCGTATTTCATCGAGCAATCGCGGAATGGCGAGATGCACTCGGCCATCGGGGGTCTCAATGCGCCGCATCGTTTCGTCGTAGTCGTCAACCGAAAAAACAATTCCCGACGGGTTGGTAAGTACGGCATCAAACAATGCATCGCCAAGATCCAAACCCTCGCCGTCGATGCCCGCGCGGCGGATTGACGGTGCGTATTCCAGCGCGCACCGGTGAGCGAGGCCCCATACCGCAGCGGCGCCGGAAGCGTCGCTGCCGTTAGGGGCCTGCAAGGTTGGCCCCAACGTTTCATACAACAACACCGCGACGTATTTCGACAGGTCAGGGCGTGTTGCGCCCAACGACAAAAAAGCATCAGCAAACGCAGCCCGACCCTTCGCCGCAGCATCACGCAGCGGCGCAAGATCATCGTCGTTGTACACACCGAGCGCCCGACATAGCCGCGAATGAATTTCGTATTCTGGCAACGTGCCGTCGAGCGGTGCGAGCACGGGTGGCCGCAATTGAAAACAGTTTCGGGGAAACTCGAGATTGAAGAATGTACATTCCCATTTTTCGAATTGCGACGAAGCTGGCAACACGTAGTCGGCTTCACGTGCAGTTTCTGTCATAGCCACATCGATCACGACAACCAGCTCAAGTGCTCGCAATGCCTCACGCATTCGAGCCGAGTCGGCAACCGAATGCACCGGGTTCCCCGACTCCACTAACAACGCTCGAATCCTTTGTGGGTGATCAGTGAGAATTTCATCGGGGATTACGTTGCAGGGCACTAGGCCAGTTACCAACCGGTGCGAACCTGTGGGCGTGGTTGGCTCGGCGCGATCCCCAGAGCGACTACCGCCGCCGCCGAGCGACGCGAAACGCGTATGCAAGTTCATGCCACCAGGCACGCCGAAATTTCCAGTCAACAAAACCAACAACTTTTCGAGATAGCTGTTCAGCGTTGAGTGCGGAGCTTGCTGAATGCCGAGGTCTTCAAAGATCGACACGCCACCGCGCGCCGAGCCGATGAGACGAGCAACGCGTCTTACGGTCGCTTCATCGACACCACTCTTCGCGCACGCACTGGCAATATCAACCGTACGCAATGCGTCAATGATTTCTGATTCACCAGTTACATGCGCATCAAGCCATGCACGGGCCACCAAGTTTTCTTCGATGAGCACACCGAGCAGCGCAGCCAACAGATGCGCATCACCACCGGGCACCGGCCGCACGTGGATGTCGGCCATCTCCGCGCTCTCACTTCGACGCGGATCGACAACAATCAACGTGCGATCAGGATCGTTGGCAATTGCTTTCAGCATTCTGCGGGCCTGAGGAAAACCGTGCGACTGCCACGGATTCTTGCCCCAAAAAATCGAGACTTCGGCGTGTTCGTAATCGCCCGATGTATGACAACGCGATTTGCCGAATAGCTGGCCGTCAACCCAAAACTCGCCCGTCTTCTCCTGCGCGAGTGCGTTGGAGTTAAATCGAATACCCAATGCCGCCCTCGTCGACCCGCCGTAGCCGCCGCCCAAATGATTGCCCTGGCCCCCACCGCCATAAAACAGGATCGACTCGCCGCCGTGACGAGCGATGACGTCCTTGAATCGATCAGCAATCTCGGCAATCGCGGTATCCCAGTCGATTGGTTCGAATGTGCCGTCGGCGCGACGTCGCATGGGGCTAGCCAAACGGTGCGCGCCGTTTTGGTAATGGTCGAGCCGCAACGCCTTCTCACACGTATAGCCCTGCGACCCAGGATTGAGCTTGTCGCCCCGAACCCGGGTGATCGATCGGTCGTCGATCTTGACCTCAACTCCACAATTGATCGAACACAGAATGCAGGCCGTGGGGTGCCAGGCTTCCGGCGCAGTGTCCGGGCTGTCGATAGCAGTGGTCATCAGGCTCTCCTAGTCAGTTCATTGAACGAACTGACTATGGCACACGATCACTGAATCTGTCTACGACCGATGTGTACGCACGTGGACAATGAGTAATCGTTACTCACGACAATTTCACTCAACGTCCGTATCTTGGATGAACATGTTCGATGGGAGAATCGAACCGGGCACAGACGGAGATTGCAATGAGATTTTCATTTCCAAAGGTGATGCTGGTGGCTGGCGCACTCATGCTGACTGGTGCAATCCAAAACGGAGCCACCGCGGCGCCTGGCGAGCCAAATGAGCGATTCCACATCTTTAGCTGGAGTCCCCAAACCCCAGCAGTCGGCGACACGGTGAGCGTGACCGGACGTTTTTGCGAACCGGAAGCCCCTGACGGGCCATGGGAAGTTTCACTATTGGAGATCTACAACCCGGTCGGAGCACCGTGGCGATCGTTCGGCGTCATTACCGAGCACAACGCTGACGGCAGTTGGAAGGGCACCATCAAGGTCGACCAAGACGACCCGAATGGCCCTGCCACGATCGTGAAAGACGATATGCGGATTCACGCGAAGTGCACCACCACCACGCCAAATGATTATCACCCACTCGATTCGTACTTCTCGATCAACATCGGCGCTGGCGGACCGACCACGACAACGGCGGCTCCCGTGACCACAGTCCCAGCGCCCACGACGGTTTCGCCGCTACCTTCTACGGTTGGAACTGCAGCCGTATCACCCACCACGGCAATGAACCAATTGCCGCGTACCGGCGCTTCCACCGTTCCATTGACAGTCGCTGCAGTTCTGATGATCGGACTCGGCGCGGTCGCGATCGGTTACCGCCGTCGACCCTCGCTGCGGTAACCGTTTCGCGAGGCTCTCATAGTTTCATTCGGCAGCGGCGGGCGTATATACGCCCGCCGCTGCTTACGTTGTGCAGAGGTGTTGTGGCTATCGTGCGACTATGCATGATTCCGTGACCGTTCATATGAACGCTTCCGCCAACGCGATCTGGGCCCTCATCAGTGACGTCACCAAGATCGGCAAGTACAGCCCCGAGACATTCGAAGCCGAGTGGATTGACGGCGCAACCGAGCCAGCCGTCGGCGCCAAGTTTCGTGGGCATGTGAAGCGAAACGGGCGGGGCCCTACATATTGGGCGCCGTGCGAAGTGACATCGTGCGAGCCGGGCAAAGACTTCGGCTTTGCGGTCGGAACCGCTGCGAAGCCCATGAATACTTGGCGGTATGTGCTGACCCCAAACGGCGAAGGCACCGACGTCACCGAATCATTCGCACTGCCAGTCAACATCGGCACGAAGATCTACTGGGCGCTGCTCGGCAAACTGCGGGGCAAGACCAACCGCGACGGCATGCAACAAACCCTCGAGCGCATCAAAGCTGAAGTTGAAGCGAGCTAAGCCGAGCTCGTTCGCTTACGCGACAAGCCAGCAGTCGCTAGCCAGACTGTAGGGGCATCACCCGCGACCGGCTTGTATCTCTAGCCGAGCGAGATGCAACAAATCACGCCGCTAATCGTCTTCGACTTTATTCACATGGTCCTCGTGAGTCTTGATTTCTTTGCCATTCTTCTCGAGCGCGACCGTTAGGCCGTCGCCGATCAGATTCTTGTCGGTGATCGCACCTCGGTCGCCTTTGAAATCGCCTTCGGTGATGATCACTTTGTCGCCAACTTTGAATCGTGTCATGATCCATCTTCGCACAGGCACCCACGGGGCGCAGACCGCCGACTACAGCCACGCGCCACCCCAGAATCGAACGAGGAATTATGAACAAGAATGTGATGATTACAGGCGCAGGATCGGGATTCGGAAAGCACGCAAGTATCGCCCTCGCGGCCCGAGGTCATCACGTGATCGCGACCACTGAGACCGACGATCAAGCGCAGGCGCTGCGAGCAGACGCGCCGCAGCTCCAAGTTGAACGCGTCGACATCACCAGCTCCAACGATGTCGCCAAGACTGCGGCGTGGGACATCGACGTGCTCATCAACAACGCCGGTGCCGGACAAACCGGCCCGATGGCTGATGTTCCCATCGAGCGAGTTCGTCGCCTGTTCGACGTCAACGTTTTCGGCACACTCGAGGTTACTCAACAGGTGCTCAAGGGCATGGCGAAACGCGGCAGCGGCCGCGTCATTATCGTGTCGTCGATTGCCGGAGTCATGTCAGCACCAACCTTCGGGCCCTATTCCATGACCAAGCATGCACTCGAGGCAATGGGCAAAGCCATGCGCGCCGAGCTAGCGCCGCTAGGCATCGACGTCACGTTGCTAAACCCTGGCCCGTATCAAACCGGCTTCAACGATCGGATGGCCGAATCGATGTGGGAGTGGTTTGGCGACACTTCACTCAACGCGCCAACTTCTGACGTGTTTCACATGATTGGCGACATGATCACCGGACGCCAAATGGATCCCGCCGAAGTTGTACAGCGAATGGTGGAACTCACCGAAGCCGAAACCACCACTGAAAATAACTTTGTGCCACCCGAAATTTTCGCGCAACTCGGTGGCGTTGCCACTGCCTAACGTGGCGCCGCTTCGCGCAACGCATCACGGCTATCGAAACGAGGCAGCTTCCCGCCTAATTCAGGCTGTGTCGCGTCCTCAATTCAACGAGAGGAGATACGCCAACGAGACGGCACCCGACTTTTGATATTCGGGCAACGTCATATTCTGCGAAGTCGCGAAACTGTTGAGATGTGGCAATTCGAAACTCGCATACGAAGTGCGGATTATCGACGGGCCAGCATCAGTCGCGGGCGGCGCGGGTACGCGTCCGAACGAGACGAGCCAGGAAATGAACCATGGCCCGATGTGTTGAAATTCTTCAACGCTAACGCCAAGTTCCGCGGCACCAGCTTGCACCGCGGCGTACTCAGCCGCCGTGTAGTGCGAGTCGACATTGTTCATCGGGCTGACGTACGTGAGCGGAACCGAAGCGATCACCCTCCGCGACCCTGCGTATTGCCAAACAACGAGTGCACATGTCCCGGGCGCGACACTGCAGTCAACCGGCCATCCGTTCGAACTGTTGTGGGCAGTGTCGTCGACGTCCATGAGGAGGTCGAACGTTCCATCGCCCGCCACCACGACATCTTCGGTGTACTGGCTGTGGTTGCACGGGTAGGCCGTGGCACACAGCCCTATGTACGCGAATGGATCGGACCTGGACCAGCCGCTGCCATTGATGCCGAACACGTTGCCCAACATCAAACCGGTCGTCGGAGTTACATTCAACGTACCTGGAGACGGCACAGTGATCTGGAGTGCATTCACAACTATCGTTCCGGCTTGATCGCGCGGGTCCCACGCCACAAATTCGCAGTTTCCAGCGACTGTGCAATCAGCGCTTCCGAGCGCTTCATGGGGCCAAAACGAATAGTCATCGATGCTTCCAGTCGCATCGAATTCGATCGAGGACACATCGCAATGAGTCCGCCGGTAGTCGCCCGTCGCACACATCCCAATCGTGATGGGCACTTCAGGTGCCCACCCACTCGCATCGATCGTTGAGATTTCGCCGGCGGGCACAGTGGCGGGTGATGCAACCGATCCTCGGATGGCCGCACCGAGCGGTGTGAAGGAAACCGGCGTGCCAGCTTCAAGTGCGGGGCCAAATTCGTCTCTGACTACGATCGAGCAAGAGGCACCAGGCACTCCACAAATCGGTGAGTCATACTCAAAGCGAACGGCGGTGACATTCACTGCAAAGGTGCCATCATTGGTGGTTTCCGCGTCGCCGATCGTCGTTTGATAGGTGGCACAGTCGATCATGCATTGATCAATAGAAATTACGCGACCTGGGGCCCAGCCCGCGCCCGCCACCGTCACGGTTCCGCGATGCATCAGCCCTACCGACGGATTTACGGAAATCGTCCCCGCCGTTGGCTGCACGAACGTCATCGGAACATTGACGAACGTATTCGATTGGGCGCGCGAGTCGGCGACAAACACCGAACACGCGCCAGGCGCAGCCGCGCAGCGCAACCCTAAGAGATCCTCATACGTCTGCATCGTTGCACTCGCTGTGCCATTGACATCAGCGTGTACGTCGTCAATTTGAGAGCAATTCAATTGATCAAACACAGAAGTCGGGTACGGACATTGCCCAACGATCAGCGACGAATACGCAGCCCACCCGGTGAGATCAAGCTGTGCTATCCCAAAGTCAGTAAAGCTTGTAGGTGTGACTGCAACATGGCCGCGTTGTGGCGGCCCAATCGGCGAAAAGCTGATCGC
>SXGT01601054.1_pt1 | contig 46339 bp, 34 predicted proteins | sample 3176221 | NCBI WGS metagenome assembly SXGT01 (sample SAMN11356862, study PRJNA531348) | freshwater metagenome | isolation source: freshwater sample F1-120 | place: China: Fuxian Lake, Yuxi | collected 2017-12-25 | reverse complement strand
GCATGTGGAGAAGGACGCCGCATTTGAACGACGATTTCAACCAGTCCAAGTCCCCGAGCCCACCGTCGAGGACACGATCGCGATTTTGCGTGGATTGAAAGCACGCTACGAAGCACATCACGGCATTCGCATCCAAGACGGCGCGATCATTTCCGCCGCGACCCTCTCGCAACGCTACATCACCGAGCGATTTCTCCCCGACAAGGCTATCGACCTCCTCGATGAGGCTGCGTCGCGCCTGCGCATCGAGAATGATTCAATGCCCGTCGAACTCGATGAGGTGCGTCGCCACATCATGCAACTCGAGATTGAGCGTGAAGCGCTGAGGCTCGAGAAGGACACAGAGTCGAAGAAGCAACTCCAGGGCGTCGACGCGGAACTGGCGTCACTCGGCGAAAGCAACCGTGCGCTCACCGCGCAGTGGGAATTCGAGAAGAAGGAGCTTGACGCGATCAAGGCTGTGCGCAAAGAGATTGAGCGCAAGGAGACCGAACTTGATCAAGCGAAGCGCCGCGCTGACCTCGCGACGGCATCGCGTATTCAATACGGCGAGCTACGAGAACTCGAGCAACGATTGCATCTCGCGGAGGATGCCTTGCGCGCACAACAAGCCGCTGGTTCCTCTCTCGTGAAGGAAGAAGTCGACAGCGAGCAGATTGCAGAGGTCGTTGCCAAATGGACTGGTATCCCCGTCACGAAGTTGCTCCAGAGCGATCGCGAGAAATTGCTGCAAATGGAGAGTGCGCTGCAAAGGCGGGTCGTCGGGCAAAATGAGGCGTGCGCCGCAGTCAGCGAAGCGGTCCGTCGAAATCGCGCGGGGCTCGGCGAACCCCATCGACCCATCGGCTCGTTTCTCTTTCTTGGTCCGACAGGCGTGGGTAAGACGGAACTCTGCAAGACACTCGCGGAGTTCCTCTTCGACACACAGGACGCGATTGTTCGAATCGACGGTAGTGAATACATGGAGCAGCACTCAGTCGCGCGCCTCATCGGATCTCCCCCGGGATACATCGGCCATGATGAAGGGGGCCAACTCACCGAGGCCGTACGCCGTCGCCCATACTGCGTCGTGCTCTTCGATGAGATGGAGAAATCACATCCAGATGTCGCGAACATCCTGCTCCAATTGCTTGACGATGGACGCCTGACCGACGGGCAAGGGCGCACGGTCGACTTCACCAACACCATCGTGGTGATGACATCCAACATTGGCTCCCACGCGATTCTCGAGATGAGCGAGAAGGGCGAGGATGAGTCGATCATCGAGGCGCATGTCCGACAACTTTTGAAGAAGCAGTTGCGCCCAGAACTCATCAATCGCATCGATGATGTCGTGCTTTTTCATGCGCTCACTCGAGAGCAACTCGCCTCTATCGCCGAGATTCAACTCGGCAACCTCCGCCGTCGCCTCGAAGCTCGCGGCCTGCAACTTGAAGTCACGCCAGACGCCGCTCTGGCCCTCGCCAAGGAGGGCTACGACCCGCAGTTCGGCGCGCGACCACTCAAGCGCGTGATCCAGCAACGCGTTGAAAATGCGCTGGCGAGCAGGCTGCTCGCGGGCGAGTTTTCGGATGGAGACAAGATCATGATTGGATACGAGGGTAGGAACTTCACCTTCGCAAAGAGCCGCGCGACCGAACCTCAGTCGAGTCATCGGTGAGCCAACGCAGGAAGCGCGAGGTACGCTGCTTGGAATGCTGGCGCGACTTCGTTCTCTCTTCTTCCCCGCCCAGCGCGCCACATTCGGGGAGAATGCAATTGCCATCTGCCTCGTCGCGGCGTGCTCCCTACTCTGGGGCATTCGCGACATCCCTGTAACGGATCGCGATGAACCGAGATTCGCACAGGCCACTCGGCAAATGCTTGAGAGCGAAACGCTCGGCGGATGGGTCATCCCCAAAGTGGGCTCGGAGATCCGGCTCAAGAAGCCGCCACTGATCTACTGGGCGCAGGCTGCCGTGGTCGCAACCGCCACCGGGGGCGATGTGCGGCAGGACGCCATTTGGATGTATCGACTCGCGAGCGTGCTCGCTGCGACGATTGCGGCGCTCACGACCTGTTGGATCGGTCGCGCCATGTTTGCCGGCAATGTGGGGCTTCTCGCGGGGCTTCTCCTGATTGTCAGTCCCGTCGTCGTCATTGATTGTCACATGGCGCGCGCGGATGAATTGTTGCTCGCGACTACCACACTCGCCATGGCCTTCCTTTGGTGGCTGTGGAAACGCCATCGAGTCGATCGCAAGCGAGGCTCGACACACCGCGGCCTCCCACTTGTCGCGTGCATCGGCTTCTGGATATGCATCGCGCTCGGTGTGCTCGCAAAGGGGCCGATCACGCCGTTCGTCGCAGGCACGGCAGTCCTTGGCGTCGCTTTCGCGCGCCGCGATTTCCGATTCATCGCAAGGCTGCGATTGTGCACGGGTGTGGTTGTGTTGATCGCGCTCGCGGCGCCTTGGTTGTGGCTGGCCGTTCGTGAGGTAGGTTGGGAAACCTTGCGGGCGGCGTTTGATCGCGAAGTCTTGCAGCGCGCGCAAGAGGGCGCGGAGGGTCACGCGGCTCCGCCGGGCTACTACCTCGTCACGCTCGTCGCGTTCTTCTTCCCTGGCTCGTTGCTCGTCGCGCTCGCGTTCGGCCGCCTTTGCACCCGCGCGTTTGTGTTGCCACGCGTCGCGGCGGCGGGATTTTTCGCGCGCCTTCGTCAACGATTCTGGAGTACACGAGGTCGCGATGCAGAGGTCCTGCTCTTCTGTTGGTGCGTACCGACTTGGCTCGTGTTTGAAATCATCGTCACGAAGTTCCCGCATTACATTCTGCCCATCTATCCAGCGATCGCGATCTTCACAGCGCGCGCCATCATTGGCGGAGCGCGATCGTTGCCAACCAAAGTCCAAGCGGTGGATCGATTCGGATTCGGTGCTTGGCTCGTGGTTGGATTGTGCCTTCTGCTCGCAGGGCCTGTGCTCTTCCTCACACTGCAATCGCTCGGACTCACGGCATTCCATGCCGCGTCGTGGCCGCAACTCCCGACGGCCTCGCCTGGGCTCTTCGCACTCGCGTCCATCGTGACGGCCATTGCTGGGGCGCTCCTCGTATCCGCGTGGCGCGTTTCTCTGCGTGGAGAGTTTCTGCGCGCGGCGCAACTCGCGATTCCCGCGACGATCTTCGCGGAGATGGCGCTCGTGGGCGTGTGGCTACCACAGACCCAGTGGATCTGGAACACTCCTCGGCTCGTTGGAATGATGGTGCAAGATGCGGGGAGACTTCCGCGCGACGAATCCTTTCCCCGCCTTGGCGCGATCGATTATGTCGAAGACAGCTTGATCTTCACGACCCGAAACCGACTTGATCGACTGCATACCGAAGAACTCGCAGCGTGGATGTTGCACAACGATGGTGGCTACCTCTTCGTCCCGCACGCACAGGGCAAGGAAGTGGGAGCCATCGCGGACTCCGCCGGATGTCTGCTCCGCCAAGTCGGAAAGCAACAGGGATTCAATTACTCAGACGGTGACAGCGTCGATCATGTGCTCTATCGCGTTACACACACTGTTGAAGCAGCGCCGCGCCCGCAGTCATGAGGCGCGCCTCCTCTTCCTGCGTGAAAACGCGCTCTGCATGACAACCCGCACCAAGCGTCCCAAGGACTTCGCCAGAGGACCCGAGAATGGGCACGCAGACGCTTCCGCCAACGCCCGCGGTTTTCGCCCCAGGTCGAATGTCACCCGTGCAGTCTGTTTGGAGGTTGCAAGTCGAAACAGGCTTCTTTCGCTCTGCCGCAAGACCGGCCATGCCCTTCCCGACTGGAATGTCTCGCACGATGTCGAGAATGCTCGCTGGAATGCCGCAAGCGGCGCGCAGGTGAAGTGTGCCGTCACTCCCCATCACATGCAGCGTGCCGCTCTCGCACCCAAACGCAGCGAGGAGCGCGGCCAGTCCGTCGTTGATGGAAGAGTTCCCGTGCGTGTGCGGCATGTGCGAATCGTAATGGTTTGAGACGCGCAGAAGCGATCAGTCCAAGGGACGCCCATCCCAGCGGACGAACGCTTCTATCGCCTCATACTCAGGAAGACCCAATCGATCATAGGTCGCCGCGGTCCCAGCATTGCGCTGCTCTGCCCGCTCCCAGAACTCGCGTGCGTCCGCCCCAGGAAAGAGCGCGCGGTCCTTCTGCGATTGATGCTTGAAGATCGCCGTTCGCTTCCGCGCAACTTCTTCGGGCGAAAGAGGCACCGCCATCTCAATCTGTTCGATGTCCCACTCTTGCCACGCGCCTCGGTAGAGCCATGTCGTGCAGTCCGCGCTCCAGTTGTCCTCCGCGCACTCTTGCAGCGCCTTGAAAATGGCGCATAGGCAAACGCGGTGCGTGCCGTGCGGGTCACTGAGATCTCCCGCTGCATACACCTGATGCGGACGAATGGATCGAAGCAACTCAACCGTGATGCGAATGTCCTCCACTCCAAGGGGCTTCTTCCGCACTCGGCCGGTTTCATAGAAGGGCAAATCAAGAAAGTGCAATCGCTCTTCGATCACCCCCGAGTAGATCCCCGCTGCCTTCGCCTCGCCGCGACGAATCAACCCCTTCAGTTTCTGCACTTGCGCGGTATCCACCTCGCCCGGTCGCTTCGCGCGGAGTGATCGCGCGATCTCATGTTCCATCTTCTCCACCTGCGGACCATCCATGCCGAATGTCGCGGCAAAGTCCGAGGCGAAATCCAAGAATCGCAACGCCTCCGCGTCAAAGACTGCAATGTTGCCTGAGGTCTGATACGCGACATGGACTTCATGCCCCTGATCGACGAGTCGAAGGAGCGTTCCGCCCATGGAAATCACATCGTCATCGGGATGCGGCGAAAAAATCAAGACGCGCTTGGGAAAAATATCATCGCCGACACGATCGATGTCTCCGGATTGCTTCCGAGCTTCCGGCTTACCGCCGGGCCATCCGGTGATCGTGCGCTGCATCATGCGGAAGACTTGAATGTTGAGGTCATACGCCTTCCCCGCGCTTGCGAGCAAATCCTGCAAGTGGTTTTCGTTGTAGTCCTCGGCGGTGAGCTTCAAGATCGGCTTCTCGCACTTCCCCGCGAGCCAGACCACCGCCTTGCGAATCATCCCCTCGTTCCAGTGCACGCTCCCGGCTTCCCACGGGCACTTGCAGCGGTGCAACTCCGCGGCGGCGGCGAGGTCTAAGAAGATCTCCGCGTGCGGATGCTCCTGCAAGAAACTCGCGGCAACCGAATTCGTAATCGGCCCTTCAATCGCTCGCGCGACCACGGGCGCTTTCCCTTCGCCAAAGGCCATCAACAGCACGCGGCGCGCATCGAGAATGCTCCCCACGCCCATCGTGATAGCTCGCAGCGGAACATGCTCCTCGCCAAAGAAGTCGCTCGCCGCGTCCTTTTTCGTTACACCATCCAGCGCGATAAGTCGTGTGCGACTCGACTTGCTCGAACCTGGCTCATTGAAACCAATGTGGCCCGTGCGTCCAACTCCGAGCAACTGCAAGTCGATCCCGCCCGCGTCGCGAATCATCTGTTCATAACGTTCGCAGAACGCACGCACATCCTGCGGCGGCACGGTGCCGTCCGGAATGTGCACGCATGCGAGATCAATGTCGACATGGTCGAACAAGTGCTCTCGCATGAATCGGTGGTAGCTCTGCAACTCGTGCGGCTGCATGGGCCAATACTCATCGAGATTGAAGGTGACGACATTGCGAAATGACAACTTCTCGTCGCGGTGCATGCGAACGAGTTCGTCATAGACCGCCGTCGGTGTCGATCCCGTCGCGAGTCCGAGGACACAGCGGGCGCCCATGGCTTGCTTCGCGCGGATGAGCGACGCAATCTCCTGTGCCACTCGAACGCTCACTTCATGTGCGCGCTCCAGTACCACTGTTGGAATTTTTTCGCCTTGCGAAGCTCGCTGCCAGTGCGCGGTGTCGGTCTGCATTCGTTCGACGCTATCGCCACGCGGCGACGAAGGCAAGTACACCGCGCGCTTACGACATGGACCGGTAGCGCAGGTACGCCGATTCCACTTCGCGCATCGTGTCCCCGCCAAACTTCAACAAGAATGCCCGCGCGACTTCAAAGGCAACGACATGCTCCATGACCACACTCGCGGCAGCGATTGCACTGACATCACTCCGCTCATACTGGCTCTGCACCGCTTCGCGCGTCCGGAGGTCCACCGAAGGCATTCCTTGAAGCAAGGTTGAAATCGGCTTCATGGTCCCGTGCACGACCACTGGCATGCCGTTGGTCATGCCCCCCTCCAGCCCACCCGCATTGTTCGACGATCGTTGAAACCCGAAATGGGACGCCGTTCGCGTCGATTCGTCATAGACGATTGCATCATGCACCCTGCTCCCAAATCGCGCGGCACACGCACGACCGAGGCCGATCTCCACCGCTTTAAATGCTTGGATACCCATCACGGCGTAAGCCAGTCGTGCGTCAAGGCGCTCTTCCCACTGCATACAGGTGCCGAGCCCGGGGACGCAACCAAAGACATGTGTTTCGCACCAACCGCCGACCGTATCCTTCTCCGTTTTCGCGCGATGAATGAGTTCGATGATGCGTTCTGAAGTCTCCACATCAGGACATGCAACTTCGCTCGCATCGCGCACAGTCTTGAGCGCGGACCAGTTCGTGGCCGTGGGCTCGATAGGAGCCTGCACATCGATCGCGCCGCGCACAAACCCGAATGACTCCATCCCAAACGCTCGGAGCAGAAGTCGCGCGACGGCGCCCGCCGCAACCCGCGCGGCCGTTTCTCGCGCGGAAGCACGCTCAAGGGTCCCGCGACAATCGGTCGTGCCGTACTTCAAACTTCCCGCAAGATCGGCGTGTCCCGGACGAGGTCGCGAGAGCGCCGGAGTTTTATCCGGGTCATCGAGTCGGTGATCGCGATTTGCGATTCGAAGACAGAGGGGCGAACCAATGGTGACGCCCGCGCGAGTGCCCGCAAGAATCTCCGCTGTGTCGCTCTCGATGCGTTGACGAGCACCCCGACCGTATCCGCCTTGTCGGCGATGCAACTCGTGATTGATGAAGTCGAGGTCAATCCGAAGCCCCTCCGGAAGACCATCAATCAGCGCGACGAGTGAGTGTCCGTGCGACTCGCCTGCGGTTTGATATCGAAGGGGCGTTGGCATGGGATCATTGTCGGCCTGATCGGCGCAGGGACTCAAGGATCATCAGGGATGCACGGCGATCTTCCAGATCGAGCCGGGATTCCGCTGTTCCTGCCCGCCATCGAACCCTATGACATAAAGACTCGCGTCGTTCATTTCCGCGAAGCTCGTAAGCAGCGTGGAAGGGTGCTTCGAGAGAAGTTCTGGTTTCGTGCACTTCTCTCCCATGAGCCTCGCACCCCAGATCGTTCCGTAGCCAAAGTCCGCGTAGAGGTACACGCCTTCAAGCGATGGGAGCTTCGGATCGCGACAGACGAATCCACCTGTGATGGAAACCCCCTCGCGGCGCGGATGTTCAATCAGGGGCTCCGTAAACACAACTGCAGCACCATCGCTTGGCCTCTCCCGGCCAAACGCATGGAACCCCTCACGTGCGTTCCAACCGTAGTTTGCGCCCTTTTTCACGAGATCAATCTCTTCGTATCTGTTCTGACCAACATCACCCGCCCAGAGATCTCCGGTCTTGCGATCGAACTGCATGCGCCAGATGTTGCGCGTGCCCGTCGCCCAAATCTCTGGGAGGTAGCTCGCATCACTGACGAATGGATTGTCCTTCGGAATCGCGTACGCCTTCCCTGACGAGTTCCCATTCACATCAATACGCAACACCTTCGAGAGAAAGGTCTGTGGATTCTGTCCATTGCCATGCGGATCATTCGCCGCCCCACCATCCCCGAGAGAGAGGTAAAGGAAGCCGTCCGGGCCAAAGAGGCAGGTGCCGCCGTTGTGGTTGGAGTATGGCTGCGATTGGGTGAGCAAGATCTCCTCGCTCGAAGGATCAACGGTGCGCCCATCGGCGCCCACAGCGAAGCGCGAAAGGATGCTTCGACGCGGCTCGGCCGCGGTGTAATAAATGTAGAGCTCCCGTCGCTTGGGAAAATCAGGATGGAAGGCGATCGAAAGCAATCCCTCCTCGTTGCCTGAGTCGTTGACTCGCTCGCGGATGTCAAGCGCAACAGTCGTCTCGGTCGCGCTGTCCTGCGTGAGATCCGCAAGAAGCACGCGACCTGGCTGCTCGACAATAAACACGATGCCCCCGGCCTCTCCAGGCGCCTGCAACATCTGAATGGGACGCACGAGTTTCAAGTTCGGGAAAACTCGTTCGAGCGATACCTTCGCGATGTTCGCGGCGGGTGCGTAGCGTTCCTCCCTCGAGGGAGCAACTGCCCTTGACGCTGGTGGTGCAGCCGCCGGCTCTTGCGCTGCTGCAGCGGATCCGAGCACTGCTCCAAGGATAAGTGCGAAACAACGAGGAAGTATGCGCGAACTTGGCATGCGCTGATCGTAGTGCAATTCAGCGCGTCGGCTCGTGCGCGCTTGTGTGGAGTAGACTCTGCGCATGCACACCACGAAGATTGCATCGGTCATTCGCGCGCTCGTCCTGCCCCTCACGGCGAGCGCCTTATGCGCAATGACCGCGCCTCCCAACGCAAGTGTGCAACTCTTCAATGGGAAAGACCTCGCTGGATGGGTCGGCGATACGGGTGGATATCGCGTCGAAGATGGCGCGATTGTTTGTACCGACAAGGGCGGCAATCTCTTTACCCAAAGGGAGTACAGCGACTTCGAGTTCAGTTTCGAGTTTCGGCTTACCGCTGGCGCAAACAATGGCATCGCGATTCGCAGTCCGCTGCAAGGTGATCCCGCGTACGCAGGCTATGAAGTGCAAGTGCTCGACAATTCCGCGCCGCAGTACGCCGGCCTCAAGCCCTATCAGTATCACGGATCCATCTATGGCATCGCCGCAGCCAAGCGTGAAGCGATGAAACCGATCGGCGAGTGGAACCAGGAAACGATTCGGTTCGTGGGCACGAAGGCGACGGTGACGCTCAATGGAATCAAAATCGTCGATGTGGACCTTGCGGAAGTCGCCAAGGACGGCCAGACGATCGATGAGAAAACACACGACGGGCTCAAGCGAACGCGCGGCCACATCGGATTCTGTGGGCACGGAGATGCGGTTGCCTTCCGCAATGTTCAAGTGACAGAGCTGTAACCACTCGCGGGTTTGCACTCACGCGCGCGAACAATCAGACCGCGTACTCACGACCGAATCGATTGGCAATGAAATCCTCGTACCGAATGTCTTCCATTCGAATGAAGCCCTTCTGCGCCAACTTCCCGTCGCGAAGGAGATCGAGCGCGGCGCAAACTCCCGCCGCTGTGGTGATCTGAATGCCTGTCCAGTGCTTGCCGTCGAACTTCCGCGCGGGAATGCGGCGCGCATCCGTTTTCTCAACGAGTCTTCCGTTCTCGATGCCAATCGCGACACAGACGGTCACAATCACATCGTCACTTGTTCCTGGAATGGCTCGATCAAAGATCGCGCACAACTCCTCGCGCTTGTCGATGAAGCCGAGGTCATGCAGCAGAAACTTCATCAGGTCGCAGTGGCCCGGGTAGCGGATCGTCTTGTAATTCACACTGCGCGCTTTGCCTGCGAGCGACTCAGCCAGCGAGCCGAGTCCCCCGGAAGTGTTGAATGCCTCATACTCGGTCCCGTGAATGGTAAAGCGTTCAAGATTCTCAAGGGGCGGAAGAAGCGTCATCTCCCCATCCACAAGTGCCTCGCACGGAGTGCAGTACTCGTTGATCAGCCCATTCGTCGACCAAGTCATGTTGTACTTCAGTTGGTTCGACGGGAACTGCGGCAGTGCGCCGACGCGGCAACGAAGTTCGTGAATCTCCGACATCGGCGCCGCGAGGTGATTCGCGGCAATCGTGATGTAGCCAGGCGCGAGTCCGCACTGTGGAATGAATGCCGTCTGCGCATCCTTCGCGAGCGCCATGACGCTCTTAGTGACCGCCACATCTTCCGTGAGGTCGAGGTAGTGCGTGCCACTGGCCTTCGCGCGCGAGGCGATGAGCGGGTTGCAGAAGAATGGCGCGCATGAGATCACGGCCCACGCGCCCTGCAATGAAGCATCCAATTGCGACGCGTTCTGCACATCAATCGTCAAACCCGTCGCGTTGGGCAGACCGTCGATGGCCGAATGCCACGCTCCTTCGTGCGCATCAACGACGCGCACTGAGTATTCGCCAGTCATGGCGAGAAAGTGCGCGGTCATTCTTCCAATTTTACCTGCTCCGATGATCGTCACGGTCTTCATAGCGTTCAGTTCACTGCAAGGGGTTGCGTCGAATGGGGGGCGAAGTGTATGCAGGAACTCCTCTTCGCGTCGGCTCATTCAAAGGCGATCTCGACCATCGAATAATCGTCGTCCCATGCCGCATTGCCCTGTAGTTGCTGGGTGTGCAACATCACCGCGTCGAGCCGCCCCAACGCCTCCGATTGTTCCATGAAGACAACAAACTCGTCGAAACTCCACATGCCGCCCGAAGGGAGATGAATCTCAAAGACGCCATCCGAGTAAAGGTAGATTCGATCGCCCGCGAGAATCTGCGTCCGAAGCGTTGGTGCGTCGTAGTCCGGCGTCACGCCGACCATGTAACTCGTCGACTCCAATCGCTCCACCCGTCCCGCTCGCATCAGCAACGCTGGTGGATGACCGCCTCCCGCCCACGCGAGTTCGCGAGATGTCTTCGAATACACGCCGTACCACACGGTGAAGTACATACCGTGATGGCGATCCATCGGGAAGGCCGCGTTGAGTGTGCGCAAGACGCGGGAGGGATCGAGTGCTTGTGCGATGTCATTGGCGTTCGAACGAATCAGATTGAGTGCGCTCACGCCCATGAGTGCGGGGCCGACGCCGTGGCCACTGACATCGAGCACATACATCGCAAGGTGATCGGGATCGATCCAGTGATATCCAAACACATCGCCGCCGAGGCTCGCCGATGGAATGAACCGCCACTCGGCGGCGACGACACCTTGCATCGGCGCATCGAGCAACGACCGAACATACTCACTCGCCTTGGTAATCTCGTTGGAGAGATGCGCTTCACTCGCCTGCAGTGCGGCATATGCGGCATTGCGTTCCAGTTGCGCCTTGTACCCACGAGAATGATGCACCACGCGCGCGACCAGTTCAACCGGATCTGGGAGTTTGACGATGTAGTCGCTCGCACCGCGCGCGAATGCCTCCGCCTTCGTCGCCGCCTCCTCTTTCGACGAGAGCACAATGATCGGCACGCCTGCGGTCACCGCCTCGAGCCGGTAAGCGCGAACGAGGTCGAGGCCGTCCACGCCGGGCATGACGAGATCCTGCAAGATCAGCGTCGGTTTGAACTCGCGCGCGACCTCGAGTGCCTTGTGAGGATCGTCGATGGCTCGATACTCCAAACCAGCGATCGAAGCGAGCATGCGCCGCACGGCCTCGCCAATGATCCGCTGATCATCGACAAGGAGGACGCGATCGGAGAGTTGAGATGCATTCATAAAGCGTCCTCAGTCAGGAAATCGAGTCAGGGTCGAGGCGATTTGCGGGTGAGATTTGGGCGCAACGCAGCCACGCAGGCGGGAGCGATGCTGTTGAGCGGAAGAACTTCGCGCGCCGCGCCAAGCGCAACCGCCGCCCCGGGCATCCCCCACACGACACTCGTCGCCTGATCCTGCGCGATCGTGTGCCAGTTCGCGTTCTTGAGTGCAAGCAACCCGCTCGCGCCATCTTTGCCCATCCCGGTGAGCAGAATCGCAACACCCGGCCCTCCATGCTGCGCGAACGAAGCAAAGAGCGCATCCACACTTGGCGTGTGCAATTCATCTTCGTTTCCCTCAATCAGCGCGAGTTCGCCGTTCGATTGCAACACAAGGTGACGATCGTCGCCCGCGACGAGCACCTCGCCGACCCGGAGCTTGTCGGTCGCGCGCGCAAGCCGCACCTCGGCACCGCCCTTGGTCGAGAGCCAGCGCGTCAAACCTTCGGTGAAATCACGGGACACATGTTGCACAATGATGACGGCCGCAGGGATCGGCTTGGGTAGTGCTGCGAGAATCTCTCCAATCGCGCGCGGCCCGCCTGTCGAGGCACCAAGAAGTATCGTGGGCACGGCCGCGTGCCTCGTGGGGACGAACAGCGAGCGAGAACTTGCGACGGCGAGCGGCGCGAGTTCCGCAACACGCACGATTCGTTTCAAGCGTCGAATGAGTTCCGCGCCACCATCCACCACTCCATTCCTCGCGAGCGTGGGTGTGTTCACCGCGTCGCGCGCACCCGCGCCAAGCGCGTCGTAAACAAGCGCCGCGTTCCCGCTCACGGTTGCCGTCACCACGAGAATTGGACACGGGGAGGCGCGCATGATTCGGCGCGTCGCCTCAACGCCATCCATCACCGGCATGATGAGGTCCATCAAAATCGCGTCAGGTCGGTCCCTCCCGCACATCGCAACCGCTTCCTCACCGTCGCGCGCGATCCACGCCGGCTCAAGCATCGGATCGGAGCAGACCACGCGGCGAAGTGCTTCACACGCGAGTGCGAGATCATTCACAATCCCTATCCGAAGTACCTTGGATTTTGGGCTCATGCCTCCGCTTCTCCAATGAGATCGCGCACCATAGTCGCAAACGATTGATCTTCGAATGCCCCCTTCGTGAGGTAGGCATTCGCGCCCGCGTGCAGCCCCGCAAGACGATCCTCCTCACGATCCTTGTACGAAACGATGATGATTGGAATGGTGGAGAGCACCGCATCCGCACGCACCGCGCGCGCGAGTTCGATGCCGGTCATTCGTGGCATGTCGACATCCGTCACCAACAGGTCGTAGCCGCCCCCTCGCAGCGCGTGGAGTCCCTCGGCGCCATCGCGTGCGCTTTCAACTTCGTATCCAAGGCGCACGAGGAGTTGCCGTTCCACTTCCCGCACAGTCGCGCTGTCATCGACAACGAGCACGCGCTTGCGGCGTGTCGAAACTGCGCCGATCGCGCGACGCTTCGCCGCGTGCGATCGGCCCTCCGTGAGTTCCTGTCGGAGAGAAGACAGAATGTCTTCGCAATCGACGATCAGGGCTGGATCTCCATCCTCCCGCACCGCCGCAGCCGCGATGTGCGCGACCTTTCCGAAGCGCGAATCGAGCGGACGCACGACAAGATCTTCTTCGCCCACGAAAGCATCGACGAGGAACCCATACCAGTCATCGCCACCGAGAACGATCACGCTGACGGTCTCGCCAGATTCGATCGTGCCCAACTCGAACAGCGCCGCGGCATCCACGAGCCCGACCGAGCGATCATCGAGCGAGAATTGCATTCGACCTTCAATCGTCGTGAGCTCCGCGGCGGGCATCTGCACCACGCGCTCGATGCGTGTCAGTGGAAACGCGAAAGTCTCGCCACTGACATCCGCGAGCAGCGCTCGGATGACGCTCACCGTGATCGGAAGTTTCAACTCGAAAATCGTCCCGTTTCCTGGCACACTTTCGACCCGCACACTGCCGCCGACCTCTCGGACAGTGCTTTGTACGACATCGAGTCCAACACCTCGTCCGGAGAGATCCGTCACACTCGCCGCCGTCGAAAACCCTGGCAGAAAGAGAAACTCCAGCACTTCCTGCGTACTCATCTCCGCCACCATGTCCGCACTCGCGAGCGATTTGCGCACCACACTCTCGCGCACAAGATCGGGGCGAATGCCGCGACCATCATCGCCCACACGAATACGCAACATGCCCGCTTCATGCCGAGCAACCACGCGAAGTAAACCAGAGTCTGGCTTCCCGGCACGGCGACGCTCTTGGGGCGTCTCCAATCCGTGGTCAAGCGCATTGCGTAGGAGATGATTCAGGGGAGCCTCAAGGCGCGAAAGAATATCGCGATCAACCTGCACGCCTTCGCCTTCAATCTCGAGGTGGACTTCCTTTCCGAGCGATCGCGCGATATCACGGACCGTGCGAGGCAGGGCGCCGGTGACATCCGAAAAAGGACGCATGCGACTCGCGAGCACCTCGTGATAAAGCGAAGACGCGGTCTCTTCTCCTCGGCGAATCGACTCATCCACGCTCGCCGTCTGACCGACGACTTCCGCTCGAGTGCGCTGCACGATGCCGCGTAGCGACGCAAGGGCGCCCGCGTCCATATTCTGGACGCGCATCCAAGTTCGCAGACGGTCGAGTTCGTCCTCCAGCTCAATCACGCGCGACTTCAACGATTGCGATTGCCGCCGTACCAGTTCGAGGCGGCGCGATTCGAGCATCATTTCGCCAGAGAGTTGAAGAAGCCGATCGAGCTTCTCGGCGGTCACTCGAACCGCCGAAGCACGCGCTTGCGGCTCCGCCTTCGGAACGCTCGCCGGTTGCGGAGCGGCAATCGCAGCGACACCCTCGATGGGTCGCTGCGCTCTCTGCTCCAATCCTCTGTCATCCGCGCGTTGCAGGAGCGACGCCACAAGCGAATGCATGGCTGGCAGGTTGGTTTCGATCCACCGTGGGAGTTCAGACTCGGCGACCGAGGCGAGTGACGCGAGCAAATCTGCGGCGCGGAGCAACTGATCGATGCGCGGCGCACTCGGCGCTTCCCTGCCCTGCTGCATGGCGACAAGCGTGTCCTCCATCGCGTGCGCAAACTCTACGACGCACTCGAGGCCGATCACCTTCGCTGCGCCCTTGATTGAATGCGCCGCGCGCATGAGTGGCTCTATGTCCGCTGGGGAAGTGCTCCTCTCGAGCGTGACGAGTCCTGCAGAGAGGGTCGCGGCATGCTGCTCTGCTTCGGAGCGAAAGAGATCGAAGAGCGAGAATCCACCGAGATCGCTCATCGAAGGCTCCTTCCAAGCAACGCGCAAACGCGCCCCATATCGAGGAGCGCGACGGACAGCGCGTCACCCGCGGCATCGACCCGAACAAGCGCGATGGTGCATCCGTCCGCGGCGCGCGCGACGGTTGCAGGCGGAGGCTGAAAGCGCGATTCGCCCAAACGCAGCACCCCTTCGACGAGGTCCACCGGAAACGCCCATCGCGCCTGTGCCGAACCGATGACGACGAAGCGCGCGCTCGCACTCGGTTGAAACTCCGCGAGGCCGAGCGCGTGATCGAGTCGACCAACCGGCGTCAATTCCCCCGCGACATTCGCGACGCCCGCGAACACCGCGTTGGTTCGGTGCGGGATGCGCCGCACCGGTGTGATCGCGACAACGCGATGCGAGGCACCCGCTTCGAGCGCGAGCCGTTCCCCGCCAAGTTGAAATATCAGCAAACTCCGCGGCGCGCCTTCATCTTCGGAATCTGGCTGCGCGACGATGCGCGTGTTCGCGGTGATGATCGCTGGGTCCATGGGACGCGCGAGCAACTCGCGCATTCGACCAAAGCCGTCGTTGTCCTTCCTAGGGGCGAGCTCGTGACCGCTCATCGAGCACCGCCTTCACTCGCAAGATGGGCCTTCAACGCGCGCGAACGGAACCGCGCCGATTCCGCTGATCTTCCCTGTTGCTCAAGCAACAGGGCAAGCGAGAGCAACACCGACTCTCGATTCTGTTCGAGGTAAAGCGCGCGGCGGAATGATCCCTCCGCCGCAGCGACATCTCCAACCGCGAGTTCTTCCGCGGCGAGTGTTTCGTGCAACGCCGCGCAGGAAGGATCCCGCGCGACCGCAGCGCGAGCGATCTCGAGCGAGGTCATTGATTCGGGCCGAGGTGCGGCAACGCAGGCAGCGGGGACCGCAATCTCGGGTGTACGCACAACAGGCTTGTGCGCCACGCGCACGGGCGCCCCGCTCGAAACGCGCGGCCGTAGCGCAAAAGCGCCAACCTCTGCAACCGGCACGAAACCCGCCTGCTCAGCAACCCGCATCTCCGCATGTCCGACGAACAGCATCCCGCCGGCTGCGAGTGCGAGCTTCAAGCGAGAGAGAATGGCCATGCGTGCCGCGTCTGGGAGATAGATGGCGACATTCCGGAAAAAGATCGCGTCATAGTGTGATTCGAGTGGGCATGATCGCAAGTCCCCTTGCTTCAGCACGATCCGAGTGAAGAGAGGCTCGTGCAGAGCAACTCCCTCGGCGGGAGCGTCGATCGATCGAAAACTCCCCGCCGCCCACGATGGAATCGGTTCGCGCAATTGCGTACGAGTGAACACATTCGGTGCACGCGCGGCTTCCACGCTCTGATCGATTGCATCAATTCTGGTTCGTTCCGGCGCGAGACCTGCGCCAACGAGCGTCGCCATCATGCTTGCCGGCTCCGACACGCCTCCACTTCCAGCGCTCAACATCCGAATCTCGCGCGCCTCATTTCGAAAGCTCCGGCGCAAAAACTCGAATGACGCGGGATAACGAAACAACCACGACTCACTCGGCGCGCAGGCGGCGACAACACGAGAGCGTTCGTCGACGCTTCGATCGAGAATGGCGAGGTAGGCATCGCAGTCGGCACAGGCGAGGGTCCGGAGCCGCTCCATCAAGAACGGCGCCAACGCGGCAACGCTTACTGCGTCTGCGCGAATCGCATTTGTTCGAGAAAGCCACTCTGCGATGCGTTGCGCGCTCATCGATTCGCGTCTCCTTCGACGGCGAGGTCGAGGGGCAGTCGTCGCTGATCCGCCAGCAATCGATCGCATCGAATCAGTTGCAGCGTCCCGTCCGCGTCGGGAATCGTGGGACCCAAATGGGCAGCCCCGCCAAAGGCAAAGCCTGGATGTGCGCAGGCCGCGTCGAAGTCGCGATCCCCAAGACCCGTGACCTCCTCAACGAGCAAGCCCAGCACATCGCCCTCCGGAAGTTGCACCATCACGATGCGAGAACCCATGCGCAGCGTGGCGGGTGTCCCGACCACCATGTGCGCGAGATCCACGAGCGGAACCATGGTCCCACGACGATTGAACAGTCCGAGCAACCACTCGGGTCCGGCCTGCGCGGCGCGAAACTCCACCATGGGCAAGACCTCAAGGATCTCGCTCGCGGCGATCGCGAATCGCCGCCCTTCAATCTCGAGGAACAGTGCCTGCATTCAGCCTCCCGCTCTCGGAAGTCGGAACCGCGCAACAGCCTCTTGCAAGTACGCGACCGCATGGGAAAGTTCATCCGCGACACGAGAGCACTCCGCAACGCTCACGCCAGTTTCCTGCGCTCCGACAACGAGCACTTGCATTGCGTCGTGGATCTGATCGACTCCAATCGCCTGTGTCTGCATGCCCTCCTTCACCGCGCCAAACCGTTCACTCGACTTCTTGAACTCGTCAATGATCTGCGTGAGTGCTTGACTGACACGACTGACTTCCGCAAGCCCTGTGCTCATTTCGAGCGCGAGTTTTCGCATCTCACGATTTCCGCTTCCAACCGCCTCCTGCATTTGTCGAACCATGCGCTCGATGTCTAGAGTCGCGCCCGCCGTCTGATCCGCGAGGTGGCGTACTTCGCGAGCGACGACAAGAAATCCGCGTCCAGACTCGCCAGCCTTTTCCGCCTCGATCGCCGCATTGACCGAAAGCAGATTGGTCTGCTCCGCGACCTTGGTAATGGTGCTAACGACGGTGGTAATCGCCTGCGCCTTCTCACTGATCACCTCGAGACGCTCGGCAACCTCCGCGGTCGACCGATCGAGCCGCTGCACGGATGCGGTCATCGCGTCAAGTCCCTCGCGACCCGCGGTGGCTGACGCAGCGCTTCGCCGTGCTCCCGCATCGACCTCGTTCACGCTCCGCAGGAGTTCTGCACCAGTTCCGCCAATCTCGCGCACCGCAGCGGCGATTTGCGCGGTCGAGCCACTGAAGGACTCAACCGTCCGTGACTGCTGTCGCGAAGTCGCACTCAGCTCGGCGGCACTCGCGGCGAGGTGCTGCGCATTGCCACGCACTCGACCCACGATGTCCGCGAGTTGTTGACGCATGGACTCCACGCCGCGAAGCAACTGCGCCGTCTCATCCTCGCCCTCGACCGCGCGACCTTCCGACGCAAGATCGCCTTGCGCGATGCCTGCGGCCGCGATCTGCGCGAGGCGCACACGATTCGCAGTCCTCGCAGCGACCCTCCACAGCAGGAGAAGCACCACCGCGAGTCCCACCAGCGCCGTCACAATGTTCGCCGTGATCGCGCCCAGCGTTCCCGCGAGGACCTCTCGCTGCGGTTTGCGAAGCACGAAGTGCCAATCGCCGGGCGTAATCGTCGCGGACGCGTAGTAGCACATCTCGCCGAGAACAGGATCAACACGCTCGGTCAACGCAACCTCGCCATCCCTTGGCACTGCGCCGAAGAACGGCGCATACGCAGACCCCTTGACCTCTTTGGTTCGAATGCGCGCCTTGCGGGCGGCGTCAGAGTCTCCCACGGGATCTGTGGTTGCAAGGATGTAGAAGCCGCGTGTTTCGAGAAAAATGTCAGCACCGAGCGCAAGCGCCATCACCTCAAGTTCGCGCTGCATCTGCGCGAGCGGAATGTCGACCCCGGCAACGCCCGCGAACTTGTCATCCACGATGATGGGGTAGACACACTCGATGATGTCGTCGCCGTGATACTCGTAGGGTTTGGTGATGACGGTGCCAACCTCGCGACCGCGCTCGTAGACCTCCTTCGGATGCGCGTACCAAAGGCCCCCTCCGTCTTCGATATCCTCAGTCGGTTCGAGGAGCGTGCCACCGGGCGCGGTTGGGGAACGCCTTATATATGGAAGGAATCGGCCCGTTGGATCCATGGCCTCTGCTGGGATCGCCCCAGCAGCGAGCGCCGCAGCATCACTGCCATCGCTGGATGGCTCATAGACGATGTACACGCCGCGCCAATTCGTACTCCCCCTCACCGCACGACGCAAGACCTCAAGCGTCTCGGCGCGTTTGCCAAAGAGACCGCCCTCCTGCGCTTGCGCGAGTGTGCGCGTCACCAGCGCTGCCTCGGCGTTCTGACGCTCGATTCGCGCAATCGCAAGGCGTGCGTTCGCACGGAGCGCCTCTTCAAGCGACTCCGTAGAGGCGTACAAGGCCCGAAGTCCGTTCGACCCGAGAACGGCTGCGAGAACAATCGCTGTCGGAAGGACACCGAAAACCAAACTCCGCCCCAGTATCGACCGCAAGAATGGCACTTTCGGAGTACTCATCGTTTCGCGCAGCGTAACCGATGCAGTGACCCGAGCGACTCGCTACAGCACCGCACAGCGCAAGCCAACCGGATCCACTTCGAAAGGAAATGCCCGGGCGCGGGGATGTTGTGGATGCCTCGCAATGTCTTGACGCAGTGCCTCCGCGCGAGATGCATCTTTCGCCACAAGCAACATGAAGCCGCCGCCGCCCGCGCCCGCGAAACATGCGGCAGAGAGCTTCGACTTCCAACGCGAGGTCAACGCGTCAAAGGAAGGTGGACAACATCCCTTATCGAGCACGCGCTTTTGTCGCATGTAAAACGCCAGTTCCTCCGCTACATCATCCACGCTCGCTCCGCGTAGCGCCGTGCACATGCGCGCAGCATTCTGATGCAGCGCGTCCACGGCGCGACGCGTCGACGGCGTGCGGACAAGCCAGTTCCAAACCACCGACTCGAGGATGTTCTTCGCCATCCGCCGTTCGCCGGTGAAGTAGAGCACCGTGCGCGATTCGAGCGCGGCGAGTAGTCGCCGCGACGGCGTGATGCATTCCGGCACGGGAATCTGCTCCGCGCCAGCCACCGTGCGCGAGACCTTGAACCCGCCAAGAAGCCCACCCACTTGATCCTGCCATCCGCCGCGCGTCGACAGCATCTGTTCCAACACGCTCGTCAGTGTGAAAAGTCTCTCGCGCGAACACTCTCGACCGAACAACCTTTCGAGGCAATGAATCGTTGCCGCGCCGAGAATGGAGCTCGTCCCAAGTCCGCTCCCCTTGGGGACGGCAGAGAACATCGTCAACGAGATTCCGCCACCAATCTCTTCAAGCCACCGCGTCAAGGAAGCATCCCGCGAGCTTGGCGCCGCGCCCGTCAGGACCAGTGCGTTCTCCGCCAATGAAGACCATCGCGTGGGGTCTGTGCGACCTGAGAGATCGGCAGCCGTGCGAATGACGCGCGTCTCCCCAAGGTCGGTACTTGTGATCCGAATCACCAACTCCTCCTCGAGCTTGGCAACAACTTGCGTAGGAAGTTGTCCTCGCAGGGTCACCGCAACATTCACCACACTCCCGCCGACCTCGTTACAAATCGGCGGCGTGTCCGTCCACCCTCCGGCGAGATCGACGCGAACTGGCGTCGAGGTCCAGATCGCCTGATCTGGGAGAATCGCTGCGCGGAGTGGAGACTCTGGCAGATCGAAACGGCTCAACACCGTGTCCCCAACCGCGCGAAACGCTTCGGCGCGCATCGCGCTCGCCGCTGCCTCGGCCCCGGCTGCGCGCATTTCCTGCGACAGACGCGCGGCCAACGACGCTCGTTGCATCGCGTCGCCTGTCTGCGCCACTGCCGCGCGCGCCCGTTTGGTGTCTCGTGCAAGCCAATGCAACGCACGCGCCGCGCGCTTGGACTCCAGCGCAGGAGCATCCGCTGTCACGAGCAACTCGCGCATGTTCACGCGGCGTGCACGCGCCCAACTCGAGGGTGGCGCAGTTCCTTGCCACATCCATGCAATCGTTCGAAGCAAATCACCTTCTCCACTCACGCACCAAAGCTTCGCCTCCCATAAGGACCCACCTGCCGCCACCAGATCTCGAACACGCATGTTGCACTGCGTCGCGAAGTGCGCGAAAGGCCTTCCGAAAAAGGTTCCGCCCTTCTCGACGGGAGTCTTGAAGTCATCCTCAATGCCACAACAGATCGCCGCGCGCCCGCCGGTCACAGGCAGTACACCGATGGACACACCGTGGGGAAGGACAAGCGTGTCCGTATCGATACCAACCAGGACATTCTCGCCGCCCAAGTCCAATCGCTTCGCGTGCACGAGATCAAGCACGACGCGATCGCGCGCGACAGCGAGCGTTCCGATGCCCGACTCAAACATCGCGGCGCCCACACAATCGCCGCCACTCGCGCTCGCGATCGATGCCGATTCAAACTCGAATCGCTTCGCCACCGCGGAGTTGCCCACGACCGCATCGAGGAGTTCTCTCGTCGTCCCGATGTGCAAGAACTCACCCGCGTCAGAAATCTCGCACGAAAACCGCGTCCGGCGAAGTCCCTTGAACAACTCCTGCAGCAGCGCACGGTTTGCGCGATCACACTGCCCGAGATACCGAGTGAACGACTGCGCCTTGGGCAGCGCACACAGAATCTCACGATACAAATCAATCGGCGGTAAATCTGCGCGCGCCATGCGATCGGCAAGCGAACCCCTGCGCGCCACGACACCCCTCTTCGCGTTCAATGCAATGCCACATGCAATCAACAGCGATTCGATTGCGATTGGGTCGAGCGACATCAAGCCCGTATCAACTAGGGCCTTCCCGTCTTTCGACAGCGCGCCCGCATCGCGCATCGCGTCAATCGTCGGTTTTTGAAGGAACGAAATGGTTTCCTTCGAGCGCCCCTTCAAGATGTACACGCCGTGGCGAGTCGCGCGCGTGGCGGGGGCGCGAGTTGCCACACCGATGACCCCGCTCCCGCGAAACCGCACTCGCGCGTGCTTGACGCCCAGCACGCAATCACCCGCGGCGATCAATGCTTCGCCACCGTCGCGCGGGGAAAGCGCGATGAGATCATCGAGGAGCAAATCGAAAACAGCACCCGCGCGACCCGCTCCTCCGCTCCGAGGAAGCGTCGCGAACAACTTTCCCTGCACGGCGTACATCGGGAGCCTTCTCGCGTCTCCGCCAGAGTGGAGCATGAGAACGCGCTGCCCAGCAAAGAGATCTCGCAATCTCTTTGGCGCCGCGCCCGACCGCGAAGCGAGGAGCTTCTCAGCCAGCAATTGCAGCGCGAGGACCGTCGCGGCCCCTGAACCAATGCGCTGATCTCGCGCGTCTGCGACCACAAGGAACCGCGCACCGTAGGGAAGTTGTCCATCCTGCGCGCGCGCCGCGAGCATGCTCTCATACGCCGCTGCTTGCCGACGATTCGCAGCGGTCAGCACAATCCAGTCCACGATGGGCGTGTTCGCTGCTCGCATCCTCAGACGATAGCGCGTGGTTGGCCGTGAAGGAAGTCGAACTCACGAGAGTTCGCCCGCATGTTCGCCTCTGAGGATCGACTACCATCGCATGATGCGCACGTTCGCACAGGCCATCGACCTCAAAGACAATCCGGAAATGATTGCGCGGTATGTTGCACTGCACCTCAAGGTTCCATTCGAGGTGACCGACGCGCTCCGCGCAATCGGCGTTCACTCCATGCGGATCTACCGTGGCGGAACCCGACTCTTCATGCTGATGGAAGCCGATGATGACTTCGACCTCGCGCGGTACCAAGACTACGCGCGACTTCCAGGAACCTCTGCGTGGGATACGCTCATGCGCGGTTTCCAACAACCGACGCCATTCGCGCAACCGGGTGAATGGTGGTCACCTCTCGAGGAAGTCTTTGATCTCGCGGCATTCCCTCGGCGCGCACAGCGAGACATGGACAGTGCAAGTTTGAGAGCTCTGTTCCCTGATGATCCACACATCGGCGACTGGCTCCGCAGCCACGGGTAGTCTCTACCTCCAACACGCGACCTGACCACATCCACGATAGGAAACTTTGCCGACACCATGAATGAGATTGTCCTTGAGTTCTTTGGCGCCGCCGGCGAAGTCACCGGATCGTGCACCCTCGTCCACGCCAACGGTCGGCGCATCCTCGTTGATTTCGGCTTGTTTCAGGGCTCGGAAGACGCAGAGCTTCGGAGTCTCGTTCCTCCACCAGTCGACCTCTCCACGCTGAGCGCGGTCATTGTGACGCACGCACACATCGATCATTGCGGCCGATTGGGCATGCTGCCGAAGTTTGGGTTCACCGGAAAAATCTACGCGACGACGGGCACCGCGGATCTTCTTCCGCGCGTGCTTCGAAGTTCAGCGCGACTGCAACGCATGCGTTTCTACGAGCGCACCGATGGCACTGCAGCCTGGGCACGCGCGCTGATGCCTGGCGAAGAACCTGGCGCCGCACCATCGCTCCCCATCATTCCGCGCATGTTTGAGATGGCGGATTCGAAAGATTGCGCGAGCCGAATCGTTCCGGTCCCCCTCGGTAAAGAGATGGCGATCGCGGACGACGTCACTGTTCGATTCTGGAATGCCGGACATGTGGTTGGCGCCGCAAGCGTTGAACTCCTCGTCGGCGCAGGCGCGACGCGAAAGTCCGTCGTGTTCTCCGGCGACCTCGGAAGTTATGGTTCACCGCTCTTGGCCCCCCCAGAGTCTCCGCGTCATGCAGATATCGTCGTGATCGAATCCACCAACGGTGGTCGACGGCGCGAGGCCGGAGCCAACCCCGAGCGTGACATCGCCGCGGTCCTTGCGGAAGCCTCGGGCGATCGTGCAAAGATCGTCGTCCCGTGCTTTGCGCTTGGACGAGCACAACAAATCGTCCACCGACTCAGCGTGCTTCGTGCGCGTGGCGAACTGCGAAACTTCAATGTCTATCTCGACTCCCCGATGGCTGTGCACGGCATGGAGGCGCTCTACAAACACCCAGAGTATCTCGCCCCAGCCCTCCGCAGCGCTGTCGAAGCGGGCGAAGCGCCCTTGTGGTTCCCAGAATTGCACTATCTCCTTTCGAAGCGTGAGTCGATGGCGCTCGACGGGCTCATGCACGGCGGCATCGTGATTGCGGGAAGTGGATTCATGGATGCTGGTCCGATTCTGCGGCACCTTGAGATGAGTGTGGATCGCGAAGATGTACGCGTACTCATCGGTGGGTATCAGCCAGAGGGCGGCATGGCGTGGAGACTCTCCAACGGCGCCGATCGAATGCAATTCAACGGTCGCGTTGTCCCCGTGCGCGCGAAAATCGCGAGAGTCGAGGGACTGTCCGGTCACGCTGATCAGGACGATCTCATGCGATGGCTCGAAGGATTCGCCGATCCGCCTGGGCGAGTGGTCATCAATCACGGTACGGATGAAGGACGATCCGCGCTCGCCACGCGCGTGCGAACCGAAATCGGGTGCCCTGTCTCGATGCCAAATCTCGGTGAAACGATTTCAGCGTAAGCGGGCGTCCTCGATGGGTGAAGTTTCCACGGCAACCTTTACGCTCGAACCGATTCCAACGCATCCCGTTCGAAGCGTGCTCCTCTACATCGCGATGGAAGCAGAGGCAGTGGGCGTCGCGGATGCCTTAGGCCTGAGCGCGCCGACGGTGCTGCATGCGCACTCCTCCGCGCGTCGTCGCGACGGAGTCCACCAAGGCATCCGGATTCAACTCGTTACTGCGGGCGGCGATCGTTTGCTCGCGGTTGATCGCATCGGAACGATTCCCGCGGCGCTCGCGGTGACGCATGCGCTCGACGCGCATCCGTTCGATCTGATCATCAACACGGGCACGGCCGGAAGCTTCTTGTCGCGAGGCGCCGCAATCGGCGACCTCCTTTTCGCGCGGACAGTGCAGTTTCACGATTGTCGGGTTCCGTTACCGAAGTTTGACGCGCTCTCGCGCGCTTTCACCCAACTCTCCTGCAACGATGCCGAACTCCATGCGATCACGGCACTGCTCCCTGCTCGCCTCGGCGGATTTTCAACCGGATCAAGTTTCGACGCGACACCCGAGGAACTCGCCCACTTTTCACGCGAAGAAACACTGGCGAAGGAAATGGAGCTTGGCGCGATTGCGATAGTGGCGCGAGAGCGCTCCGTGCCGCTCATCGCTTTGAAGTCCGTGACCGACTTCGTGGATGGCCACGAACCCAATCATGAAGCCTTTCTGAAGAACCTCGCGTTTGCATCTGAGCAACTCGCGATCGCGATGCCGAAACTACTCGCGTGGCTCAGCGATCCACTGCGGCGCCGCGAGCAATTCGCGTGATGGTGAAGTTCCAAACCGCCGTCGAACCATTCTTGCCGCCGACGATGAGTGTGATCGGGCTGACGCTTTCCTTCCCACCGTTGACCGCGACGCGATCTTGCGCGACGAAGTAGGTGTCCTGACTGACACCGTCACTCAACTTGAGATCAATGCGCCCCCACGCGCCAACCGCGATCACAGCCTCGCCGCCAGCGTCGGTTGCGACTTCGAATGCTCGCGCTGACCGCGCGCTCGCTCCCGTAGCTGGTGTCGCACTGACGGTGATGCCTTCCACGGTCTTGCCGGTTGCGGCATCTCGCACGGTGACGAGGTAGGTCCCGCTCTTGACCGCGTGATGGCACGCCGAAAGTGCAAGAGCCATTACGAGTGCGGTTGGAAAGAGGAGCGCAGTGCGAAACGAGTTCATGGGGCGAAAGCGTAGCGAGCTTGGGTGCATCATTCCTCCTTGAATTTCAAAGAAGTTCCGTAGGTTTCGCGAAGGCCAAGCACCGCGGGAATCGCGATGAACAGCGCAACCGCTGCGGTGGCAGCAGCGGCCATCCAAACCGCCCGCGACTCGAAACCACCCGCCTCGAACATGCCTTCGAACCAAATCCACAGCATCCCCCAACCGGCGGTCGACCATCGCACGAGATTTGGTGCAGTGGTCGCCACCGTGCCTCGGAGGTCCGTGCCAAACTGCTCTGCGGCGGTTGTTGCAAAGACCGCCCAATACCCCGTGGCTACACCAAGGAAGCACACGGCGGCGTAGAACATGGGCAACGAAATCGCACCAAGAGTGAAGTACACAACGATCGCGACGGCGGTCAGCAATTGAAAGAGCAAGATCGCTCGCTTGCGTGATTGCATCCACTGGCTACACAGTCCACTGAGGAGATCCCCCGCCGCCAGTCCGACATAGCACCAGAAGATCGCGTTCTTTGGTGAAGGCTTCTCCGCCCCTTGCAGTCCGATCGAAGTGCCAAGGACATCCGCATACTTCACCAGGACACCCACGCTAAACCAAATCGGGACAGCAACCAACACCGTGCAGGCATATCGCAAGAGCCGCCGCGGCGGCGAGAACAAGCGCCAGAACGCGCCCGCGCCTCTCGATCCTGCGCCGGTCATCTCTTCGAAGAGCCCACTCTCTGCGACGCCCATGCGCAGGAAGAGAAGGCCAAGTCCCAAACATCCACCGATGGCGAACGAGACTCTCCATGTGCACTGGGTGGTCACCACAAACGCAGCAATCGCGCCGATGATCCCCACGAACGCGACGATGGTCGTTGCATAACCACGCCGCCTGTCCGAGACGATCTCTGACACGAGCGTAATGCCCGCGCCGAGTTCACCGGCTAGTCCGAAGCCTGCGACAAATCGAAGGACTTCGTATTGGTCGATCGCACGACCGACCCCGATTGCGTGCATCCAACCGAACCCACCCGCGGGGTCAATGTCCCGGATGACGGCGTTGAAAAGGTTGGCGACCGAGTAGACAAGGATCGAGCCGAAGAGAACCGCCAATCGCCCCTTGCGGTCGGCCAGTACCCCCCACACCAAGCCGCCAAGCAGGAGGCCTGTCGTCTGCAGCGTGTTGTCGAGCCATAGACCCCAGTTCTTCAGGAGGGCGTCCGCAGCATCGGGAGATAGCCCTGCGAGCTCGGCCGCGAGCACCTCTTGGAGGCTCTCTTTGCGAACGAGCGCGAAGAGCAAGAGGTCGAAAATATCGACAAAATAGCCCAACGCCGCGACGAGGACGGCAAGCCCGATAGCGTTTCGACCAGTCCGCATGGCGCGCAGTGTTGCATCCACCACGCGGATGGGCAAATGGAGTTGCGTCCCCGATGGGTACACTCAACAATGTCATTGCGGTCCGAGCGCGATGATGCGAATCCATCAGAGTTCAGGATTCGTCGATCCAGTCTCGCTGCCCCTTCGTATGGTGAAGCGCATGCCAACTCGCAAGAACGCATTTACGCTCGTCGAACTTCTTGTCGTCGTCGGCATCATCGTGCTGCTTGTCGGCCTCCTCTTCTCAAGTCTCGGCGAGTTCCGGCGGCAGGCGGTGCAAACTGCGTGCTTGTCGAATCAACGACAGATCGCACTCGCGTCGATGGCGTATGCGGATGACAACATTGGTCGACTGCCCTCTCCGCGCACCGATCACCTCGCGAGCGACTCCGCGCTCTCCTATAAGAACATGTGGGTGGACACAGCCGCGCCAGGCGGACTGGTAGGAGGAAGGGAAACACAAAATTCGCTCGAGGCAGGCGCGCTCTGGACCTATCTCGGTCAAAACCCCGCCGTCTACAAATCGCCGCAAGATCCTGAAGACACAAGTAAGCGGATTCGAAGTTACGCGCTCAACGGATTCGTTGGTGTCGGTGAAGGAAACTACAACGAACGCTGCGATGACTTGTGGGACTTCCCGCATCCTGATCACGCCCAGACTCCGGTCGAACTCAAGAAGCAATGGTTCAAGACCGTCACACTCGCGCAGATACCGCAACCGTCGCGCACGATGAACGCAATCACAGAGGAAGATCGGTACGGCTACAACACGCAGGGTTGGTGCATTTCGATTCACCCTTCTGTCAATCAACCGCTCTTCGGTGAGTGGATTGACTCCCCCGCACTGTGGAACGGCTCGCGCGTGAACATGTCCTACATGGATGGCTCCGTCGAAGCCGCCGACATCCTCTATCCATCCCTCGCCCGACAGTTTGCTGCCGACGCCGACTCCCACTGGGTCATCGAAGGCGGCGGGCGCCCCGCGTTCAAGTACATGTCGGATCGCATGTTGCCTGGGCACATTCGACAGAATCTGCAGTAGATTCGCGCGACGCGCGAGAACCGACTTGAGTCAACGCATGAACGCGCCTCCGCTACCACCGCGCCGATCGACCGCCTTCACGCTCGTCGAGCTACTCGTTGTCGTGGGCATCATTGTGCTGCTCATCGGCCTGCTCTTTTCGAGTCTTGGCGAGTTTCGTCGGCAAGCCGCGCAAACCGCTTGCCTGTCAAACCAACGACAAATCGCGCTCGCCGCAGCCGCGTATGCGAGCGACAACAACGGACGACTGCCCTGCGGTCGCACCGCTCACCTTTCCTATGGATCGCCGCCGGACTTTGTGAACATGTGGGTGGATACCGCGGTGGCTGGCGGCACCATCGCTGGACGCGAAACGATCAAGTCGCTCGAAGCGGGAGTGATGTGGAGTTACCTCGGGCAGAACGCCGCGGCCTACAAGTCGCCGCAAGATCCGGAGGACCCCACCAAGCGCATTCGAAGTTACTCGCTCAACTCGTTCGTTGGATCTGGGGAGCGGAGCTACAACAATCGATGCGATGATTCATGGGACTTTCCGCACTCTGACCATCCACAAACCCCAACAGAGTTGAAGAAGCGCTGGTACCGCATGGTCACGATCGCCCAGATTCCACAACCGTCGCGCACCATGTACACGATCTCTGAAGAGGATCGATACGGGTTCAATCTCGATGGCTTTACGATCACGATTCATCCTTCGTTCAACAATCCGCTCTTTGGTGAGTTCATCGACACCCCCGCAACTTGGAACGGTTCGCGAGTGAATATGTCCTACATGGATGGCTCAGTCGAAGCCGCAGACATCCTCTATCCGTCCTTGGTTCGCCAGTTCAACGCGGATGCCGATTCGCACTGGGTGATCGAAGGTGGTGGCCGACCAGCGTTCAAGTACCTTTCCGATCGAATGCTCCCCGGGTACATCCGCCAAGCGCTGCAGTAGATTCGCTGTGTGACTCGCTTACGCAGAGGGGCCTGAGCCATTCATCTGCGTTTCGCTTCCGGGGCGCGCGTTACTTTCCCGCCAGCGCCTTCAATTGGTCGTAGGGAAGAGACATGATCATGTCCATGACGACACGATCGTCGTCAGACCAGTTTCCGGCATTGACAATCTTGCCGATGACTTGACCAGACGCGCCGACCTTCCCGAAAAGTTCGTTGAACTTCGCGCGTTGCTCATCGTTCATGTCCTCACCAATGGATCCGCGGAAGTCCCCTAGTTCCGCATCCGCCGCGTGCCGAGCCATGATGGCATCGACGAGTGGCTTGAATCTCGCCTGCTTGGCGCTTTCCATCTGCGCCGAAGGTGGCACGAACGGTGGCGGCTCCTGCGCACCCCTCGACGAGGAGTCGTCGCAGGCGACCAACATGCTCATGGCGACGGCAAGAGCGGAAACACCTCGCACGAAGGGCTGAAAGAGATCCATGCCGAAAGGGTAGCGACTCGGAAGCGGCCTCGATTCCGGCGTTTGGAGCGCATCTGCCCCCCTAACCTCCGATTCCCCCCCCGGATCGGCTTGGATCTTCAAGAATTGAGGGTATCTTCGGTGGCGGCTGGCCCCTCTTTTTCCCTGAGATTCCTATGCGAACGCTTCCATACCTTGCGCCTCCTAGCATCATTCTCGCGATTCTCTGGGTGACCGCACCCAGTCCCGCCGCAGAAATCACCGTGTCAACCAAAGGATTCAGCTTTAACCCGCCGAGCGTGACGGCGATGCCTGGCGATGTCATTCGATTCGTCCGCACTGGCGGATCGCACACCGCAACGAGTGGCTCCAACTGCGTCGACGATGGACTCTTTGACGCGCCACTCAATCTGGCGAATCCAGTTTTCCTGTGGACGGTGCCTCAGAGTGCCGCAGGAACCACGGTTTCGTACTTCTGCAATCCGCATTGTTTCTACGATATGGTGGGCGAAATCGTCGTCGGCGGCGGTGGTCCGCCCTGCGACCTCAACGAGGACAGCTTTGTGGATGCCTCGGATCTCGCCATCCTTCTGAGCAATTGGGGAACTGCGGGCCCTGGCGATATTGACGGCAGTGGAGTTGTCGAAGCGCCGGATCTTGCCATACTGCTGGGCAAGTGGACTGGTTGAACACACCATCGAGACTGCGACGCACCCTCTCGCTTTGCGTGACTGGCGCACTTGCAGCAATCGGCGCGAGTTGTCACTCGCCGCCATCGACGGTTGAGTGGCCGAAGCCTGCAACCCTCGCTGGCGTCGCAACACTCGATGGCGTCGCAGCGGATCCGCGCGATGGACTCGCCGATTCGCTCGCCGTGGTTGTCTTCATTTCGAACGACTGCCCGATATCCAACGCGCTCGCGCCGGAACTCTGCGCGCTCGCCACGCATGCGTCAGATCGCGGCATCGCCTTCTATGCCGTCCACGCCAATCCCCCCGCCGACCTCGCGCTCGTCTCCACGCACGCGAACGAGTACGGACTTACCAACGCAATGACCGTGCTGGTGGACCCGGAACAGTCTCTCGCGCGCGCGACTGGCGCGAAGGTCATGCCTGAAGCCGTGCTCTTTCGACGCGGCGCGAACAAAGAGGTCACGATCCTCTATATCGGTCGAGTGAACGACCTCTACTCGGCACTCGGCCGACGACGCGCATCGCCGACCCGAAACGACCTTCGCGACGCGATCGATGCGGCGCACGCAGGAGGCGCCCCCGCGCAATCGAAGACAAAGGCGATTGGATGCTTCATCGAGATGTCACCCACGGCGGGTTGATCGCAGCCTGCTGCACCATGAGTGCTGTCGCGTTGCCACCTGCGACGGATGCGCTTGACGCACTCAACAATCATTGTGTTGCGTGCCACAGCGGACGGGGAAGCGCGCCGTTTCGCTTCGACTCGCTTGACGGGATTCTGCGAAGTCGCCTACTCATGCGTGCGTTGATCGAAGATGGCACGATGCCGCCATCGCTCGTCGCCAAGTCGGGGTACCCGATCGCACACGATCGCGCGCTCGACGATTCGACAAAGCAAGTCCTTCTCCGCGCACTCGCGACGCCCACCGAGGCGCGCGAAGCCTTCGCCCAAGTCTCCCAGTGCGACGCACCTGAGATCTGTGATGAGCGTTTGCGCTTCTCCCCCACCGCTGCATGGATCATGCCGGCATCCGGCGGTATGCGACTGCGAACCTACTTGATCGATCTGCCGCACGATTCGCCCGCGCGCGTGCGCGGATTTCAAGCCACCTCGCCTCGTGCGTTCGGCGCGTCACCCATTCGCGTCATCGCATGCGCGCCCGATCCCGAACGATCACTTGCGATCTTGTCTGCACCAAATGAGAACGGCGTCGAAAGCATGGGGAATGTCGGTCGAACGCCCAGCGGCGCACTCGGCATGATCACGCGCGTCGCGCCGAGCTTTACGCTCCCTGAAGGCTTTTCGTTTGACCTTCCCAAGGGCTCTCTCACGATGGAAACTACTTCGGAAGCAATAGGAAAGTGTGCCGAAGTGAGCAGTGAACTCGCCTGGATCGAAAGTCGCGACGCAGACACCCGCGTTGTTCGTGCACTCGCTATGACGCCGCGGAGGCTGCGCATCCCTAGCGGCGACACACTCCTCACCGCGGACACACTCACCGTGGCGCGAGACCTCGATCTCGTCGGCGTCCTTGTGAAAGGTGGCGCGTTCCTGCGGAGCATTCGCCTCGAGTCATCGAAGCGGGCCTCCGACACGCGCGTGCTCTTTTCTATCCCGGATTTCCGACTTGCATTGAGTGAACCATGGTTCTTCGAAACCCCCGTCGCGATCGATCGCGACGAGCGCATCACGGCAACCTTCGGTTTCGACAACACCTCGGCGAATCCGCAGCAGCCACATGACCCACCGCATGCGGTCGTCGCCGGGCTTCCGCCCGAAGGAGAGGACAGCGTGCTCATTCTGCTTGTTGCAGACCGCACCCTGAGCCGATAGACCGAGAGATGCTGCATGAGTTCGTCACTGCGGAAGGCCTCGTCATCCTCAAGAGTTCGCTCTTGCGCGATACGGACTTCAATCACGGATTTTCCACGCGCATTGGTGGAGTAAGCCTTCCGCCGTTTGCCAGCCTCAACCTGCAGTCCTCTCGCGCGAACGCCGACCTTGATTCCGCTGCGCGCGATGCGGAATCCAACCTCGAAGAGAATCGTCGGCGCTTTGCGCGAGCGTGTGGCGTGGACGCTTCGCTGCGAATTGCAGAAGTAAGCCAAGTGCACGGATGCGAAGTCACGACAAGTCGTGCGGCGCTCGCTTCGCGTCAGTTCGCGGATGCCATCACGAGTGCGCCCGGCGAAGCTGCTGCACTCATTCGCATCGCAGACTGCGTGCCCATCCTCATCGCCTGCCGCGCGACTGGCATCGTCGTAGCGATTCATGCAGGTTGGCGTGGCGTGGTTGCAGGCGTTGTGACGAGGGGCATCGACGCGATTGTGGCGCGCGGTGCGATCCGCGATTCATTGCTCGCCGCGGTTGGACCTTGCATTCGCGCCGAAAAGTTCGAGGTAGGCGCCGAGGTTGCGGAGGCGATGGCAGAGGTTGCTCTCGGCGAGTGCATCACTGCGCCGAGCAAATCAAACGGGAAGATGCACGCCGATCTCGTGCGCGCTGTCTCCATCCAACTCGAACGCGCATCGCTGTCAGCCTCTCGCATCGATGCTGACCCGCCGTGCACCCATGCCGATGCTGAGCGTTTCTTCAGCTATCGCCGCGACGGTCTCTGCAGCGGCAGGCTCGCCGCAATCATCGCGCCCAGGCACTGAGCTTCACCGCGTCCATCCTTCACCAAGAATGACATCTTGCATGCGCTCGGGTGGTTCGACCGTGATCCAATCAACGCTGCCGTCATGAAGCGAGGCAGTCACGGTGGTGTTGAACGCCGCCTTCAGACGGAAGTGGCCACTCCAATTCGTTGGAAGTGCTGGGCACACGACGATCTTCTCTCCCACCGATTGCAAGAGCATCTCCTGCAGCGTCGTCATCAGGTTTCCGCCGTGGCATTGATCGGGAACCCAATCAAAGTTCGGTCCCCAGAAGGTTGGAAAGCGGAATGCGGGATGCGTGTTCCGCGCCTTCGCGAGCAGGTTGTTCGCAGCCTCCTCATCCAATCCCAAACGCGCGGCCTGCTGGCCATCCTGCGGCCAACCATTCACGAAGTGTTCAACTCGTGCGCCGTAACTCGTGCGACCTATCTCCAAATCTTCGCGATACACGCCCGACGCTTGAAACGGCCAAACGGCGAACAATTCGGGGTTTTCGCAATTCGAACGCTGTGCATCAAACTTCGCCGCTGCGGCGAAACGAATCGCGCCGCTCGCAGCATCCGTCGTCGTCGGCATGGGCGGACACGCGCGGCGCACGCGCTCCCAGAGCGCTCGATCGTCAGCACTCCCGATGTCTGAAGGCAAGGCAGTGAGGCGAGCGGTGATTTCACGCAACCCCGCAATCGTCGGAAGGTCATTCACCACCCCAGACCAGTAGGTTTCCAGAGATTGCGTAGGCTCTAGGATCAGCAAGCCCTCTGCATCGCGCGAGAATCGCGTGTCAAAGTACGCGAGGACTTCACGCGCCATTGGGAGCGTTTGCGTTTCGAGTTGCGCGCGGTCCTGTGTGTAATCCCAATGGTCGAGCATGAGCGCAACAAGTTCCGGACCTTGGTTCCACGCCCAGCGCCACCATGCACAGTCAATGTCGCCCGCTGCTTTCCCTTCGCGATTCCAACCGTAGTCGGCATTGGCGTAACTCCCCATCGTCGTCATCGTTTCAGGAAAGTATGCCCCCCCCGCGTTGTAGTAGATCGCCGCACGCGCCTTCGAGATTGGGAGGAGACGCGAATAGAAGGCGAAGAGTGATTGCATCGCATCGCCATCGCCGCGCGCCAACATGCCGTGATAGGGCAAGCGCGTGTTCTGCCACCAGTACGAGCCGCCCCACGCGCGCCAATCGTCATTGAACTCTTTGCCGTTGATCGGGTGTGGCGCAATGGTGAAAATCGATCCGTTGAACTTCACTGGAAACGCGCCGCGCGTGGCTGCGAGTGTGACGAATCGCTGCAACGCATACGCAAGGCTTACGCTCAGCGTCGGCTTCGCCTTCCGCGTCGACTCCCCCACAAGTGCGTCGTTGAGGTAGACCTGGAGGCTCACCTCGCTGCCAGAGCGATAGACAAGCGCGACATGCGAGCGGAGGCCAACCGGTGGTCTTGCGTCGCTCTGCACCGTGACATCACCGACGATGGCGCGCAATCTCCCCTGCTGTAGGTCAAAGAGGAATCCATCCGCGCCGCCCGCCGTGAGTTTGTCTGCGATGCGCCCGGTGAGATTTGCCTCCGCGGGACTTATCCACGCATCCACGGTGAAGTCTGTCTGCGACTCGAGCGCGTCCGATGGTTTCCATGTTGAACCGTTTTCGGTTGCGACGAGGACATCCGCATCGGGCGTAATGAAGCGCACATCCGAGATCTCGCCGACAAATCGATTCTGCGCATTCGAGTCATAGCCAATCCGAATCGGGTGCGCGGATTGCAACAACGACTTCTCGCGTGGAGGTTCGACAAAAACAAAGGAGTCATCCCATCTCGATTGCAACCACGCGCCGGTTCGCGCGCGCGCGACGGCGAGCGCAGGAACGGATGCCGCGCGCTCCGCGAGTCGATCGAGCCAGCCCGCAAGGTCATCCGCCTGGGAACAACTCGCCGTGATGTGCAGCGAAGTTTGTCGCGCAGGAGCTTCGGTTGCCATGGTGGTTGGGCTAGTTCGAGTCCAGCCGTCGCCATCGAGACGACCACCAAATGTTCGAAGAATGAGCGGGTCTTCGAACTGGCTCGCAACACTCGCGAGGCCCTGCCGCTCGAGCGTGAACGCGGTGTAGGAAAACTCGTTGCGGTGGTACCAGACGACCGCGTCTTCCGCCTCCACGAGCACATCTGCAGACTCCTTCACATCAACTGAGGTCGGCGCACTCTGCATCAACCACGAGGACTTGAGTTCCTCTCCCTTGAGCACGTGCTCGCTTGTCCGCCACGGCTCAAGCGACGCCGTCAAGCTGCGCGGGATGTCGCTCTGCATCGAGAGGAACACACTCGGGGAGCCTGCGTCGATGAATAGCTCCAATTGCACGCCAGAGGCAGCAATGGTTAGAACACCTGCTTCGAGGTTCAAGCGCTGCGTGAAGGATGCGTCAATCGGAAATGGCGGCTCGCAATGCACGCGTACGCGACCAAGTTTCAGCAAGCGCTCCGCCTCACTGAAACTATCCGTGTGTGAAAGCAGCAAGATGAGGTCGCCGCTCGACTCCATCCACACATTCGCGCCAAGCTCACCATTACCCATCGGCATGGAGCCGGTAGCCGAGAGCCCTGGTGTATGCCAAATGGGATCGAGGGCGCGCAACGCTGCGCGCGCAGCGTCAGTCGGCGAGCTTCGCCAGCATGGGAGAGCGGGCTTCCCACCCACAACCTGCGTCGAGCAGCCGAACAAGCTTGCGCACAAACACGCAGAAGCAGCGATAGATCGAACGAGCATCCGCGGAGTGTGACAGATTCAAGCCGACCACGCCGCGAGCAGGATCGACAGATCGGCCGCATCCACTATGCCATCGTGGTTCAAGTCGGCATCTCCCGCGGTACCCCACTGGGAAAGCATGATCGAGAGGTCAGCTGCATTCACCACGCCGTCGAGGTTGAGGTCCCCCAATGGAAGTCGAACGTCGCGCGTCCACATCCCGCGCCCATGCGTTGCGGCAAGCAGCGTTCTCGAATTGGGTAGAAAAATCAGTTCATCGACGCTGACATTCGCGGGACCAAAATCGCTTCCGCTCCACGACGAGCCGCCATTGATGCTCGAAAAGATTCCAAACTCGGTTGCGACAAACAGACGCTGCGCGTCATCCGGATGGATCGCCATGCCGCGCACGGGAATCGACGGAAGTCCAGCCGCGCCAGTTCCGGTGACATCAGTCCAAAGCCCGCCGCCATTGGTTGTCTTGCGAATGTTGTCGCCGTCGAATCCTCCAAGACAAACGTACGCAGTCGTGGACGACCCTGGCGCGAACACGATGCGCGTGATGTAACGATTGGGCAGCGGATTCTTCGTCGCGTTGTCGTCGATCGCGCTCCAGGTTGGCGTGTCGCTCGACGCATTCGCGGTCGTCCAGAGTTGACCATCGCCCTGTGCGACCCACACAATCTCCGGATCAATCGGCGAGACCGCGATCGCGCTGACATTGTTTGTGCCGGTACGAATCTGCTGCCAGGCGACAGCCGCTGCTCGCGCGTCGCGCGTTCTCCAAAGGTTCGCGCCACCTCCGTAAAGCACCTTCGGATCGTTGGGATCAAGAATGAACGGCGCGATGAAGTTTGCGTTGCCCGATTCCGCATCCGTGAGTCCAGCGTAAATGTTCGACGCGCTCACCCCCCCATCGGTGGAACGATGAATCTTGAGATTCACATACTCGCCGTACTGAAAGCGCGGGTCTTCCCAATCCACCGCGCACCAGCCCCCATCTCCGCCATAGGGAAGATTCGCTGTCGTCGAGCCCTCAAGAACACGAAGCGTGCCGTTGTCCTGCGTTCCGCCGAGAATGATTGAGGCTGTCGCAGTTGTTGGAACCACGCCGCTCACCACGCCTCCACGGCGAAGCTTTGAAGCTGGCACGAATTGCCGAACGATGCCCGGGCCTTCGTAACGCAAGATCAAGCCTGCGTTGCCGCCTGCTTCGAAGAACTGCACTTCGATCGCGTGACTCCCGGCACCGAGTGCCGCAATGCCACGTCGTTCTTGCATGCCGTGCAGACCATCGTTGTCGACAATCGTCACTCCATTGATGCGAAGCCGACTGCCGTCATCACTTTCTGTGCTGAATGTATACAGTCCAGGCGTGTCGATCGTGACCCAACCAGTGAACAGGCCGCCCACATTGTCGGCGCGTGTGGAGTTCGCGAAGTTCGAACTCGTCGACGCGTAATTGAGCGTCGTCACACTGGTGGTGAGGTAGGGTGAAAGCGTGGCAAAGTTGGGCAATGCGCTTGGCGCGATGAGTGCGAAGTATTTCGCGGCCAATCCCGCCGAGGTCCCCGTCACCACACTCCCAGGCGTCAATGGCAACTCGACTCCCGAAGCGCCGTAGAACTGAGTCGTGCTGTATCCATTCACGATCGAACGCCATCCCGAGGATGTGCCCGCTGCCTCAATATCATCCGCCACATGCATCGCGCCGTCCGACAGCGCATACACGCGCCGATTGGTCGTTCCATTGAAGCCAGGGTCGCTGACGAATCCATGCACATCGGGGTGCACTTGATCAGTGAGGAGGTAACCACTCGACGCCTGCGTCAAAGTCACGCCGCCATCGACAGACTTCCATGCGTGGTAGCCGCCGACGAGAAGAAAATTTGGATTGGTTGGGTGCACCCAAAGCGGACACGCATACCAACTCGAACCGCAAGCGCCGCTCGTTGTCACGAGTGCGTAGTTCTTGCCGCCGTCCGTCGATTTCCAGATCACGCCGCCGCCGAGAGCCGCGTCCGCGTAGACGATTGAGGGATCGCTCGGCGCATAGCAAAGATCAAACCGACTTCCAAAGCCCAATTGATGATCAAGACCGGTCGCAGTGTTCCAGGTCGCGCCTGCGTCATCGCTCCAGAGCGCGCGATGAAACCAGTTTGTGTCATAGTCGATGATGTGCGCGACGGCGAGGTTGCCGTTGGTTGGATGGAACTGCACATCGAAACTGCCCTGCGCCCACTGTGCAGTGCTCCAACTCGTTCCGCCATCGGTCGAGCGCATGACGCCGCCCCACCGCTTCGAGGCAAGCATGATCAAAGGATTGCTCGGTGAAATCGCGATGCGATTCACGGTGTCCCAATTGTTCGTGCTTCCCAGCTGCGCCCACGAAACGCCACCATCCGTCGACTTGAAGATCCCGTCGCCACCAAGCGCGTCGCCGTTGAATTGTCCTTCTCCCGTTCCGGCAAACAGCACATCAGGATTGGTCGGATGAATCGCGAGCGAGCCAATCGCAAGCGAGCCCATGCGGTCATTGACAGCTGACCAATTCGCGCCGCTATCCATCGAATAGAAGATCCCGCCGCCCACCGAGCCAGCCCACATACGGTTCGTCTGAGTTGGATGAATCACGAGCGAGCGGGTTCGTCCGCCAACATTGGTGGGGCCGCGCGAAATCCAACTCGCATCCATCGATGCGATGCCGCCGAACGCGCCATCATCGCCTCGACGAGTGCTCGCGGTCACAAGCGACTGCACTTGATCCATGCCGCGCGAAACTTTCGCGGGATCGATCAGTCCAAACTCATCCCGCCACGCCAAACGGCGCCACATCATCGCCTTGTCGGGACCCGTGGCGCGTGGAAGGGTTTCAGCGCGCGGGGCTGGCGGCGGAACACTCGCGCAACTCTGCAATAGGCACATTGCGCTCGTTAGCGTGAGCGTTGACGCGATTGCGAAACATGGAAGGGAGCGGAGCATTGACGGGCCATGCATCGAGTGAACATAGCGCGAAACTCCATGAGTCCCACGCAGGCACGGGATTTTCGGCGGTTTTGGGACTGTGGAATCAGCATTCCAAGGATCAGGATGTACTCTCAAGTATGCGCCCGCACGCTGGGAGCGCAGAAACCCAAATCTGAGCATTCACCTCCATGACCACTTCCCGCATCCTCATCTCCTCCGTTGTGCTCGCCTCATCCGCTGTCATCCTCGGACAATGGAACGCACCCGCTCATGCGCGCCTCGGCGGAGGAAAGGGAGATGGTGGAGTTGCGGGGGGCAGCACCAATTGCGCAACCGCGCCTGCGGCAGTGCTGGGCGAGAATGCGTTCGACACGGCAGCCGCGACTGGGTCGCTCAGTGTGCTCGCCGGGAGTACATGCGGCGATCACACAATGTACAAGGTCAACTACTTCACTTTCACGCCCGCAGAGACTGGCACCTACACCTTTTCGACTTGCGGCTCCACAGGTTGGGATACGCGCATCGCAGTCCTCCAAGCATGCGGTTCCAACCTCGTGCCTGTGATCTGCAACGACGATGCGTGCGCCTATCAAAGCCAAGCGAATGGTCCACTCACCGGCGGCGCGCTCTATCGCGTGGTTGTCGGCGGATATGGAAGTAGTGACGGTGGCGCGGCAACACTCTCGATCAGCCTCGATACTCCCGGTGGCGGCGGTGGAACCGTTGGTCCGGATGTCATCGTCGGCTCACTCTCCGACATTGCGAAGTATGGATCGGTTGTTGTGAGTGGCCAGACGATCATGGCTTATGCGATCGGTACTGTCAGTTGCAACATTGGTGACTCGCTCCTTGATTGGTTCGCGTCGCCCGATGCTCGTCACCCATTCATTCCGCAGAACATGTACCGCATCAAGGGCGGGCGCATCGAACAGATTGGTCAAGGCTGGGGCAAGCACGGTTTCTACGCCCTACAAGATTCCCTCTGCGGCCCATGCACGCCATCGCCAAGCGGAACATGGCTCGGCGTTGGTTGCTCTGACCCATACGGCGCGGATCTCAACGGCAGTCAGGGTGGACTGGGCACCCGCACCGAAGTCAACGCGGCAACCGGCGTGTTTCCAGGGAGTTTCAATGCTGGAATGCCTGCAGCAGCAGCGACCATTGGCCGCCGCGTGCAGGTCAACGCGAATGACCTCAATCCAACACTCAACGCAGGCGCGATCTATCTATGTGAAGGTCAGTACATTCACTCGGGAGATGCCGCGGCTGGAAACGACGACAACAACGGCTCATGGCGCTTGATGACGGTCGGCGCACTCACGAGTGGTGCGTACCTCCTCACGCCAACGGGCGCGACCAACCAACAACAGAGCGCCATCCGCGCGTGGCGCGTGGTTGTGCCTGCAGTCACGCTTGTCGATGTTGATGTGCCCAACGATGGCCGCTTCATCGTGGGATACAACGCCACCGACCTCGGTGGCGGACAGTGGCACTATGAGTACGCGATTCAAAATCTCAACAGCGACCGCAGTGGTCGTTCCTTCAGTGTGCCAGTCCCTGTGAATGCCACAATCACCAACACCTACTTCAGGGACATCAACTACCACTCCGGTGATCCATACTCGCCCACGGATTGGACGGTATCGACAACGGGTGGCGCGGTGACATGGACTGGCGGAAGCTACGCAACAAGCGCGAACGGAAACGCCCTGCGCTTCGCGACGCTTTACAACTTCGCGTTTGATGCGAACTACCCACCTTCTGGCGCCCTCGGCACCATCGGGCTCTTCAAGCCAGGCGCGGAACCCAATGTCACGGTTGCTATTCAGGCGCCTGCTGGTCCACCAGCGAATCCGGCTGACCTCAACGCGGATGGCGGCGTGAACGCTGCCGACCTTGCAATCCTTCTCAATGCGTGGGGCTCGACGGGCCCTGGCGACATAAACGGTAGCGGGACTGTCGACGCAGCCGATCTCGCTGCGCTCTTGAGTGCGTGGACGAGCTGATTCTCTCCTGTAAGCGAATCCCCTCGTTGCCTGTCCCCAATCGAGCGGTGAGGGCCATGTCGCTCGGGAAATCTCGCGGATGACATAAACTTCGCTTTGCAATCGCAGCGACGGTTGTAGATTGGGTTTCGAGGTTCCTTGGCACTCTGATTCATGAGTACGTCGATCGCGTCGAAAGTTCCACCTCGCCTCACTCGCTGAACCTGAAGCGAAAAGGGCGCGTCGTCTTGCGTGTCAGCCCTCGGAGTTTTCTATGTGTATTCCAATGCTCTCGCAACGCCTGTCACACATTGCTCTCTCCATCGCGGCATTGAGCGCGGCCGTGTTGACCTGCACGACCCTCGCCAACGAGGCCTCCGTCGAGGCACTCATCGGCGGCCCGACAAGATACAACATCCTGTTCATCATTCTCGATGATGTCGGTGCGGATCAACTGACGTTGTCGAATCCGGCGGGCGTCGGCCTCGCGTCCACGCCGACCATCAACGCAATCGCGGCGCAGGGCGTGAACTTCTCCAACTGCTGGGCGATGCCGGAATGCTCTCCCAGTCGCGTCTGCTTTTTCACGGGGCGCTATCCAAGCCGGACGGGAGTTGTGACCGCGCTGACCTCCAACACGCTTCCCCAATCTCAATGCTCGCCGTTTGAGACGACGACGCCGATGATTCTTGGAGGTGCCGGGTATCACAGCCGACTCCTTGGAAAGTATCACCTCTCGCAAGAGGATCTCAATCCTGCGGGCATCGCCGCGCCTGCATCCAACGGCTTCACCGATTTCAACGGAACATTGCTCGGTGGACCGCCCTTCATCGACCCAACCATCGCAGGGCAAGTTGACTCCGATGCCGTCGTGTATTCCTGCGGATTTCCAGTGAATGGGAGCGCGCCTGCCGCCTGTGCATGCGCGTTTCCCAACGGAGAGTGCGTGCCCAGCGTGAATGCGCTTGAGTGCCTCGCTGCGGGGGGGTTGCCACTCGTTGCAAGTGACGGCACGCCGATTCTCGAATGTAGTGAAGCCGCTGCGGCGCGGATTGACTGGAGTGCAACCAACGGTTCTTACGCATGGCCACGAACCATCAACCGAGATGGCGGAGCAACACAAGTCATTCCGGTTCGCAAGCACGCGGATGTCGTGCAGGCCGATGACGCCATTGCGTTCATCAATGAGCAGCGCAAGACACCCAAGGAGAAGTGGATGTGCACTCTCTCGTTCAGTGGGGATCACGATCCGTGGCAACCACCGCCGCAGTCGAGCCTTCCCCCTGGCACGACTTGGCCGAACAAGCTGCCGATGGCATGCGATGAGCAGCCAGATCTAGAAAGTGTCGCTCTGCAGCAACGACTCCTGTCGAACTGGACGATCGAAGCGCTCGATGTGCAGATTCGCCGCGTACTTCTCACAACTGGTTTGGCGAGCCTGAACAAGGCTGGTGGACTCACGCTCACTGCGCCAGACACTGTGATCGTCGTCATTGGGGACAATGGATCATTCCTCACCACCGTTCGCGCACCGTTTAACCCACTTCGCGCGAAAGCGACGGCATATCAGACAGGTATCTGCGTGCCACTCGTGGCAGCCGGCGGTCCCACCGTCGTGCCGGGTCGTCGCTGCGACCGGATGGTCAACATCGTGGACCTCTTTCAACTCTGGGGCGAACTGGCCGCAGTTGATGTCCACGCCGCAGTGCCCTTGGGACGAAAACTCGACTGCCGCCCGATGCTCCGCTACCTCACGAGCGCTGATGCGCCGAGCGCGCGCGAATGGAACTTCTCAGAGTATGGGACGGAGTATCTCGATCAGCAGTGCTACGCGTGCTTGATTACGACAGGCAACAACGACACCTGCACGAACACGATCCTCACGACACAATCGTTGTGCGAATCACAAGGCGGGGTCTGGTACGGGCCAGGTGGATCCACTCCTGAATCAGTGACTTGCTGCGATCTTTGGGAGAACTTGGATCAGCCGTCAAACTTCAATGTCGTCTTCGCCTCGCAACAGGCGCTCACGGATGGTCGCTGGAAGCTTGTGTACAGCGATCAACCGCCGTGCTTTGAATCGACGACGAGCGACTACGAGTTCTACGATCTCACGCAGTGCTTCGCAGCAAACCAACTCTTTGGTCGCGGCATCGACAACCCCAACTACAACCTGCTCGCACCCGGAACGACGCTGACGGAGTATCAGCTGATCCAGTACAACCGGCTTCGAACCAAGCTCGCGGCGATGCAAGTTTCGCTCGCACACTGCGATGGCGACATCACAATGAACGGCATCGTGAATGCGGAAGACCTCACGGCTCTGATGTCGTACTGGGGTATGCCCAGCGTCGGTGACATCAACAACGACGGCGAAACCGACGGCACCGACCTCGCAATGCTCCTCGACAACTGGGGGCCGTGCGGGGGTTGAGTGGCTTGTGAGCCACCTAGAGTCGAGACCATGCGTCGCAGTTTCCGGAATGTCAGGACCTACTTGATATCCCGCAGTCGATCGACAACACAACCCGCACGCTGCCCATCCACCTTGGCCAGTTCGACTCGGAGTCGGTAGGTTCCTCACTCCGATTCGATGCCGCAACATCGGGCGGCGGGAACGATCCTGAAGTTGATCACCTCAGCCGCTCCGACATGGCGACGAGCGGGTGGGGCAGCCCATCCGTCGCAGGAGGAAACACAAACGGCTTTGCGACTTCGAACTTGCCCGAAGCGTTACCCGCGAAGCAACGGTCGCCCGCGAGCGTAAGTTTCTTCGCCGGCGCACCCACCAACATGGCCGCGAGCGACGCTCGGCGTGCGAAGAGACGAACTTCGCGAACGGGTGGAAAGAGAACCAGTTGTGGGGGTTGACCTGCTTCTTGGTCGCCTTGACCATCGCAGCCATATCTCAGTGCCGAAGATCACCGCCGCCAACGCGCTGCGGTCGGGGTCGTCCGTCTGCGAACAAGCCCCGCTGAGGACGATCAAAAGCTCACCCACCGCGCGGGCCTTGTCGACGACGCGCTTGGTGCGGTCCGCGATCGCCGTCCGCGCCTCCGCCGACTTTCCCTTCGCGTCGTCGATCGTGACCAGATCGAGGAAGGATGCGTGGTGGCAGTTGCACGTCAACCGCTTTCTCCCCGACATCGCGGCGCCGCGTCGAGGCCCAATCTGACGACGGCGACGGAAAGAACACACAAGCCCAGAACCTGCGGTGATCTCCTCCTTATCGGATGGCCAATCAGCGATCCTGCCGTTGGCACTCGAAGTTGAGACCCAAATCGGCATCCCCGGGTCCCTCAAGAGCCCAGCTAGACAATGATACGCATGAGGAATCTCCCGCGGTTTGAACACGTTATCGCTGCGTTCGAATCAAGGAACATCGCGATCTTGGTTGCGGCAACCTTCTGCATGACGGTCGCGGCGAACTCCGAGGCAGCCGAAGCGGAGCGCGGTGCGGGTGCGCCTCCGAACATTCTCGTCATCGTGCTCGATGACATAGGCATCGATCAGGCAGGATTCCCCCCTTTCAATTGGACGCAATCGGAGTGGGCACCGAGAATGCCAGTCCTCGCTGAGATCGCGGCGAAAGGGGTTTCGTTTACAAATTTTTGGGCGACGCCGGAGTGCTCGCCGACCCGCGCAGCAATCCTCACTGGTCGATTCGGATTTCGGACGGGTGTCGTGACGGCGCTTGTCGATCCAATGTTGCCTGTCAACCAGCTGCATCCATCTGAGATCACAATACAGAAGTTGCTGGGCGAAGCGGGATATCGCACGAGCATGTTCGGGAAGTATCACCTTGGTGGAGGACCGGAAAACACGCCACCGGGATATGGCTACCAAGCACCCGCGACAACGGCGCGCCTAGATTTTTATGACGGCTATTGGTCCCTGCCTCCAAGCATTGACGAGACCATCGGCGGACAAGTTGCCGCTGGAACCTACACCTGTGGCGCGCCGACCGGAGACCCAAACTTCGGTGCTGCGTGTTTTCCCAACGGCACATGTATCGACCGCATCAACCCCTACACCGCGATGGCACTCGGCGGGACGCCGCTCCTCGATCGCAATGGAAACCTCGCCGCAAACTGCTCAGAGGGGGATTGCAGCGCGATTGATTTTCAAATCGCAAACGGGTACTACAAATGGCAGCGGTACATCACCGATGCGAACGGATCGACGACGATGCCCGCGGCGCTCACCGCTGAGTACCTGACATCATTCATCTCGCGGCGATCAGCGGAATGGATCAACGAGGCGCGCTCCGCCGGTGTTCCATGGTGTTGTTTCGCGATGCACTCATCGGCGCACACGCCGGTGCAAACCCCACCACCGACCTTGACCGGTGACGCGCCTGGTGCATCGAGCTGTGATGCCTTGACTGCGCCGACGCCACCGTATCGACTCGCGTTCCGGCAGATGTGCGAATCTCTCGACAAGTCGATTGGCGCGATGCTCGTCGACCTTGATCTCGCGACGATTACCAAGTCCGGCGGCGTGGAACTCCTCGATCCCGCAATCACCAACACCATGATTGTGGTTCTTGGCGACAATGGTTCACTTGGCACGACGGTCCTGAATCCATTCAGCCCAACGAACTCGAAACAGACGGTGTATCAAACCGGTACATGGACGCCATGCATCGTTGCTGGCCCGATGGTTGTGCAGCCCAACCGCGCTGTGGATGCGGTGGTGAATTGCGTTGACCTCTATGGACTCATCCTCGACAGCGCGGGGGTCGATTGGCAGGCGCAGATCCCGCCGCAACGCATCGTTGACTCTCGCCCGATGTTGCCATACCTGTCCAACCCGACGCAAGCGCAGATTCGCGAGATTGACTTCACGATGTATCGCCAAGGCACCTTTGTCTCCGGTGAGTGCGGCCCTTGTCTTATGGGAGCAACCGTTGTCGACAATCTTTTCTCGAGCCCGACGATGTGCGTTGCGAATGGGGGCACTTGGCTGTCGAGTGACGAGACCCCGTACTCTCCAACTGATTTCTGTGGTGTCGAGGGAGTCTTCACAGTCAACGGCGTCGACTACTGCTTCGGCACGGCGTGCAAGAGCTGCACCGATTGCACACCCGCCAATCCGCCCACTCTTCAACAATTCGCCGTGCGTCATGGCCGATGGAAACTCGTCCTGCAGGAGTATCCAGATTGCGTGAGTCCCTCGTGCGTGTTGGAGTTCTTTCATCTCGCTGAGTTTCAGGCACCTAACCAGCCTGGGCTCGATCGGCCGGGAGCGAATGGGAACTCGATTCCGCTCGACGCTATGTCCAAGGACCAGCAGACGGCATTCAACTTCCTCGCGCAAGCGATGTACGACCTACTTGCGAGTAACTGGTACTGCCCAGGTGATGGAAATCTCGATAAGCAGATCAACGCGGAAGACCTCACTGGACTTCTCGCGAGCTGGGGTTACCCCGGATTCTGGGATTCAAACAACGATGGCACGACCGATGGCGAAGACCTTGCCACCGTATTGAGTGCTTGGGGAACCGATTGCGTGGGAACCGTGAATACCGACGGGCAGGACATTCCGTCATGCCTCATTGATGCGTTGCCGTAACCGCTGGATGCGAGATTGCTCGCAACACTCACCTGTCCCAAAGCAAGGACACCGGCGCCGCACAATCGTTCTTCTCACCGAGCGGGTAGGTCGTCGGGCCTGAGTAGAGCACGACGCCGCCCTTGAAGCTGCGTCCTGCGCGACGATCCACATCCACGCTCGCCTTGATCGCGATGAGGATGGATGGCGCACGCTGAACCTCATCAATCGTGAGAGACTTTCCCGAAGCAGTCATCCCCTCCCCGAACCCCCGTTGATCGAGCCGCGCTGCGGACGCCGCCTCTAGGTCATCAAGCATGATGTAGACCCGTCGCCTCTCGATCCCCTTCACAAGCGTGGTCTTTCCAACCTGGGGTGCTCCAATCGCGCACACAACGGGCGTATCCGCGAGTGCGACTCGCACCTCAGCCTCCGCGCGACGGCGAACCTGGCGGAAGGCCGCGTCAACTGACCAACGCCAGCGCGTCCAAAGCCCTGTGAGGCGAACTCGCCCCACAAATGAAATCGCCGCGGGTCGATTGACTCGCGGCGGTTTCGTTGAAGTGGACCTGATCGGGCTCGAACCGACCACCTCTTCCATGCCATGGAAGCGCTC
>SXGT01405184.1_pt1 | contig 46352 bp, 51 predicted proteins | sample 3176221 | NCBI WGS metagenome assembly SXGT01 (sample SAMN11356862, study PRJNA531348) | freshwater metagenome | isolation source: freshwater sample F1-120 | place: China: Fuxian Lake, Yuxi | collected 2017-12-25 | reverse complement strand
GGAAGTCCGATTGCGCTGGGCGTACTACATCACCTGCAATGAAGTCATCAAAGACGCCAGCGGCAACATCACCGAACTGCGCTGCACCTATGACCCGCTGACCAAAGGGGGCGATTCTCCCGATGGACGGAAAGTCAAAGCAACTCTTCACTGGGTCAGCGCGACCGAGTCGTTCCCTGCAACCGTACGACTCTACGAGCGAATGTATACCAAAGAAGATCCAATGGACGTCGAAGAAGGCCAGGACTTCAAAGCGTTTCTCAACCCGAACTCGCTGGTGACGCTGACCGATGCCCGACTGGAGCCCGCTCTCAAATCCCTCGAGCCAGGAACGACGGTGCAGTTCGAACGCCTGGGCTATTTCTGCGTCGATACCAAAGACTCAACCCCCGCCAGTCCGGTCTTTAACCGCACCGTGACGCTGAAGGATTCGTTCTCGAAAGAGATGCAGAAGGGCTGAGCAGACTGTCCGGCAGTGATGGTGTCGATGAAGGCATAACCATGCCCGGTGCGGCACAACCCGCAAACGCGCCCTGGTCTCCCTAAACCTCCTTGCTTTTCCCTGTGACCCGCCGTATGGTGAATTTGTACCACATGAGATCTTCCTTCTGTTGAATTCCTGAATCACGATGGTGACGCCATGAAACGCGTTCTTCCCCTGCTGGCTTTTCTACTCATCGCGATGCTCAGTCAGACGGCTTCTGCTCAAGCCATCTACCGCAGCGCCTATCACTCCGGTTACGTCGGTGGCTACAGGCCTGCCTACGGCGGATTCAACTACAATTACTACAACAACGCCCCCTTCCGCTATCGGACGTATTCGTCCTACGCACCGTTGACGTATCGCAATTACTCCCTCTCCCGCACGTATGCTCCCTACTACGGCGCAAACATCTATTACAGCGGCTACCGCAGTTCCAACCTCTGGTACTCGCCGTACAACAATCCCTACTACAACCCCGCGATCAACTATTACCGCCCGTACTACACCTTCTCACCGGCTTACTATAACTACTACGGCAACAACGGTTACGCGTACACCGCGAGTTCGGGCTACGTTCAGCCTCCGCTTTACTATGGCAACTACACCACCAACTACGGCTGGAACGGCGGACCTCTCTTCTCGGGTCCTTATTACACAGCCTACGGCTACGGCCCCGGCAGCTGGAATGCAGGCAGCCCCGGCTGGGGATGGGGCTACAACTACGGTTACCCCTATGGCTACTACGGCTACGGCGGCTTCTACCGCTACGGCAGCCCCTGGGGTTACAACCGCTGGGCCGGCTGGCGCTGGTAAACGGGCCCGCGATGCAAAGAGCGGGAATCATTCACCACAAGGGCTCAAACAACACGAAGGTTCACAAAGAGGAACCAAGAATTCGATTTGTGATTCTCAAAGACAATCGACCTGCTAAAGCTCCTCACACCGCTATTCGATCACGGTGCCGCTGATTCAAATCTGGAATTCCTTCGTGAGTCTTTGTGTCCTTTGAGCCTTGGTGGTGAATCTCATCTGGGTTCAATGTCTGTGCATGAATGTTGCAGCAGCTTCTAAGTCAGCTGATCCCACGGCCCTTGGATCGCAAAGGTGATCCCCGGCGTCTGGATATTGATAAACAGCGTTTGACCGTCGGCAGAGAAGGTCGGGCCGGCCCATTCCTCTGTGCGGAAATCTCCCGTGAAGCCGTTCTTTTCGCCATGGAGAACGACGTTGTTCTGGGCGAAAAGTCGAAGCTGGCCCTCTTTATCAAGCAGGTTCAGATTCTGCGCACCGCGGTCGCTGTCCTCACAAATCAGCAGGAACCCCTGAGGCGAAACAGTCAGGTTGTCCGGGAAGTCGAGAACATCAGGGTGCGGTGATTCATAAGCGATGCGAAGTCGCTCGCTGACGGGATCATATTCCCAGATCTGGCCGCATTCTGCCCGACCGCCACTGGTCGCGCAGAAGTAGACCTTTCCATTTGAAAAACAGGCGCCTTCGAGTCGAGCAAACGTGGCTGCCCCTTGACGCGTCCCTTGATCGAAGACGCCCAGACCATCTCGACGTCCAGGCGAATGGCCGCGTTCCGGGTCTTCGATCGTGACCCAATGAACTTTCACTCCTTCCTCTGCACTTCCGGGCAATCCCTTGCGAAGGTCCGTCGCCCCTTCGATCGCCAACATCTCAAGTCGACCACCCTCAGAAAGCACGCCGGGCTTGCGCGGGGTGAATCGGTAAAAGCCCGCTGTCGGCTGATCTTCTGTTAAATAAAAGAGTCCACTTCGGTGGTCGAACACGACCGCTTCGTGGCTGAATCGCCCCATGGCGGTCAACGGAGTCGGCGAGGGATTCCCCTTGGGACCCACCTCGAACACCCAGCCATGTTCCCGCTGGCAGTCGTAACGAAAATCATCGACCGTATCCCCAGGATCTGCGACAACCTCTTCACACGACAGCCACGTCTGCCACCCGGTCAGTCCTCCTGCACAGTTGCGCGAGGTTCCCGAAAGACTGACAAAAGACTCCGTCACACTCAATGCATCACGATCAATCACCAGGTTGATGCAACCCGCAGGAGCATCCGGGTCAAACGAGTGAGAGGCTTCTCCCATCGCGCGACCGCTGCCATCCAGTTCATGATTGCGACATAGGACCAGCTTGTGTTCGTCTTCGAAGAGAATCGCCATCCCGTCATGCTTATCAGGAGTCTTCGAGCCATCGGACAATAGATCCCCCGTCCATCCAAACGAACGATATCGAAACCCTTCAGGCAAGCGCAGCAGATGCAGTCCGGTCGTTTCATCCGCCTGTGGCAGCAGGTCGAACGTATGTCGAGAGGAGTTGTTCGTCGCTGCTGCCGCACCCAGAAAACGTGGCGGATTGAGGAGAGACAAACCCAGAAAACCAAGCCCCGTCTTGAGAAAGCTGCGACGATGATAACTCGACATTCAAACGCTCCTGCGTCAACACATTGACGAGACGACGATTTTCACGAGGTGATTTTGGCACCGTGATTTCACACGGTCCAGAACAAAAATCTTCAGGCGGAGGCACGCTCTGCAGGTATCAAACAAGCGGTCGTTCGACGTCATGTCCAGACTTGTCGCTCGTAAGACCATCGCCCGTCCGGATAGGTTTTGACTTCGATCCAGCACGGCGGAAAGCCAAGATACTTCTCTTCCTCATGCCACCAGTTGCCACTGACCGCCCCGCCGCAGATGTAAGTGACGTTGTCGATGTCGACTCGATCGCAGGTATGCATGTGCCCGCTCAGACACAGCTTGACGCGTGGGTGCTTTTGAACCAGCTCTCGAAACCGATTCAGCCCGCGAGGTGACCAGCCCGGCGGAATCGCGTAACCCTTTTCCGTATCAACACTCGGCTCAAGGAAGTGAGTCGCTGAGAAAAGTGGAGCATGCGTGACGATGCAAACAGGTTGCTCGCTCTTGCTCAGTTCCTCTGCCAGCCAGGCCCATTGGGCTTCATCGATTTCGCAACCATTGAAGTGATAGGTATCGAGCATGATGTACGTCCACCCGCCATGATCAGCGCTGTAAAAGCGACTGGGCATCTTGTACGTCTCGGTCGCCTTGCGTTTTTCCGCATAGCTGTCCGGTTTGTCAGCATCGCGATCTTTCCAGCGAATATCATGATTGCCAATGCAGCTCAAACTCGGAATCCGCAGACGGTCCATCACCTGACTCTTGAACAATCCGAGAACCTGCTCGACCTTCTCATCCGACTGACGACCATCAATCGCCATGACGTTATCACCACCAAAGACCACCAGCTTAGGAGGATGGGGGCGATCCTGAATCTGGTCAATCAGCTTTGCAACCCGCGCAGCCACGTCAGGTTTGCCCTCCGGCAGATGCGTATCCGTCAAGAACGCAAAGATGAACGGCTCATCGGCGTTCTCCGCTTGTGATGCGAGAGCAGCCGCCGAGCTGAGAGCAACCCCGCCGCCAAGAACTGATTGCAGGAACGAACGTCGAAAGATGGTCATGATTTCTCCAGTCAGAAGTCTGTCGGAAGCATCGTATTTTGAAGCGTCGAAAGACGATGGCCTATTTACCTTGAAAAGCCGTTTCCACAGACGAATGCAGTTCCGTCATGAAGCGAGTTTTGATCGCATCGCTGACATCTGAACTCGCTTTGATTTTCATTTCAATCGCAGCCCCGGCTTCTTTGGGGGCTGGTTCACCTGCGCGAAGAGCGCCGAGCTTAGCAACCGTATCTTCGACAATCGTGCTCACAGCGTTGGGATCTTTTCTCCCCGCGACGGTCGATGGATCCGCTCCGCGGGACGCATCTTCCGACGCCTGGCGAACCTTGGTCGTTTCGCCGGTCGCCGCCGCGGTTTTGAGTCGATGGATCGTCTCTTCAGCCAGCATATCCACCGTGTAACCCGCATCCTTGACTCGCATCTCTGACGAATCGCCACTCATTCCACACCCGCACAGATTGGCGACGGCATAGACAGCAAGCAAAAGGCAGGTCGGTCCAGAAATGGAAAAGTGGTCGAGTCGTCTCATTTCAAGTCTCTCAATGAAAGTGTTAGATCGGCTGTCAAAATCAGGTCGCGGCTAGTCATGTGCCTGCTAACCGCGACCGTTCACAAAGACTAGAACTGACCAACAACTTGACCATCATTGCGTGAACCGAGTCGCCACCATGTCGGCAGGTCGATCGAGTTGGAAATGAAGTGAACCGATCCATCAGCCATCGTCACCTGAACTCCTCCTTTGTGATCACTGGAAGGAGTGATCGCACCATCGGCTTCACTGCAGCGAAACCAGTCCGTGTTGTAGGAAGGAATTGAGATCGAGTTGGGAGGGAACACAGGATTGAAAAGGTGCTTTTCCCAAGAATCTGAATAAGCCCAGGTCAGTCCTTTGTATTTGCTCCAGTCAGACCAGTTGACAGGATTCGACAGACCATCCGCGACGACGGTGTCAATCGATGCACCGATCTGCTGGATTCGTTGAGCGTTCGTATAATAGAGGTTTCGACGACGGTCCGGATGGTTACCTGTTCCGTCGTTAACAAGTGATTCGCTGAAAGCAATCGTGTTGGAAAGCCCATCGGTAATATCCCGAAATCCGATGCGGGCGTTGTTCGAGCCATTCAGCCAGGTTCCCTGACAGTTGGCGGTACCAGGTCCACCGGGGGACATTCGAGTATGAGAGATAACTCCACGAGAATTGTCAGACGTTCCCACGCCAGGAATCGTCAGGTGGCGTGGCGGGCCTGCATTGGCAACATAACTGAAGTTCACGACACCCGGCAGCAGCGTGTTTTGAACCGATTCGCTGGGGCAAGTCACCAGTGGAACATTCGCGCGGGTCATGCGACCGAGGGCAGAGGTGCCGTTTGCAATTCCATCCCAGGCATAGCCCGTTCCCGTGGTTTCAAACGGGATGTTGTCATAGATCGCAGCCTGCTCGACATATGGCAGCAAGCCAACGTACCACGAGAGATTACCAGCGTTGCCGTAACCACCTGCGTAGTCGTGAGCAGCGCGACTCTGGTGAACCGGAGTCTGGCTGAAAACATCATGATAGTTATGCATCGCCAACCCGAACTGCTTCAAATTATTCTTACACGTCGAACGACGAGCCGCTTCTCGCGCCTGCTGGACGGCGGGAAGGAGAATCGAAACAAGAACGGCGATAATCGCAATCACGACCAGCAATTCAATCAACGTAAAACCACGACGCTGAATCGGCAGGACGTTGTTCTGACACAACATGAGAAGCTCCTCTGGAAAGATCCGAGAGACAAAGACAGGATGGCAATAAGATACGTTTTAAAGCCCACTTAGCCATGCACGTTTGCGCTAAGTGTTTGACAGTTTCCACCGGCATCTTCTTCAGTTCTTCACAATCCCGTCACGCTACCGACACATAGATTCAAAACTCATCAAGAAACTATGAATTCGCCTGAAACTGTTTGCGCACTAACCACCAACTGCAGGCAATGCTCCCCATCCCGACAACAGCAACCACGACCGACGACGAAACCAGAAACGACATCTGACTGACTTGTGGCGCCAGCAGATCCTTCGACAGCAGGACCACCAGACTAACCGCATACCCCAGCGTATCTGCAAAATAAATAGCGAATACAGAGGTGCCCGTCGAACGAGTCGCCGCCAGGAATCGGTCGAACAAAACAGTACTAAACGCCACATACGCCAGGTAAAGCCCCAGCCCGACAAAGATCATCCACGTCACGCCATCAATCATCCCATAGGCGAGCAGCAGCGTCGAAAGACCGATTCCGCATGCCCCCAGAAACATCGCGAAATAGACCGTCAGAACCGCACGTCGGTTATCCCGCACCAGCATCAGACTCGCCAGCGCAACCGTCGTCACCAGGGAGACAGGCAGCTCGATCCGGGTAAACAGCCCCGGAGAGTCAGCATACCCAAAGCTTTCCAGAATCTCCGGCGCGAACAGATCCCGATAGTCTCGAAACGCCGTCAAAAGCAAATAGAAGACAAGAGCGGGCAATAAACCCGCACTGAACCGCTTCAAGAATGCCAGCTGCTCAGCACGCGGCATCGAAACCCGCTCACTCCGATGTCGTCGATCCTCCTCATTGGGCGGCGGCAGACGTGACAGCATCCAGATTGAGATCAGGAAGAACGGCAGGAACGTCAAGCCGGTGACAAACGGCATCCAGCTTTCCGAAATCGACCCCTGAGTCATCCACCAGATACCGACATCTTTGACGATTCCACTCGACACAATATACGAACAACACAGCACCGCCAGCAGCACTTCGCTACAACGCCGTCCTTCGAGATAACGCACGATGATGCCCCAGACCATCCCCAGCGGCAGCCCGTTGATAAAGATCGCGACAACCTTCCAGTCGTCAGGAACAACGGCAAATGCCAGCAGCGCACACTCTGCCACGGCGATCAGTCCCACCAGAACCACAGCACGCCGATTCTCGGGAATGCTGGCACACAAGTAGGTTCCCATTAACTTCGAAAACAGATAGCCAAGCATCTGCGAAATCAACAATGCAGATTTCAGGTCAACACTCAACCCGCACCACTGAACCCCATCAAATTGCGCCGCCGTGAAGGGCTTGCGAAACGCATACATGCAGAAATACGCAGTAAATGCCCCGACACACGCCAGCCACAGAACCTTCCAGTACTCACTTCGCCCGCTCGGTTCGTCACAGGTTTCAGAAGTCAGTTGAGTCACAAGCCGTCTTTACGAAGAGGGAGCAAACGCTGAGCGATTGGATTGTATTCATCACCCATCATGCCATCCAACTATGAATTTTCTGCCAAGGTCAGGGGAGATCATGCTGTCGTACAGGATCGAGAAGCGCTAGACTGAAACGATCCTGACTTCTACCAAGACGGTATCGCCATCGAAAACCAAGCGGACAAATGACCGTTCCACGTTCCACAACCCGATTCCCTGACCGACGCCAGATCGCGGTCCTCGTACAGACAGCCAATGACTGGAGTCGTCAAATCCTACTGGGCGTTGGTCAGTACGCCATTGAGCAGGGCGGGTGGGAATTCTATGTCGAGCCGCGTGGCTTTTACGAAGAGTTCTCGCTCCCCGATACCTGGAACGGACATGGCCTGATCTGCCGTCTGACATCAGAAAAACTATCTGCCGAGATTCAACGCAGAAAGATTCCGGCCGTCAACATCTCCTGGCTGGCCGATCATCAGCCTTTCGCTCCCAAGGTGATTTCAGGAGAAGAACATTGCGGTCAACTCGCGGCCAATTTCTTTCTGGAGAAAGGCTTCGAGCATTTCGGCTTCGTCGGCGGTGCACCATCTCTGGGCTATTCCCGTCGCACGGTCGATGCTTACGCCCAGACGCTCAGAGAGTCGAACATCTCCTCGATCCACGTCTTTGAATACGGCCCCAGCGAGGGAAGCCCCCACATCCGTGCTCAACGCCAGCGCCTCAAAGAATGGATCAAAGACGTCCCCAAACCGATCGCGCTGCTCGTCTGGTCCGACATCATCGGCCACGAGCTCACGCTGATCTGCTCCAGCATTCACGTCGATGTCCCGCATGATATCGCGATCCTCGCGATCGAGCACGATCCCTTGATCTCAATGCTCTCACCGATCCCGATCTCCAGCATTGACCATCAGTTTCAAAAGATCGGTCGCATGTCTGCTGAGATCCTCGATCGCATGATCGATGGCTTTCCTGCTCCCGACGGCCCGACACTGATTGAACCCATCGGCGTCATCGAACGTCTCTCAACAAGTACTCACTTCACCGACGACCTGCTCGTCCGTGAAGCGATCGCCTGGATTCATCAGAACAGCCACCGCCCGCTGCAGGTCTCCGACGTCGCTGATCGTGTCGGCGTCTCTCGACGTGTCATCGAGCAGCGCTTCAAAAAAGCCATCAACCGATCCCCAGGTCACGAGATCCGCGACGCCAAAGTCAGTCGCATCAAGAAGCTCCTGACCAACACAGAATTATCTATGATCGAGATCTCCACTCACGCAGGATTCACCTGCCAGGAATCATTCTCGAGATTCTTCAAGACAGCCGTCGGCGTCAGCCCGACAGAATACCGCCGCGGCTCCTTCGGCAGCTTGCGATGACCTCATCATCGGCGAACCCAGATGCGAAATATCTGTTAAGCACCGCAAATGGAATTGTGTACGGGAACGACCTGGATACACTGACAATCCACAAATAAGGCTGACAGTATTCGAAAGCCGTACCCGCGTCAGGTGTACGGTTGATTCAGTCGTTCCATGACAAGTTCGCTCAGCGATTGTCCGCTTTCTGCAAGACCATGCAAACGACATCGTTAACGCTGCTTCATCGCCTGTGTCAGATCGACGAATCTGACGCCTGGGATCGATTTGTCCGCCTCTACTCCATCGGAATTTACTCCTGGGTCAGACGACAGGGCTTCCAGCACGAAGACGCTGCGGACATCGTCCAGGACATTTTCGTAACCTTGCTTCAAAAGCTGCCGACCTTCGAGCACGAAGGCCCCAAAAGCTTTCGCGGCTGGCTCTGGACGATCACTCGCAATAAATGTCGCGCGCGCGCGCGACAAAGAAAACTGGAATTCGTCCCAGCGGAAGTCTGTGATGGATTTGCAGGGAAAGACGATGAGCCCTTCGCCGAAGAAGAATTCCGACGCCATCTCATCAGCCAGATCGCGACCGTGATCAAAGCCGATTACACTCCCGACGTCTGGCAGGCCTTCTGGCAACATGCAGTCGAAGGCAAACCAGCCTCTGCGGTCGCGAAAACTCTCGGCATCAACCTGTGGGCTGTCTACACCGCGAAGGCAAAAATCATCGCGCGATTGAATGAGGAGTTCGCTGACCTTGTCTCTGATTGAAGAACCAATCCGGGACTCGTGCTATTCCAAAGCCGAGATTCGGGCCATGCTACTCGGACACCTTGCTCCCCAGGACGTCCAGCGACATGAACATCACTTGTCCGTCTGCCCAAGGTGCGCATCGCTGGCCGAATCGATCGGACTTGATTCCGGAATCGCGTCCTGCTTCCTCGGCGAAGACCTCCCACCACCTGTTTCCGAGAATGATCTGGAAGATGTCCTCGCGCGTGTCTGTCGCATCGAACAGGCTTCCCGCAAGCCAGTGACCAAGTCCTGGAGTCACCTCGACTTACCAGAGCAACTCGGCCCCTATCATCTGAAAGAGTTCCTGGGCTCCGGCGGCATGGGGGTCGTCTATCGCGCTGAAGATACTGTCCTCAACCGACTCGTTGCCATCAAAGTCATCAAAACCGGTGCCGATGCAGAAACTCGCGCCCAACTCCTGAACGAAGCCCGCGCCCTGGCCGCTGTCCGTCATGAGAACGTCGTGACCGTCTATTTCGTCGGCGAACAACCTGCCGATGACGATGGCGTCGCAACCCCCTACTTCGCGATGGAACTCCTCGAAGGCCAAACACTGCGCGATTACATGACCTCCTCGCGACCTTCCGTCGAGTGGATCATCCAGGTCGGTCGGCAGATCGCCGCAGGCCTGGCTGTCGTTCATGACGCAGGCATCGTGCACCGCGACATCAAACCAGGGAACATCTGGCTCGAAAAACTCAAAGGCGAAACCAGCCAACCCGCATCGCCTCGCTCCAGTCACGACGCCATCCCCCAGGTGAAGCTTCTCGACTTCGGCCTCGCCCATCAGGTCTCCGGACTTTCGGGCATCAGGCGCGCCGGCACACCAGCTTACGTCGCCCCGGAACAGATTCGTGGCGCCGATGTCGATGCCCGCGCCGATATCTTCTCCCTCGGCTGCGTCCTGTACGAACTCTGTACCGGACAGCTGCCGTATCCCGAACTCAAGCGACTCGGGGCTCGCTGGGATCTGACACCTCCGCCGATTCGCACACTCAACTCAGACGTACCCACTCAACTCGCGACTCTGATCGAAAAGATGGTCATCGTCGATCCGGCTGCCAGACCTGCATCCGCACGAATGATTCAGTTCGAACTCACCAATCTTGCAACCGCATCCAATGAACCACCCACAGTCACCGGTCAAAGTGACCTGACAGTCGAGTTCCCCGCATCTGCACCACAAAAAACTCGCTTACCCGTTCTGTCTGCCAGTCTGCTGCTGGCCGCCATCGCCATCGCCGCCATCAGTCTGCTGAACTCCAATTCCGCCACCGACTTTCATAGCGACGACCATCCTGCCTCTCCGCAACAAACCGCCCCTTCAATGACAGTCCTTGCCATCCAGCTCCCTCCAGCCACTCTCTCGTCCGACGTCCTCGATGATGCGTGGCGAGAGAAGGTCCTCTCAAAGCCGCCTCAACTTCAACTCAACGAGGTTCTTCAAAGGCTCGCCCTGCTCAATCCAAAATTCGATTGGCTTCAAGGCAGTGGCTGGGTCGAACCTTATGGCGTGATTCGAATCACTCTCGACGCAGATACCATCTCCGACCTTCGACCGGTCCAGGTTCTCGATAATCTGCGGGTCGTCCGTTGCCGCGGTTCTGCTCCGGGAACAGGGACACTCTCCGACGTTACGCCACTCTCAACTCTTCCGCTCGAAGAGCTTCATTGCAGAAACAATCCGCACCTGCGTGACTTGTCGTCGGTTCCACTCAAGCACCTCAATTTCCTGGATGCTTCCTTCACCGCCCTGGAAACCCTGGAGGGATTCTCTGAGGCACGTCTGACGCAACTCAAGATTACAGGAACCAAGGTTTCTGACTTGAGTCCTCTTCGCACAATGAAGACTCTTCGCCGCCTGAACTGTGTCGGATGCCCCATCAGCGATTTTACACCACTCATTGGACTCCCACTCAGACAACTTCACGCGGATGTTCAGGCAGACCGTGATCAGGCTGTTTTGCGGTCGATCAAAACATTAGAGACAATCAATCAGATTCCTATCGCGGAGTTCTGGAAGAAACTCGCCGAAACCGGTTCCAGCTCGCCCTCCACCGAACTCGATGATTAGGATGACCGCCGAGAAGGTCAGTCGTCCCGATGTCCCAAGTCAAACAAATCCGTCGAATGCTCCCTTGCTCGAAGTACCTGGTCGAGAATCTTGTCCTTACTGAACTCGTGAAACCACTTTCAACTTCCCCAACTGCAACGTCACACGCCGTCCGCTCTCCAGCGTCGCGACGATCTGGTAATCAAACACTCCCGCGAGTTGCTCTGTCTCTTCGGACTCGAGTTCAAATCGAACCTCAGCCTGCTCCGCTTCACCAAAGACACTTCCGCTGATCGCCACCGACGTGTCGCCACCCTGAATCAAAAGCTCCACCGACCCGCCACTCAAACTCGGCCACTGTCCCGTCGTATCCAGCAAAGCAACGGACCTTCCATCAGCATGGAAGTAGTCATCTCCCTGGACCAGCGTGATCAACCCCTCCATCACCACCGGCGTCTGCGTCACAACAGGCAGTGCCCGCAACTGTGCCAGCGCAGATCCCGTAAACCCGTTGATCGAAAGTGACAGCGGCTCCGTCAGCGTTTCGCTCAACTCCTCTCCCACGGCGTTCAACGCCGGCGTTGTCAGCGACATGGCATCACCAGCCTTCGACGGCGCATAAAACGACTGGCTCGCTGCCAGCTTCACCGGAAGGTCATACGCAATACTAACCTTCTCCAGAAGCACCGACGATGTCGAAGAAATCCCGATCAACGTCCCGATCTCACAATCAGCTTCGCTCGCCGAGACCGCCACCTGATAAAACCCCGCCGTCGCATGAGCGGCCGGAGCATTCGTCATCGCGCTCGCCGCTGCATCATCTCGACTCCACTGCAGAGAGTGATTCGCAACATCCCCCGACTGCAAGGTACCCGTCAACGTATTGAACGCTCGATAGATCACAATGTGAGACTGACTTCGTGTTGGCATCTTTATCCGATCATACTGTTGGAAAATTCCACGGGGATCACACGATGCACACCAAACGCACGGCCCTGCCCGCCGTTATAAATCTGCAAAACGTCCTCGCTGGAAAGGATCTGTCCGGGAAACAGCATCAACTGCTCAACTTGAACCTCGGTCTGAACCGGGGATGAATCGTTTGCCCGATTGATGACGACATTGCTCGACAAGCCCATCGTCTGCTGTAGACCAGTCAATGTGCTGTCGTACGAAACCCCATTGACCCACAGACGCGCGAGGTTCGAAGTCCCGACTGTCAAATCATGTTGCACAACAATGTGAGTCCATGTCCCGCTCGTGACAAGATTGGCAGACGAGTTCAGCACTCGAGCCGAGGCACCATCCTGATAACGATACTGCACCGAGTAATGCGGATTGCCAAACAGATCCCCTGGCATCGGAATCCGCAACTGATGCATTTGATTTCCCGACACATCGATTAATGTCAGCCACTGTCGCCCCGCCGTCCACGCGTTATAGACGACGCGAACCCACACCGAGAACGTCAGCTTCGCCGGCAACCACAAGGCATTGTCACGAGCGATTTCCAGACGGGCATTCGCTCCATTCGGAAACGTATACGCCGTACCCACCCGCCCCGTTGTCAACGTCGGATTATTGATTGCCGTCCACTCGCGACTGCTATTGATGCGCCCTCGATAGACCCTCTGAGGCGTTCCCGCATCCCACACCTCACCCAGCGCCAGTTTGCCACGCAGCATAGGGTCGATGACCTCACTCATTGTCCACGCTCCACCTTCTTGGCTGTTTCATAAGGCAGAACGATCTCGATCGTCGCATCCGTAAATGACTTCGTCGCCCCCGGCACAACAACATCTTTCTCCGGCCACAGCGCCTGCACAGCAATCGCCACCGGCAGCCCGACCCCCGTCGTCGCAATCCCCGCCGCGATCGCCAGCTTGACCGCTTCGCCCGCCAATGATCGCTTCGTCGCACTCGGCGCAGGAGTCGACGTCGTCTGATGCACGTTGTAGTCCCCCAGAATCATCGGCCCCATCTCATCACTCTCACTCACTGCCCCGCCATCGCCGGTCTTCATCCCGCTCGCTCCATAAACCGCCCCATGCACCGCCTCCGAATTCCGCTTCAGATTCTTCAACGTCTGACCCTGAAACGCCCGCATCGACTGCACAGTACTCGCATGCAATGCCGCCTTGAGCTTCTGTTTCAAGCCCATCGCCTCAATCGTGCGATCCGCGATCTTCTGCCGAATCGGTGTTCCGCTCCCGGAGGAGTTTGTCGTACCTGGCGTAGTCTCCATCGCTGAACCCTTCCACAAACAGATCCACCAGCCGCGCATTCAACTCCACAAACGCCTTCACCTGCTGCTGCTGTAAACTGATCAACTCCAACAATGCCGTCGCATCCATCTCGCTAATCTCCTTCGTTAAGTCGTGAGTCATTAGTCATGAGTCATGAGGTGGAAATCCTCCGCTTCTTCCCTCATGACTCATGACTCGCGACTCATGACTAATCAAAACCCCGGCCACGGGAGAAAACTCCCCCGTGGCCGGTCGCTGCCGTCATCGCCTGTCTGCCTACGCAGTTTTGGAAACGGTCTCGATCGCTTTGCTCTCGGACGTCCCCAATTCGTCAAAGTTGCGGACAGCAGCCTTGTTCAAAATGTTGTTGGCCGTCACAAACCCCTGTTCAGCCACTGTCATCGCGGATTGATGCGCGTTGACAGCCGCCGTCAAAAGGTTCGTCTGGACATTGGGAGGAAGATCAATAGGATCCGCCATACGCTCGTTCTCCTTGCAAGGAACACAAAAACTCGACTCCCCGACCACCACGGTCGGAACATCAAAAATCAACTCCGCAGGCCCTGAGCCCGCATGATCACTTCTCATGATCTCTCCACTGATCAACGCGCCACCGGGAGGGCGAGGCTCCGTCCGAGCCGCTACGATGCGTTGCGAAACTCCAGCTGTGCACCGAGCTACGATGGCACCGACATCTCCAGAAACTTGCATACTGTTGGATGTCGATTAACCGATCTCCGGTGGCAACGCTGGACAGCGGCTCGGACGGAGCCTCGCCCTCCCAACTTAGTCAAGCGGTTGATCCAGGCCCACTCCGCTTCATCCCTCGGGGATCACTCCCTATTCACCCGCACCTTCGACTGAATCTTGATCGGATCCCCCGGTGACAACACCACATCCGCCGTCATCGCCCCCGCGTTGTCAAACAACTGCAGATGCCTCTGCTTGAGCGGCCGCAACTCCTCCAGCTCACGCGTCAACGCCAGAAGCGTCTTCTCCAGCTCATCGACCCGCGAGACATCCACCGTCGCCGGCATCGACCTGATCGTCACCAGCAACTCCGCCTGAAATCTCTCGACCTTCACCAGTCGCTCTTCAAGCAGACCAGATGCCGAAGCCGGCACGGAGTGAACATCCCCATTGTCGGCATGGTTAATGGACGACTTCGGAAGACACCCCAGTCGATCCAGCATCGCTTCATACCGAGACCAGGGAATAAACTTCCCGTTGCTCATATGCACCAGCCCGATCAGCTCCCCCTGCTCATTGAGAATCGGCGACCCCGACTGCCCCGGCACCACATTCAGCCCAATGACATCCCCTTGCACAGGCCCACACTTGCGAACCGTCTGATTCCCATCAAACGTCCACAAGCACCCGCTCCGTGGCGAAGCCGTCTGCCTCAACTTCGTCGGCACAACTGGCACCCGCTGATCCGACTGAAACTTCAGCAGCGCAATCTCCTGCTGGATATCCGCATGCACTACCTGCGCTGCATGACCATCCACACTGATCTGCTGGGCCCCGGTCAAAACATGCGCGACTGTCAGACAATACACATCCCGCCCATGCTGAAAGATCGGCGCACAAACTCCCTGCCCTCGAATGTACTGACAGGAGTTCCCCGAGCAGCTCTGCTCAAGCGTGCTCACTCGCAACGGCTGCGCCTGAGCCCGATGGCTCATCAGGCTCATCGAGCAGCCCAGCCCCAAAGTCATCATCGTCATCACACACCATTGGAATCGTCGCATCGCAAACTCCTGCTTTTTTCTCTGTCATGATCTGAGCCATCTCCGTCGCGTGTTTAGTGACTTCTACAAAGTGATCAATATTCTTGGGCCGATAACACCATCGCCCCCACAGCCGCACCGCCAGGTACATCGCCGTCCGCTTCCACCAGGAAACCTTCAACTCCGACAAAAGCCAGAAGAAATATGCATCCGCCATCACGCGATGCTGATAAGATCCCAGCAGCCACGCATGATGACACAACAAGTCATGCACCACCGCTGCCTGCAGAAAGTCCCCTTGAAACGGATGCCCGACAATCGGCCACATCAGCCGCGGAATCGATGCCCCATCCGTCAGAAACCGGGCTGGCACTCGGACTTCCCACCCAAACTCATTCTCGACCTTGACCGGCCGGGTCACCTCCAACAGTCCTCCGGGATAAGTGCGATAACAAATCGCCTGCACATGACGCGACGCATGCTTCGATACCGATGACATTTTCGACAACCTTTCCTGGGTGATGAGTAAAAGCTGGTCCTCTCACCCTACCTGAAACCGTTGCGCAATTTGCCCATCTCTGAGCCCTGTCTAATAACCCTCACCTCACAATCCCCCGGCATTTCCCACTGTCTACGTTCTCCCGCGACTTCTAAGACACTCAGTCTGAAAATCAAGTTTTCGATAAACCAACACCCCCACCCCGTGTGCCACGGTTGTGTCAACCGTGCCGAATGTCCGATCACGCTCCATTTCCACTCCCAAGGCGATGCCACACGCACTTCTCCAGATTTACCTAACGCCCAGCGCCTCTTCCTCCTGCCTGTCTGGTCCGCTATACTCTCCCCTTCCCCCAAAACCATCCACACCCTCCCCTTCTGCTGCGTCTGACGTAGCGTTGAAAGCCTCCCATGACCGAGTCGCTCAAGGGCAAAGTCCTGCTCGCTGGCAAGTTTCTGCGCGATCCCAATTTCTTCAAAACAGTCATCCTCGTGCTCGAACATGACGACACCTCCGCCATGGGACTTGTGATCAACCGCCCTTCCAACGTCTCCGTTGCTCACGCGCTGGCTGAACACTTCCAGCTCCCCGCCACCAGCGACCTCATCTACGTTGGCGGCCCTGTCGAACCGACAGCCCTCTGCATGCTCCACAACAAGACGACCCCCGAACTCGCTCCCCACACTCTCATCCCCGGCGTCGTCATCGCCAACAGCGCTGAGATGTTCGAAGACATCGTCCAACAGGCCTGCCAGCCCAAGAGCCCACGCCGCTACCGCATCTTCTCAGGCTACGCCGGCTGGGGCGCTGAACAGCTCGAAGGTGAAATCGAACGCGGCGACTGGTACATCCACCGCGCCTGTGCCGACCACCTCTTCAACCACGACCCCTACGCCCTCTACGACATGCTCCTGTCCAACTTCGCCAAATCCCACACCACCTTCGAGATCCCGCGCGAACACGTCGAGTGGAACTAAGAAGATTCAACCACGGATGAACACGAAGAAACACGGATAAAGCAGGGATCTTTAAATGATTCTTCAGAACGAGTCGGAAGCGATTCTGAGTTGTGCCTTTGAGGTTTTGAATACACTGGGCTGTGGTCTGATTGAGAAGCCCTACGAGAATTCTTTAGTTGTAGAATTCAGCCTGCGAGACATTCCATTCCGGCAACAGATTGGCTTTGATGTCTATTACAAAGGCCAACAAGTTGGTCGTTACATTCCAGACCTGATTGTTTTTGATCAGATCATTGTGGATGTCAAAACCATTGACTCCATTACGAATCACGAAGTCGCTCAGGTCTTGAATTATCTACGCATTACAAAAATGAAGCTCGGCCTGATTTTGAATTTCAAACATTCCAAACTCGAATGGAAACGGATCGTCCTCTAATCTTCTTTATCCGTGTCTATCTGTGTTCATCCGTGGTTGGTTTTCTTTAGGTAACGCAACATGCACCACGAAACTATCACTATCGCCTGCCCATCCACCGGGACTTCTGCTTCGATCGTCCCGACGCGTGGCATGAACTGCATTGAGTTCAGCACGGTCTTTGGTGGCGATCTGGTCGACGTCGTTGATGCTGAAGACGGGTTTCTCTCCGGGCAGACGCGATCGACCCGTTCAGGGATTCCGATTCTCTTTCCGTTTCCCAACCGGATCGAAGACGGCAAATATTCCTGGGAGGGCAAGGACTACACGCTGCCAATCCAGCCAGGGCGGAAACATGGGATGCACGGGTTCTGTTTCGATACGCCGTGGCGTGTGATTGAGAAGACTCAATCGTCTCTGACGGCTGAGTTTCAGCTGTCGGCTGATGCACCAGATCAGTTGAAGAACTGGCCTGCGGACTGCCTGATTCGTCTGACCTATGAAGTCACGCATCACAAATTAATCTCGAAGTTCCACATCGAAAATCCTGACAAGAAGCCGCTTCCCTGGGGTCTTGGGACACATGCGTATTTCAAAGTCCCTCTCACCGATTTTTCTGCGTCAAACAATTGCCTGGTCCAGCTTCCGGTCGCCAAGCAGTATGTTCACGTCAACGAGATCCCGACCGGCGAATCGTCCCACACAGAATTGATCGACCGTCTCGTCGAAGGCGAATACTTCGATACCCTCAAGCTCGACGATCTCTTCTCCATGACGCCGCCACCGGCCGGCCAGCTGTATGAGACCCGGCTCGTCGACGAGAAAGCGGGCATCGAAATGGTCCAGCGCTACAGCCAGGAATTCGAGTTCCAGGTCATGTTCACCCCCGAAGGTCGCAATTGCATCTGCATGGAACCCTACACCTGCATGTCAAACGCCATCAACATGAAGTTGCCTCCCAAAGAAACTGGCTGGCAGGTCTTGGAACCAGGTCAATCAAAAGATCTGTACATCGAGCTCGAAGTGCAGAAAGTGGTCGTGTAAATCGAAGAGCGTTTCACCACGAAGAGCCTCTCGGGGGACGCCCTCGCGTTCTTCGTCCTGAAGGGACGACTTCTACCAGCCCAGGGTGAAACCCTGGGGATACGGCTTCAGGGTGGTGACGTTTGATTGCCCTCTCACCCAGGATTTCACCCTGGGCTGGTTGAAAACGGCCCTTCAGGCCTGAGACTCAGACTTCAACAACACTTCTATTAAATGATGATTCCCATGCGACAATTCCGTGAACCGACCACCGTCACGCTCGCTCGCGACAACGGCATCGCGAGAATTGTCTTTGAAGGCCCCAAGGGGATTCAGACGCTCAGCCAGCGGACGCGCCTGCAATTACGGTCCTTACTGGAAGAAGTCTCAAACGATGAAAGCATTCGCGTTGCGGTCTTCGAAGGACGCGGGCGAACTTTCATTGCAGGGGCCGAGATCTCCGAGTTAGCGGAACTCGATGAGACGTCTGCTTACGAGATCGCGCGAGAAGGTCAGTCGCTGATGCAACTCATCGACGACCTGCCGTTCGTCACCATCGCGGCGATTAATGGAGCTTGTGCGGGGGGTGGTTGTGAATTGGCGCTGGCTTGCGACCTGCGAATCATGGATGAGCAAGCAGTCATCGGCCTGCCGGAAGCAACGCTGGGCATCGTTCCCGGCTGGGGTGGCACTGTGCGTGCCCGTCACCTGTTGGGCGAAGCAAACGCGAAGTGGTTGACGATGACGGGTCAGCTGCTCTCTGCCAGTGATGCACTGCGCATCGGCCTTGTCAATCAGGTCGCAGCTGAAGGAACGCTGGGTGAGATTGTGACGACGCTGTTGTCTCAACTCCGCAAGCCTTCGCCATCTTCGCAGCGGCAATTGAAGCAGCTTTTTCGCACGATGAGTGGCATTGATGCGAAATGTTTCGAAGCAGAGGCCCGCACCTTCGCAGAGTGCTTCAGCCAGGGGCAGGCAAAAGATGGACTGGCTGCCTTCGTCGAGAAACGCCCGGCGGAGTGGGTGTAGGGTCCGCTGTGCGGACCGTAATGGACTCGCAATGACAATTGGACATCCAACATCGCGAACAGTAGGAACTCGAATCTCAACTTGCAATGAAAGCGAATTAACGGTCCGCACAGCGGACCCTACACGTGAGTTGGCGTCGCGTCCTTCACATACTGTTTCACAATCTTCCCGTCATGCAGTTCGATGATGTGATCACCTGGGCGCAGGTGGCTGTGGTCGTGGGTGACGATGATGACTGTTGTCTGCTTTTGCTTTTGAAGGTCACGCAGATAGCCCATGACAATGGCGCCAGTCTTCGAATCGAGCTCACCCGTCGGCTCATCTGCGAGGACGAGAGATGGCTCTTTCAGCAAAGCCCGCGCGATTGCGACACGCTGCTGCTCGCCGCCGGAGAGTTGGCTGGGATAGTGTCCGAGTCGGTGCCCGAGACCGACCTGCTTGAGATAGTCTACGGCGCGCTGTCGATCTTCACCGCTGACTCCCACCGGCATCTCGGAAACGAGGACGTTATCGACGGCGGTCAGCTGTTTCAGCAGGTTGAAGCTTTGAAAGATGAACCCGATCTCCTCGCGTCGGAATTTGTTCTTGCGAGTCGAAGACCATGTTGAAAGATCTTCGCCATCAATCAGCACACGCCCCTGACTCGGCAAGTCGAGCGCGCCAATCAGATACAACAGCGAACTCTTCCCGCTCCCCGACGGCCCGATGATGAACGTGAAGGAGCCCTCCTGAATGTCACAGGTCAGGTCGTCAACGACCGTGAGTTCCTCGTCGCCGCTGCGATGTCGTTTGGTGATGTGTTCGAGTTGGACTTGCATGGGAGGCCTTAGGCAGAAAAGAGGAATTATGAAGGATGAAGTATGAGTCAGAGAGAGTAGGCCGGCGAAGCTATCGGCTCATCCTTCTTCTCCTGCTATCCTCTCCGGATCGCATCCATGGGGGAACGAGTCGCGGCCCAGTAGGCGGGGTAAAGGCCGCCGAGGATGCCCATGAGGATGCTGAAGGTGATGGAGTAAACGAGAAGTTCGGGGCCGGCGTAGAGTTGGACGCGGTCCGGGAAGTTGTGGTTGATGACTTGCACTGCGATCCAGCCGAAGGCCGAACCAAAGAAGCCGCCGACGGCTCCGAGGAAGGCGCTTTCGGAAACGACAAGCAGGACGACGTTGCCGACCGACCAGCCATTCGCGCGGAGAATCCCGAATTCGATGACTCGCTCGGTGACGCTCATGAGCATCGTGTTGATGACCTGCACGACGGCGATGAAGACGCCGATGCTGGTCATGAGGAAGAGGAACAAGTCGAGGTCTTCGGTGAAGCTGTCAATGCGCGAGGCCCATTGTTCTGCGGGTTTGACTTCGAGCGGGCTTTCCATTTCGAGTCGCGGCGATACAGAGGCTTTCGGTTGAGAGGAGGCGGGCGGGCTGCCTTTGAACATTTTGTCGAGATTGTTCATCGCTGACTGGACGGGGTTCTCGGTGCTGGTCGTGGTCACTTGCTGGGCGATCGTGAGAATGGTCGAGGCTTTGTAAATGCCCCATTCGCGGTCGGTAAATCGCTTCTGAATGACGGCTGCCAGTTCAGATGCTTTCTCTTTGCCCTGATCGTGTTCGATGTAAAGACTGGAGACGATCCCGGGGTTGAAACCGGTCAGCGCGCGGAAGACATCGATATCGGTCAGGAGCGCGACATCGAGCAGCAGAGAACCGGTGTGATACAGGCCGACGATGGTGAACTTAAGGCCGTTGACTTCGAGCGGGTCGCCGACTTTGACTTTGAACTCTTCTGCGACGGATTTGCTGATGACGATGTGAGGCTTGCCGACGTCTTCCTCGCTGAGGAAGCGGCCTTCATAGACATCACCTTTGTAGAGGGTCGTGCGAAGCTGATTGCGTCGGGCGATGTCGGTGCCGCAGAGCAGACGTGGCGGCGAGATGATGGTCTTGCCGTTGATGATGTTGACCCTGGCCCAGCAGTCAGCGACGACGGTCGTCACATGGGGCATCTTCTCGATTTCCTCTTTCCAGCTGGAGGGGATCGTCGAGAAGAGAGGAATCGGTGCGCCGCGTTGCATGGCTATGAGGCCGGGGACGCGGTCGAGTGTCGAGTTGACGACCCGGTTGAGCCCCGCGCTGACGGAGAACAGGCTGACCATCGCGAAGATGGCGACGGTCATGCCGAGGACCGCCAGACTCGTGCGCACGGGTCGTGCCCAGATATTGCGAAATGCCAAGCCAAACACCATACCGGGAAAAATCGTGCCGGGGGAAATCATCGAGTCTCCGAAAGAAGCGTCAACGAGAAAGCCGCTGTGTGGGCGATTGAAGGCAGTCGAGTAAGTATAGGCGAATGGGCGAGGGGGTGGGAGTAGTCATGAGTCGCGAGCCGTGAGTCGTGAGGGAAATCAGGGGAGAAGCTGGGATCTCCAGTGGTGCCCGCGTGTTGGGGAAAGTTTTGCGTTCTGCGTGCAGAACAGGGGTCAGCTAGAAAGCCTGACCCCAGTCACCCGCCTTGGGAGTGGAAATGGAGCTTGATTGGACATTCGGCACGGCTGACACAGCCGTGGCACACGGGGTGGGGGTGTTGGTTTATCGAAAACTTGATTTTCAGACTGAGTGTCTTAGAAGTCGGGGGAGAACGTAGACAGTGGGAAATGCCGGGGGATTGCGAGGGGAGAGTTATTAGACAGGGCTCAGAGAGGGGCAATTTGCGCAACGGTTTCAGGTAGGGTGAGGGGACAAGATAAACACACATGCCTGGGAGGTGAGTTGGATATGGGGCGCGAGAGTGAAGTGTTGACGGAGATGATTGCGGGGGATGTCTGGGGTGAGCTACTGCGGGAAGCGGGGTCGCGGGTGGTGAAGGGGATCGTGCTCGCGGGGCAGGCTTCGCGGAATGGGTACTCGTACACGGAGATGGCGCTGCGGGATGCGGTCGTCTGTTATGACGGGAAGCCGGTGTATCTGGATCACCATGAGCAGAGTCACCAGCCGGGGGCGCGGGGTGACGAGGAACTGGTCGGGGTAATTGAGTCGCCACGGTTTGAAGCGGGGAAAGTCGTTGGGGACATCTGCGTGCGCGAATCGGTGGCGGGGAATCTGTTTTTGTCGCTGGTCGATAAGCTGCTGCCGGACGTGGGGATGAGTCATGTCGTGCGGGCGGTGCGGAGTCGGGATGGCAGGCGGGTCGAGAAGATTGTCGATGTGATCAGTGTGGATGTTGTCCGTTATCCCGCGACGACGAAGACGCTGCGGGAGTCGACGCTGTGGGCTGGTGAAGAGCTGGAAGAGTCCGTTGATGAAGAGATGGGCGAAGTGGAGTTGATCTGTGAGATCAGTCCCTCTCCGGAGACGTCGTCGCGGTTGCGGGATGCGGAGCCAGTGGTGATGGAGGAGCTTTCGCTGTTGCGTCGGGAGGTGAGTCGATGGAAACAGACCGCGGAGAAGCTGCAGGAGCAGAGCGGGCAAGCGGCGCGCGTGCAGGCCATGCTGGAGAAGAGTCGGCTGCCGGAGTCGGCGATCACGCCTGTGTTTCGACGGATGCTGATGGAAGCGGAGAGTGATCAAAAGCGGGACGAACTGATCCGGGAACGACGTGAGCTGGTGACGCAGCTGCGGGTGGTCTCTCCGGTGAGTTCGGCTCGTCGAGTAGAAGAGGTGGGGATGCGGGATGCGGAGATTGTGGCGGTGATCAAGAGAGGCGCTGGGCGTTAGGCGTTGGGAAAGCAGGAGAAGCACTGGCATAGCCAGTGGCACACGGCGGTTGGGCGTTGGAAGACAGTCATGAGTCACGAGTCGTGAGTCATGAGGTTTTGGTTTGTTTCTTGTCCTCATGACTCGTGACTCACGACTCATGACAAGCAAAGGTATTTCAGTTCAAAAAGGACGACAGGCGATGGCAAATCGGGTGCGGTTTCGGAGTGGGGCGGTGGAGTTGCGGAAGGTGCGGGTGGATGCGGGGACGGTGATTGAGGCGGGGGATCTGGTCTGGCTGGATACGGATGATGCCAAGCCGGCGTCTTCGTTTACCTGGACGACCAACCTGGCGACGACGCAGGGGAATTTTGCGGCGAAGTTTCTGGGTGTCGCTCATCAGCCATCGGCGTCAGGAGAGACAGAGCCAATTTCGGTGGATGTCAGCCCGATGTCGATTTATGAGTTCGATGTCGCGAGTGCGGCTTATGAGGTTGGAGGGCTACTGGGGCCGGATGAAGGAAGTTCGACGCTGATGAATCAGCAGCTGGAGACGGTCAGCAGTGCGGCGAATGCGATTGCGCGAAGTGTTGAATATCGCGGTAGTGGCCATACCAAGTTACGGGTGCAGTTTGCGTCGGCGTTTTGTTGCGGGTCGAGCAATGTGAACGGGCAGGTGGGGTAGGGAGAGGGCTTAGGGAATGGGGCTTAGGGCTTAGGCGGAACTGGGGATGTGAGTGGGTGGATGGGGTGAGGGTTGGTGGCTTACCCCAGGGAGTTGCGCGAGGATGTTCGAGAATGTGGGCTCTTTGCGCGCTCGACTGGGGTCAGCTATCGATCCTGACCCCAGCCACCCTTCTTGGAGTTGAGTATCGATAGACGTTCGGCACGGCTGACACAGCCGTGGCACACCGAGTGGAGCACGCACAGACAGGAATGTCTGTGCCACTTTTTAAGCACATGAATGGTCCGCACAGCGGACCCTACGGGAGAGATACATGCGTGGTCAGAATGTTCGGGATCTGGTGGAGTCGTTGGGGGCGGAGGGGTTTTATCAGAAGGTTTGTCAGCTGCTCAATGAGAAGCAGTTGACGACGGATGATTTCAGTTATTACGAGCTGGCGGAGGCGTGTGGCGTGCTGCCTCGGCTGCGGAGTTTGCGCGAGGCGGGGCTATCGTCGCCGGGGGATTTGCTGCGGGAATCGGGGCCGGGGGTGCGGACGCATTTGTTTCAGGTCATGACGGGGGAACTGATTGGTCGCAAGGTCATTGAAGGGTATGAGGATGATGCGGGGTTCATTGGTGATCAGCTGGTGACGGTGCAGCCTTCGCGGTTTCGGTCGCAGAAGATTGCAGGGTTCAAGGCGCTCGCCGGGCCGGAGCAGGTGCATGAAGGGCATCCTTATGAGGAGTCGACGTTTGCGGAGAAGTACGTCGTGAGTCAGGAAGCCAAGCAGGGGCGCATTCTGTCGATCAGCGAGGAGTTGATTGCGTTTGATCAGACGGGGGAGATCAATCGTCGCGCAATGGCGCTGGGGTATTACCTGCGTCAGGAGCGCGAGCGGACGATTGTGCGTGCGGTGACAGATGCGGAGGCGGCGATTGATCAGTTCGTCTATCGTCCCAATGGGACCGGGACGAGTCTGTATGCGACGAACGGGAGCCTGCGGAACTGGGTGGGGTCGGGGAACACGACGTCGACATCGTTCAACGCGGCTGTTCCGCTGACCGATTGGAAGGATGTTGAGAAGGTGCTGCATTACCGGGCCACGCAGGTGCGCGATGATCGGATTGATGGAACGAGTCGGCCGATTGTCGCGCCGGCGCGTCAGATCCTGGTGCCTGAAAGATTGCGCGGGACGGCACTTTCGATCGTCAATGCGACGCAGATTGAAGTCGAGGGGGATGATGGTCGTATGGTGACGGCCAATCCGCTAGGGACTTCGATGAGTGTGTTGAGTTCGCCGTTCATTGATGAGCAGGGTGGGCAGGCGATCAATGACTGGTATGTGGGTGACTTCCGTCGTCAGTTTTTGTGGACGGAGATCTGGCCGGTGCAAACGTTCCTGCAGAACAGCGACAGCCAGGCGGCGTTCGAGCGGGATGTCGTGCTGAGAGTGAAGGCGCGGTACTTCGGCGGGGTCTCGGCGGTGGATACGGTGTATGTGACGAAGGTGGATGGGGAGTAGTAGGGCTTGGCCGGAGAGAAGGCATGAATCGTGAGGTTTATGCCTTTATTCGGGAGGGCGAACCTCTGTGTGAGCTGGATCTTTGCGTTGCGAAACATGAGCGATGTGAAAGGTGATGATGGCCTCGACGGCTTGTCTCTGGCACGTTGTTCGTCGTCGATTCGTTGGTGGTTGATTGCAACGCGGGACAGCGGCTCGGACGGAGCCTCGCCCTCCCGGGTAGAAATATGAGTTGATGAACGGTCCGCACAGCGGACACTACGGGAGAGCGTATGAAGCTGCATGGGAAGGTGTTGCGGGGGCGAGGGGTGAAGGTTTTGCTTTGGAGGCGGGGAGATGGGGGTGAGCATGAGGTGACTGTGACTGCGTTGCCGCTGGGGTTTGGGGTGTGGTTACGGCAGAAGGGGATTGTGCAGCCGGAGGTGCCGGTGCGGGTGGCGAGGGATGCGCAGGGGAAGCCGATGCGGGATGCGTCGGGGCAGGCGGTTGTGCGGGAGGATCGGAGTGATGCCTCGTATGTCGCGAGTGTCGAGCAGTATCAGCAGCGGTTGGCGATGCTGGTGTTGTGGCAGGGGCTCAAAGATGACCCTCAAGTGAGCTGGGAGACGGTTGAGCCGGCGGTCGATGGGGACTGGGTCGCGTTTGCCGATCAGCTGTTTGAGGAGCTGGAGCAGGCGGGGGTGACGATGGGAGAGGTCGTGTGGTTGTGTGAGGAGATCACGAACTTCACGAATCAGGTGACGTTGCGCGTTGAGGAGACGCGTGCGGATTTTTTTCCAGCGGAGTCGTGCCGGAGCTCGGGGAGTGGATGACGTCGGCGCGGTCGATGGAGTATGTCCTGCTGCGGGTGTGTGAGCGGTGGGGGATGCGGAGTGAGGAGCTAGTGTCGTTGAGTCGCCAGGAGCAGGAGCGGTTGGTGGCTTATGAGATGGTGCGGGGGGTGGAGGAGGCGCTGGGCGTTGGGCGCTAGGCGCTGGGGGGAAGGGCGAGGTGTAGCACGGCCGTGTCGGCCGTGGGGGACGCGATCGATGTCTAATTTGACGTTCGGCACAGCTGACACAGCCGTGGCACACTGAGTGGAGCGTTCCTGCCTCATGATGAAATGTGTGTCGATTGACGGTCCGCACAGCGGACCCTACGGGAGGGACGAATGGCGGATGAGGAGTTGGTGAGTCTGGATGGGGTGGTGGGGGGTGCGTTGAGTGAGGCGCAGGTGCGGGGGATTATTGTGCAGATTGATTTGGACATCATGAATTTGCTGCGGGATGGCAAGCTGGCGGCGATGAAGTATGACGTCGGTGGCGATGGGCCGAGTGGGGATCGAGGGAGCAATCTGAAGGCGCTCATTGAGGCGCGGGGGCATTATGAGAGGTTGCTGGAGGGGATGGGGTGTTGGGTGGTGACGAGTAGTCATGAGTCATGAGATTTGAGTCATGAGGGGAGAGGTTTGCGTGCGTGGCACGGCCGTGTCGGCCGTGGGGTTGCGCGAGCGATGTCCAATTCGACGTTCGGCATGGCTGACACAACCGTGGCACACAATGAGTCATTCTTACCTCATGACTCACGACTCGTGACTCATGACAAACAATCGGGAGGCAATGATGACTGATGAGACGATTGAGCTGGCTCTGCTGGACTGGGGGCAGGTGTTGGAGCTGGTGGTGGTTTCGCAGGGGATGGTGGTGGAGCTGGCTCGGGTGATTGAGACCGAGCGGGTTTACCAGGTGACGGGGATTGTGCGGGCGGTTGCTTCGCCGGTGGTGGGGGAGGCAGTGGGGGTTGGGGAGACGTTGGGAATTTCGGTGCGAGTGAGGTCGCGGGAACTGCCGGTGTGTGAAGCGGGGGAAGTGATGCTCGTGCGGTGGCTGGGGGAACGGTATCGGGTGGCGGGGCTGCGGGTGGGGGAGACGTTCGTCGTATTGGAGGCGTGGAAGACTTAGGTTCGCAGATGTTTTCGACGTGTCCTCTTCATCGGAAATCAGAAGAGTGTTTTACCACAGAGACACGGAGGGCACGGAGATGAAAACAATGAGTCTGAAAAGGAGAATGACGGCTGCGGCAGCCGACCTACGAGAGGAAAAGGCATGTTGAGTATGCGGGTGGTGGTTGAGTCGGCAGGGGAGGTGTTTGATGTGCGCGGGTTGCGGGAGGAAGTTGTCTCTTCTGTTGTCGGGCGGGTGTTGGGGAGGATTGTGGAGTTGCAGCCGGTGGAGACGGGGCGGACTCGGGAGGCCTGGATGGGGATGGCGTTCGGTGTTGGTGGCGATGATGGCGATGTTCGCGTTAACTCGGATGAGCATGTGACGCAGGTGGACCTGGTGAATCGGGTGGAGTATCTGCCGTTTGTGGAGTATGGGACGTCGAAGATGGAGCCGGTCGGGATGGTACGGCGGGCGTTGGGGGAGGGAGGCGCGGGGCGTTAGGCGCTGGGGAAGATCGGAGAGCACTGGCGTAGCCAGTGGCACACGGAGTTGAGAGAGCATGGCCGGGCGAGTCAGCAGTGGACTATGGCGTTGGTTCTTACCTCATGACTCACGACTCGTGACTCATGACAAAACGGGTGCGAATAGACGGTCCGCACAGCGGACCCTACGGGGGGAACAATGACGGGGCGGCATGAGCGGGTGGCGATTGAGAGTAGTTTGCAGGCGTACTGGAAGCATCAGTTTTCGCCGGAGGTGGTGACGATCTTTCCGGGGATGTTGGTGGAGACGTCGAAGCTGACGTCGTGGGCGGAAGTGTGGGTGCAGAGTAGTTTGCGTCGGCGGGGGCGGGCGACGTCATTGCCGATGGTGAATGTGTCGGCGGTGGTGCATCTGTTTTCACGTCATGGTCAGCAGCCTGGGGTCTTGCGGCGAATGATGGATGAGGCGTGCGGATTGCTGTCATCGCGAACATTACTCGTGAGAGATTTTCAGCGGGCGGGGTCGCCGGTTGTGGGGTATTTGAAGCTTTATGAGGCCCAGGCGAGGACGATGGTTGAGGGGCAGGGGGCGAGTCGACAGCCGGGGTTGTCGCATGCGGTGGTGACGTGCGAGGGGATGTTTGGGGGCGTGGGGGAGTCATGAGGTGTGAGTCATGAGTCGTGAGGAAGAATGAAGTAGCACGCCAAGTTGGTATGACCTCATGACTCACGACTCGTGACTCATGACAAGACAGTGATGCACATTCATGGTCCGCACAGCGGACCCTACGGGAGAGAACGATGGCGGTGACGAATCTGGTGCGGAATTTGCGGGATGCTGAGATGGTGTTGAAGGATGGGACGACTCCTTCGGCGTTGTCGTTGGTGGTGCTCCTGGATGAGGGGGATTTGAGTTGGACGGAGCGGGTCAATACGGTCGAGGTGAAGGATCGCGGGTCGATTGCGGCAGGGCATCTTCGTCGGGGTGAGGATGAGTCTGTCGCGATTTCATTCACGGCGAAGTGGACGCAGCTGATTGGGAAGTCGGCCAGTTCGGCGGACCCGTTGCAGCTGTATGAGTTCCTCACGTTTGCATCCGGGACGAACCTGGTGAGTACATCGTCGCCGGGGCAGCCGGAGACGTTTCGGCTGGAATTCACGGTGACCGATCCGGCGGGAGTGGCGAGCGAGAAGATTGTCTTCGGCAAGGTGTATCGGGAGACGCTGCGGATGAGCGAGGGAGATGAGTACAACGTGATCTCGTTCACGGGGCGGGACTTTGAGGTGCGACCGGTGATTTCGCGGGTTTGAGGGGAGAGGGACTGGAACGCAGAGGGCGCGAAGGGGAGCAGAGGTCGCTGAGGAGAAGGGGAGATTGTTTAACGCGACGGCGCGAAGACGCAAAGGGAGACATGAGAGAGATAGGGTGCTATGAATTTCTTCTCTGCGAACTCTGCTCGTTCTCTGTTACCTCTGCGTTCCAGTCTTGCTTTCTTTGCGTCTTCGCGGCTTGGCGTTGGATCTGGAGGTTTGCATGGCAGAGTTTTTGGAGTCGTTGACGGTTCGGATTCTGGGGGACAGTTCCGGGTTGCAGCGGGAGGTTACTTCGGCGCGGGAGCAGCTGGCGGGGTTGTCGCGGGAGGTGTCGCGGTTTTCGCAGATGGGGTCGCAGTTGACGCAGCCGTTTACGCGACTGGCCTCGAGTCAGCGGACGCTGTCGAGCTTGTCGACCGCCTTGTCGCGCGTGAGTGGCCAGGTCTCGGCGTTGAGTGGAATGACGGTGACGCTCAATGTTTCGCCGGCGATGCAGTCGCTGTCGATGTTGAGTGCGATGGCAATGCAGGTCCGGGCGCAACTGGCGAGCTTGGGGGCGGTCGGGGGTGGTGTTTCTTCTGCACCGACGGCGGGGGCTGCTGCGCCTCGGGTGAGTGGTGGTCGTGTGGCGGGGTATGCTTCGGGTGGGCTTGTGATGGGGCCTGCGGGAATTGACCAGGTGCCGGCGATGTTGACAGCGGGGGAGTTTGTGTTGCAGCGAGAGGCGGTCTCGCGGTTGGGGCTGGCGGAGTTGTCGCGGATGAATCAGGGGCGGGGCGAGGAGAGGCGATGGCATAGCCAGTGGCACCCGATGCAGAGCCAGCAGCCCGCGACTTCGAGCAGTACGCAGAATGTGCATCAGTATGGGGATATTGCGATTCATGTGGGTGGCGGGCAGGTGGGGGATGTGGTGAGGGATTTGCAGTATCAGGGGTTTCGGTTGCGGCAGCGGAGGGGGTAGGTGAGTCGTGAGTCATGAGGTTTGAGTCATGAGGGGGAGAGCACTGTTGGGCAAGCCAGCAGTGGCACACGGAGCTGGTTAGGCATTGAGAGTCTATGAGTGCCTATGCCCCACCCTCATCCGGCCTTCGGGCACCATTCCTGAGAAGACTACCGCGTCGTTCGCCTCAAGGGAGAAGTGACGATATGACGGCTCCTCTCAAGGGAGAAGGGACATTGTTGGGAGCGTTATTCAATTTGCAGAGATCCCTCATCCGGCTCGAAGACTCGCCACCTTCTCCCCGGGGGAGAAGGACTAATACAAATACAAAGAGGAGTACAGAACGATGATGGCGTTTAAGCCGGGGGTGGTGCGGGGTGGGGTGGTTTATTGGTTGCCGCGGCCGGTGACTCGGGTGCGGATTCAGGAGGGGTTTGATTCGCAGACGTTTAAGGTGCCGTTGCGAGATGGGGAGATGGTGACGGGGCAGAGTCGGAATGGGGTTGATCTGTTGATTGAGGGGCAGATTGGGTCGCAGGGAGAGACACTTTTGCTCAGCGAGCAGGAGATGCTTGAGGAATTGGAAGCGTTGCGAGCGGCGTGTCATCCGAGTGGGCCGGAGGATCTGTGTGAGGTGGTGTTGTACCAGGATGATGTGAGTGGTGAACGTCGCCAGTATCGCGATTGTAGTCTGGTGAGGCTGGAGACGGATTTGTCGAACCCGTGGTTGTTTACGTATTCGATGGTGTTGAGGGCGCATGATCCGGTGATGGGGTAGGCGCTGGGGGGAATTGGGAGAGCACTGATGGGTAAACCGGCAGTGACACCTGGCGGTTCGAAGTTGAGAGTCGATGGACGTTCGGCACGGCTGATACAGTCGTGGCACACTTGGTCGAAGGTAGAATTATGAGTTTCTCGCGTCGGGTGGTGGTTTATGGTCGGGAGTTGGGGGAGCCGCGGGGGGATTTGTCGGCGCGGGTGGCTTCGGGGTGTTGGTTTGAGTTGCATCGACAGGGTGGATGCGGGGACGGGGAGCTACGGCTGAAGGCGGGGTTTGAAGAGCGGGGACTCGTCGAGATTGGGGAGTGGGTGGCGTTTGAGTATGAGACGGGGGTGAGGTGGTATCTGGGGCGGGTCGAGAGTCGGGAGACGACGTCGCCGGCGGAGATGGTGGTGCGGCTGAATGGGATGAGTGTTGAACTGGGAGAAGTGTTTCCTGGTGGGTTTGCAAATGGGACTGCGGGTGTGAGCGGGGTGGGGCGACCGCATCGGCTTGGTTTGGCTGATCCCTTCCATGATGATCCCGATTATGGCGATGAGACGTTTGATCTGGTGGCGTCTGTGCCGAGTTTGGTTGAGACGTTGATGACCGAGTATGCGTTGCCGTCGACGAGGATTCAGATGTCTGCGGGGTGGTGTGATGTGGATGAGGAGCCGGGGCGGGTTTCGTCGTTGAAGTTTCGGGGTGAGGAGTCGTTGAGGTCGATCTTGAAAGACCTGGCGATGCGGGCGGGGAATGCGAGCTGGGGTGTTGATGCGCAGGGGAAGTTTTTCTTCACGCGGCCTTCTGAGGAGGTGATGCTGACGTTGAGGGAAGGGGTGGATGTGCTGCGGTTGGAGGAGTCACGCGATCATCAGACGTTGTTCAATCGATTGTTGCTGACTGGGGATTATGTGTATGACCAGCCAGAGATGTCCGGGCAGCTGGCTCAGCGTGCGTTTCGGTGGCGCGGGCATTATGTGCAGCCGGCGAGTCGGACGATGTATGGGGATCGTCGGATACGGATGTGGATTCCCTGGGTGAGGACGAAGCTGGATGCGAAGGCGTTTGCAGAGGAGTTCTTTCGACGTTACAGCCAGCCACAGAATCGGTATCGGTTGGAAACGCTGCCGTTGACGGAGACGTTCTTGCCGTGGATGGGGAGGCTGAGGCTGCTGGATCGAGAGGGAGAGGAGCTGTTTTCGTCGACGATTGAAACCGTGCGGGTATTGTTTGATCATGCGCCGCGGTTTGTGATCGAGACGGGGCCGGACGATCCGCGTGTGTTGTGGCCTGAGCCGGAGCATGATGAGCGGTTTGAGATTCCGAGGAACCCGCCGGATGGTTATGGCGGGGATGTGGTGACGTTTGAGGTTGATTCGGAAGGTAGTGGCGTTAGTAGTGACGGGGTCGGCGGTTCGAGCAGCGAGGGGACGTCGAGTGATGAGGGGGAGGAATCGTCGAGTCTGCTTTCTTCGGGGTGGTTGTCGGGGGATTCATCGCTGGGGGCTTCGGGGATGAGTTCGGAGGAGAGTCGTAGTGGGAGCAGCGGGGGCTGGTCTTCGGAGTCGAGTTCGGAAGATGGTTCGAGTGATGAGTTCTCGAGTGAGGGAAGCAGCTTGTGGAGCACTGACGAGAGCAGTATTTGGTCGAGTAGTGGGTCGGGATGGTGGTCTTCGTCGGATGGGGGCGGGGCGTCTTTGGCAGAGTTGTCATCGAGTGGCATGAGTTCGGAGGATTCGGGGTTGGTGAGTGATTTGAGTTCGAGTGAGGCGGAGTCGATTGAGATTTGAGGGGCGGTCTGAAGAAGACTGGAACGCAGAGCTCGCAGAGTGGAGCAGAGGTCGCGGAGGAGAGCAAGAGGGATGGGTTTGACGTACTCACAGTGGTGATTTGGTTTGGTGGCACAAGGGACAGGGGGTTGACACCCCCGCTCGCCTGGGAGGGGAATATAACGTGTTTTTTCAGATGACGACGGAGAAGCGGACTGAGATCGTGAATCTGGCTCATCGGTTTGCGGGGCCGGTGGTCTCGTCGTGCTGGCTCTTGGGGGGCGGGCCGAGTTTGTCGTTGTTGCCTGTGGAGGAAATTGCGAGGACACCGACGGCGAAGATGGGGGTCAATCTTGCAGGGACGCATTTGATTCGGCCGACGTTCTGGACGGCGTATGATCCTTCGTCGCGGTTTCATCGGAGTGTTTATCTTGACCCGTCGATCATGAAGTTTGTGGCGCGACGTCGGGGGATGGACCTGGTGCCGGAGACGACGTTCAAGGTGTGTGAGTCGCCGAACTTGTATCTGTTTGATGGGGATGATCAGCGGGGCTTTGCGAACTTTGTGCATCCGAGCCATCAGAAGATTGTCGACTGGCAGGACAGTTTCGTGCAGGCGATCGACATTTTGTATCAGCTGGGGTTTCGTCGGATTTACCTGGCGGGGTGTGAGATGCAGGTGCATCCGTGTGAGGATTTGATAGCGGCGGCGCAGACGTTAGGGGTGACGTATGATCGTCGCGGGACGCTGAAGACGTTTGTCGAGGCGTGCAAGGCGGCGGGGATGACGATGGCGCAGCTAGAGGAGATGGAGAAGCCTCGGCAGTATCACTTTGATGAGCAGAAGCTGTTGATGTCGGCGGTGCAGACGGATCAGCATTATTTCCGCGTCGTGCAGTTTTTGAGGTTGTCACGTCGGGCGATGTCGCTGGCGGGGTTGGAATTGATTTCGGTGACGCCGGGGAGTCGGTTGAACGACCATTTCGATTATCGCGATGTTCATCAGGTGTGTCGGGAGCTGCGCGACTTGATTGGGGATCCGGAGGGGGAGACGACACGAGGACGTTATACGCAGGCGGGGGGTCGAAGGGAGGCGGGGTTGTGTGAGATGAGGGATGTGTTGCCGCCGAAGTGGAAGGGGGAAGAGGTGGAGGTGTTGGCTGTTCCCGAGAAGGGAAGACTGGAACGCAGAGGGCGCTGAGGGGAGGAGAGGTCGCAGCGGAGATTTGTGGACTCACCGTTAGGGATGGATGCGTATGGTGACGCTTCTTGTTCGCTTTGCGAACCCAAAACCGTAAACGGGTGGGCTACCCGGGAACTTTGTGGTTGGCCGTTGATAGCGCGTGGGAAGCGAACGAGTGCCTATCGCTCACCCTCATCCGCCCTTCGGGCACCGTCGCCCGGGGGAGAAGGGACAAAGCAAGGAGAGAATGATGATGGTAAGTGTGGTAATTCCGCAGTTTGGGAATGTTGAATTGACGGAGCGGTGTGTGGAGACGCTTTTGGCTCATCATGGGGATGAGGTGGAGGTGATTGTTGTTGATGATGGGACGTGGTTCGGGGTGAGGGCGGCGGCGAGCCCTCGGGAGGCGAGGGGGGTGATGTTGTTGGGGGAGCATCAAGGGGTGTCGGCGGCTTGGAATTTGGGTGCGAAAGCGGCGACTGGGGAGGTCGTTGTGTTTTTGAATAATGATACGGTGACGACGGGGGCGTGGGTGGAGCGGTTGGTGCAGCCGGTGATGGATGGGGTTGCGGCGATGGTGGGGGTTGCATGGCGCCGGGAGCGGGGGTTGAGCCGGGAGCAGTTGAGCGAGATGAGTACGACGCAGTTTCTGGAGGGGTGGTGCTGGGGGATGCGTCGCGAGTTGTTTCTGGAGATGGGTGGGGTGGATGAGGGGATGAAAGTGTATTGGTCGGATACGGAGTTGCAGGAGCGGCTTTGTCGGGGTAGAGAGACGAGGCAAGTGGTGGAAGGGTTGCCGGTGTTGCATCTGGGGCATCGGACGACGCGGGGGTTGGGGGAGCGGAGAGAGGTTTGGGACCGGGATCGGGTTTACTTTTGTGAGCGGGTGGGGCGATCACGGATCAACATGGATCCGAGAAGAGTTTGAACCGCGGAGGTCGGAGAGGTACGCAGGGGGGAAACATCGAGATAAAGGCAATATAAGGATTTGATCAGAAGAGTTTTGAACCGCTGATGAACGTGGGTGGACACAGATGGGAGAAGGGGCATGAGAAAAGAGAAGAGCAGATGCGGGTGATGCAGGTTTGTAATGTGGGGACGGTTTGTGGGGGGACGGGGGCTTGTGCTTGGAGTGTCACTCGGGCATTGCTGGAGTGGGAGCATCATGTGGTGTTTTTGTCGGCGGTGAGTTCGGAGACGTTGAAGGCGTTTGAAGGGTGTGGGGTTTATCGGGCGTCGCGGGTGGGGGAGAGGTTATTGGACCTGGTGCAGCCGGAGGTGGTAGTGATGCATAATACGGCGCGGTCGCGGGTGGATGTCGACTTTCTGAAGTGGGGTGGGCGGTCGATTCAGTATTTGCATTCGAAGGTGGATGCTGTCGGGGCGAAGGAGGTTGTCTGTTGTTCGGAGTGGCTGGCGAAGCAGGTGGGGTTGTCGCGGGAGTCGGTGTTGTGGCAGGGGGTGTCGGAGGTGAGTCCGTCAGGAAGGTCGACAACGGGGGAGCTGGTTGTGGGGCGGATTGCGACGCCTGTGGGGAGTAAGTGGCCTGGTGAGCTGGTGGGGTTTTATGGGGAGCTGGCTAGTCGTTGTCCGGAGGTGAGGTGGGAGTTTGTGGGGTGTCCGCAGGAGCTGAAGAAGAAGATTGATGAGGCGGTCAGGGGGCGGGCTGTCTTCTATGAGGCGTCTTTTGAGGCGCGGCGGTATCTGGCGAGATGGGATGTGTTGCTGCATCATCAGCCGGGGGTGACGGAGTCGTTTGGGCGGACGGTGGCGGAGGGGATGCTGGCGGGGTGTGTGCCGGTGGTGGATGCGCGGGGTGGGTTTTGTGAGCAGGTAGTCGAGGGGACGGGGGTGTTGTGTCGGGATGTGGATGAGTATGTGGCGGCTTTGAAGATGCTGGGCGATCCGGAGATGCGAAACAAAATGCGAAATGCGGCCAGGGAGTACGCTGAGAGGGCGTTTTCTCTGGCTGCGTTTCGGGAGCGGTTGTTGAAGAGGCTGTTTGTGTGATGTGTGGAGGAGCTGGGGCAGCGGGGAATCCTGACACCACTTATGCGTTTTGAAATTGAGAGTCGATGGACGTTCGGCACGGCTGACACAGCCGTGGCACACGGGTGTAAGTGTTTTTACTGATTGTGTTTGTGGTAAATCGGGTGGGATTATTGCAGGGTGGAAAGTTCGTCATTTCCTACATGATTCAAAGCGTGGGGTGAAACTCGTCAAACTGTCAAAGATGTGACGAGAGTTGTTCAATTGGCCTGAGGGGTGGTGATGCCTCGGCTGGAACGGGGGCGGACTTGAGAAAAAAGAACAGGAGTTGACCTGAATTTTGAAAATGTTGTATAAGCCGCGCATCGTATTTGACTGCGCGGAAGATCGGTCGTGGGACGACTGAGCTTCGACGCGATGGAATCGTTGAGTTTCAGACCGGTTGTGGATTTCCCTCATCCGGTCTCGAAGACTCGACCACCTTCTCCCGAGTGAGAAGGATTAACCAAAAAAATCCTGGCCGGGTTGTTGAATCACCCGCATTTCCCCCCTCTCGAATGGAGACTTTGATCATGAGTGAATGGACTCACTCGGAAGAGCAAGCTGACTACGCCGGCCAGACTTACGAACAAGGCGATGATGCATCGAGCTCTTCAGCCCCAGTGGCTGGTAGCTACACCAAGAAAGCCCGGAAGGGTTCCTGGATCCCGACGGTTGCGGGAACGCTGGTCATTCTGGTGGCAGGCGGGGTGATCTGGCAGGTCTTTAAAGCGGAGAATCTTCAGGCGACGACGGGTCAGGCTGTCAGTGGAACTCCTGTCGCTGCTCAGCCGACGACTCAGGCGCTGGCGAAGGTCAACGATCAGTTCATCTCTTATGATGCCGTGGCATCAGAGTGTTTCTCGCGGATTGGCAGCGAAGTTCTCGACAACATTATCAACCGCACGATCATTCAACAGGAAGTTCAGAAGCGCGGCATCGTTGTTTCTGAAGCGGAAGTTCAACAGGAAATCGTCAAGATCGCCAAGGAGTTCAATTTGGGCGTTGATATGTGGTATCAGATGCTCACCACCGAGCGTGGCATTACTCCAGAGCAGTATCGCAAGGACATCATCTGGCCGAAGCTGGCTCTTGAGAAACTGGCTGGCGATAAAGTGGTTGTCAGCGATGCGGATATGGAGAAGGCGTTTGTTCGTAACTACGGCCCACGTGTTCGCAGTCGCATGATCATGCTCGACAATATCCGTCGTGCCAACGAAATCTGGGAGAAGGCCAGCCGCAATCCCGAAGAGTTCGAGCGACTGGCTCGCGAGACATCGATCGATCCCAACTCACGCGCTCTCGGTGGTTCGATTCCGCCGATTCAGCGCCACTCGGGGAATCCTGAGCTGGAGAACGCAGCGTTCAATCTGAAGCCAGGTGAGATTTCGAGCCTCATCCAGATCGACGTCAACCGTTATGTCATCCTGAAGTGCGAAGGCCAGACCGAGCCGATTGTGACCGACATCAAGACTGTCTGGAACGATCTGTATGCTCAACTGGAAAAAGAGAAGACTCAGGAGAAGGTCGCCACGATCTTTGAAGACGTCAAGAAGACTGCTCGTGTGGATAATTATCTGACGAACACGACGAGTGGCGGGGTCGCGAACCCGTTGATGAAGAAGTAAGCGCTGGGCGCTAGGCGCTAGGCGTTGGTAAGACAGGGAAGCCGATCCGAGTGGGGTCGGCTTTCTTCGTTTGTGGATGAGTGCGAAGCACGGTCCGCACAGCGGACCCTACAGAGCTGAAAAAACTTGCGTTAGGTGGTTGTGAGTCGAGGTGGTGTTTAAGATAGAGACGTGGGGATTGCGACACGATTGAAGACAGGGAGTTCACACTCCCCGCTCGCTTGGGAGAGATGATGCTGAATGTTGCGACGAAGTTTGTGCCGGACGTTTCTTTTTTCGATCAGGCGTTTCATGCCGGCTTTCATTGTGGCGAGTTCTGGCTGAATGAAGAGTGGCTGCTGAAGGTCGAGGCGATCATCGAGCGGGCGAAGTATTATCCGATGAAGTACGTCGCGCACTTTCCGAACAAGGCGGTGTCGAGTAAGGGGATTGAGTGTGCGGTGAAGCTGTACCGCGAACTGGGTTGTCGGGCGATGGTGATTCATGAGCCGATGTTTCGTCGTCATGGTGAGGAGATTCTCAAACTTGAGCCAGGGCTACGGCTCGGGGTGGAGAATCATCGCCTTTCGCCCAAGGAGTTCGAGCAGTGGGCGGAGCATTACCCGGGGTTGACGTGGGACGTCGAGCATTTCTGGAAGTTCACGCACGAAGATTGTTCACTCAAAGATCTGCTGAAGTATGCGAGGACGTTTCTGGAGAAGCATGTCGACAAGCTGCGACACGTGCACCTGCCGGGGTATGTGCGGGGCGAAGAAGAGCATCGGCCGATGTATTGCAATCGGGATTTTGTGCTGGCGATGTTCGAGCTGTTTGAGGAATTTCGTTATGACGGGTTGATTGTGAGTGAGGTCGATAACGAGTATCAGAATCCGCATGATCTGCGAATGGATGTGTTGTTGTTTGAGCGGTGGCGGTTGGGGAAGACGGCCCAGATGTAAGAGAGACTGGAACGCAGACAGGGCGGAGGGGGGCAGAGGTCGCAGAGAAGAGAGTATGAAAAGTCGTCCGCGCTAAGGCGTTCTATGTTTTGGTGTTGAGCTCCGGAGTATTACTTCGTCGAGTAGAAGTAAGGGAGTGGGGCGGGGTGACTGGATGTCATATCAAACCAAGTGGAGAGTTGCTGGTAGTCGGGTGGGTTGGCTTTGCGGTGGAAGGTGATGAGGCCGTCGAGCGTGTTGGTGAGGGCGGGGTTGGTTTTGAGGTCGTTGAGGGAGACGAACTTGATGGGTTTGAGGAGGTTACCCTGTTGCTCGTTGAGGTCGAGGATTTGGAACTGGTGGAGTTCGGGGGTGATGGCGAAGCTGGCGGGGTCGTGGTTGACATCTTCGCTGGTCAGGATCAGGTTGAGTCTGCTGGAGGTGAGGTTGAAGCCCCAGTAGTCGTCTTCGAAGGAGGATGAGAAAGGTTGGCCGAGGAGGTTGAGAGAGGCGAGGGAACCGCGGGGGGAGATGGCGGCGTAGGTGTTGCTGAGGATGAGCAGCGTGGCGATGATCGCGGTGCGGATGGTGGGGGTTTGCCATTGGAGGCGTTGGATCATAGTCGCGAAGCCAAGGCCGGCGAGGATGGCCCAGAAAGGATAGGCGATCAGGAAGAGGCGTTCGGCGTCGTACTTGGCGACGGGGAGAGAGAAGACGATGAGTGGGAAGATCGCACTGGCGGTGAGGAGGGTGAGACGAGCGTCGGCGAATCGATTCTTGGCGGTCGATGCGATGGTGAAGAGCGACGCGAAGAGCGTGAGGAGCGGGAGTGTGACGGCGGTTGTGATCCAGGGGTAATGCCAGGGGGCGGCTTTGTCGGTGAAGATCTGGCCGAGGTAGTAGACGTTGAGCGTCGCGCGGTCGGTGGAGCTGCCGAGGAATTCCAATGTGTGGCCGATGGGGTCGAGCCAGAGCCAGGGCCAGCCAATGAAGAAGACAACCCAGGCGGTGACACCCCAGATGACAAGGGGCTGAATACTGGCAGCGCGATAGCGGGTAAGTGCCCAGAGGATGACAGGGATCGGGATGAAGAAGCCCTGGATTTTGGTCAGCATGGCGAGGCCCATGAAGAAGCCGGTCCAGAGAGCGGTTTTCCAGTTGGGGGCCTTGTCTTTCCACTGGTCGACGATGACGGCGACGGCGAGGAAGTAAGTCAGGTTGAGGAAGGTTTCGAGTGAGGCGACGTGGGCATGGCCGAAGACTCGCGGCATGCAGGCGTATGAGAGAGTGGCGAGGAGGCCAGCAGTGAAGCCGAACCAGCGTGTGGTAAAGATGCCGATGATGGCGACTAAGAGTCCGAATGCCGCGGCCGAACCGACCCGTCCGCAGGCAATGACGATCTGAGTGATTTCGGGCTTCTCGGGTGTCGACAGCATCCAGGTGACGTGATGCCAAAGGCCGAGCCACCAGCGCCCCAGAGGCGGGTGATCGGGGAGGAAGCCATTTTCGGTATTGAAGACGCTGCCGACGTTTTCGGGAAAGAGAGCGAAGGGACCGAACTCCTTAGCTACTTCGACGAGGTAAACACCCTGCTGGACGTTGAAGGATTCATCGAGCGTGAGGCCGGGGCCTTCGAGCATCCAGGGGTAATTGTTGAGCGGGTCGCTGGTGAAGGCGACGAGGAAGAAGCAGAACAGGCCCAGGAGGAGGAAGGGGAGGTGTTGGCGAGTCATGTGGTATTAGTCGTGAGTCGTGAGAGAGAAGAGATGAGAGTGATGCTTAAGGCGTATTCCTCGTGGCGATCTTTATTGTGAGAACAGAGGACAGGGGGTTGACACCCCCCGCTCGCCTAAGATTTTTGAGAGGTTAACACCTGAATCATGCCGCGGCAGAAGGCGGGGAGGTCGTCGGGTTTTCGGCTGGAGACGAAGTGTCGGTCGATGACGCATTCGTGGTCTTCCCAGATTGCGCCGGCGTTGATGAGGTCGTCTTTGATGCCGGGGGAGCCGGTGACGCGGATGCCTTTATAGACCTTGGCAGAGATCGGCATCCACCCGCCGTGGCAGATGGCGGCGACGAGTTGTTTGCGTTCATGAAACTCCGCGATCAAGGAAAGGACCTTGGGATCGCGCCGAAGCTTATCGGGCATGAAGCCGCCGGGGCAGAGGACGCCGTCGAAATCGGTTGATTTCATATCGTCGATCTTGGCTTCGCTGATGCAGGGGTAGCCGTTCTTGCCTTCGTACTTGACCCCCTTTTCCTGTCCCGCGACGACGACCTCGGCTCCTGCTTCGATCAGGCGGTACTTCGGATACCAGAGTTCGAGGTCTTCGTAATAATCGCCGGTGAAGGTGAGGATTTTCATGCCTTTGAGCGGCTGGTCGGACATGGGGTGGTTCCTTTGCAGATAGTGTGTGTCCTTTGAGTATAAGGGACGTTTGACGGGATGGAACCTCGGAACGGGAGCTTACCACGGATGGACACGGAGGAGCACGGATAGGAGAGCAAGAGTTTGAACCGCAGATAAACGCAGATGAGGATAGATGTGAGTGATGAACTTTCTGATCAGTGTTGATTCGTGTTTATCCGTGGTTGGGATTTCTCTGTGATCTCCGTGTCCTCTGTGGTGAAAAATCTTCTTGCCATCCGGGAATTGTCGAGGGGAGTGGAACGCTCTATAGTAGGGTTTGGTTTCGAGCAGGATTTTGCAGGAAGAGATCTGTTATGCAGGTGGTGATTAACGGAGAGCCCAAGGAGCTGGACGGGCCGATGACGGTCGAGGGGCTGGTGCGTCAGCTGGGGATCAATCCGCAGTTTTGTGCCGTCGAGCGGAACAAGATGCTCGTGCCGCGTCGTCAGCATGGCGAAGTGACGGTCGAAGCGGGGGATTCGCTGGAGATTGTGACGCTGGTTGGTGGTGGTTGAACGACAATTAAAATGGACACGTATTTGGTGCGGTTCGCTGCTGTTCCTACAGAGTGAGTCACCTGCACCCTACAAATTAAAAGAGAAATGAAAATGGTTGATAAGCCGCTGATTTTGGGAACGCATAAGCTGAACTCTCGACTGATCGTCGGGACGGGGAAGTATTCGACGTTTGACATGATGCGAGATTGTCTGGAAATCTCCGGGTCGGAAGTCATCACGGTCGCCGTCCGTCGCGAGCGACTGATCGATGCTGAGGGGAGAAACATCCTCGACTACATCGATCTGAATCGTTATACAATCCTGCCGAATACTGCTGGGTGTTTTAACGCGGAGGATGCCGTCCGAGTCGCGCGACTGGGGCGAGAGATTCTCGAAGGGCTCGACAACCCTGGCAAGGACTGGGTCAAGCTGGAGTGCCTCGGCGATAAAAAGACGCTGCTGCCGGATCCACTGGCGACGCTGCAGGCAACCGAGCAGCTGGTCAAAGAGGGGTTTCAGGTTCTTGTCTACACGACCGATGACCCCATCACTGCGAAGCGTTTGAAAGAACTGGGTGCGACCTCGGTCATGCCGGCTGGTAGCCCGATCGGGTCAGGGCAGGGGGTTCTTAACCCGAATAACATTCGCATCTGCCTGGAGTATCTGAAGGATGGCGATCCGGATTATCCGGTCATCATTGATGCGGGCGTCGGGTCAGCCAGCGATGTCGCGGCAGCGATGGAACTGGGGTGTGATGGCGTGTTACTCAACACCGCGATTGCGTCCTGTCGCGAGCCGAAGTTGATGGCGCTGGCGATGCGCGATGCGTGCTTAGCAGGACGACGTTCGTACCTGGCAGGGCGGATTCCGAAGAAGCTGTATGCAACGGCGAGCAGTCCGGAGACGGGGATGATCGGGTAGGTTTTTGACGAGGGTTGGCAGCAGGGAGAAACGTTTTATTTTTTGACACGCAGGGGACTTACAGATATCGTCAAAGGAATGGAGGTAGCTGCGATGGCTGAGTTGCAACAAGAAAATGAACGCTTCATCGAGCAGCAGCTGGCGTCTGGGGCGTATCCGTCGCGTGAAGCCGTCATCAATGATGCGATTCAATGTCTCAAGTGGTATGAAGAGGTCCTCAATAAGGTGGATAGAGGGCTGAAAGACGTTGACGAAGGACGGATGGAAGAGTTCACGGAGGAGGAGCTTCATACTTTTTTTGACCGCGTTATTGATGAGGCTTCTGGATCTCGCCACGGCAATGAGAACTGATGGCCACCAAGTACACTCTTACTAACGAGGCTCGAGCTGACCTTAAGCAGATTGCAGATTTCATTGCGAAAGATAATCCAGCGGCAGCTCGGAAAGTCTTGCATGCGATTCGTGATACGATCGTCATGCTTTCGGATAATAAGTGAATTGGAAGGACGGCTTGTGCGTCGTCAGCGCGAAGTCCTGATGTTCAACGGAAAGCGGCCTGCGCAGAACTATCTGATTTTCTATCAGCATAATGCGAATGGCATGACAGTGCTCACCATCGTGCATGGAATGCGTGACTGGGAACTCCTATTAGAAGGGCGCGGGTTTTGATCGCCCGCTGCCTATCCCGGTTCGACCCAGCCCAGCACATCGCCGGTCTTGACCTGCTTGCCCGAGTGGCGGTTGACTAACGCGAGTCGGCCTTCCACTGGCGAGTAAACCTCGAGGATCATCCCTGGGAAAGAAAGCTCGACGACCCGTTCCCCTTCACGGATCTGGCTGCCGGGGTCGAGATACCAGAGGCTGACGGTGATCGGGATGTCGGCGGGGACGTCCAGCACGGGGACGTGGATGGGTTCCCAGTGGTCGAGGGGCTTCACGGCTCCTCCGAAGATATCCAAGAAACACCTTCTGAGATCATTGGGTAGATGGGGCCGCGCCAACCGTGGCCACCTTCGTAGCTTTCAAGTTTCACTTTGGCTTTTGCATTGGTCAGCGCCTTTTCTGCGGCTTCTGCAAAGCGATATTTTGTGATCTGATCATCCGGTGATTGAAGCAGATAGAAGCGTTTGCCTTCGGCTTTCTTTAGATCCAGTTTCTGAAGAGGTGAGACCGACATGGCAATGAAGGCGCCATCAAACGGGCTGTCGGTGTGAAGAGTTGCAGCATAGGCAGCGGGGCCGCCGGAAGACCAGGTAAATAGATATTCGTGGCGATCGTTAATGGTGGTTCGAGCTTGGATGTCTTTGATGACACTGGCGAGGAATTCCTCGGTTGTAAACTTGGCGTTCTTATAGGGTAGTACCGACGTTGGCCAAACGACGAGATTTGCCTGTTTGTTGTCCCACATGGGGGCGACAAGTTGAGCGACCAGCCAGCCTTCTCCGATTGCATTTTTGTAAATGCGTTTAACAAACGGGGAGAACTCTGCACTCCCGTCGCCGCCGGGCATTACGAGGAGTAGCTTATAGCCGTCATCAGGAACGGGATGATTCTCGGGCAGGCCGATTAAGAAATATCGTTGCTTGGGTTCGCCCTCGATTGTCAGGTCCTGGATAGGAACATCAGCAATATCAGCTGGAACTTCTTGCTGCTGCCCCTGCATGGATTCTGGGGAAAACAGCAATGCCGTTGTCGTTAGAATTATCAGGAGTAGAAGCTTGCTCATAAATCATTCTTTGCCAAGCACCGCGGCCATTTCTCCGGCGTGGTAGCTGGAGCGGACGAAGGGGCCGCTGGCGACCAGGGAGAAGCCGAGTTTGCGGCATTGGTCGGCGTACATGTCGAACTCTTCCGGCGGGACGAAGCGATCAACGGGGAGGTGTTCGGCGGTCGGTTGAAGGTATTGGCCGATCGTGAACATCTCGACGCCGTGGGCTCGCAGGTCGGAGCAGACGTCGAGGACTTCGTCGAAGGTTTCGCCCAGGCCGACCATCATGCCGCTCTTAGTGGCGATGCTGGGGTTCTCGTCCTTGACCTGTTTGAGGAGGTTCAAGGAACGCTGGTAGTCGGAGTTGCGTCGGACGCGGGTGTAGAGGCGAGGCACGGTTTCGATGTTGTGATTGAAGACATCGGGACGGGCTTCGATCACGCGCGAGATCGCGCGACGGTTGCCTCGGAAGTCGGAGGTCAGGACTTCGACCGCAGCACCGGTTTTCTCGCGGACCGCGAGGATGGTGTTATAGAAGTGCTCAGCTCCCCCATCAGGGAGGTCATCACGAGTCACGCAGGTGATGACGACGTGCTTGAGGCCTAAACGCTTGGTCGCCTCGGCGACGCGTTCTGGTTCATCAGCCTGGACTGTTTCGGTCTTGCCTTTGGGAACCGAGCAGAAGCCGCAGGGGCGGGTGCAGACGTTGCCGAGGATCATGAAGGTCGCAGTTTTGTGGGACCAGCATTCCGTGCGGTTGGGGCACTTCGCCGATTCGCAGACGGTTTCCAGACGCAGGTCTTCAATCACCTGGCTGGTGAACTGCATCTGGCCACTGGGAAGAGGACGCTTCAACCATTTCGGGAGGCGTCGCTGATAATTGATCGGCGTAGCTGATCCGCAGTGACCGCCAGCGGGTGTGCCAGCGGTTCCACAAGAGGACGACGATGATTTGGATTGGTCAAGAATGTCGAGCGTATGCATGGACGGTCTGCTTGGAGCGAGAGAGTGCAGGGTGAGACGAGTAATGGTGGACTTCGTCATAGCCAAAGGCCTGGGCGAAGTGACGAATGACCGACTCGCGGACGGTGGCCATCGATAATGGACGCGAGCGTCGCATGGCCAGCGATGAGATATTGTTACTGTTCTGGTCGTTGGTGACCAGTCGTGCGAGTTCTAAATCGTTGTCGACGTTGAGGAAACAGCCCTGGAATGTCAGCCCCCAGCGGGCTGAGAGTCCTGTCCAGGCAATCTGTCCAGAGGGAGTCCAGAGGCCTTCGCCGACGGATTTTCGCTCTGCTTCGACTTTGAGCTCTCGACAGACGTCCAGAAGCAGGGCTTCTAAACGATTGGAGAATTCGTAAAGCCCGACACATCGTCGTTTGTACGGGAAGAGGGGGCAAATACTGAGCTGTCCGGGCTGGTGAAGACAGGCTTTGCCGCCGCGGTTCTGCCAGCGGACGGGGATGTAATTCTTCTGGAGATCCTCGGTCGTCTCAGCAAGTTGGGCGTGACTGGCTTCTCGGCCCATGGAAATCGTCGGGGGGTGTTCGCAGAGCAGAAGGACTGCCTGTCCGTCTTTTCGTCCCGAGAGTTGGTAAAGAAGCAAATCCTGAAGGCGTCCAAACGACGTCAGATCGACAGCGGACAGAGAATAGACCTCCAGCGAACCCTCGTCAGCCGAGGGGAGTCGAGAATCGCGACTCGTGGAGGTTGTGGGCATGGGTTGTGTGGCAGGCAGAGACTGTGTTGGGAAGGCGAGACAGCCTGGGCATCGAGCGTGGCTGAAAGCCACGGTCAGGAAGGGACCGATCGTCGTAGCACGATGGCGACATCACGAAGTTCCTCAGCTCAGGCCCGGTGGTTGGGACAGGTCTATTTTAGGCGTCAAGCGATTCGGAAACAAACCGGATTCTGGAAGCGGACGCCTTGCAGAGGAGTCCGGAGCAATTCTAACGGTTTTCGGACTTGAAACAGTCGGGGGAAGAGCTCCGGGGTAGCCCGGGTTGGCTCAACCCGGGCGTGCCGCTTCGGCACGAGAGAAACACGTTAATGGGCGCCCACTGCGCGCTCGGCGTGTTTCTTGCGGCTGCGCCGTCCGGGTTGGGACAACCCGGACTACCCTGATGGGAGTTGGGGCAAGCCGGACTATCCGGTTGGGAGGAGAAACTGCTTAGTTCGCGGCGAAGTCGCCTTTGAGGCGTTCCTGGCGGTCGAATTCGAGGAGGCCGTTGATGAGATCGTCGAGGTTGCCGAGCATGACCTGGTCGAGTTGGGAGACGGTCAGGCCGATGCGGTGGGCGGTGATCCGGCTTTGCGGGAAGTTATAAGTGCGAAGGCGTTCGCTGCGGTCGCCGGTGCCGATGAGGGTTCGTCGTTGGGCGGAACGGGCCTGTTCGGATTCGCGAGTTTTGACTTCGAGAATCCGGCTTTTCAACACTTTCATCGCTTTCGCGCGGTTCTTGTGCTGGCTCTTTTCATCTTGGCAGGTGACGACGGTTCCGGTCGGGATGTGTGTGATGCGGATTGCGGATTCCGTCTTGTTGACCTTCTGGCCGCCGGGGCCTGATGCCCGATACGTATCGATCTGGAGATCTTCTTCCTTAATCTCGATTTCGACGTCCTCTGCTTCCGTAAGGACCGCGACCGTCGCAGCGGAGGTGTGGAT
>SXGT01261759.1_pt1 | contig 46445 bp, 30 predicted proteins | sample 3176221 | NCBI WGS metagenome assembly SXGT01 (sample SAMN11356862, study PRJNA531348) | freshwater metagenome | isolation source: freshwater sample F1-120 | place: China: Fuxian Lake, Yuxi | collected 2017-12-25 | reverse complement strand
GCCAAAGGCATCTTCGCCCATACTGCCTGAATCCCTGCAGTAACCATCGAACTTCCCTCCTTGGAAAAAGTCATCCTGACAACCGAAAGGATGACTTGCCAAGGAAGTTATGGCAATCGAGATGTTAAAAGCAGTGGTCTCCCGACCCCGCCCACACGCCCGACCGAAGGTCTCCCGGCCCGGAGGAGGAGAGGAGGAGACCTACGGTCAGCCCTTTCGGCGGGGTCAGAGACCCGCGCCGAACGGGGTGGTGAGGTGCGGTGACGCGAGGTTCCGAGTGCCCAGTCTCGATTCTTGAGGCAATCCGCGGCGCAGCGAACTGTCGAAGAGCCTTGCCAACAAGCCGATCTCCACCTGCAAAACGTGCGCTGGAGGGGGTGGAATCGGGATGCTTTGTGCGCGGACTCACGTTTTTTTGCGATTTTGGGCCAAGTGAATGGTCGCGGCGACGGCTAAGATGGAGGGCTTCCAATCGCTGACACTATCAGAGGAATGAAGTGACATGAAGCCCTGCATTCCCTTTGTCTGGTTTGTCATGCTCGCGGTGGCGAACCTGGTCCATTCTGCGGAGCCGCCCAAAGTTGCAGGTCGTCAGACCAAGACGATCGAAGGCTGGACGTTACTCATCAGCGACGAATTGATGGAAAAAGACAAGGCCGCGACTGAGCGGGCGCTCGAACTTCTGACTCTCCAGCTGCAAGAGATTACGCGCGTGGTTCCCGCAGCAGCCGTTGCGGAATTGCGTAAGGTGCCGCTCTGGTTCTCTCCTGAATACCCCGGCGTACAACCGCGCGCGGAGTATCACCCCGGTGCCGGCTGGTTGCGTGAAAATAAACGCAACCCCGCGATGGAGAAAGCGGTCGAATTCACGGACATCCGAGATTTCGAGCGTGAGACCAAACGGATGCCAAATTTCACGCTGCACGAATTGGCCCACGCGTATCACGACCGAGTCCTCCCGAAAGGCTTCGGGAACGAAGCGATCAAAGCCGCCTTCGAGAAGGCCAAGGAGAAGGGCCTGTACGATCGCGTTGAACAGCGCTTCGGCGATGGTCGCTCGGCCAACGTTCGCGCTTATGCGATGACGAGTCCCATGGAGTACTTCGCCGAATGCAGCGAGGCGTTCTTTTCGACCAACGACTTCTTCCCGTTTACTCGAGAGCAACTCGCGAAGCACGATCCGGAGATGTTCGGGTTACTGAGCAAACTCTGGTTGTGTGCCGCTGACCCATCGACGGCAGAGCAGCGCGATATCGATCCGAAACAGGCCTTGCCGCGGCCCGATGGCAAGCCAGCCGATCTCAGTAAGACGGTCAAGGTTTACATCATGCTGGGACAATCCAACATGCTGGGTTTCGGCAGGGTTGGTCCGAAGGATACGAAGGGCTCGCTGGAGTACATGGTCAAGGAAAAAGGCAAGTATCCGCACTTAGTCGATGACGCGGGGAAGTGGACCACTCGGCAGGATGTGCGGTACGTCCATGTGATGGACCAGCGCGGCGTCGACTACAAAGACATGGAGAAGTTCGGCGATGTCCGCAACGAATGGCTGACTCCAAACAAATCGTTTGGTCCCGAGCTGGGTTTCGGGCATGTGATGGGGCACTTTCACGAAGAGCCGGTGTTGCTACTCAAAGCGTGCATCGGAAACCGCAGTCTCGGCTGGGACCTGCTCCCTCCCGGCAGCGAGCGATTTGAGTTCGAAGGCAAGATCTACGCGGGCTACAAGGACGTCGCCAACTTCTGGGATATGGGGGCCGAACCAAAGCCCGTTCCGTGGTACGCTGGTCGACAGTACGACGCCGACACGGCGCATGCGAAAGCCGTGCTGAAGAACCTGGAGAAGTACTACCCCGGCTACAAGGGTCAGGAGTTCGAAGTCGCGGGCTTCGTGTGGTGGCAGGGACACAAAGACCAAAGTGCTGCGCTGGCCGGTCGCTACGAGCAGAACCTCGTGTACCTCATCAAGACCCTGCGCAAGGACTTCAATTCGCCCAGCGCGAAATTCGTGGTGGCCACGGGCTGCGGCAACCCCGGACGGGATAGCTTCGGGCTGCAGATCGCCGAAGCTCAACTCGCAGTCGATGGCGACAAGGGCAAGTACCCCGAGTTCAAAGGCAACGTGAAAGCCGTCGATACACGCGACCTGTGGCGCGAGGCCGACGTTTCCCCTGTGAATCAAGGCTATCATTACAACCACAACGCCGAGACCTATTACGAAACCGGCGACACGCTGGGCCGAGCGATGGCAGCGATGCTGAAAGCCGAAACGTAAGGAATGACCCATGAGAAATAACCGAGTTCTACTGTTCGCCGCAGCCATGCTGCTAACGCTTCGCGCAAGCCTGATAGGCGCGGCTGCCGAGCCTGACACCGAGACTCGATTCCATCGCCCCAGGCTTCAGATCATCAACGGCGGCAACAGCCCAATTGACGTTTTCTGGCTGAAGACGCCTGACGAGCGCGTCCCCAATGGCTCGGTCGAGCCTGGCAAAAATACGGTCATCACGACAACGGTCGGCCATCGCTTCGCCATCGTTAACCGCGAGGACAAATCCGAGTCCATCGTGGCCAGCGAGGTGCTTGTGCAAGCCTTTCATTTCGGAGGCGTCCCGGCGATTTATACCCAGCGAGCTAGCGCCGAGGGCTTCCCCGTCGTGGCCTCGGATCGAGTGAATCCCCACGCCCTTCGGGAGGCGGTTCACATCATCAACCGGATGCTGACCCGGCGGCCCGATGTGCGATCGGCGATGATCAAAAGCGGTTCGCGGCTGTGCATCCTGGCGCATAACGAATTCACCACGGACCTGCCGGAATGGGCTCGGCTCGCCGAAGGCACCGTTCCTGGGTTTGACGACGTTGCGGCCCGCGACTATTACGACGCGCGGGCGCGGGGAATGGGCGGAAGCGAGACCGATCCGTTCTGCTCCTGCGGCGAGGAAAACCTGCTGGGTTACGAAGGCGACCCGTATCGGGCCGAGAACATTCTGATTCACGAGCTAGCCCACAACATCCACTTGCGCGGGATGAATAACGTGGACCCCACCTTCGACAGAAGAGTCAAGGCCACCTTCGACGCGGCGATGAGCGACGGACTGTGGAAAGGCAAATACGCCGCGGTAAACCATCACGAGTATTTCGCCGAAGCAGTTCAGTCCTGGTTCGACGACAACCGCGAGAACGACCACGACCACAACCACGTCAACACCCGCGTGGAATTGACGGACTACGACCCGCGACTCGCCGCGTTGTGCAAGGAGGTCTTCGGCGACACGGAATTCCGCTATACCAAGCCCGCCACACGCCTCACCGGCCATCTCGCGGGTTACGATGCGTCCACCGCCCCAAAGTTCGAGTTTCCCCCAAGACTGAAGGAAGCCAGAAACAGGATCCGGGCGGCAGCTGAGCAACGCAGCGCAAAGGGCAGCGGCAAATGAAACCTGGCCACGCGCGTGTCGTTCGCGAGTCGCCAGCGAAACGACATGACCATGAACCCAACCTCGCCGCATCTGTCCCAGCCAACACTAAACCAGGAACATGACTGTGAGAATCGCCCGCATCTTTGCTCATCGGATCGAATTGCCATTGGTCGAAGGCTCGTACAAGTGGTCCGGCGGGAAATCGGTGTCGGTGTTCGACAGCACGATCGTCGGTGTTGAGACGGACTGCGGACTCGTCGGCTATGGCGAGGTCTGTCCGCTGGGGCCGTTCTACTTGCCGGCGTATGCCGAAGGGGTGCGAGCCGGACTCCGCGAATTGGGGCCGCATCTGCTCGGCTTTGATCCGCGCGAGCTGATGACGCTCAACCATCGGATGGATGCCGCACTTAAGGGGCACCCGTATGTGAAATCGGGAATTGATATCGCCTGCTGGGACATTCTCGGCAAGGCGACTCAACTTCCGGTCTGCACGTTGCTGGGGGGCCGTTTTGGCGACAGTGTGCGGCTGTACCGAGCCATCTCGCAACAGGCTCCCGAAGAGATGGCGAAGAATGTTCAGGGCTACCGCGAGCAGGGCTACACGCGGTTCCAACTGAAAGTCGGCGGCGACCCGGACACCGATATCCAGCGGATTCGAGCCGTACGAGGGATGCTGCAACCGACCGACCGGCTGGTCGCCGACGCCAACACCGGCTGGACGCAGCACGAGGCGATGCGCGTGGTCCGGGCCGTGCAAGATGTCGATGTCTACATCGAACAGCCTTGTCTGACTTACGAGGAGTGTCTCGCGGTGCGGCGCAACACGAGCCATCCTTTTGTGCTCGACGAGAACATCGACAGTCTCGACATGCTGCTGCGTGGCAAAGCGGATCTGGCGATGGACGTCGTCAATCTGAAAATCAGCAAACTCGGAGGGCTGACGAGGACGAAACAGGCTCGCGACCTCTGCGTCTCCATGGGAATTGCGATGACGCTCGAAGATAGTTGGGGGGGCGACATCACGACGGCGGCGATTGCGCATCTCGCGCATAGCACGCCGGAGGAGTTCCGTTTCACCAGCACGGATTTCAATAGTTATGTCACCGTCAGCACGGCGACCGGTGCTCCGCAGCGCCGGCACGGTTTCATGGCCGCGAGCAACGATCCGGGCCTGGGAATCACTCCTCGAACGGACATCCTCGGCAAGCGAGTCGTGGAGGTCGAGTGATCACGGCTCCGTCCGGCAGCAAACAACATTATCATCCACGCATTTCCGCAGCGATAGAATCAATCATGAAACGAGTCTTCGCATTCGTGGCTTTGTGGCTCGTGATAGCCAATTCGTTTGTAACTGCTGGCGACCCGTCTTTGCCCGGCAACCACCCGCTCACGCAGTCGCAGGCGGGAGAATTGCTGATCTCGGAACTGCGCTGCGCGGCATGTCATGAAGGCGTCCCACGAGATTCCCTGCCGGACAAGACGGCTCCTGATTTGGCCGAAGTCGGCGCGCGGATCTCACCCGAATATCTCCGACGATTCCTTGCCTCACCGTCGTCGGTTCATCCCGGAACAACAATGCCGGACGTGTTGCTGACGCAATCGGAAGCGGAACGAGACCGGATCGCTGACGCTCTGACGCATTTTCTGATCGCCCAGTCGAAGACTGCCTTTCAGACTGATGTGTCCCAGCAGTTTGATCTTCAGCAAGGCAAATCGCTGTATCATTCGGTCGGCTGTGTTGCATGTCATGGTCCAAAGGAAGCAATCACTGACGCATCACAGGTCAAAAAGGGAAACGACGAGGATGACGATGAGGACAAGGTGGTCGCCGCGAAAACGACCGTCAAGCCGATAGCGGTCCCCCTTGGGCATGTCACCGCCAAATACAGTGCGAAGTCTCTCAGCGAGTTCCTGTTTCAGCCGTTGCGTGTCAGAAGCTCAGGTCGCATGCCGGATATGAAGCTGACTCCCGCAGAGTCGCTGGCCATTGCTGGCTACCTGGTTGGAGTGCAGCCGCAACAGGACAAGGCCCTTGTCCCACAGGAGCCGCTGGTGGCAAAGGGGAAGAAGTACTTTCAGGAACTCAACTGCGCTGCTTGTCATACACTTCCCGGCATTGCAGCCCCTCCTCTGATTGGTTCATTGAGAAAAGCGGATCTGTCTCGCGGCTGCTTGTCGAAATCGAGCGACCGAAGTCCCCGGTTCCACCTCGAAGATGCTCAGGTTCAGGCGATTGTCGCATCGCTCCGGGTAGAACCGACTGCCGATTCGGACAAAGTTGTGGCGGCGAAGACACTGACCGCATTTCACTGTACGGCCTGTCATGTTCGGGATGACTTTGGAGGCGTTCACGAATCACACAACCCGTTCTTTGCCACCAGCGAGCAAAAACTGGGGGACGATGGTCGCATTCCACCGCCGCTGACGCTGGTCGGGGCCAAGTTGCAACCGGCCTGGATGAAGAAAGTGCTCTTCGACGGCGACAGTGTCCGCCATTACATGGCCACTCGGATGCCCCAATATGGCACTTTCAATCTCCAGCACTTGCCGGCCGTTTTTGCGCGCCTCGACGTTTTGGAGAGCAAGGAAATGAAGATTCCAAGTCCCGAGAGTCGCTCGGCAAGTGAGCGCGAACGGGAAAAGCTGCTTCGCGCTGCGGGCCGTGAGTTGCTTGGCGATAAAAGTCTGAGTTGCATCGCCTGTCACAGTTTCAATGGCAAAGCGGCACCGGGCACTCAAGGGATTGACTTGCTGACTATGTATCAGCGGCTTCAGCCTGGCTGGTTCAGCAGCTATGTGCGAAATCCAGGCGCCTTTCGTCCACGGACCGTCATGCCGACGGCCTGGCCAAATGGCGTTGCCACACATAAGACGATTCTGGATGGCAACACCGACATGCAGATTGCAGCCATCTGGTACTACCTTTCGCTCGGTACCTCCGCCGCCGACCCGTCCGGCATTCGCGGGGAAAGCACGAAACTTACGGTGAATGATCAAGCCAAGACGTTTCGCGGCCGCAGTCGAGTGGCGGGCTTTCGAGGCATCGCCGTCGGCTTGCCCGAGAAACTGAGCTATGCCTTCAACGCGGAAACGGGAACGCTGTCAGCCATCTGGCAGGGGGACTTCATCGGCGTGAATTGGAGTGGCCAGGGTTCCGGGGACTTCAATCCGGCCAACGAACCCATCACCCTGGCTCAGGATGTCTCGTTCGCGCAGCTTGCGGATGAAACTGCTCCGTGGCCGCTGATGCCGGTGATGACCAAAGAGGCTCGGACCAACCCCAACCCGCTCTATCCCAAAAATGTCGGCTATCAATTCCGTGGGTACTTTCTCGGCGAATTATCAATTCCCACATTCATGTATCGCAGTGGCACCTTGGAGATTGAGGACCGGTCGGTGGCCGGGGGAACTGATGAGAAGCGACAATTGAAGCGAGTTCTGCAGCTGGAGTCTCCGATGCAGCAAACCGTTTGGTTTCGCGCACTCACGGGAGACATCAGGCAGGAGTCCGAACGCGTATTCCGTAGTGGCCGATTGCGGCTGACGATTCCCAAGGCGGAAACGAAGCTGAAATCGCTGTCCGATGAACCCAAGCGATCCGAGTTGCTCCTGCGACTGCAAATTCCCCAAGGCAAATCATCTCTGGAGTTTCTCTATGAACCTCTTACGAAATAGTCATCTGCGACTTGTCTGCTTGCTGATTCTGATTGCAGTAACTTCGCTCGCTACTCTGCGCGCCGAGGAGGTTGGCGAACGTTGGGGAACCGAGGAACGCGAGCGGGAGTATTATCCGATCGTCAACATTCCACTTCCGAAGGATACGGTCATCGAGGCGGGAGCCTTCGCGGTGCTTCCTGATCGCCGATTGGCGGTGGGAACGCGGCATGGTGAGATCTATTTGATTGATGGAGTCGATGCGGCCAAGCCAATCCCATCGTTTCACCGGTTCGCGACCGGACTCGATGAGATCTTCGGCCTCGCCTGGAAGAACGATTCGTTCCGCGTCACTCAGAGCTGTGAATTGACTCGCGTCAGCGACTCGAACGGCGACGGCATGGCAGACCGCTTTGAGACGATCTCGGATGCTTGGGGCTATGCCAACTACCACGAATACGCGTTCGGCTCCAAGCTCGATGCGGACGGAAACCAGTTCGTGACGCTCGGCCTGTCGGAGTCGTACTACTCGCATGCTCTGAACCGCGGCTTCATCATGAAGGTCGCTCCTGACGGGAAAGCGACCGCATTCGCCAGCGGCTTGCGCAGCCCAGGTGGAATCGGACATGATGAGCATGGTGCCCTGTTCTATGTGGAGAGCCAGGGGCCGTGGAATTGTTCCTGCAGCCTGAAGGCCGTGTCGCAGAACAGCTTTCACGGTCACCCGGCCAGCTTCGAGTGGTACAAGCACTCGCCAGAATTGGGCCCCGTCCCGGAGACGCCGAAGTCAGGAACACGCATCGCGACTGAGAAGAATCGTGTCAAACAATTAGTGCCCTATGCCGTCATATTTCCGTACATCCGCATGGGACGGTCCATCACGGCTTTCAGCGTCGATAAAACACAGGGCAAGTTTGGGCCCTTCGAAAATCAGATGTTCCTGGGAGACTACACTCAATCGATCCTGATGCGTGCCACGACGGAGCAGATCAACGGTGTTTGGCAGGGTGCGTGTTATCCGTTTCGCGAGGGTCTTTCCACCGGCATCCTCAATGTGGAATTCACCCCTGGCGGGAAGCTGCTTTGTGGCGGCACCAATCGCGGATGGCCGGTAAGAGGCATCAAGCCGTTCGCCCTCGAACGACTTGAATGGAGCGGCAAGATGCCGTTCGAGATCAATCGCGTCACGATTGAACCGGATGGATTCAAAGTCACGTTCACCAAACCCGTGGATCAACTCACCGGCCGATCGACGGACTCCTATGTGATCTCCGCGTTTACTCACCCCTACCACGCTGGCTATGGCGGGCCGGAAATCGAACTGCACAAGCCCGGTGTGAAATCAGTCTCGCTCGCCGAAGACGGGCTCTCGGCTAAGATCTCTCTGGAAAAACTCGACCAAGGATTCGTCTACGAGCTTGATCTCGCGAGTCTGCGTTCGCGCGAAAAGGAAGAACTGCTGCATCGCAACGCGTTTTACACGGTCAATGAAATCCCCTCGCGGTAGCCACGCCGCTCAGCGGACGAATCAACTCCCTGGACTGCCCGGAAACCTGAAATGCCCCCAACGAAACAGTCTGCTGGTCGCACAGCCCTGCTCGTTTTTGTGCTAGGCATTCTGGTCGCGGTTTCAGGAATTGCTCACCGAGTGAATGCCGCCGAGCATCCTGTCCCTGAGAGTCCGCTTTGGCTGACCTATTCCGGCGACAAGGGGCCGGGATCAGGCAAACACATCGTCCTGATCGCCGCGGATCAGGAATACCGCAGCGAGCATTCGATGCCGATGCTGGCGCGGCTTCTGGCCAGGCATCACGGATTTCACTGCACCGTCCTGTTCAGCTTGAATCAGGACAACGACGTTGATCCGACGCAGAAGATTCGCTGGGAGGACAAGTCCGTCACTCACAACATTCCCGGCCTCGAACATTTGGAGAAGTGCGATCTCGTCATCTTGTTCAGCCGACTCCTTTCGTTGCCGCCTGAGCAATTGAAACACATCTACAACTACTTGGACTCCGGGAAACCGATCATTGGCATCCGCACTGCCAACCACGGCTTTCTGGACTTCGACTACCGAAAGGATGGCAAGAAGATCGACTTCGGCGAAGCTGTATTGGGTGGTTCATTTCGCAATCATCACGGCCGTTGGCAGCAGGACTCCACTCGCGGCATCATCGTCGAACGGAACAACAATCATCCCGTCCTGAAAGGCGTCAAAGACATCTGGGGAACCTCGGATGTCTACCGCACTTACAAGGAAGGGGGCAGCCTCCCCGAAGGTTGCCTGCCGCTGGTGAACGGACAGCCGCTGATGGGCCGCAAACACGATGATGCCGTGAATGCCGAGCTGATTCCGTTGCCGGTTGCCTGGGTGAAAACATGGACCGGAAACACCGGGCATACCGCGCGAGTCTTTCATGTCACGATGGGCAGCGCCCATGATTTTCAGAGTGAAGGACTGCGACGCCTGACCGTGAATGCGGCCTACTGGTGCCAACACATGGAGGCCGACATCAGCGACAAATCCTGCATGGATCTTGTTGGCGAATATATCCCGCCTGACAGCGGCTTTGCCTACAAGAAACTGAACATCGTGCCGAGAAAGCCCAGCTTCTACAAATAGCATTCCAAAAGGCTCAAACAGGAAATTATGAAACGCATCACCGTAGTTCTTCTTTTCGCAATGTCCGCCATTGCCTCAGCCCAGGACGCGGCGAAATCGGTGCGGGTCTTCATCCTCGCCGGCCAGTCGAACATGGAAGGAGCGGGGCTGATCAAGGCCGACCCGAAACGCAACGGCGGCCAAGGTTCGCTGGAGTTTCTCGTGAAGGATGCCGCCACGGCAAAACGCTTCGCGCCGCTCGTGGATCCCGCCGGGCAGTGGCGCACGCGCGACGACGTGTGGATTTCCTACCTCGACCGCAAGGGGCCGCTCACCGTCGGCTTTGGCGCGCGGAAGGACGAGACCATTGGTCCCGAACTTGGCTTTGGCTGGGTGATGGGCGACGCGCTCGACGAACCGGTGTTGCTCATCAAGTGTGCATGGGGCGGCAAGAGTCTCGCGGTCGATTTTCGATCACCGAGCGCAGGAAAGATTCCTTATTCGCTCGGCGAGAAGCAGGATGTGGCAATCGCACAAGACCCGGCCATCGTCGGTAAGTACTACCGAGAAATATTAACGCTCACGAAAGCCGCGCTCGCCAGGGTCAAAGAACTCGTACCCGGTTCGGATGGCCGCTATGAAGTCGTCGGCTTTGGCTGGCATCAAGGTTGGAACGATCGCGTCAACGACAAATTCAACGCCGAATACGAATCCAACATGGTCCACTTCATCCACGACATCCGCAAAGAGCTCGGCGTACCCGCGCTGCCGTTCGTCATCGCCGAAACCGGGATGGGCGGCCCGGAGGAGACGCATCCCCGCGCTCTGTCGCTGATGAAGGCGCAGGCTGCCGTGGCGGAGCATAAGGAGTTTCAAGGCAACGTGGCGTTTGTGGGCACGAAAGCCTTCTGGCGTCCGAAGGAAAATTCCCCCAGCGGGCAGAACTATCATTGGAACTCGAACGCCGAAACCTATTACCTGATTGGCGAAGGAATGGGCAAGGCCATGAAGCAGCTTCTCAGCGACAAGTGAGATATCCCAAAATGCAATCTACAATCCTGTTTATCTTCGTTGCCGTACCTACGAATGCCTGGGCCGCGGAGCCCAAGCGTGGGTTTCAAGGCCGCATCAATGAATTGAGAGTCACCGCCCCATGAAAAGCATTGCGCTCGCTCTCTCGTGTCTATTCGCTTTGTTTGGCTCGCTCAACGCCGCCGAACCGCTGCGGCCAAACATCGTCTTCATCATGGCCGATGATTTCGGCTGGCGTGATCTCGGTTGCTACGGCAGCACGTTTCATCAGACGCCGCATCTCGACAAGCTCGCCACGCGGGGGGTGAGATTCACTCAAGCTTATGCAGCCAACCCGCTCTGCTCGCCGACGCGCAGCAGCATTCTCACCGGACTGTGGCCGGCGAGGACGGGCATCACCGCGCCGGCGTGTCATCTGCCGCAGATGGTGCTGGAAAAAGGACTGGCGAAGGGCAATCCGAAGCAGCGCGTGCTCGTGGCCAACAGCGTCACGCGATTGAAGACGGAGTACATCACGTTGCCCAAGGTGCTGCACGAGGCGGGTTATCGCACCGGTCACTTCGGCAAGTGGCATCTCGGCGCGGAGCCGTATTCGGCGCTGCAACATGGCTTCGATGTGGACTGGCCGCACTGGCCGGGACCGGGACCGGCAGGGAGCTACGTTGCGCCGTGGAGGTTTCCGGCCACGCTCAAGGTCGAGGGCCAGCCGGACGAGCACATCGAAGAGACGTTGTCGACGCAGGTCGTGAAGTTCATACGCGAGAACAAAGACCGGCCGTTCTACGTCAACTATTGGCAGTTCAGCGTCCACGCTCCCTACGACGCCAAGGACGAACTCGTGGCAAAATACCGTAAGCTCGCCGACCCAAAGAACCCGCAGCGCAATCCGGTCTATGCGGCGATGGTCGAAAGTCTCGATGCCGGAGTCGGACGCGTGCTGGCCGCGCTCGATGAGTGTGGTCTCGCGGAGAAGACGATTATCGTTTTCTTCTCTGACAACGGCGGCGTGAGCTGGGGCGGCAAAGGAGGTGACGCCCAGCACAAGAGCATTCGCTTTCAAGCCGACATGACCTCGCCACCGACCAGCAATCTGCCGTTGCGAAACGGCAAAGCGAGTCTATACGAAGGGGGCGTGCGCGAACCGTGTCTCGTCGTGTGGCCGGGAGTCACGAAGGCCGGATCGGTGAACGACACAGTGATCCAGAGCATCGACTGGATGCCGACGTTGCTCGACATGGCCAGCGTGGAGTTGCCGCAAGAGGCGAAACCCGACGGGATCAGCCTCGCGCCGCTGCTCAAGGGAGACACGCTCGCGCGCGACACCATCTTCACGCACTTCCCCCACGACACTCCCGCCAGCGGTCAGCATCCCGGCACGAGCGTCCGCCGCGGCGACTGGAAGCTGATTCGCCTCTTCGCTCAGAACGACGACGGCAGCGACCAACTCGAACTCTACAACCTGCGCGATGACCTGGGCGAAGTGAAGAACCTCGCCGCCGAGAAATCGGAACTCGTCCGCGAACTGAATGCACTCATCACGACGTTTCTGTCGGACACCGCTGCGGTCATTCCCGTGCGTAACCCCAACTGGAAACCATGAAACGACCAATCACACTCCTGCTTCTGTGTATTTCGCTTCTCCCGTGGTCCACCGCTGCGGCTGCCACGAGCAGGCCCAACATCGTCGTCATCCTGGCCGATGATCTTGGGTACGGCGACCTCGGCTGCTACAACCGGGACTCAAAAATTCCGACGCCGCATCTGGATCGCCTGGCGATGTCCGGGATGCGATTCACCGACTCGCACTCGCCGAGTTCGGTCTGCTCGCCGACTCGATATGCGATGTTGACAGGTCGTTACGCCTGGCGTACCCGGTTGCAGCGCGGGGTGCTGGGACCGTGGAGTCCGCCGTTGATCGCGCCCGCTCAATTGACCGTCGCGGCGCTGTTAAAACAACATGGATACGCCACGGGCTGCATCGGCAAATGGCATCTCGGCTGGGAATGGCCGACAAAGGACGGCAAGCCGCCGAGCAACGGAACGGACAATCTGAGCAACGTCGATTTCACCAAACCAATCGCCAACGGCCCAACCGCAAGGGGGTTCGATTACTACTTCGGCACTGATGTCCCAAACTACGCGCCGTTTTGTTTCATTGAGAACGATCGGACTGTCGGCATCCCAACTGTTCCGTTCGGCCCGCGAAAAGGTCCGTCGCTGCCTGGCTGGGATTGGGTGAATGTGCTGCCAGAGTTGACCAGGCAAGCGGTTCGTTTCGTCGAGGAACGAGCGAAAACGAAGCAGCCGTTCTTTCTATTTTTCCCGCTGACGTCGCCCCATTACCCGGTCGTTCCGGCGCCTGAGTTCAAGGGGAAGAGCGGGGTCGGTGACTTTGGAGACTTCGTGTTTCAGTCCGATTGGACCGTGGGGCAAGTGCTCGAAGCTCTGCAGCGTTCGGGTGTCGCGGACAACACGCTGGTCATCTTCACCAGCGACAACGGTCCAGAGATCAGCAACGAAGTTCACCCTGGCGCGTACGATCGCATCCAGCAGTACAGCCACGCGAGCATGGGATCGCTGCGCGGCGCGAAGCGCGATGTCTGGGAAGGGGGCCATCGCGTGCCATTTCTCGCCCGTTGGCCAGGCCAGATCAAACCCGGTTCAACGAGCGATGAAACGATCTGCCATGTCGATCTGATGGCCACCGTTGCCGCGATACTCGATGTGAAGTTGCCTGACAACACGGGCGTGGACAGTCACAATCTGCTGCCGGCATTTCTGGGTGAGAAACTGAAAAACCCCATTCGCGAGGCGACCATGCATCACGCCCTTTCCGGTAAGTTTGCGATTCGCAAAGGGGATTGGGTGCTGATTGCCGCTCCGACTGGCGACGACAACGGCAAGCTGGGCGAACCGGCTTGGTTCAAGAAAGAACGCGGTTACTCGCCGCACGATCAACTGACGGAGCTCTTTGACCTGCGCAAGGACTTGTCCGAACAACGCAACAGGTCGTCCGACCACCCCGAAGTGGTGGCGGAAATGACAGACCTGATGCGAAAGTACGTCTCCGAAGGCCGGAGCACACCAGGGGCAAAGCAAAGCAACGATGTCCCCGTGATTTTCGACAGACCCAAGCGATAAAACCATGACGACCATTGAACGAGGAAAACCGTGAACCTGTCATTTCGGAAACTGATCGTGCCAGTCCTGACGTTGGTGGTGTTGGCCTTCCTGGTGAATGGTTCCGCCAGCGCCGAGGAAGTCACGCGTGTGTTCCTCTTCGCTGGTCAATCCAACATGGTTGGAGCGGACGCGCACGCGGATCGCATTGACGACTATCCTAGCTTCAAAGGCGCGGGCGAGCAGCAAGGCGACGTTCTCTCCTCATTCATCTTGGGCAACGGCGATGAAGCTTCCCAAGGCTGGCTTCCCCTCAAGCCGCTGCGGTCGTTCGGGCCGGAAGTGACGTTTGCCAGGCGAGTCAAACAACAGGCAGACATTCCGATCGCCATCATCAAGTCGGCGGTGGGAGGGACGACGGTCGCCTGGGATTGGAATCCCGATGCGCCGGACCAGGGACAGAAGCTCTACCCGCGAACGCTGAAACTCATTCGCGAGTCGCTCGCCGAGTTAGACAATCGCGGTGTTCGCTATCGGCTCGAAGCGGTCATGTGGCATCAGGGAGAGAACGACATGCTCGACCGCAATCTCTACCAGCAATATGCCGACGGGCTGACGAAGCTCATCGCGCGTCTGCGGGAAGATCTGAAGGCTCCGGAGTTGAAGTGGTACATTGCCGAAGTCAGCGAAAAGGGGATCTGGGGAATGGACCACCGCAGCAACCTCGGCATTTTCCGTCAGCAGCAAGAGAGGGTGCTGAAGGCTGATCCGCTGCTGCGCTGGGTGCCGACGTCGCATCTGGCATTCGAGGTCATGGGGAGCGGACAGCCGCACTATCATTTCGGAACTCAGGGTCAGCTTCAACTGGGCGAAGCGTTCGCAACCGCATATCTCCGCGATATTGGGAAGCCGATGGCGACAACCGATCGCCGCTTCCAGGACAAACTCCCGTTCGTCAAGCCAGCCCACGTGCGACTGTTCGTGCTGGCCGGTCAACGCAACATCGAAGGTGAGGATTCGTTCGTCTCGGAAATCGCGAAGCAACCGGGGTTCGAGTCCTTGGCCAAGGACCAGCGAGACATCGTGTTTCGTTACTCGCTGGGCGGCGGAGTGAAGTGCTCATCGGATTGGGAACCGCTCGGCGTTGTGGACAATCTCAGCAACTTTGGACCGGAAATCAGCTTTGGTGCTCGATTGCGGAAGTCACTGGATGCGAAAGAGGGCGTGGCCATCATCAAGTTCACCCACAGCGGAGCGCAAGGCCCGGACTGGTTTCCAAGCGGTTCGCCCGAATCACATCGCAATCTTTATTCGAAGCTCATCAGCTTTATCCGTGCTGCTCAGGACGATCTCCTGAAGCGTGGATTTGAATGCAGCCTCGACGGCATCTTCTGGCACACCGGAGAGAACGACTCCTACTTCGGACCGTACTCGCAGAACAACGCTATGTGGATGAAGCAATTAATCGTCCAGACGCGCGCGGACCTTAAGGAACCCGATCTCGACTGGTTCATCTCCGAACAACACAAGGACGCTCCGTGGCGCAATATCGAACCGGTTAATGCAGCGTTAAGCGAACTGACTCGCACCGATTCGCACATCACCATCATCAAGACGTCGCAATTGCCTCACGCGCGACTGCATTTCGGAACCAGGGGAACGCTCTTGCTGGGCGAAGCAATGGCCAACGCGTACTTGAAGAAGTGCCAGGACCATTGATAAGGTGTCGTGGGCAAGTCTCGCAACTCGGCATGTTCCCCTGATGCTGAAGTCACACATGCTTTCTATTCACCTCGAAAGGGCCTAATTGATGTCGTCTTCTGATGTTTTTCGTGGCTGCATGCCGGCGCTGATGACGCCGTGCTTTGCCGATCGTTCGGTAAACTACGAGGCGCTCGTCCGCAAAGCGCGGGAATTGACGGATATTGGGATGCGGGCGGTGGTGTATTGCGGGTCGATGGGGGACTGGCCGCTACTCACGGATCAGCAGCGGCAAGAGGGGGTGAGGCGGTTGGTCGAGGCGGGAGTGCCGGTTGTTGTTGGCACCGGAGCCCAGAATCCTCGACTTGCGGCGGAACATGCGGCTCACGCCAAAGCGGTTGGTGCGGCGGGGCTGATGCTGATTCCGCGCTTGCTGTCGCGAGGCAGCTCGGCGGCGGCTCAGCGGGCTCATTTCTCCGCAGTCTTGAAGGCGGGCGGCGATCTGCCGGCGGTGATTTATAACAGCCCCTACTACGGCTTTCAGACCAAGGCGGACTTGTTCATGCAGCTGCGGAGCGAGCATCGCAATCTAGTCGGCTTCAAAGAATTCGGCGGAGCGGAATCGCTCAGCTACGCCGCCGAGTTCATTACGAGCGGCGATCCCGATCTGGCGTTGATGGTCGGCGTGGATACGCAGGTCTTTCACGGCTACGTACGCTGTGGAGCAGTGGGAGCCATCACGGGCATCGGTAACGCGCTGCCGCAGCCGGTTTTGCGACTGATCGCCCTGTGCGAAAAAGCCGCTGCCGGAGACGCCATCGCACGACGACAAGCACTGGAACTCGAAGAGGCGCTCCATGTGCTCTCGAAGTTCGATGAAGGACCGGACCTGGTGCTCTTCTACAAATACCTTCTGGTCTTGGAGGGCAACCCCGAGTACGAGCTGAACTTCAACGAGTCGGATGCTCTCAGCCCGTCTCAGCGCGAGTTCGCACGGCAACAGTGGCAACTCTTCAAGACCTGGTGGAGCACGTGGTCGGCGGCAGGCAATTGAACGCCGTTTCTTCACGGCAAAGCGATTTCTGAAAATCCGCGCGGCGGGGCTTGCCTGTGCCAACCGGCATATGTACACTTATGTACATGTGAGGGGCGGGCAGCGGAGTAGTCGATGGCGGGGGTCGGCCTTTCCGGGCCGACTAGAAGAGTACCTGTCCGGCGGGGCAAGCGGCTTGTCACTCCGCAGAATCGGCGGCAGCTTATTCAGCTCCTCCACGATCATCTACGACAGTGCCAGCACTTCACCATCGCTGATCGGCAGCGGCCGATTGAGCATGTCGCGGAGTTCGGATTTGGGGTTGATGCCCAGCGAGTGGAAGATCGTGGCGTGGACGTCGGGCGGTGTGCAGGGCTGCGATTTCGGGAAGGCCCCGTTGCTGTCGCTGCTGCCGTAGATTTGTCCACCGCGAATGCCACCGCCGGCCAGTGCGATGGAATAGACGTTGGGATAGTGATCGCGTCCGGCGTTGGCGTTGATGCGCGGTGTGCGGCCGAAATCGGTCAGGATCACGACCAATGTTTCGTCTAGCGAGCCTCGATCGGAAAGATCCTGCAACAATGCGGATGCCGAGTGATCGAAAACCGGCAATTGGCGATTTTTCAGCTGATTGAAGTTGTTGCCGTGGGTGTCCCAAGTGTCTCGCCCGCCGCCAAGATCGCCGGGGCCACAGCAGACTTGCACGATCGGCACGCCCGCTTCGGTCATTCGTCGAGCCAGCAGCAGGCTCTGACCCGCCAGGTGAGTTCCGTAGGACTCTCGCACGCGCGGGTTTTCGTGATCGAAGTTGTACGCTTGCTTGACCGCCGTGCCGACCAGAATGTCCTTGGCGAGCGATTGAAAGTGCTCGAAGCCTTCGTAATCGCCCGAAGGCCGCTCGGTCTGTCGCAGCGACGCCAGCACCTCGCGCCGTGAGGCCAGCCGATTCTGATCAACATCGTGCAGGTTCAAGACTTCGGCACCGAGCGTTTTCGAACTCCCCTCGTAAGGCTGGCCACTGGCCGGACGCATCACGATCGGGTCGTACTTCACTCCCAGCCAACCACCGTATTCGCCCGCTTGCAAAGTCTCGTTATCGACCATCGGATACGGCACCCGAATGGCGTTGGGTACGCCGCGCGGTGCCGCGCGGAACTTGGAAACCACCGCCGTGATCGACGGCCAGTCGTCCGGCATCGGAGCGATGTTGGCCACACGCGGCGGTTTGTGTCCCGTCAGATTCCAATACATGCCCCGGCCGTGAAACCCATCGTCGTGGTGGATCGAACGGATGATGGCCAACTTGTCGGTGTGTCTCGCCAGCTTCGGCAAGTGTTCGCTGATCTGAATGCCTGGCGCGACAGTCGAGATCGGTGAAAACTCACCACGAATCTCAACAGGCGCATCGGGCTTCAAATCCAGCGAGTCTAAATGGCTCATGCCACCCCATAAATAGAGGATGATGCAAGACTTTGCTTTGCCCTTACCCCCGCCGTTGCTGGACTCTGCGAGGCTTTGCACCTGCAAGAAACTCGGCAGCGAAAGTCCGCCAATTCCTGCCGCCATGGCCAACAATCGGCGACGAGACGGATCAACACTTGACGCGAGTGAACTCGCCCTTTGATACTTCTGCGACATGGAACTTTAGGGCCTTCGGGCAATGGAGGCAACAAATCGGGAAGTGATCGACACTCAGACTACCGCGAACACTGTGGCGGGGAAGAGGGGGCTAGAGGATGAAAGGAGACGGCGAATGGGAACTCTCGCGGCGGATCTGTACATCATTTGTCGTCTCCTTTGATTTGTTGGACGCGTAAAATCGCCTCAGTCGCGGCAAATGGCGAAGGCTTCGATCTCGATCAGCAGATCTTCAAACGCGAAGCCAGCGACGCGGATCGAAGTCGCTGCCGGGCCAGGAGCGGGGTAGAATTCGCGCTGCACACGGTCAATCGTCGCTTTGGTAGCGGCGATCTGATTCCAGTCGCCGTCGCCGTGATAATAGATGTAGAGCTTGGCGACATCGCTCTCGTCGAGGCCCCCTTCCGCGAGCACTTTGCGGATGAACTGGAAGACGTTGCGAGTTTGCGTCTCCATGTCCTTGCCGACTGCTTTCGCCTTGTTGTCCGCGGAGATTTGGCCGCCGATGAAGGCCAGCTTGCCGATCCGCCACCCCTGAGTGAACTGCGTGTTGGGAATGCTCCAGTCCCAGTGATTCTCTGGTTGCAGCCGCTGCTTGTCCTCGCCAAGGACGCCGATCCCTTCGACTTGAATCAGTTCGGCGGAGTTTGGAAACCCGATGATCCGCAGCCCCGCTCCGGCAGCCGATGGGACGGACATGTAACGCCGGCGGACGTTGGTCATCTTCTCCCAGTAGTCGGTCACTTCCCGCCCCTGGCCAAAGAAGCGGAAGTACGTGTTCTGCCGCATCAGGCTGTTGCGATCGCCGCCGCCGGCTCGCAGCATCGTGTCGAGATTGCGAAACGCTTGATCGGTTTGAATCTCGATGTCGCCGACTCCCAGCACGTTTCCGCGGGAGTCGAGCGACCTCTGGCCGCCGACGAAAATCATGTCGCCGACCTTCCAGCCGTGAGTGAATGGCAAAGTCTTGCTCCAACTCCAGTGACCTGGGGGCATCAGCCGTTCCCTCGGTTCACCGACGAAGGCCCAAGCATCAATCTGAATCAACGCCCCTTCGCGATCGAGCCCGACTCGTGTTTCGGTCGTTGTCGGGCCGGGATCCGTGAAGTAATCGAGCCGCACTCGGTCGATCTCGTCTAGAAACCTCCCCACCTCCGCGTCGCCGCCGTCGCACTGAAAATAGATGTTGTGCTTGACGACTTCCTGCATCCCGGCCCCCGCCTCAGCGAGCACTCGCTTCAACGCCTCGAACGCATTCCGCGCCTGCGTGGCGATGTCGGAACCGACAACTCGCCCCTGCTCATCGAGCGACATCTGGCCGCCGACGAGGATTAGATTCCCCGCCCGCACCGCTTGCGCTGCGCCGCTCGACGCTCCCCCGCGATGATGCTGGGGCGCGATAACTTCGATTCTCATTTGTCGTCTCCCTTGGATTGTGTGGCTCGTTCGACCACCTCTCGCGGCAGCAACAATTCTTTCGCGTCGCGCGCCAAATACGGTGGCACGGTCATTAGCAAACGGCGACCGTTCCCATGGTGAAAGCACCACAACCTGGCATCGCAGCCGACGGGCACGGGGATGCCGAAGTAGCCGGGAGCGTCGCCAAACTTGTGAACGGTCTTGCCGTCGGGATCGCGCAGTTCGCCGGGGCCATCAGCGAATCCGCCGATCACGGTCGTGCCGCGAGGCACGTAGAAGTAGAGCGTCCAGCGACCATGCAATAAGGCGGGATTACTCGGGTCAGAGCGGATCGTCAGCGGAGTTCCGGCAGGCCAGGTGATCTCCGTTCCGTCGCCGCCGTCGGAGAGATGCACACGATGCTGTCCGCGTATTGGCGAGCGCAATGAAACGTCATGTTTCTGCTTGTCGGGCGCGACCTCGATCTTCGCGACCGACTTGCCTTGTGGTTCATTGCGAGGGAACAGCGAGAACTTCGCGTCTCCCAGCCGGCCGTAAATCAATCCTGCCTTCACCGAGAAGGGGAGCTCGGCTGGTGCGGTCTCGACCCAAGTGTGAAGGTCGAACTCATCGCGAAAGAACAAGCCGTACTGACCCGGCTCAACATCCGGCAGCTTGAGCGGCGTTGCCGGTACAAGGTCGTCGCTGAACGAGACTGCCTCGAAGTCGAGCAACTTGTGCCGCGAGGTTCCTTCGCGCAACAGCGTGTCGAATTCAGCGGCAGTGAACGGTTCGGAGCTCTTCCACGGGTTGCGGCCTTCGGGGATGTCCCATTCGGCCTCGGGCGGCACACGAATCAGCTTGTCGCGCGTCGGCACGTCGCGATACAGGCCGAGCGTGTGAATCATCATCGTCCCGCGCATTCGGTAGGCGTGCCGGATCAACCGCTCGAATTCCGTCTGCCGAGCTGGGCCGGTGGCGTTGCTGTAATCGAACCAACGCTCGACATAGTGCGTGTAAAGGATGAGCGCGTCGAGCCGAGCCGCAATAGTCGCCATTTTCTCCACGCTCAGGCCCTTTGGTTCGCGGATCGAACCACGACTCTCCTCCAGCAGCCGGTACATCCGCCCGATCAAGTCTTCGCTGAGCAGGGGCCGGCGCGAGCCGTCAATCAGCCGATAGAACCGATCCATCGGCTCGCGAGCCGGACCAAACGCGCGATCGAAAAAATCCGTTTCCACGGCAGCGACGCGCTCCGGAGCAGCCTCGCGCGTATCCCACAGCATCCGCGCCGCGACGAAATAGCCGAGGCCGTTCGGCCCCCAGTTGTCGCTTGATTCGGCGCTGAAGAATCGCGCTCCATGCTGATGAAAGTGCGGAATCGTCTTCGCAAGATATTCCAGGTTCGCCCCGCGCGCCGCTCCCGGCAGATCACGGTCCCACGGATGGACGCCATAGTACTCGCGAATGCCGAGTGTCGCGCCGCGAGCCTGCCAGCCGCTCATCAGTTCATCCAGCGTCAGCCCCGCACTGCCGAACGCCGTTGCCACGCTGACCACCAGACGGGGATGCACGTCCCGTTTGGACGGCGCGACGTGGCCACCATACGCATACATCCCAAACCGCTTCCCCGGATGCCTTTCGCTGACTGCAGACGCAACCTCGTTCGCCAGCAGCACCGCGCGATCGCTGGGTGAGCCTAGCTTGGCACACTCGGCGCATTCACACCAGCCAAGTCCGTCGCTCGGCTCGACGGACATCGAATCGGCGCGCGGCTGCTTTGCGAAGTGATCGAGCGCGTGATCGACTACCAGTTTCCGCAGTCCCGGATTGCTGATGCAATACTTGTCCGACGTTCGCTTGCCATCGACGAGCGCGAGATATTCCGGATGGGCGGCGAACTCGTCTTTGTGCCGAGCATGAACCAGTTCGTAGATGTGCCCGGTGTCGAGGTCGATCCCCTTCGTCGCTCGATTCTTCCGGCACCAATCTTCATAGTGCTCTTTGGCATGATCCCACGGCCCATAGCCGTACCAGATGCTTCGCGCGAGATAACTCGGGCGCTCAACGACATCGACCGCGATCGACAAGTCGGGCGAATGAGGCACGACCTCCCACGTCGGTCCCGGAAAGAACTGCCGATAGCCGAGCCGATACAGCAAATCCCATACGGCATGTTCGACGGCCAATTCCGTCGTCCCGATCAGCCACACGCCACGCTCATACGACCGCAACCGGTAGATCTCGCGTTCATCGTCTCTCGGAACCAGCGGCAACTCATCGGCCAGCTTCGGAAAGTCGCGCACCGTTCCCACAACGATGCCGCTCGCCCCATCACTGGTCCGCACTTCAAATTTCGCGTCGGTAATCTTCTGGAGTTGCGCAGCCAATGTCTGAGCTATCTTGCGCGTTGCCTCACTGGCTGACTCGGCGACGACGATCAGAGCGAGCGGCTTGCCGTCAGCCGCGAGTTTCGCGGGAACGTCCGCGGCAATCGAAGCAGCGGGAAGGAGTAGTCCCACGAATGATAGGAGTCGGCGAATAGGAAAACTCATGGCTAGCCGGCTATTCCTTCGTCGTCTCTGTGGTCTCGTGGGGAGTGTCTGGGACAGCCAGCGATAGGAGTGTTGGCGATGCCAACGGGGTCGGGGCGGAGTACAAACTAGGGTTTGTCCTTGAATTTCAGCGCGAACAGGTCCGCGTCGCGCAGCACGAATCGCAGACGCACCGGCTGGCCGGCGAGGCGCCTGACATCGGTACCGTTTTTCCAGGTTACGGTGCGATCGATCGTGTCGCCGAAGAGCAGTGCGCTGTCGTCGAGCGTGAAGCCGGGGAGCGGTTTGCCGGTAGCGTCTTGAAGCTCCACTCGGATGTCTCCGGCGGCTGACGTGGCGAAGTTCAATGACAACGAGTTGCCGGCGAAAGTCATCGGTTTCGTGATGATTTCTCCACCACTCAGCGGAGCGTTGATCGAGACGAAGCCGTCGAGCCGCAGCGTGTAGCGGCGCAGCGAGTTTCCCTTGCCGTGCCATTCGCCTTCCGTCGCGTAGAGCGACATCTCGCGCGGCGCACCCGGCAAAGAGGACGCCGTTTCGACCGCGTGCCAGGCGATGTATTGTTGCCCATAGAGCCACGTCGCGGGGCGCTGGGGACCGGGTCGCAAGAAGGCTTCATTCCAGCGATCGAAATGCACGCCGTCGCGACTCGCCATCAACAGTCCCTCGGTGAGCGCCGTGCCGTATCGCAGGTGTGCGGCCGCGCGGTCTTCACGCAGTTCCAATTCCGGCAAGGCCCGCATTGAAGTGGACCAACCCCGCTCGACATACCGAGTCGGGAAGCCAATCAGCAGATGGGGAGCACGGAAGTACGGCGCGATCTGATTCGTGTAGAGGTGCTCGGCGGGCGAGTTTCGGTACGTCAGATCGGCTTCGTGTTCCCACGTCAGAAAGTCGCGCGAGGTCGCCGTGCGAATCGCGCGGAACCCTTCGGGCTTCCAGACTTTGCCGGTTGTGATGCCGGCCGTGAACGTGCGAAAATACGCTCGGTAGAGGCCGGCGGTCGCATCCCAGAACGCCAGGTTTTGCGAATCAAACGCTCCCTTCGTGACGACCGGTACGTCGCGCATCAGCGACCAGCGGATTCCGTCGGCGGAGTGAAATGCAAACAGTCCCCCTTGATCGGCCAGTCCCCCCAACGCCTTGAACCTCGATTCTTTCGGGCAATCGGCGCGAGAATCCAGAAACGGAGCGAAGTTGTGCGTGCCAACACCGGTCCAAATGACGTTGTTCTGCTTCGAGCCGTTGACCTCGTGAAGACCCAATTCCGGCTTTGTGAACGTGATGCCGTCGCGACTCTCCGCGTAGCAGTACACCTCGCGCCCCAACTTGAGCTGCTTGTTCTCGATGCCCAGCATCGAGCCGCGGTAATACAGCCGATAGCGATCACCGTCCTGAATGACTGAGTGATACCCGCTCCCCGCCCCTTCCCAAGGTGCGTCATGCGTGATGGCGATCTCACGCGGCGTCGGATGGTGCAACTGCCGCCGCGCATCCTTGAGCGACTCGATCAAATGGCCATCCACGAACAGCTCGCGACGAGAACCAATGTCGATCGGCTCTTCAGCGAGTGATAACGAAGTCGCTGCCAAACAACCACAGATTGTCAGAAGGACATATCTCAATGGAATCACCTCGTCGTTTCAGTAGTGCGAATCTGGCCGGTGAAGCGACCGTAAATCCCCGTTCCCGGAGTCACCTTGGCGTTCACAAGCGACTTGAGATCGACGTTGTCCAGCGGTGTGCTCGCCAGCAGCTTGCCGTCTTGCTGAATGGTCATGCGCCCCTCATGCACGACGAAATCGAAGCGCGTCGGGCCGTCTTTCCAGTCGATGCGAGCCGCGAGGTTGCCAGGCGCGCGGAGTCGCAGGACTGCCCCGTATTCGCGGCGCTGGGGCTCAGTGAGGAAGTCGTACTTCGCGTCCCACAAGTCGGTCCCTTTGGACGAGGTCGAGATCATCAGGCTGTCGCCGAGCGGGACCATGCCGGTAACTCGCTGGCCCCAGTGATTGACGACAAGGCCTAGCTTCGCCGACTCCGGTTCATAGGGATGCGTCCGCGAATCGGTCAGTTCCGGATGCGTGAACGCGCGGCCGAGTGAGTGCCAGCGAGTGGCGTCGCGGTCGTAACACCATAGCTCGGCCCACGGCCACACGCCAACGAGCAAGTCGCCACCGAACACGCCGAGTGTCTGCGCCTCGCGCGACGTTCCCGACACGCCCGGCAGTCGCGGCGGCCAGCCTTCGCGGTGCTTCAACTCCCGACCGTTGAACTCGAAGACCTCGCCCGTCGGGTACTGAGCCAGCAACTGTCGATCGTGAAAGTTCATCATCGAATACACCTGATAGCTCACCGAGCGGTCGGCTTCTCGGAGCACTCGCCAGGCGGACTCGGAGGGATCGAAGAGGTACACACCGCCGTTGTTCGACACCGTCAACACGCGGCCGTCGAGCTGCCCCCACGCGAAGGGCGTCTCGCCGACATACTTCGCATTGAGCACCGTCGCGCTCGCGAGGTCAATCGCCCCGCGCGACTCCGGCGTCCACGGGCAGGCGAGGACTCGCGTGAATCCCGCCGCTGCGTCCCGATCAGTGTGGTAGAAAAACAACCGACCGGCTGCGTAATAATAGTTGTAGAAGTCGCCACGCTGCGGCGGACTCAAGATCGTCTGACCGTTGAACGTCGCCGAGTTGTTTTCAAAAACCAGCCGCCCGCGACCAATCCGCATCACGCCGTCCCCCGACCTCAGCCTGGTGACACCCTCGGGTGGCTGATCGTGCCACCGCTTTGCCGCCGCATCCCATCGCCGCAGCGAGTTACCTCGAACCGAGCTCCACGCGAACAGCGTCTGATCAATGTCGAGTAGATAGACGCCGGAATCCAAATCCGGATGCGGCAACCGTTCGACCGTCATCTTCGCCGGATCACCCGCCGGCCGCACGAAGAACTGCACCGTCTGCCGATCGCTGCGGAACCGCGTGTTGTAAACATCCGCAAACCCCGCCCCGGCGACAACTCGCCCGGTCGCGTCGCGTGCCTCGAACAGCGTACCAAAACTCTGTCCGCGATCGGCTCCAAAGTCCGCTGTGACCGAAATCGCCAGCAGCGGCTTGTCTTCCACCGCCCGCGCTTCCGTTATGACCAGCACTGAACACGAAATCAAAACGGATGCAACCAACCGATTCATGGCGAAGACTTCTTTCTCAAATGATCTTCCGGCTCTGGGGTGGCGATGTCACTTGAATTGGAAGATAGAATTATAGCGTATCGGGAACGCACTGAATTGGCTGCGCATAATTCGCAGAGCCGCACCCGTGGAAGGCCACACTGGCAGAGCGCGCAGAGTAGGCTTCATGAGGACACGATGGCTCATCGAATTTTGCTGCTGATCGTGATGTGGCTCATGCCGACTGCCATGATGGCGGAGGAGCCGATGTTGCAGTTGGCGACTTTTCGAGCGGACGTGACTCCGCCGATTGGCGAGGGACCGTGCGTCGGATTTATGCCGAAGATTGCGAGCATCGAGCATCCCCTCGAGCTGCGCGGAATCGTGTTGCGAACGAATGGGGAGTCGTTCGTCCTTGCGGCGCTTGATTATCAGGGGCTGTGCAATTCAAGCGACGATGAGTTTCGACAACGAATGGCGGAGGCGGCAGAGACGACACCCGGTCGAGTGGCGCTACAGTCGCTGCATCAGCATACGGCACCGGTTTTGGACGCCGACGCGGTGCGGATTTTGCACGGCGACGATAGCGAGCCTCTGCGCCAGCACCTGGCATTCACGAAACAGATGGCTGAGCGTGCGGCGGCGGCGATTCGTGAGGCGTTGCCCAAAATGAAGCCGATCACGCGAATCATCGGCTCGCGAGCCAAGGTGGATAGAGTCGCATCGAATCGCCGCATCGTCCAGCCGGACGGCAGTTTGCTCGTGCGGGGGAGTGGAACACGCGATCCGAAGTTGCAAGAGGCTCCGGAAGGACTAATCGATTCGTGGATGCGAACGGTCACTTTTTTTGACGCCGGGCAACCGATTGCTCAATTGCATTACTACGCAACTCACCCCCAGAGCTTTTACGGCGACGCACGCATTTCCTGGGACGTCCCCGGCCTGGCGCGGCAGCGGCTGGAGAAGGACACCGGCGTCTTTCAGATCTATTTCAACGGCTGCGGCGGAAATATTGGCTTGGGGAAATACAACGACGCCACTCGCGCCGCCCGCGATCAACTCACCGATCGTCTGTTTGACGCGATGCGACGTTCGGCTCGTGTCGCCGCCGGCGGTGCTGCGAGCGAAATCGAGAAGCTCGACGCGACCGTTGATGCGCGGTCGCTCAAGCCCACAGATGTGGCTTGGGATCAAGCTGACCTGCGCTTCACCGTCCGCGACGACGGCCCGTTCAGCGCCGCCGCGCTGCGCGAACAACTGCAACCCGACCGCCCCGTTAGCGACCGCTTGAAAGCCGCGATGTTCTCAGCCTGGGCGAATCGCTTGAACGCTGGGCATCGCGTGATCGTCTCGCGAATGCGAATCGGGCCGCTGCAACTCGTGCATCTTCCTGGTGAGCCGTTTGTGGAGTATCAACTGTTCGCGCAACAACAGGCGGGCGAAAAATCCTTCGTCTGCGTAGCCGGCTATGGCGAGTGCGGCGTTTGGTACTACGGCCCCGACTCGATCTTTCGGGACCGTGGGGGTTACGAGCAAACCTGGTCCTTCACCGGACCTTGCCAGGCATCGGTTGAAGCAGTGTTAGAGCGACTGTTATCATCCAATCCACCGTCCAGGCCGAAGCCGTGAAGCCTCCCTCAAATTCTCCATTGACAAGACAAGGATTCTAGATGCGTCGCCCATTGCAACTCTTCGTAGCCAGTTTTCTTTTGACATGGACGGTCACGCCTCAGCTTGAGGCCGATGAGCAGGACGCGAAGAAACTCGTCGAGCAGGTCGTGAAGATGGCCGGAGGAGAAGAAAAACTGCTGAAGCTGTTTCGATTTCGCGAGCGAGTCCTCATCACCGCAACGCCGGCCGCACCGGTCACAGCGGATGAGAAGGAAAATCGCACTTCGGTCGTGCAAGTTGGCGGCGATTGGTGGATCGACAAGAACAAGCGGGACAAGGACAAAGTCCGAGTCCTCTGCTGGGCCTGGAGCCTGCGAATTTTGCTGGAACCGAAGTCGAAAGTGACGACAATCGCCGAGACCACGGTGGCCGGCAAACCCGCATTTGGTCTGCGGGTCTCCGAATCGGTCAAGGAGCCGATCGACTTGTTGTTCGATAAGGAGTCGAACCGGCTGGTCGCCATCGACTACACCGAAACGCGGCACCTCCTTAGCGAATGGAAGATGACCACGGAGGGCTATCATTATCCATCGCACGTTGCCGGGTACCGCTTTTCGAACCGGGCTGCCGGAACGCTCAATGAGAAACAGTGGTATCAGACCGACATTCTCGAACTGACGCCGCTGACGGAACTACCTCCAGAATTGAAGGCCGCGAAGTGACCTCGCGGCATTTGCGATATCGGCAGCCGACGCAATCGCGGCTGACGAATCAATGCGAACGTGCGTCACAGCAACTCAACGATTGGCTTGGCATCGGGCAGGATGGGGATCGGCCGATCGGCGCGGTCGCGGAACATCGTTTCGAGATTAATCCCCAGGGCGGTATAAACGGTGGCCCACAGGTCTTGCGGACTGATCGGACGGTCTTTGACCTCGCCTCCGTCGCGAGTCGAGGAGCCAATCACCTGACCGCCGCGCAGGCCGCCACCGGCCAGCACGGCGGAAAATACCTGAGGCCAGTGGGTTCGCCCTGGTCCGCCAGGACGACCGTCGGAAAAGATTCGTGGCGAACGGCCGAACTCGCCAACCGCCACGACCAGAACCCGCTCCTCAAGGCCACGCTGCCATAGGTCTTCGATCAAGGCGCTATAGAGCTGGTCGAAGACCGGCAACAAATAGTTCTTCATCGCCGGAAAATGCTCGACGTGGGTATCCCAGGCGAATTGATCGCTCTTCAGCGGCGGATCGCCGTGCATGTTGACCGTCACGAAGCGAACTCCCGTTTCAACCAGTCGCCGAGCCAGCAGCGCTCCCTGGCCCCACAGATGCCGGCCGTAGCGTTCTCGCAGCGACTGCGGCTCGCGCGCGAGGTCGAAGGCGTCGCTCACCGTGTTGCCCGATAAGAGCTCGAAGGCTTGTTTGCGAAACACGTCCATCTGCTCGCCCCCACCGAATCGATCCACACGGCTTCGCAAGGCGTCGAGTTCGCTCGACAGACGGCGGCGGTCCTTTAGCCGTTCGGCGGTGACATCGGCTCGCATCGTCAAAGCCGGGCACGCGAGATGCCGAGCGAGAAACGGATCGGTTTCGGTAAACGCACTTTTCCGCAGGTTGTCGCCGACCTCGAGCGGATCGAATGGATGACCGAGATAGACCGCCTCCTCGTAGGAATGCTCGTAGCCGGCGTTCTTGAAAATCTTGACGTAAGGGGGCGCACCCGGCTGAGCCGGACCACATTGCCGAGCCACCACGGCTCCGGCCGCGGGATTGCGCGGATGCCGCATGTTGACCGGATCAAACTGCCGAGGATAACCGAATCCGGTCTGCATCCAGTGAATTCCCCCTTCGTGCAGGCCGTCCTGGTGAGTCATTGAGCGAATGATGGCCAGCCGATCCGCGATGCCAGCCGTGCGCGGCAGGTGTTCGCAAAAATGAACGCCTGGAAGTGTTGTCGGGATCGCTTGAAACTCACCGCGAGTTTCCGCCGGCGCTGTCATTTTTGGATCGAACGAGTCGATATGACTCGCCCCTCCGTCCATCCAGAGCAGGATCACGGACTTGTCCGTCACCCTCGCCGTCTCACCCGCCGAGGCTTTCAGTCGCAGCATGTCCGCCAGCGACAACCCCGCCGCGGCCAGCGCACCGCATTGCAGAAAGCTGCGGCGACTCGATCGAGTGTATTCTGGGCAAGCGGTCAGGCTTTGCATGACAACTCCACTTGAATGTTCACAGCAATTCGCGGATCGGCTCGCGCTCTTCGAGGATGTACCGTGGTCGGCCGGAGAGGTCTGGGAAAGTCTTGGCCGGGTCAATACCCAGCGAGTGGTACAGGGTGGCCAGCACATTCGAGGGGGTGAAGGGCCGCCCCTTGGCCCGCTCGGCACGGCCGTCCGTCTCACCGACAACCTGGCCCATTTTCAATCCGCCTCCGGAGAACAATACAAAACTCGCCTCCGGCCAGTGGCCCCGGCCGGCACTTCCGGGAACAAGGGTGTAATCGATCAGGGGTGTGCGACCAAACTCTCCCCAGATCACGACGGTTACGTCTTTGTCGAGGCCTCGCTGGTAAATGTCGGTAATCAAAGCCGACACCGCGTGATCGTACTTCGGGAGCATGTGGCGCAGATATTTGAAGTTGTGCCAGTGGGTATCCCAATGATCGAGCGATCCCTTGAAAAAATCACCGATTGTGGCCGAGTAACGGCACGGCAGGGTGACCACCGAGACTCCCGCTTCGACCAGGCGGCGGGCCAACAGGAAATCAGTGGACTCTCCGTAAGCCGCCCGGACACTGTCCGGTTCGCGGCTGAGGTCGAAGGCGTCGCGTACTTTGCTCGAGCTGATCATGGCGAGGGCCTGGGCGGTGTAGCTGTCCAAGTCGGAGCGAGGCGCAGCGCCTTCGTCCAGGCCGCGCCGTAGCTGGTCGAAAGAACGGAGCAGCGCCTTGCGACCCGCCAACTGGTCGAGGGTTACGCCGTCTGCCAGAGAGAGGTTTGCCAATCCCGGTCCAGTCGTCCGAAAGGGTCTGTGAGCGCCTCCGAGATAGGCGGGTGTTTCGGGATCGTCATTCGACGACGGCAGAAGCAAATGCAGGTTCTTAATGCCAACGTAGGGAGGCACACCGCTGCTGTCGACCGCGCGAATCTTGCTAACCACGGAGCCGAACGACGGGAGCGGATTCGGAGGGAGCTTTTCCCCCGGGCGGGGATCGCTGGTCAAAATCTCGTAGGCGTCGTGGTTGCCCCCACCCGCCAACGACTTGAGACCGCGAACAATCGTCAGCTTGTCGGCGATCTTTGCCTGGAGCGGCATGTGCTCGCAAAGGTCGATGCCAGGGACATTCGTGTGGATCGGCTTGAACTCGCCGCGGTACTCGGTGGGCGCGTCCGGCTTCATGTCGTACATGTCGATATGGCTCGGACCACCCGGCAAGTAGATCATGATCACCGATTTGCCGCGAGCCTCGGCGCGAACCTCCCCATGTGCTTTGAGCCGGAGCAAATCGGCAAGAGACAGACCGGCCATGCCCAAGCCGCCGATCCGCATGAAGTCCCGGCGTGATAGTCCATTGCACAACGGACGTTGCGTCGCACCAAAGACATTCAGCATGACAGGATCTCCAACAAAGGTTGAGGCGGCGCCAGACACATCACCACGGGTCTATTTTCGCACGAGCTTCCATACGTCCGGGGCCATGTTATTGCCGGCGACCATCCACAGGGCGTGATCGTGAACGAAGACACCGGCCGCATGGCGCGGGTTCCAGGGGGTATTGGACAAAGGATGCCAATTCACGCCATCAGCGGAGTGCCAGACGTCGTTTCGATTGGCCGGCTTCTTTTCCGGCCCATATCCCTCGAGCACCCACATGCGACCATCGAACACGGCCACTTCATGATATTGACGCGGCTCCCAGGGTGCCTTTTCGACATGGCGAATCCAGTTGACGCCGTCGGACGAACTCCAGACATCGTTCCAGAATTTCCTCCGCGGTGTTTCTGGTGTGTCGTAGGTGCCACCCCCCAGAATCCACATCCGATCCTTGAAAACCACGCTTCCGCCAATCATGCCACGCGCGGGCCAGTACGGCTCACGCGGCGTGACCTGAGTCCAGTCGGTGCCATCAGTGGTCGTCCAGATGTCGCGATAGAACGCCTCGTTCGATTGGACATGATTGGGCATCGTTTGACCTCCCATCACCCAAATCTTGTCGGCAAAGGCAACCGTATGGTGCAACGCTCGCTGCCCCCAAGGCGCGGCGGAAGTGACCAGCTTCCACTCCTTGCCGTTAGCTGAGTTCCAGACGTCGGGCTGATAATGGCCTTGATTCGAGTCGCCACCAACGATCCACATCTTGTCACGATGCACAACGCACCCCGCGGTGTGCCGCCCCTCCCAATCGATCCGGGAATCGAACTGATTGTCTTTGAACGTATTCGGCTTTTCGAGAATCCATGCCGCGCCGTCCTGGGAACTCCAGACCTCGTTGTTGCAGATACGGGGGAAGTTTTTCTTGTCGTTGGGGTTCCAACCCCCCAAGAGCCACATGCGCCCTTGGAAGACGAGTGCTCCCAGGCCGTCGCGAGACGCGAAAGGGGCTGTTAATGTCACCTTGACCCATTCGTATGCGGGAATTTCTTCCTGGGGCATAATGGAAAATGCACGATCGCTCTGGGCGACCAATTTTGACGGACTAGCAGAAATTCGCATCTGGCAGTGGGTGGATGGAATCTTGGTGACCTGCCAAACGAATTCGCCCGCGCTGGGTGCGGTCGCTGTGATTTCCGTCCATGCTTTGCCGCCATCGCCGCTCCATTCAATTGTCACGAGCTCACGCGGGCTGACTTTCTGAGAGGTCCACCGGATGCGATGCCAACTTCCGCTACTCATGCTCTCGCCGCCGCGAGGCGACAGCAGCGTCAGGGAAGCGGGGCCGGGAGGTTCGACGACGTCCGACCTATACGCAGCGCGGCGCTCGATTTCGACCTCGGTCAACGCCTTCTGATGGATGACAATCTCATCCATCAGACCGTTGAACGGCCAGATTCCTTTGCCGATGGCACCGATGAGCAGCAGCCGACCATTGTCCGAAGATTCGACGGCTTCCCGCTTCAAAACGCCCACTCGCACTCCGTTTCGGTAGAGAGACAACTGCTGGTCGTTGATGGTGATCGCCACGTGTATCCACTCGTCCTTGTCCATCACGTCGTCATCCGCGGTCACCAGGACTCGCTCCGCCGATTGCTGCCCCATGTAGGCGACGAGCCGAGACCCACTCATCCAGATCGCGTAGGGTGTGTTCGCCGCCGTCCCATTCGAAGACTTGTCCAGGATCCCCCCGTTGCCACAAACCTTGGCCATGACCCAAGCCTCGATGGTCATCTCACCGCTCCCTCCCTGTTTTTTATCAAGAGGACAAAGGAGCTTATGCGTGGCAATCTCCACGACGCTGGATTTGCCATTGAATCGAATCGCCTTTTTACCCGGCCACCGGCCCTGCTCCCAAGTCCCGTCCTGAATGGTTCCATCCAACGCGGAACCCGTTTTGGACTTGTTCTTCAGGAGAGTCCCCGCACCTTCTTGAAAGTCGTAATAGGCAACGACACTCGGATCGTCGAGCAGGCGCTGGTGCTCACTTTTCCATTTTTCAATCCCCGGCCTCTTGAGGGACTCCTGCCTGGTGGTTTCCTCCGCCACCACGCACGAACCCAACGACGAAGGCTTCTCAGCAAGCCCCTGAAGCATCAGCAAACAGGACAACGGGATAGCAAGAAATCGCATGACTGAGTTCTGGCTGTTCGGTGAAGGTCGTGTCGTCATTTTACCCCCTGGACCTCCCTCATCGGACGATAGCCTGCCGCCGCCGCAGTTCTGAAACAAGGTTTCCCCACCGCCGGGCCTGCCTGGGATCTGCTGTTTTTGCGAGAATCTGCTCTGCTTCTTGCAGGTGATTCGCGATATCCAGCGGGTCTTTGGTAACGCTGCTGACGATGTCAAAGTACCGTCGGGACAACTTCGGCCCTCCATACAGCGGTGCCATTTCTTGATCGATCCACGTTTGATAATCGAGCTTTGGATTCCAGCTAAAGGCCTCCAGAGCCAGGTAGTTGAGCTCATTCTGCGGACTGGCAACCCCGATCTGCCCCACAATTTGCAGCCCCTCCGACTGGTCCTCGATCGCTCGGCGACACGTCTGCTGAATCAAATCGCTCACGAGCGAATAAGTGCCACCGAAGGCCACGGCCGATTTGTCGGATTCCCCCCACCATTGTCGTTTCACATCCCAGTGACTCCCTTGATGCAACAAACCGACCGAGTGGCTTGTCCCGGCCGGCGGACGGAGACTGCGGGGCCAGGAGCCTGCCGGATTCAAAATCGGATCGGCGATCATTTTGGTGTAAGTCCACTGGGTAATGGCACCCTTGGGATATTGGCCAAGGAACTTGGGAGGGCTGCTCATCAGCGCGGAGTTATAAGCGTCGTAGCAGGCATACACATACCACAACTCAGGATTGATCGTTAGTCCTTTTTGAATCACAGGTACCTGCGACGCCATCATGTCCCAGTGGTAATTCTGATCGTTCTCTGGCAGCGATCTCTGCATCTTGCAGCGCGGGCAGTGGCATTGAAAAAAATCTCCGTGTTCCAGATTCACGCCGCCAATATCCTTGAGGGTCGTGAAATACCACTCCGCGCCGTCGCGGAGCCACTGCTGAAAGACCGGATCACTGGGACAGGGCGTGCCGGCCATGTCTTTGCCATCGGCCTGCACCATCAAGCGGACTTGCGGATGCTTGGAAAGAAAGGTGTTGATGTTGTAGGGATGATTGCCTCCAAAATAGAAGCCCCCATAACCCATCGTGCCGATGCCCGGCAGGATCTTCACTCCGTTGGCTTTGGCATATTTGCTGACCGATTGAGCCGTCGCCAGCCCGCCATGAGCGTCGTTGATGAAGCCCCAGACAATCAGGCCATTGAGTTTATGATCCGCCTGAAAATCGACGACTTTCTGAAAAGTGTCCGCAAAACCGCTCGGCTGCGCGAGGTACGGTTCCAGCGTGCCGCCCGCGTCCACATGCTTGGTCTGATGGACCCTCCCCAGATCGTCGTCCCAGTTCGTGCAGTGCGTCCAGTTCCAAAACATGCGTTTGGAAAATGCCGGCGTTTTGACTAGCTCCAGCGATTTCTTTGGCTCGATTCTCATGCCGTCCAGCACGCAGTGGTAATGCCAGAGTTCTCCCACGCCGTAGCGCAGACCGTCCGGATCGCCACCGATCACCACGGCACGAGTCGTTTGGGGATCAGTCGAAATCAGAAAACCTTGCGGCTGGAGATCCGTACTCAGAGCAGCAGCGGGGAGAAAGTCCCTCACTTCGGAGCGAGTTGCTTTCGTGCATAACACAAACTGGAGATCTCCCCCGGCAAACTTCTGATCCGGAGTGACGACGGTGAAATTCAGCCCCGTGTCCTGAGTGATGAGTGTCTTAAGTCGCTGGGCCGCATTGGTCGCATCCGACGCGGCTACAATCACCCCTTGCTGGGTTGAGGACGTCGTCATGGACCAGACTGGTCCCTTGACGACATCTCCCTTGGTCCCGACCTCATCGATGCGCCAGAAGTAAGATTTGCCGGGCTTGAGTCCGCCTGGAGTAAAGGAGTTCCCCGGCTGAGTTCCTTGATAAATCTTGGCCGGCGACGTAACTGGCTCCGCCGCGTTGACCTCGTCGTAGTCGGAACCAAGGTAGACGCGATGGGAGACGGCATGAGGGCCAGCTTGCCAGGTGAGCTCTGCCTTAAGAGAAACATATCCCCCGCCGTCGCGCGGACTGGGAATGCTTGCAGCCTCCTTGTTCAAGGTTGGACTTGGCTTCGACGGCGCGGGATCAGCCGCGACATTGCCTGCGATGAGTCCCAGCACAAACAGGGTGACCATTGGTTTCACCGAAACATCTCCTGTTGTTGAAATCGCAGCGCGAGGAAAGTCGCCTTCCTTGCCTCATCACCCAGCCACTGGCACGAGGGAACCTTCGGCCGATTCAATCGGAATCGGTGCATCACGAGTATCCTTGAGAGGAAAGCGACGAGAGCCTCTCTAGTGTACACGTCGGTGGGGACAATTATTGCGTGTTTGTCGGCTGGTGTAGGTTGTCGCGTGTAATGTCTCGCCTGCGATAGTACACTGCAGTCGGTTTTGCGTCGCACTTCTCAATCGCCCCAATGTCCGAAGTCACCCACATCCTCTCCCAAATTGAATCCGGCGATTCGGCGGCGGCGGAACAGTTGTTGCCGCTGGTTTATGAGGAATTGCGAAAGCTGGCGGCGGTCAAGTTGGGCCAGGAGAAGCCGGGGCAGACGTTGCAGCCGACGGCACTCGTACATGATGCTTTTGTCCGGCTGGTGGACGTGAAACATCAGCTGGGCTGGAATTCGCGTGGGCACTTCTTCGCCGCGGCAGCCGAATCGATGCGCCGGATCCTCGTGGAAAATGCGCGGCGGAAGCAGCGGCAAAAGCATGGTGGGGGAGGGCAGCGGCAGGAACTGGCGGATTTCCCGGCCTGCGAACCAGACGACAGGCTGCTGGCCCTGGATGACGCACTGAATCGACTGGCCCGCGAAGACCCAGTGGCCGCTCGGGTGGTCGAGCTGCGGCATTTCAGCGGTTTGGGCCACGAGGGGGTCGCTGCCGCATTGGGGATCACGGTCTACCAGGCCCGTCAGAAATGGTCTTACGCACGGGCCTGGCTACGCCACGATTTGGGGGGCGAACCGGGTAGATCCTGATTCATTTGATTTTTTTCGACAGGTCACCGGTAAAACGTCGCACTGTAAGGTGAAGTTCCATGTCCTGCGTTTCTAAGAGAACCACCCATGCCCGCTGATCCGAAACTCATCCAGGATCTGTTCTTGCGCCTCGTCGAGCTTTCGCCGGCCGACCGGCCCGGAGCTTTAGACCGGGAATGCGGTTCCGATGCCGAATTGCGGCAGCGGGTCGCGGCGTTGCTGCAAGCCCACGCTGAGCCGGATAGCTATCTGGACCAACCGAATGAGAACGTTGTGGCGACGATGGACTCGGGCGTGGCGTCGGCGGAATCGGCCGCGACCAACGACTTCCGCCGCGATGCCGTCGCGGGCGTGGTCATCGGAGGACGCTACACGCTGCAGGAGAGAATCGGCGAAGGGGGGATGGGGGAAGTCTGGGTCGCCAAGCAGACCGCGCCCGTCAAACGAAAGGTCGCCCTCAAGTTGATCAAGACTGGCATGGATTCCCGGGCCGTGCTGCAGCGGTTCGAGTTGGAGCGGCAGGCGCTGGCGCTGATGGACCACCCCAACATCGCCAGGGTGCTCGACGGCGGCATCACTCCCACCGGCCAGCCGTTTTTCGTCATGGAACTGGTCAACGGTCTGCCGCTGACCAAATTCTGCGACGAGATGAAACTCACGCCCAAAGAGCGGCTGGAACTGTTCGTGCCGATCTGCCACGCGGTGCAGCACGCGCATCAGAAAGGGATCGTGCATCGCGATCTCAAGCCGGCCAACATTCTGGTCACGATCATCGACGGCAGGCCGGTCCCCAAGGTGATCGACTTCGGCGTGGCGAAGGCGACCTCCGGCAAGCTCACCGAGGAGACGATGTCGACCGGCTTCGGCGCGGTGGTCGGCACGCTGGAGTATATGTCGCCGGAGCAAGCGGGTTTTTCCGGGGCGGATATCGACACTCGGGCGGATATCTTCTCCTTGGGAGTGATCCTGTACGAATTGCTGACGGGGCTCCGGCCGATCGATGCGGTACGCCTCCGCAAGGCCGCACTCACCGAGATGGTCCGCATCATTCAAGAGGAAGAGCCATCGAAGCCAAGTACGCGCCTTTCCACGGCTGAATCGTTGCCGTCCCTGGCGGCCATGCGTCAAACAGAGCCGAAGACGTTGATGGCGATGCTGCGGGGCGAACTCGACTGGGTGGTGATGAAGTGCCTGGAGAAGCAGCGCGACCGCCGCTACGACACGGCCAACGCGCTGGTCCGCGACATCCAGCGGTATCTGACCGATGAAGTCGTGGAAGCCCGCCCGCCGTCGGCAGGGTATCGGCTTAGCAAGTTTTTCAAGCGCAACAAGGGGCTGGTGATCGCGGCGAGTCTGGTCCTATTCGCCCTCTTGGCCGGTATGATCGGGACGACCTGGGGGCTGTTCGAGGCCAGGCGGCAGGAGCGAATCGCTCGGCACGAGGCGTCAGAGAAAGAAAAAGCTCGCCAGGCGGAGGCCGAGCAAAGGGCCGACGCTGAAGGGCAAAGAGCGAAAGCCGAGCAAGCCGCGGCCGCCGAGAAGAACGCCAACTCGCAGGCTCAGAAGCGGCTGGCGCAGATCGAGAAAGCCAACGACATCCTCGGCTCGATCTTCGAGAACCTGGACCCGAAGGAGATCGCGAAGGCGGAACACCCGTTGCAGGCGATCCTAGTCGAGAAGCTGGACCAGGCGGTGGCGCAACTCGAGGGCGAGTCGATCGGCGACCCGCTGGTCGTGGCGGCTATGCAGGCCAAGTTCGGCAATTCGTTGATGGGCCTGGGGGAACCCGGCAAGGCGATCGTGTTGCTGGAGAAAGCCCGTGCCACTCGTCAGGCCAGGCTCGGCCCCGAACATCCCGACACGCTCAACAGCATGAACAATCTCGCCCTGGCGTATCAGGCTGCCGGGAAGCTGGAACTAGCCCTGCCGCTCCACGAAGAGACGCTGAAGCTCCAGAAAGCCAAGCTCGGCCCCGAACATCCCTCCACGCTCACCAGCATGAACAACCTCGCCCTGGCGTATCAGGCTGCCGGGAAACTGGACCTGGTCCTGCCGCTCTTCGAGGAGACGCTAAAGTTTCGGAAAGCCAGGCTCGGCCCGGAACATCCCGATACGCTCACAAGCGTGAACAACCTCGCTACGGCGTATCAGGCTGCCAGGAAGCTGGACCTGGCCCTACCGCTTTTGGAGGAGACTCTGAAGTTCAGGAAAGCCAAGCTCGGCCCCCAACACCCCGACACGCTCCGCAGCATGAACAACCTCGCAAGGGCGTATCATGCTGCCGGGAAACTGGACCTGGCCCTGCCGCTCGTGGAGGAATCATTCAAGCTCATGAAAGCCAAGTTCGGCCCCGAACATCCCGACACGCTCAACAGCATGGGCGGCCTCGGCAAAGCGTATTGCGACGCCAACCAGGGTGAGAAAGCGGCGGCGACACTCCAGGAATTCGTCGCTGTCCGGCGGAAGCGAGCGAAACCAGACGATCCTCAATTCGCGGGACTGCTGGCCGAGGTCGCGCTCGACTTATTGAAATGTCGGCAGCACGCCGCAGTCGAGGAGCTACTCCGCGAGTACCTGGCCATCCGCGAGAAGACGCAGCCCGATGATTGGACGATGTTCAACGCGAAGTCATGGCTCGGCGGGGCACTGCTGGGCCAGAAGAAGTACGCCGACGCCGAGCCGCTGCTGCTGGCCGGCTACGAGGGGATGAAACAGCGGTTCGAGAAAACTCCGGGGGCTGACGCCGCCCGGCTCGCCATGGCGGTCCAACTCCCCGAAGCCCTCGACCGGCTCATCGCGCTCTACACCGCCACGGACAAACCCGATGAGGTGAAGAATTGGCAAGCCGAGCGGGCGAAGTATCCGCCGCTTTCGGCACCGGCACCGGCGAAATCGGCGGATCCCTAATACAGAATGCAAGCCGCACCTCGTCGAACGATACCTCCCATTCTTGCATTTTGCTCCATCCTCGACTTCGCGTCCTCCTTTTAAGAGCGGGGTTTGAGAAGCCAGACGCCGCTTTGCACCAGCTTCACAAATTCGACGAGCTTCATCTCGCTCCTCTGACCAGTTTCCAAATCTTGAATGAGGACGACGTTACTGAGCTGCTCGAGGCGAATGACCTGGGCTGTCTGCATGAAGTAATACAGGCGGCCAGCCGGCGGCAGGGGATCGAATTTAATATCGTAGCCGGCTGTCGTGCCTCTGCTGACACTGACTTTTAGGACGGCTTCCAGTTCAAAATACTCTTGGATCATCGCCGGCCGATCCGCGAGTCCGGCAGCCTGGAAGGAGGCCAGAAATCCCGCGGGCAATTCGCCTGGCATTTCTGAAGTCGCTCCGGCCGACGGTCTCTGGCGATTCGTGAAGGCCTGCTCCAGTCCTTGATGCAACCTGCGGAATTGAACGTCCGCGGTGCGAATGCGGGTGCGGACCGCCGTCTGCTCCGATTTCATCTGATTGATCTTCTCGATCGAAATGGATTTCGGATTTTTCGCAGCCTGCACTTTCACTTTCTCGACCAGGTTTCGAGCCTGACTTTCCCATTGATTGGTCCTTTGACCAAAGGCTGAATACAACCTTGCCACATCGACATTGGCCTGCTCCATGTCCCCCATCTTGAATTTTCTCCCTGCATCACTGACTCCACTCGCGATCTCTTCCACCTGCACCACAATCTGGTTGTTCAGCATCAGACGCAAGGATTTCATCAGGCCTTGCGTCCGCGTAAAATCTCCCAAATTGATTTCCATGCCGCTCACGGGGAACGTTTCTTCACTTCGCGCTGCGGAGCGAGTGGCGGCCTCCGTTTTCTCCGAGATCAATTCGTCATTTTTGGTTTCGTCCATGGCTGACGCCCCGGCCCCCGTGAAAGGTGGAATGAAAGAGATCGCTTCTCCGCAAGCCGACCTTGGGTGAAATCGAGCCCCGGGCTACTCAGTTCTAGCATCGCAATTGTGGACGTTGCTAGGCACCTTCGGCTGACGCCGATATCCATCCCGCGCTTGACTCTTCCCCTGCCGCGAAGATACTAAGGGCACTTCGCAGGCCCGGTTTTGGCGGAATGACTCCGCCGCCGCGGTTCGCCCCATCTTCGGAGGCCGGAATGCACCATATTGACGACAATCCGTACCAATCTCCCAAAGAAGTCGGAGCGGATGGCGAGGCAGGCCGGATAGACATGCCCAGTCAGCTTTTTGCCACCAAGTCGCTCGACGGTTTGCTCAAGGACATGGAGAGCGACAACCGGCTGAAGCGGGCCTTGGGACCGATCAACTTAACGGCCCTCGGCGTCGGCGCGGTGATTGGGGCGGGGATTTTTGTGGCGACGGGCGAGGCAGCCCGAAACACCGCCGGCCCGGCCCTCATGGTCTCGTACATGGTCGCCGGTCTGGCGTGCATCTTTGCCGCGCTGTGCTACGCCGAGTTCGCCTCGATGGCGCCCGTTGCCGGCAGCGCCTACACCTACGCCTACACCACGCTAGGCGAATTGTTTGCCTGGATCATCGGCTGGGATCTCGTCCTCGAATACGCAGTCGGCGCGAGCACCGTCGCCAATGGCTGGTCGGGCTACTTTCAGAAGGTGCTCAAGGGAGTGGGGCTGCACTTCCCGGAGGTAATCGGCAAGGCCCCGCTCGAGTGGAATCACGGGGCAGAATGGGGTGAGCCGTGGAACTGGGTCTCTTTGACCGGGTCCTATGTCAACCTGCCCGCCGTCATCATTGTCTTTATCATCGCCGCCATCTTGGTCAAAGGGATCAGCGAATCGGCCGGCTTCAACGTCCTGATGGTGTTCATCAAGGTTGCCGCGGTGCTGTTTGTCGTCCTCGTCGGCGCATTCTATATCAATCCGGCCAACTGGACTCAAAGTGTCACGCCGGACGGCCGCACAGGCTTCGCGCCGTTTGGTTGGGGCGGGTTCAGCTTCTTCGGTATTGAGAGTTTAACAATCGGCCAGCGGGTGGAGGGACGGCCGGTCGGAATGCTCGCTGGCGCGGCGCTAATCTTTTTCGCATACATCGGCTTCGATTCCGTGAGCACGCACGCCGAGGAGGCAAAAAATCCTAAGCGGGACGTGCCGATCGGAATCGTCGCGTCCCTGGTTCTCTGCACCATCCTCTACGTCGCGGTCGTCGCCGTGCTGACCGGCATGGTTCCGTTCTACAAGATTGATCCCAACGCGGGCGTCTCCAGCGCGTTTGCCGAGCGCGGCCTGAAGTGGGCGGAGTTCATCATCGCCGCGGCCGGCGTGGCCGGCATCACCAGTGTGCTCCTGGTCATGATGCTATCGGGCCCGCGGGTCTTCCTGGCGATGGCCCGCGACGGGCTCGTCCCCAAAGCCTTTTTCGCCGACATTCATCCCACTTTCCGCACGCCGTGGAAGAGCACGATCGCCATCGGCCTGTTTGTGGCCGTCCTGGCGGGGCTGTTGCCCATCAACGCCCTGCTGGAACTTACCAACATCGGCACGCTGTTCGCCTTCGTCGTGGACTGCGCCGCGGTGCTGGTCATGCGGCGCACAAATCCCGACGCCCACCGGCCTTTTCGCTGCCCGCTAGTTCCGGTCATCCCCGTGCTGGGCATCCTCCTCTGCCTGATGCTGATGATGTCGCTTCCCGTGGGCAACTGGCTGCGGCTCTTCGGCTGGATGATCCTTGGTTTGATCATCTACTTTACCTATAGCCGCTACCACAGCGTGCTGGGCAAAGAACTGCGCGGCGAAGTGGCCAAGGAACCCGCCTAGGAGGCTGACATGCCGGATCAGCCGCGGAAAGAAGAGTGGGGAAGCCGCCTGGGAGTCATTCTGGCGGTCGCCGGTTCAGCCGTCGGGCTGGGTAATTTTCTCCGCTTCCCCGGCCTGGCGGCGCAGCACGGCGGCGGCGCGTTTTTGATTCCGTATTTTGTCGCGTTCCTCCTCCTGGGCATTCCGCTGGGCTGGGCCGAATGGACGATGGGGCGATATGGCGGACTTCGCGGCTTCAACTCGGCCCCCGGAATCTACAGCACGATCTGGCGGCATCCTCTGTCGAAGTATTTCGGTGGCGTCGCGCTGCTCACGCCGCTCATCATCTGCATGTACTACGTAGTCATCGAAGCCTGGTGCCTGGGCTATGCGTGGTACTATCTCACGGGCGAGCTGATGCTCGGGACGGAAAATCCCCAGCAGTACGACACGTTTTTCGACCACTTCATAGGCAAGGACCAGGACGGCTCTTTTCTGACCGCCGGCCGCGGCCAGGTCGTGATCTTCCTGGGACTGACGTTTCTGGCCAACTTCTTCCTCCTCTATCGCGGCCTGTCAAAGGGGATCGAGGAATTCTGCAAATGGGCCATGCCTCTCATGGCGGTGTGCGCCATCTTCGTCCTGATTCGGGTCCTGACGCTCGGCACGCCCGACTTGGGCAGGCCCGAGCGGAACGTGATGAACGGCCTCGGCTTCATGTGGAACCCGGATTTCAGCGCTCTGGCGAAACCCGAAACCTGGCTCGCGGCGGCTGGGCAGATTTTTTTCACGCTCGGTGTCGGCTTTGGCATCATCATCAATTACTCGAGCTATCTAAAACGCAAGGACGACATCGTCCTGTCCAGTCTCACCGCCAGCTCCGTCAACGAGTTCTTTGAAGTCTGCCTCGGCGGACTCATCACGATCCCAGCCGCGTTCATGTTTTTGGGAACGCTCAGTAGCTATGGCACTTTTGACGTCGGTTTCAAGGCCATGCCGAACGTCTTTGCCGCCATGCCCGCCGGCCGGCTGTTCGGCTTGCTCTGGTTCGTGATGCTCTTCCTCGCGGCCATCACCAGCAGCATTTCGATGCTGCAGCCGGTCATCGCGTTTTTTGAGGAAGGGCTGGGACTGAAGCGAAAAGCATCGGTCGCACTGCTGTTTCTGGTGACCTCGCTGGGCAGCGCCTTCGTGGTCGTTTTTTCCAAGGGAGGACTGGCACTCGACACGTTGGACTTCTGGGGGGGGACCATGTTGCTCTTCATCCTGGCGACGATCCAGGCCGTGCTCTATGGCTGGGTGCTGGGAATTGAGCGCGGGGAAAAATCCGCACACGAGGGGGCGCACCTGCGCATTCCCCGATTTGTGCAATTCGTGTTGAAGTATGTCTCGCCGGCATTCTTGCTGCTGGTATTCGCCGGCAACATCGTCACTCTGGGGCCGTCAGCATGGAAGGCCCTGAGCACGCAGCCCGTGGCCGCGCTATCGTTTGGTTTTATCGGGCTGGTCATGACCTTCCTTCTCGTGCTGATCTACTTTGCGGGACGCCGCTGGGGAATCGAAGGACGGCCGTTCGGGCGAGAATCCCAGAGCGATGAGGGAGGCTGACATGACGATCCTGGGCTGGATGATGATGGCCGTCTCCGTCGGGTCGGTCCTCTTGCTGACCGGCTTTTGCCTGTACCGGGTCTTTACGCTGCCGGCAGAGTAGCGGCAACAGGTTCTCTCGAACCGGCACCTCTAGCATGCGCCAACGCAGGTTTCGGTCGAGTTGCGGCCTCCAGCACTCGTCACACAAGCCTTGTCACTGTAACAACTTACAGGCAGTTATACACGCGGCCGCCTGTTTTTCGCATAATGCCTTGTCATAATTGCATGAAACGATAGGATGAAGGCAGACAAACCATGCTCCCTATCCTCGAAACTTCTGATGACGGCCTGCTCGATTTGCTCCGCAAACGCGGCGCACTGAGCGTGGCCCAATTAGCGGGCGAAACGCAAGTTACTGCCACCGCCGTGCGGCAGCGGTTGACGCGATTGCTCGCACGCGGCGAGATTCAGCGGAAAGCGGAAAAGGCGGGGCGCGGCCGGCCGGCTCATCGCTACGAGATTACTGACAAGGGCCGTCGCAAAAGTGGCAACAACTTCAGCGACCTCGCCATCGCCCTGTGGGAAGAAGTGCGGCTCATCAAGGATCCGGAAGTTCGCCGGGGCCTGTTGGCACGCATTTCCAGCCGGCTGGCCGGAAGCTATTCGGCTGAGATTCGCGGAACGAACTTGAAAGAAAAAATGGAATCGCTGGCGAAGGCGTTCAGCGACCGCAGGATGCCGTTTGAAGTGGACACCACCAAAGACCTGCCGATGCTGGCCGCGACTGCTTGTCCTTACCCGGACTTGGCGGAGCAGGACCGCTCGGTTTGCTCGATGGAAAAGATGATGTTCTCCGAATTACTGGGCGAAAACCTGCATCTTTCCAACTGTCGGTTGGACGGCGGGGGATGCTGCACGTTTGAGCCGACAAAGGTGGGGTAGGCTCCCAGCCTGCCCAGAAAAAGAAGAGATGTAAGGGCAGGCTGGAAGCCTACCCCACGAGGAAAAGCTGGAGTATCTTGAAGAGTTTAGACCCCAACAAACTTCACGAGAATACCAGCCCGCTGGAGCCTGACATGAGCCTTGAATCCATCCTGAACCCGATTCCGACGCAGCCCTGGATCGAGGGGCGGTTCGAAGAGAACGTCATCACGACGACCATCGAACAGGCCATCAATTGGGGCCGCCAGGCCAGCATCTGGCCGATGACCTTCGGCCTCGCTTGCTGCGCCATCGAGATGATGGCCGCCGGTGCCAGCCGTTACGACATGGACCGCTTCGGAGCCGGCGCGTTCCGCGCCACGCCGCGTCAGGCGGACCTGATGATCGTCGCCGGCACCGTTACGTACAAAATGGCCAGCCGCGTCCGCCGCCTTTACAACATGATGCCCGACCCCAAGTTCGTCATCGCCATGGGCGCTTGCACCGTCGGCGGCGGGCCGTATTTCAAGTGGGGCTATCACGTCGTGAAGGGCGTGGACCTGGTTGTCCCCGTGGATGTCTACGTCCCCGGCTGCCCGCCCCGTCCGGAAGCCTTGCTCGAAGGCCTCATGCGGATTCAGGACAAAATCCGCGGCCACAAGATTGCCCGCAAGAAGCTCGAAGGCGAGTCTCCCAAGTTCGCACACCTCGGCGAGAAGCGGGACGACGAGTTGCCGATTCCTCACCACAGCGGTTACGTTTCCACGCCGGTGGACATCGCGCCGATGTATGACCATCAGAAGATTACAGGATAAGAAAATGAATGACCAATGACCAAGCACCAATGACCAATTGAAGGAGGCTACCCCTCGCTTTCATTGGTCATTGGTGCTTGGGCATTGGTCATTTTCCCTCCCATGACCGACACACTCGAAATCAAGAACCTGCACTGCTCCGTTGAAGGCAAGCAAATCCTTCGCGGCGTGAACCTGACGATCAAGCGCGGCGAAACGCACGCGCTCATGGGGCCCAACGGCTCCGGCAAGAGCACGCTGGGCCTCGTCATCATGGGGCACCCGAAGTATCAGGTGACCGAAGGGACCATTACGCTCAACGGCGAAGATCTGCTCGAAAGGGCCCCCGACGAGCGGGCTCGCAAGGGGCTGTTCTATGCCTTCCAGCGGCCGATTGCGATTCCCGGCGTCAAGCTGGCCGACTTTCTCCGCCACGCGGCGACGAATGTCCGCACGCCCGATCGCAAAGAGGGTGAAGCCCTGATTCCAATGAAGGACTTCCGCAAGGAGGTGAAGGCCAAGATGCAGCAATTGCGGATGGACCCCGAGTTCGCCCGCCGCTACGTCAACGACGGCTTCTCTGGAGGCGAAATGAAGCGGGCCGAAATCCTGCAGCTCGCCATCCTGCAGCCGAAGATCGCAATCCTCGACGAAACCGACAGTGGCCTGGATGCCGACGCCGTCCGCCTGGCCAGCCAAAGCATCGCCGAGATCGGCCGCGAGAAAATGGGGCTGCTCATCATCACGCACCACGACAAATTGCTGGAGCACAATCCTCCCGACTTCACGCATGTGATTCTGGGCGGAAAGATTGTCGAGTCCGGCGGCAAGGAGCTGGCCGACGAATTGCACACGCAAGGTTATGACCGGGTTCGCAAGGCGTATCCTGAGGCGGACGCGGCGAATAAGACGCTGGAAGAAGGCGAAAAGAAGGCCGGCTAACGAAGGCAAATGACCAATGACCAAATCCCAATGACCAATGAAGAGACGCATTGACCGCACCCATTGGTCATTGGTGCTTGGTCATTGGTCATTAATAAACTATGGCTACCGATACACTCACTACCGCCACCGCCGACCCGATTGGGGAAATCAACAAGTATGATTTCCGCACCCAGAGCAAGCCGGTTTTCAAGGCTCAGAAGGGAATCAATGCGGAGATTGTCCATCAAATCTCCGACATGAAGGACGAGCCGGACTGGATGCGCGAGTTCCGCCTACAGGCCCTCGAAATCTTCTTCGCCAAGCCGATGCCCAAGTGGGGGGGCGACATCGCCCTCGACTTCCAGGACATCTACTATTATCTCAAGCCGGCTGACCACCAGGGGAAGTCCTGGGACGACGTGCCGGAAGAGATTAAGAACACTTTCGAGAAGCTTGGCATTCCCGAGGCGGAGCGAAAGTTCCTCTCCGGCGTGAAAGCTCAGTTCGAGAGCGAAGTAGTCTACGGTTCCCTGAAGGAAGACCTCTCGAAGCAGGGGGTCATCTTCACCGATACCGATACCGCGGTCCGCGAGCACTCGGACCTCGTCCGCGAGTATTTCGCCAAGGTCATTCCTGCCGACGACAACAAATTTGCCGCCCTCAACTCGGCGGTCTGGTCCGGCGGCTCGTTCATCTATGTTCCCAAGGGGGTGAAGATTGAATTCCCCTTACAGGCTTACTTCCGCATCAACGCGGAGAACATGGGGCAGTTCGAGCGGACG